>Ga0209754_1001513_pt1 | contig 22646 bp, 23 predicted proteins | sample MesohylBB_FD_187295 | JGI IMG/M metagenome (GOLD analysis project Ga0209754, IMG submission 187295) | Host-associated microbial community of the marine sponge Aplysina aerophoba from Gulf of Piran - sponge mesohyl, lysed by bead beating... | ecosystem: Host-associated > Porifera > Sponge >... | reverse complement strand
AGCAACCAGCCGCTCGCCCGCTCGACCGCGCGCCCGAGCGCGTCGAGACCTACCGAAAGCGGGGCAACATGTTGCTGTTCCATGCCGGGATGCTAACGCCGTTTCTCTGTAAATACCACAAAAGACGCAACTTAGCGACACGGATGCCCTCTTCCCGGCGGCGCGTGGCCTACGCGGAATCGGTGTTCTCGTCGCCCCCGGTTTCGTCCATTACGGCCCAGGCGCGCTCCACGCACTGGATCTTGATCGGGTCGGGAGCGGTGGTCAGGAATCCCTGCCACCCGATGGTCGAGATCGCTTCCTCGGCGCTCAAACCCTGGTCACGGGCGCTGACCGCATCGTTCCAGAAACTGCTCAGCATGTCCCTCAGGAGGCCGAGTTGAGCTGAGACGTCACTGAACGTTTCGCCGTGTCCAGGAAGGACGAGGTCGAACTCGAGCTCTTGGAAGCGGTCCAGCGTGTCGAGCCATTCGTTGACGTAGCCGTCGCCGATGTAGGCGCTGCCGCCGGGCAGTACGAGGTCGCCCGTGAACACGACCCGTTCGTTGGGCAGCAGGACGACCACGTCGCCGCCGGTGTGGCCCCGACCGAGGTGGATCAGTTCGATCGGCCGGTCCTGGCCTTCCCAGGTGCGGTGGATCGTCATCCGGTTGGTCAGGGTCACGTTCGGCGGCGTCGGTACCGTTTCACCGAGTGCGACGTAGTGCGCTTCCTGGGCGGCGATCTGCTCCATCAGCGCTTCCTTCTCTTCGCCATCCTCCATGCCGCCGGCCTGTTCCTTCCACGCCGCGATCTGGTCGGGGATCGCGCCGGAGAAGTTCAGGTAGGTCCCCTGCTGGAGCACGTCGCTCATCAGCATCTCGCGGGTGAACTCGTGGCCGACGATCGACACGTCCTCGGGGAAAACCTGGTTCCCGTGCGCGTGGTCGAAGTGGTAGTGCGTATTGACGAGGTGGGTCACCGGCTTGTCCGTGACCTCGGCGATCGAAGCGAGCAGGGCCCGCGCCGCTGCCGGCGTAACGTGGGAGTCGACGACCAGGGCGTCTTCGTCGCTCAGCACGAGCATCGCGTTGCTCTGAACGAAGATCGTTCCCGTGCCGAGAATGAAGTAGACGCCGGGAGCCACCTCCTCGAAGCGGTGTGTGTCGGTCTCGACGACGGCGCCGGCCGGGGCGGTGGCATCGACGTCGACGTCTCCGGCTCCGCAGCCGGTGAGGCCGGCGGCCAGGGCGACGGCTGCGAGGCAGGTCAGGAAGAGTCGGTGGTTCGGGCGCATGGGCATGGCTCCTCTCCGTTCGGTTCAATGGCAATCATAGAGCCTGCGGGGCCGATTTAGCCGGCTGTTCGCCGGCAAATCGACGGATCAGAGTTCCAGTCGCTGCAGCTTGCGCACGGCGTAGTCGCAGGCGCGCGCCGTGAGTGCCATGTAGGTCAGGCTCGGGTTCTGGCAGGCGGACGAGGCCATCGCCGCGCCGTCGGTGATGAACAGGTTCGGCACGTCCCAGGACTGGCACCAGCCGTTGAGCACGGAGGTCGCGGGGTCGCGGCCCATCCGAGCGGTCCCCATCTCGTGGATCGCGAAGCCGGGCAGTGAGTTCCGGTTGAAGGTGCGGATGTTCTTCGCCCCGAGCGCTTCCAGCATCTCGGCGGCGCGGGTCTGGATGCCCTCGCGCATCGCCGTTTCGTTCTCGCCGTAGTTCATCGTGATCCGGGCCGCGGGAATTCCCCAGCGGTCCACAAGTTCGGGGTCGATCGTCACCCGGTTGTCCGGGTTGGGCAGGTTCTCGCCGAAGCCGGTGAAGCCGAGACGCCAGGGTCCGAGGCCGCGCAGGCTCGCCTTGTAGTCGGCGCCGAAGCCGGGCTGGCCGATGCCGCTCTGCCAGGTGGTCGGCCTGCGGGCGCCGCACTGGTAGCCGAATCCGCGCAGGAAGTTCTTCTCGCGGGTCGCTTCGGCGCGGTCGCCGTCGAGGTTGACGAAGCGGGGCAGGTAGCAGGAGTTGGGCCGGCGGCCGAAGGTCGTCTTGTCCTCGAGGCCGTCGAGGTTGCCGTTCGCGCCGACCTGGAAGATGTGGTCCATCAGGTTGCGGCCGACCTGGCCGCTCGAGTTCGCCAGGCCCTCGGAGAACCGCTCGGTCCGCGAGTTGAGCAGGATGCGGGCCGACTCGATCGTCGACGCGCAGAGGAAGACGATGCGGCCCCGTACCTCGATTGACTCGTTCGACTCGGCGTCGATCAGGTGGACGCCGGTCACCCGATCCTGCTGCTCGTCGTAGATCAGGTTGTAGACGACGCTGTTGGGCCGCACCGTGAGCTTGCCCGTCTCCTCGGCGGCCGGCAGGGTCGCGTTCAGGCTCGAGAAGTACGACCTGCTGATGCAGCCGCGGCGGCAGATGCCGCAGTAGTGGCAGGCGCGGCGACCGTTGTGGTGGCGGGTGAGCACCGCGACCCGGGCGGGGGTGAACCGGCGCGTGCCGCCGAAGGCGCGGTCGAGGTCCTCCCGGACCCTTTCCTCCATGCAGGTCTGGGCGATCGGGGGCAGGAACTGCCCGTCCGGGAGCTGCGGCATGTTCTCGGCCTGGCCGGCGATGCCGACGAAGGACTCCACGTGGTCGTACCAGGGCGCGAGATCCCGGTAGCGGATCGGCCAGTCCGTGCCGTAGCCGTCGCGGGCATTGGCGCCGAAATCCAGGTCGCTCCAGCGATAGCTCTGCCGTCCCCACAGCAACGACCTTCCGCCGACTACGCGGGCGCGAATCCACAGGAACTCCTGGCTGTCCTCGCCGATCGAGTAGGGGTTGTCGATGTCGTCGACGAAGAACTTGCCCGACCACTCGTCGCAGGCGGCGGCGCGGCTCTGGACCGGCTGCCGCTCAGCCTGGTGCTTGCGGTCCTTCAGGCCGCGGTAGGGCATCTGCCAGGGGGGCGTGTGCTCGCTGTAGTCGCGCTCCGGAACGACCGGGGGGCCGGCCTCCAGGACCAGCGTCTCCAGGCCCTTCTCGGTCAGTTCCTTCGCCGCCCAGCCGCCGGTGACGCCGGAGCCGATGACGATCGCATCCCAGACCTGGCGTTCGATGATTTGAACCATGGCGGCGAGCCTCAGGCGTCCTCGATGTCGACGCAGGGGTCCCAGCGTCCGGGGACGATCCGGTAGCCGAGTTCCGACTTCATGCCTGCTTCCGAGGTGTAGTAGCCGAACAGCGTGAGCCACTTGACGAAGTCGAAGAACGGTTGCTCGTGGAGCCGGTTCGGGTTGCGCGAGAAGGCGCGGCCGTCACGCTGAGCGAGGGCTTCATCCTGCGCTTCGGTCAGCAGTTCGTCCTGCGCGGCTTCGGTCAGGCCGATGAAGCCGTCGCCATCGGGGTGGCGTTCCCGGGCCCGGCTGTCGAAGCGGTCGAGTTCGGCGAGCAGGTGATCCCGGGCCGCGTCCGGTAGCCAGCCCGCGAGTAGACGATCGACGAAGCCGGGAATCTCCGCGTCGCCGGCGCCGGGTGTGTCCGTCGCCGGCAGGATGCGCTCGGCGATCGCGTTGAGCGTGCTTGCCTGGTGTTCCGTCAGTACGGTGAGCGGCGCTGGCTCACCGTCGGTTTCCTGTCGGTGCAGGTGAACATGCGCGAGGTGGGCATTCGCGAACAACTCCTCCGGCAGGAGCGGCAACGCGGCGGCGCCGCCGATCACCTGGAGGGCGCGTCGTCGGCCGATGGTCTCGCTTGATGGACTCTTCGCCATTGCGCCGGATGTTAACGCCGCCGGAGGCCGGCGCACCCAGTCTTGCCGCGCAAGCCCTCAGCCCTGCTGCAGCTTCTTCTCGAAGCAGAGACTGTGTGGATCGTAGGCGTACTCGTTGTAGCAGGGGATCTGGACGTAGCCGAACGAGCGGTAGAGGCCGATGGCTGCGGGCTGCATTTCGCCCGTCTCGAGGCGCAGCGAGCGGTAGCCAAAGGCGACAGCACGTGCTTCGAGTTCCTCCAGGATGCGGCGGCCGAGCGACTTGCCACGGTACTCCGGCTCCACGTACATCCGCTTGATCTCCGCCTGGTCGGGGCCGAGGCGACGGAGCGCGCCGCAGGCCACGGCTTCGCCGTCGGCGTTCCGGCCGAGGAGCAGGCAGCAGCCCGGGGCGTCGAGCTTGTCCGGCTCGACGCTGTAGATGCTGTCCGCGGGGTAGAGCTCGCCGAGCTCCCGGTCGAGCGCCTCGTGCAGGCGCACGAACGCGGGATCGGCGGGGTCGCCGGGTTCGATCCGGACTTCGTCGGTGGTCATATCAGCGGCACCCGGGGACTGGTGGAGACTAGCGCGGCAGAAGGCCCGGAAGCCGGCGCTTTCACGCCGGATGCCGGCGGGGACGCCGGCGCACCCAGTTTTTGCCGCGCAAGTTGCTATTTGAATTCCGGTGCTTCCTGGAGCATCTGGTCGCGCAGGGTGCGCTTGTGGATCTTCTCGGTGGCGCCGCGCGGAAGCTGCTCGTCCTGGAGCCAGACGTAGCGAGGCACCTTGAAGCGGGCGAGATGCTCGCCGACATGGGCTCGCACGTCGGCGGCGTCGAGGTCCGTGCCGTCCTTCGGCACGACGACCACGGCCAACTCCTCGCCGAGCCGGTCGTCGGGGACGCCGAAGGCGGCGGCTTCGTAGACGGCGGGGTGCTGGTAGACGACGCGCTCGATCTCGGCGCAGTAGATGTTCTCGCCGCCGCGCAGGACCATGTCCTTCTTGCGGTCGCGGATGTAGAGGAAGCCGTCCTCGTCGATCTCGGCGATGTCGCCGGTGCGCAGCCAGCCGTCCTGGATCGTCTCGGCGGTCGCCTCGGGACGGTTCCAGTAGCCGCGGATGTTCATCGACGACTTCATGATCAGTTCGCCCTGCTCGCCGGAGGGCAGCTCGTTGCCGTCGTCGTCGATGATCTTCAGTTCGACGATCGGGCAGGGTTTGCCGCAACTGTCCGGCTTCTCGACCAGGCCCTCGTCCGTGTTGCCGGCGCCGCCGGCGTTCGTCTCCGTCATTCCCCAGCCGAAGGACCAGTGCTTGTCCGGCATCTGGACCTGGAGGCGGTCCACCATGCCGCCGGGGATCGGCGCGCCGCCGCCGGAGACGGCGATCAGGCTGCGCAGGTCGCGCTCGTTCAGCGACGGCGACTGGAGCATTTCCCAGGTCATCGTCGGCACGCCGTTGAAGGACGTGACGCGCTCGCGTTCGATCAGCTCCAGGCCGAGTTCCGGGTTCCACTTGTACATCATCACGATCTTGCGGCCGACGCCGAAGGAGGCGAGCAGGCCGGCGTGGCTGCCGCTGACGTGAAACAGCGGCAGGGGCATCAGGATGGAGGGCTGGAACTCCGGGTTCTCCTCCGGTTCCTCGAGCAGGCCCATCGCGATCCGCTGGGCGCCGTAGAAGCCCCAACTGCCGATGCCGCTGAGCACGCCGCGATGGGTCGAGACGGCGCCCTTGGGGAAGCCGGTCGTGCCGGACGTGAACAGGATCGTCACGTCGTCATGCGGGCCGAGGTCGACGTCGGGCATCGGCTGGCCGGCGGCCTCGCGCCACACCTCGTCGAAGTCGTCGACGCCGTCGGGCAGCTCATCTTCCCAGCGCACGCCGATGCTCTTCACGCCGAGTTCAGGCAAGTAGCTCGCTACGCGTTCGTAGCGCTGCTGGTCGAAGATGGCCAGTTTGGCGCCCGAGTCCTTGAAGCCGTACTCGAGTTCCTCGCCCGACCACCAGCCGTTCAGCGACACGGAGATCGCGCCGGACGACGTGATCGCCATGAAGGCGATGACCCACTCCGGGTAGTTCCGCATGCCGATCGCCACCCGGTCGCCCTTCTTCACGCCGTACCGGTGCACCAGTTGGTGGGCGAGTGCGGCGGCGCGCTCGTACGCCTCGTTGTAGGTCAGGCGGGTGTCCTGGAAGACGAGGAAGTCCTTGTCGCCGTGGTCCTGGCGCGCCTGGTCGTAGACACAGCAGAGCGTCGGCGGCAAGTTCTTGAACACCTTGTAGTCGACGCCGCGGACGGTTTCCGTCACCAGTTCCCAGTCGGCGCCCGGGGCGGTGAGGTGGGCGACCGATTCGTCGTAGGTCATCTGGCCGTGGATCGGCTCGGACTTCGCTTCCCTCATGTCGTTCATACGGTCGCCGCCCGTTCTTCCTCGTAGGCCGCCCGTTCCTTCTCGTAGCCCTCGAAGGAGTGCTTGAGGGTCGCGTTGTTAAGGATCATCTCGGCCTTGGGCTCCTTCGTCCCGGCGTCCAGGAATGTCGTCCTGACCCAGTTCGATTCCGTGCGCCGGCTCTCGCTGAGTGCGACGATCTCTCGCTCCAGCAGGTAGTCCTGCCCCACGAACAGGGGACCGTCGATCATCCGGATCTGCTGGCCGGCGAACAGGCCCAGCGCCGGTCCGCGGGTGGGGAAGCCGGCCTTGCGGTTCGAGTAGCCGGCGAGGACGCTGACCATCTCCAGCGGGATGATCGCGCGGCCCCAGGGCGAAGAGGCGCCCTCGTCCTCCGTGTACCAGGGGGAAGGCTCCGTGATCCTGTCGAGCTTCTGGTTCAGGCTGAAGGGATAGAGCTTGCCCATGTGCTGGTCGAAGTCCATCCGCACTTCTTCGAGTCCCTTGCCCTTCATCCCGACTTCGAGATCGCGGAGGATGACCAGGGGACCGGGCGGCCGCAGACGGGCTATTCGCGTGCCGATCTCCGACGACTCGACGTCGCCGCGAATCGAGGCGGTGCCGATCAGCACCTCCGTGCCGTCCGCCTTCTCGGCGCGGATGCGGACCTGGGTCTGACCGTCCGCCGGCTGTTCGACGAGGGCGCGCACCTGTTCGCCTTCGACGACCATGTTCCGGTAGTGGGCGCTCAGGCAGCCGGTCTCGAACCACTCCTGCCCCCACAGGTCGTGGAGCAGGGGCACGAACTGGCTGAAGTGGGTCGGCCCCTCGATCGGCCCGCCGGCCTGGAATCCCATCCGTTCGGCCGTCGAGTCGTCGTGGATGGACATGTGCCCGCCGTACTCCTGCTCGGCGAGCATCTGTTTCGGGGACCGTAGCGGTCCACGGATGGTTTTCGGCGTCTCGAGAGCGTCGGCCATTTCGGGTCTCCTCGGTTGGGGAGGGCGAAGTCTAGCCCGCAATCCCCTGCGCGATGGCGCTCCGGACGGCGGCGCCGGCACGCTTCCCGGAGACTGCGTCGACGGCGTGGAAGTCGACGTCGCGGCGGCGTTTCACGTACTGGACCCAGTATGGATAGCCGCATGGTTCGGAACGAAGCAACCTGCCGCGTTCGCGACGACGCTTGCCGCGAGCCGCCATCAGCAGGACGCGAGCGGTGAAATCGGCTGCCCGCTCTTCCGCCTCGGCAGGTTCAAGCGCGGGCGGCAGGGGCTCCGGTCCCGGTGCGATGTCGACGTCCTGCAGCCGGATATGTGCCGTCTGGCCGGTCAAGCGGCAGACGAGTACCGCGAGTTGCTCGTCCGGCGACGAGCCGCTGCCGGCCGGGCGAGGGCCGGCGGCCGCCTCCAGCGTCTCGTAGACCACAAGCAGGTGGGGCAGGTACAGAAGTTCCAGCGCCAGGGGCCGGCCGCTCCGGAGTCGGCGGAGCCGCCCGCCCGAAAGCAGCCGGCGCGCTTCGTCTTCGGCCACCTTCGGCGTGATGGTCCGGCCCGGCTGGGGCGGCTCGTTCAGCGCTTCCTCGGCTGTTTCGAGCTCCCGCGGCTGCCGTAGAACATGAGCACGGCGGCCGCCAGCAGCAGCGCCGCCCCGGCGGCCGTGCCGAGGGCGAGATCGATCGTCAGGGCAGCCGAGAAGCCCCCGACGAGAACCGGTATCGACAGCACGGCAAGGAACACGCCGAGGATGCGGGCGGTGGAGCGGTCGCGGTTGGTGTGGTCAGAAGTCATCGCGTTGCACGAGCCGCGGGTCTAAGCCAGCAGGAGGTAGATCACGAGGTAGGGGACGATGAACAGCGCCGCCCAGATTCTCAGATCGCGCCAGCGGGCGCGGTCGGGCGCGCCGCGGAGCACCCAGTCGCGGCTGAGCCGCCAGACGGCGGCCGCCGGCAGGATGAGCAGCAGGGCCACGGCGATCCGCGCGCTCCAGAGTGGTAGCGCACCCATCGCGGAGTCGATCGGTCCAAGGACGAACTCGAGGATCGTTCTCATGGCGCCACGCTTGTGTCCTGCAGGCGCGCGACCCGATTCCGAAGCGCGGCTTGCACCGCCTCGTCGTTCCGCACCTCGCCCCAGACCAGCCCGCGCAGACGCTCCGGCGGTTCGGGCGGCGTCAGCCGGCTGACGATCCAGGTCACGGCGAGAGTGAACACGAAGGACCACCAGGCGACGAACAGGAACGGCTCCTCGGACGGGAAGAGCCCGTCCATCGCGGGAGAGTTCAGCAGCAGGCACAAGCCGACGCCGGCGACGAGGCCCGTGGCGCCGCCGTAGCGGTTCGCCCTGCGCCACAGGATGCCGAGCAGGAGTACCGCGAGGGTCGGCCCCTGGATCAGGGAGAAGACGGTCTGGATCGCGTTGTAGATGTTGCTGAAGCGCTGCTCGATCTCGGGGGCGATGAAGGCGGCGGCGAGCAGCAGCACCGCGGACAGGATGCGCCCGAAACGCAACTCTGCCGCGGTACCGAGGTCGCGCCGGCTCCACCGCCGCCGGAGACGGCCGAGCAGGTCGCGGCTCCAGAGCGTCGCCGCCGAGTTCAGGTTCGAGTCGACGCTCGACATGAGCGCGGCCAGGAAGGCCGCAAACATCAGGCCGCGCAGCCCTGGCGGCAGCAACTGGGCGATCAGGCTCGGCACCGCCTCGTCCGCGTTCTGAAGGTCGGGGACGATCAGGATCGCGGCCAGCCCCGGCAACGCGACGAGCAGCGGGATGAACAGCTTGAGGAAGCCGGCCAGCAGGACGCCGGCCTTCGCGTCCCACTCGCTGCGCGCCCCGAGCGCCCGCTGCACGATCGTCTGATTGCCGGTGTAGTAGGCGACGGAGAGGACGATGCCGAGGCCCAGGACGATGCCGGTCCAGGGGAAGGGAGTCGCCGTGTCATGGGGCAGGTAGAGCGAGAAGTGGTCCGCGTACGCCGGGCCCTGGTTCAGGACACCGTCCCGCAGCGCGGCCAGCCCTCCGACCTCGTAGAGCGCCCGCGCCACCAGGGCGGCGCCACCCACGAACATGATGATGAGCTGGAGCACGTCGGTCATCACGACGGCCGCCAGACCGCCGCTGATCGTGTAGATACCGACGATGCCGGTCGTGATCCAGATCGAGAGTTGCGGATCCCAGCCCAGCACCGTGCGCATGAGCAGCGCCGTGGCGTGGATCATGATGCCCAGGTTGAGCACCAGGATCAGGCCCCAGGCCAGGGCGAGGAAGCTGCGCACGCCGCTGCCGTAGCGCCGGCCCAGGAACTCGGGCACGGTGTAGACGCCGCTTCGCCAGTAGAACGGCACGATGAGGAAGGCGGCGATCAGGAGCGCCGGCATCGAGCCGAGCCAGTCGAAGTTGGCCTGGGCGAGACCGTAGCGGTACGTTCCGCCGGCGACGGCGATGAAGTCCGTGGCGCCGATGTCGCTGACCACGATCGACATGCCGATCGCCCAGAAGGGCAGGGCGCGCCCGGCGAGCAGGAAGTCGCCGCTGGTCTTCACGTAGCGGCTGAAGGTGGTGCCGATGACCAGGATGCCCGCCAGGTAGACGAGGACGATTCCCGTGTCGAGGCCGGAGAGTCCCCAGGTCATGTGGCTTCTCGCGCGGTGGGCGTGTGGCCGAGAGGCGTGGCCGTGTACAGATACCGCAGACTTGCCGCCGCGTCGTCGGCGGGCGAGCCCTCCGGCTCCGCGGTCTCGTCCTGCTCGACGACGAACAGGTCTACCCCGGCCTTGAGCGCCGCCTCGACGCAGCCGGGTACGTCGACGTCCCCGGCACCGAGCGGCCTGAACCAGCGTTCGGCGGTGGCTTGCTCGGGCGTGCGTCCGTCAGGCGAACCGGGCAGCAGCCCATCCTTGAGGTGCAGGATGTGGACGCGGTTGCCCAGTTCGTCGATGAGGGACGCCGGGTCGTGCCCCGCGAAGGCGGCCCAGTAGATGTCGAGTTCCAGCCCCCAGCCGTCGTGTGAGCGGCAGGAGACGAGCGTGTGCAGGCCATCCACGCCGAGGCGCTTCGGTGAGCCGTCGTCGAACGGCAGCAGCTCGAATTCGTGGTTGTGGTACGCGAAGCGGAAGCCGCCGGCGCGGAAACGGTAGCTCAGCAGATCGAGCCGTTGGCCCAGCCCCACGTAGTGCTCGCGGCTGCCGTCGCCTCGCTGGTCTTCGTCGAGCCAGGGACAGGCGATGATCTCGCACTCGAGTTCGCGGAAGGTCTCCATCACCGAGGCGGCATCCGCTTCGAGGTCAACCAGCGGCACGTGAGCCGCCGCGAGGGAGAGGCCGCGGTCGGCGAGAAGCCGCCTCAGTTCGGCGGTCGTGCGGCTCCAGAGGCCGCCGAACCACTCGATCTCGCGGTAGCCGGCGTCGACGGCCTGGTCGAGGGCTGTTTCGAGGTCTTCCTGCGCCTGGCGACGCAGCGTGTAGAGCTGAAGCGCGACGCGAGGCGCGGCGGCCTCGCCGGTCGTCACTCCCCGGCCTCCCTGCCCGCTTCGGCGTCGCTCTCCTCGATCAGCCCGTGGTACTGGCCCAGGTAGTAGGGCAGCAGGAAGCTCGCGCCGTCGGCCAGATAGCGGCCCGCACCGCCATGGTCGAGGCGCCAGGGATCGTGGTTCCAGTGGTTCACGAAGCGTTCGTCGATCGGCAGGACTCTGCCGTCGAGCAGGTGGCCTCGCGAGCCGCGGCGCTCTTCCTGCGCGCGCAGCAGGACGACGTCCAGGCGGTGACTGTTCGAGAGCGCCCAGTCGAAACGGTCGAGGGGATAGAGAACGAGGCTCTCCACTGCGTCGTCCAGCGGGAAGTCCGAGCGCCCGTACGTCTCGTCGTCGAAGGCATCGCGGTAGCTGGCGCCGTCGATCGCCGAGGCATGGATGAAGTCGAACAGCGGATTCCGTTCGGGTTGCAGAACCTTCCAGTACTGGCGCAGCGAGTGGGCGACGACGCTCCGCACCGCCTCGTCCGGCTCGTACTTCAGGAGGTGGTAGTAGTTCATGAACGCCATCTCGTCGTCCGACTGGTTGCCGGTGCCGGGGCCGCTCTGGACCTTGGGGTTGCGCAGGTTCGCGGCGTAGGCGTGGTCGTCGAGAAGGGTCCGGGCGGTCTCCGCGTAGCGTTGCCCGCCATCGGGTCCGCTCATGTGCTCGGCGATCCGCAGGTAGGTCAGGTAGGACAGCGAGTTCAGCCCGCGTTCCTCCCACCATTCCTGGTCGTCGTTCAATTGCTCGGGGCCGAACACCGCCCAGCGGGTTCGTCGCCCGTCGTGGTCGACGAGGGCGCCGCCGTGGTCGATCAGATGGTCGACGATCGCGAGCACGGTTTCGCGGACCTCGGCGCGTTCCGCGGCGCTCTCCGCGACCAGGTCGTAGTAGAGGGCGTAGAAGAAGAAGTGGCCGTCCAGTTCGTCGGAACTCGTGTCGCTCTTCCAGTACCACTTGCCGTCGGCGCTCGTGGGCCAGCGGGGGTCGATCACTTTCCACAGCCCGTCCCTCTCCTCCCGCATCCGGCGATCGTTCTCGAGCCGGCCAGCGTTCGGATCGGGACCGTCGGCCGGCAGGATCGTGCGGGCAACGAAGCCCGGCTCGGCCGGCGGCGTTCCGCCTTGGGTCACGAGTTGCAGGAAGCGGAGCGCCTCGAACGCCTTGCGTGCGTTCTCGCGCGCTTCCGGCTCGCCGGTGACGGCCCAGCGGAAGCACTCCGCGGCGCCGTACATCGCGGTCCAGAGGCCGTCGTTGTCGCTGTCGGACTGGCGGAACGCCGACGTGTCTCCCGGCTGTTCGAGTGTCACGCCCAGGACGTAGCCGTAGGGCGTTCGCCGGTGGAAGCGGCCGATCGCCTCGTGAAAACGCTCCGCCTTTTGCCGCAGGGTCATCGGGCGCATGTGAATCGCGCCGGGGCCCGCGGCGGTCTCGACCCGGACCGTGCCGTCCCGGTCCACCTGGACCTTCAGCACGTTGTCGTGGGGCAGCCAGCGCCGCCCCTGCCGATACTGCCAGCGCGGCGGGTCGTCCGGCGCAGCGCCCGGGATCAGGCGCACCAGTCCGCGCGTCGTGCCCGCCCAGATCGAGCCGTCCGGAGCCGCGGCCAGGTCCGTGAAGTCGTTCCAGGGCAGGCCGTCGGACCGGTCGTAGAGGCGCCAGGCGCCGGTGATCTCGTCGAGAGAGCCGAGGCCCTGGGGCGAGGCGAACCACAGCCTGCCGTCGTAGTCGAACTCCACGGCGCGAACGTCGACCGGCGCCCAGCTCCGGTCGCCATCGCGCGGCAACAGGCGCCGCCAGTCCGTCTCGGAGCCGTCTCGCAGGTAGACGCCGGTGGACGAGGCGACCGCGATTCGGATGGCGGCATCCGTGACGACCTCGCGGACTTCGCCGGGGGCGTCGGCGGTGCGGATGGGTGATGGCGCTGCCGTATCCGCCACGATGTCGTCGGTGGCTGGCTCGTACTCCGCGACCTGCTGGCGGAACGGCTCGACGCGGATTGGCAGCTCGGTCTGGGCCCCCAGGGCGAGCGGCCAGAGAAGGAAGGCCGTGAGTGAGGCTGCGCGCAAGTTCATGTTGGGAAGCCTAGCGCCGCGCTGGGCCAAGCGTCGCGGCGCACCGGCGGCGAAGCCGGCTGGGCCTCAAGCGCGCACGGTCCGGACCCCGTAGAGCGGGAAGTGCGTGTCACGAGTGATGACCGCGAGCCCTTCGGCCTGGGCCTGGGCGATCAGAAACCGGTCGAACGGGTCCTTGTGATGCCTTGGCAGGCGCGCTGCCAGCTCGGCGTGATGGAAGGTCAACGGCAGGTGAGCGAAGCCCTTTTCGTCGACCATCGCCGCCAGGTTGTCGGGCGCTTCCATCTTCCCTTTCAGCCGCTTGACCGTGATTTCCCAGGCTGTGATCGCGCTGACGAAGATCTCGTTTCGAGGGTCGACTATCGCCGCGTGGGCACCCTTCCGGAGAATCGAATCGTCAGAGATCCACCACAGGAACGCGTGCGTGTCGAGCAGCAGGCGCTCCACCGTCAGGTGTCGTCCGGGAAGATCTTCGAGTTCATGAGTTCGTCGAAGAGCTCCTCGTCCGGCTCGTCGAAGTCCGGCGCCATCCAGATCTTTCCCTCCAGACCGCCCGGTTTGCGGGGTTCCAGTTTCTTCTCGCGATAGGGCTCAAGCCGCAGGTACGGCTCTCCCGCCTTCGCGATGACGACCTCCTCGCCTTCCCAGGCCAGCTTCCCCAGACGCGAGAGTTGTGATTTCGCTTCGTGCATGTTCACCTGCATCCGTTCTCCCCTCCAGAGTTACGGCCTGGCTAAGTCTGGCTAAGTCCTGCGCGGACGTCAAGGACGCAGGGCGCCCTCGTGGCAGAGTCTCGGCCATGGCTGGTACTCAACTCCGCGTCCTTGGAGCGTCCGAGATCGAGGCGATACTTGACTTGCTCGACGGCTGGCCCTTCCCCGACGGCCAGAGGGGCCGGGACTTCTTCCGCCGCTACATCGAACTCGATCCGGCGTTCGAGCCGCGGAACCTGTGGGTGGCGGAGCAGGGCGACGAGCTGGTCTCGTGCGTTCAGATCTTCCCGCGCCAGGTACGTGTCGGCGGCCACGTGCTGCCGATGGGCGGCATCGGCAGCGTGTTCACGCGGCCCGATTCGCGGCGGCGTGGCGTTGCGGGAGCACTCCTCGAACGGACGATCGAGGCCATGCGGGAGAGGGGAATGGTGCTCTCCTACCTGCTCGCGGAACGGCTCAAGTGGTATGGGCTTTACGGCTACCGGCCGTGGTCGCGTGGTTGGCGGACGTTGGTCTGGCCGGCGACGCACGAGTCCCCGGCCGTCTCCCCGGTCGCCGGCGTTCGTCGCTACGATCCGACGACCGACCGCGGCGACCTGCGACGTCTCTGGGGCACGTACGCGGAAGGCGCCGGCGGCCGGCCGCTTGACGGTGTGGTCCACCGGAGCTCCTCCGAGGACTGGCGCGGCAGCTTCCGGCTTGCCGGGACGCCGGATGAGGACATCTGGATCGCTGATGGCGGATCTCGCAGGGTGGCCTACCTGCGCGTCGCGGACTTCAGTGGCCGGTTGCGCGTTCTGGAGTGGGGCCGCGAGCGGGATGCGGCGCCGGCCCTGTGCGAGTTGGTGCGAACCGCCATGGCCGGGCGGAGGGTCGAATCGATCCGACTGCCCCTGATTCGCGACGAGGTGCTGGAAGGGGCCTTCGTCGCTGCCGGTGCACGAATCGAAACCCAACCCGCCTGGGACGAGCTGCCACCGGACGCCCGGCCGCCGGCGACCTGGATGGTCCGGTGCCTGGACGACGATGCGTTGGCTTCCCGGCTGGGCGTGGCCGGCGGGGAAGACTTGCTGGCTCGTTGTCTGCCCCCGGAGCGCTTCGCGTTCTGGGAGGCGGACCGGTTCTAGGCCTGCTCCACGGAGTAGACCAGGCCGACGGTGCCAGTCTCCTTGTAGACGTCCTGTGCCTGGAGTTCGAGCTTGATCCGCGGCGCCGGCTCGGCGATCAGCGGAACGCCGCCGCCGAGAACCGTTGGAATCACCGCGACTTCCACCGTATCGACGAGTCCCGCCTCGGCGAGGCTGCGAAAGAGCGAACCGCCGCCGAACAGCCAGATGTCCTTCTTGCCGTCTTCCTCGCGTAGCGACTGAACGACATCCTTCCAGTCGTCGCCGACGATAGTCACCTTCCTGTAGTCGGCTTGCCGAAGCGTGCGCGAGAACACGAAAGTCCGCACACCTGGCATCGAACCCTGGTCCTGGCCGCCGGTACTCTCGAACGTCTTCCGGCCGACCAGGTACGTGTCGAACTCTTCGTAGAGTTCGGCGAAGTCGTAGTCGGGATCGATGACGATCCAGTCCGCCTCGCCGTTCGGTCCGGCGATGTACCCGTCCAGGCTCATGGCGACGCAGTATCGGACTCTTCTCATGGTCGCTCCCCTTGCGCCTTGAAGGATACGACGCCTTACCGTTCCCGGACTCCTCTCATGGCCGCTTTGCTGGCCTGAGGCAGCTACACTCCGTCTCCATGCAGGTGCTCGACCCGTCCTGGGAAGGTTCGCCTCCGGCCTTCGCCACGGCTCCCCGGCTCGGCGGCCTCGAAGGGATCGACATTGCGTTGCTTTCGAACGGCAAGGCCGGCGTCGCGGCGCTCTTCGACCATGTCGAAGCTCTCCTGCGGAGTCGGTGGAAAGTGGCGTCGGTCGAGCGCGCGACGAAGGGGAACTACAGTGCTCCGGCGGAGCCGGAACTCGTCCGCCGGCTCAGCCGACGACGGCTCGTGATCACTGGCGTTGGCGACTGAGGGAGCTGCTCGTCGTGCAGTCTGCACGACGCGGTCGAGTTCGAGCGAGCCGGCGTGCCCGCGGTCGGCGTGATGACGTCGGCGTTCGTCGACGGGGCCGAGTTGATGGCTCACGCATGCGGGGCACCCGACTACCGGTTCGCGGTGATCGAACATCCGATCAGCAGCGCGACCGGCGGGGAACTCCTCGAACGGGCAGGGGAGATCGTGCGCCAGGCGGAGGAACTCGTGCTCGCTGGCGAGGCCGGGGAGACGGGCTCCTGACCCAACGTAGTCAGGCCGTCGCCATCACGGCGATAGTGGCCACGATGGCGGTGACGCCGGCGGTGCCGGCGATGGCCCAGGATGGCGTGGTCCTCGCCGAGTTCATCTTCGAGACGGCGCCGTACCCCGAGTGCCACGCCTCGACGATCGCCGAGACGGCCTCCGGCGCCCTGGTCGCGGCCTGGTTCGGTGGCACGGCCGAGCGCAACCCCGACGTCGGCATCTGGTTCAGCCGGCTCGAGGCTGAGCGGGCGGAACCGGCGGCCGCGGCTTCATCGCCGAGCGGCCGCTGGAGTCCTCCGGCGGAGGTCGCCAACGGCGTCCAGGCTGACGGCACCCGTTACCCGACCTGGAACCCGGTGCTCTACCAGCCCCCGCAGGATGGCGCGCCGCTGCTCCTGTTCTACAAGGTCGGTCCGAGCCCCTCCGAGTGGTGGGGGATGGTCATGGAGTCCGCCGACGACGGGCGCACATGGAGCGAACCGCGCCGGCTTCCGGACGGCATCCTGGGGCCGATCAAGAACAAGCCGATCACGCTGCCCGACGGCGCTCTCCTGGCCGGATCGAGCATCGAGGATGCGCCGGAGCCGCCCGTCTGGCGGGCTCACTTCGAGCGTTCAAGCGATCTGGGACGCACCTGGACGCGCACCGACGGGCTGGCTGGCCAAACGGCGGCCGGCGATGACTTCTGGATCATCCAACCGACGATCCTGGCGCTTGGCGATGGCGAGCTTCTGGCGCTGTTCCGTTCCAAGCAGAGCCGCATCGCGGCCTCCCGTTCCACCGACGGAGGCCGCACCTGGGGCCCCGTCTACGCGACCGGCCTGCTCAATCCCGACGCCGGCGTCGACGGCGTGACCCTGGCAGAGGGCCGGCACCTGCTCGTCTACAACCACAAGATCCGCATCGATGGCGCCTGGGCGGGTTCCCGGTCGCGCCTGAACGTCGGGCTGTCGGACGACGGGGACACCTGGGACGCATCGCTGATGCTGGAGGACCAGGACGGCGAGTACTCCTATCCGGCGGTGATCCAGACCCGCGACGGGTTGGTCCACCTGACCTACACCCACCGGCGCACCCGCATCCGGCACGTGGTGCTCGATCCGGCGGCGCTGGAGCGGCATCCGATGACCGGCGGGGAGTGGCCCGCCGAAGCGCCGGTGCTGGCGTCGGCCTCCGAGTGACTGGCGGCGTCGACCTCTTCGTCTTCGCCGCCTATCTCATGGCGGTCATCGCGCTCGGCCTTTCGCTCGCCCGGCGCAGCGGGACGGCCCGCGGGTTCATGGTGGCCGGCGGCGCGCTGCCGGGTTGGGCGGTGGGCCTGTCGATCTTCGGCACGTTCCTCTCGAGCAACACGTTCATCGGGGTGCCCGGGCAGGCTTTCGGTGGCAACTGGAACGCCTTCGTGTTCTCCCTGTCGTTGCCGGTGGCGGCGTTCCTGGCGGCGCGCTGGTGGATTCCCTTCTACCGCCGTGGCGACGCCATCTCGGCCTACCAGCACCTGGAAGCCCGCTTCGGCCGCTGGGCACGGACCTACGCGGTGGCCTGCTACCTGCTGACCCAGTTCGCCCGGGTCGGCTCGATCCTGTTCGGAGTGGCGCTGGCGATGAACGCGTTGACGGGCTGGCCGGTGGGATGGATCATCCTGAGCACGGGCGTCGTCGTGACGATCTACACGCTGATCGGCGGCATCGAGGCCGTCATCTGGACCGACGTGATCCAGAGCGTGGTCTTGACCGTCGGCGCCCTGTTCGTGGTCGGGCTGCTGATCGTCGACGCCCCGGGTGGCCTCAGCGGGCTGGTTGAGACGGCTGGCGCCGCCGGCAAGTTCTCGCTCGGCAGCTTCGCCTTCGACTTCACGACCTCGACCTTCTGGGTCGTCCTGATCTACGGCCTGTTCATCAACTTCAACAACTTCGGCATCGACCAGAGCTACGTGCAGCGGTACCACGCGGCGAACAGCGACCGCGCGGCATCCCGATCCGTCTGGCTGGCGGCCGGCCTCTACCTGCCGGTGTCGGCCGTGTTCTTCTTCATCGGCACCGGGCTGTTCGTCGTCTTCCAGGGGCAGCCGGAAGTCGCCGGCGTGGCCGCCGACCAGCCCTTCCCGCACTACATTTCGACCCGGTTGCCGGCCGGGGCCGCGGGTCTCCTGATCGCGGCGCTGTTCGCGGCCGCGATGAGCAGTATCGACACGTCACTCAACAGCTCGGCGACCGTGTTCCTCTCCGACCTGTATCGCACCTACATTCGGCCGGAGCCTGACCCCGACGGCGTCGAGGCGGAGGACCTCCGGGTGCTGCGCCGTGCGACGGTGGGTGTGGGCGTGCTGGGTACCGGGGCCGCGCTGCTGATGATCGGCGCCGGCAGCCTGCTCGACGTCTGGTGGACGTGGTCGGGGGTCTTCGCCGGTGGCTTGCTGGGGTTGTTCGCGCTCGACCGGCTGGCGCCGCGGGCCGGTCGGGCCGCCGCCCAGTTGGGAGTGGCGGTCGGTGTGCTGGTCATCGTGTGGATGACCGCCTCACCGCGGCTCGATGGGGGACTGGCGATGCTGAGGAACCCGCTCCACAGCTACATGGTCACGGTCATCGGCACGCTGACGATCTTCGGGGTGGGGTTGCTGGTTTCGCGGTGGCGGCGGCTGCGTGGCGCTGCGATAGTGTGAACTCCTTCGATGCTCGTACGAGACCTTCCGACTTCGGGGCCTGCCGACCGCCCACGCCGCCGCGCCGCGATCGTGCTGGCCGCTTCGCTGCTGGTCCTGCTGCTCGGGGGTTGCGACAAGCGGGGCGACCTGCTCGGAGTCGAGCTCGTCGTGTTCACGGTTGGCGAGTGGGTGGGAACCGGCGCACAGGGTGAGGAGCTGCGCTTCCTGCTCGAGCGCGACGACGACGAAGCGGTTCTCACCGCGTTCCTCGTCAGTCTGCCCGGCCTCGCCGACGTGCTGCAGGGTGATCCGGAGGCCTGCAGCGTACTGGTCGACGCCTTCAGCAGCTTCGGCAATCTGGAAATCAGCGTGCCGGTTCGTGGCGCCGGTTTCAGGTTCCGCACACCGGATGACTTCCGGGTCGACAACGACGGCTTCATCAGAGCGGAGATCAGGGGCAGCTTTGACTCACCGGACAGCGCGATGGTCGACGCGGACATCGAGATCGACACGACCCGTGTCGTCCCGTGCCGCGGCGAGTTCATGGTCAGTTGGCAGATGGAGCCGGCGGGCTCCTGAGTCGCGGGCGAAGCGATCAGGTAGCGGACAGGCCCGATGTATCCCGGCAGGTACGCGCGCGACACCCCTGACAAGCCGGCCGTCGTCATGGCCGGGAGCGGTGAAGCGGTCACCTACCTCCAGCTCGACCGCCGATCGAACCGGCTGGCCCAGCTCTGGTACGCGCAAGGTCTCCGATGCGGCGACCACGTGGCGATCTTCATGGAGAACCAGCCGCGCTACTTCGACGTGTACTGGGCAGCGATCCGTTCGGGTCTCTACCTGACCACCGTCAACCGCTACGTCAGCGCCGAGGAAGCGGCCTACATCGTCAAGGACTGCGGTGCGAAGAGCATCGTGGCGTCGGCGAAGCTGGCTGAAGCCTGTGACGAGCTAACCGACCTGATCCCGACCTGTCCGGGCCGGCTGATGGTCGACGACGACAAACTTGGCTGTCCCCCGGGCTGGGACGACTACGGCGAGGCAACGGCCGGGTTCCCTGCCGAACCGCTCGCTGAGCAACCGCGCGGCAGCACCATGCTGTACAGCTCGGGCACGACCGGCCGCCCGAAGGGAATCCTGCGGCCGCTGACGGGTCTGGCAGTGGAGGAGATGCCGGACCAGCGGTTCGAGGTGCTCACCAGCGTCTACGGCATCGACGCCGATTCGATCTACCTTTCGCCGGCACCCCTCTACCACGCTGCCCCGATCGGCTTTACCGCGGGTACGCAGATGCTCGGCGGCACCGTCGTCGTGATGGAGCGGTTCGACCCGGAACTTTCGCTCAAGGCGATCGAGGACTTTGGGATTACGGTGAGCCAGTGGGTGCCGACGATGTTCAACCGGATGCTCAAGCTGCCGGAGGACGCGCGGACACGCTACGACCTGTCGAGCCACCAGCGGGCGATTCACGCCGCCGCTCCGTGTCCGGTCGACGTCAAGCGTCGGATGATCGAGTGGTGGGGGCCGATCATCTTCGAGTACTACGCCGGTTCCGAGGGCAACGGGATGTGCGCGGTGGAGACCGACGAGTGGCTGGAACGGCCCGGTACGGTCGGCCGATGTCTTACGGCGACGCTCCACATCTGCGATGACGAGGGCGAGGAACTGCCCGCTGGCGAACCGGGGACGATCTTCTTCGAGCCACCCGAAGATGCTGACCTGTTCGAGTATCACGGCGACGAGGAGAAGACCCTGGGCTCGCGCCACCCGGTCCATCCGCGCTGGAGCACGCTCGGCGATGTCGGCTACGTGGACGAGGACGACTACCTGTTCCTCACCGACCGGAAGGCCTTCATGATCATCTCGGGCGGCGTGAACATCTACCCGCAGGAGATCGAGGACGCACTGATCGTCCACCCCAAGGTCGCCGACGTGGCGGTCATCGGCGTGCCGAACGAGGACATGGGGGAAGAGGTCAAGGCGGTCGTCCAGTTGATGCCCGGATTCGAGGAGGGGCCGGAAACGGTCGAGGAGCTCATGGCCTACGCTCGGGAGCGCGTTGCGCACTACAAGGCGCCGAGGTCGATCGACTTCGAAGAGCAGCTTCCGCGCCTGCCGACCGGGAAGCTCTACAAACGCCTGCTGCGGGACCGCTACTGGACGGGCCGCATGTCGCGGATCGTGTGACCTGCCGGTGCCGGCCTCGGCGCTGACGGCGATCGCGGACGAACTGGCGCGGGAGGTCGACCGGCTTGAGTTCGGGCCGCCGGTGGCCCACGTCTACAACCCGCTGATCTACGCGCGCGGGGCGCACCATGCGTACCTGCGCACGGCAGGTGCCGCGACGGGCAGGGTGCTGCTGCTGGGAATGAACCCGGGGCCCTGGGGCATGACCCAGACCGGCGTGCCGTTCGGCGAAGTGGCCCATGTGCGGGACTGGTTGGGGATTGCTGGCGGCGTCGAACCGCCTGCCGATCAGCATCCCAGGCGGCCGATTCTGGGCTTCGGCTCCGGGCGAAGCGAGGTCAGCGGCCGCCGGGTCTGGGGTTGGGCGAAGCGGCGCTTCGGTAGGCCGGCGGCGTTCTTCGAGCGATTCCTGATCTGGAACTACTGTCCGCTGGCGTTCCTCGGCGAGAGCGGCGCGAACCTGACCCCGGACCGGTTGCCGGCGCGCGAGAAGGCGCCGCTCTTTAGGGTCTGCGACCGGGCGCTTCGACGGGCGGTCGAGGCGCTCGAGCCGCGCCTTGTCGTCGGCATCGGCGTGTTCGCCGAGGGCCGGTCGCGGCGTGCGCTCGACGGTTTGGGCGTGCCGATCGGGCGGATGCTCCATCCGAGCCCGGCGAGTCCGGCCGCGAACCGGGGCTGGGAGGAGCAGGCGGAGCGCGATCTGCGGGGGCTGGGCGTGAAGCTGTAGGGCTGTCGCGGGGACAGGGGCTCGCCGCTTCGCGGCATCGCCCGGATGCCGGCCAGAAGGCCGGCGCACCCAGTGGGCTGCGTTCAGCCGGCCTCGCGCGGTTCGACCTCGCGATCGTCGATGGCCAGGACGACCGCGTCGTGGATCGCGGGGCGGAGTCTTCTGATCGCGATGTTCTCGCGGGTCGGGTGGACGCGGTTCGTCAGCAGGACGACGATCAGATCGAGTTCCGGGTCGATCCAGAGCGATGTGCCGGTGAAGCCGGTATGGCCGAAGGAGCGTGCGGAGAAGTAGCGGCCGGCGGAGCTTGGGTCGGAGGGCGTGTCCCAGCCGAGCGCTCGGCTGCTGCCTGGGACGAGTTCGGCGCGGCGGGTAAAGAGAGCGACCGTCTCGGAATCGGCGAGCCGCCGCTCGCCGTACACGCCGCCGTTCAGCATCGCCTGGCCGAAGACGGCGACATCGCGGGCGGTGCCGAAGAGTCCGGCATGGGGTGCGATGCCTCCCAGCGCGAGGGTGTTCTCGTCGTGGACTTCGCCGTGGGGGAGTCGACCGCGCCACGAATCGAATTCGGTGGGTGCGATCCGCTCGCGCAGCTCTTCCGGCGGGACGTAGCCGGTGTCGCTCAGCCCCAGCGGCTCCAGGACCTCCTCCTCGACCTGCTGCGCCAGGCCGCGGTCCGAGCCGCGCTCCAGGATCTCGCCCAGAAGCAGCACGCCGAGGTCGGAGTAGATCGCGCGTTCACGCCGCGCCACCGCGAGTTCCGTGCCGGCGATGTGCTCCAGGTAGCGGCCGCGAGCCTCGTCACGGTCGAGGTCTTCGCCGAGTTCCCGGAACAACTCGGTGCAGCAGGGGAGGCCGCTCGAGTGGGCGAGCAGGTCCCTCAGAGTTGCGCCGCCGACCGCCGACTCCTCGAGCTTGGGCAGGTAGGACGCGGCCGCAGCGTCGAGGTCGAGCGCGTCCGCCTCGACCCGGCGCATGAGCAGTGTCGTCGTCGCGATGACCTTGGTCAGGGAAGCCAGGTCGTAGAGCGTCGACGGGGTGACGGCGGCCGAGCCTTCGTCGTAGGTCAAGCGGCCCGCGGCGTGGTCGAGGACCACGGTTCCGCGTCGCGCCACCAGCAGGACGCCGCCCGGAGTCACGCCGTCGACGACCGCGCGCTCCAGCAGGTCGGCCGCCTGCTCCAGCCGTTCCGGGTTGAAGCCGGCCGATTCGGGCGCGGCGTCGCGAAGCACGGGCGCCGAAGTGGCCGGGTCTTCCGATCTCGGTGGGGACAAGTGCGCGGCGGATCTGAAAGATTGGCAGGCGGACGTTGCCGCCAGGACGAGAAGAGCCGCCAGGAGCAGGGCCGCCGGTGCAAGGTTGAGTGCTCGCACGGTGTCCATGGCAGGCGAATGAGACAACGCGGCG
>Ga0209754_1001507_pt1 | contig 22744 bp, 23 predicted proteins | sample MesohylBB_FD_187295 | JGI IMG/M metagenome (GOLD analysis project Ga0209754, IMG submission 187295) | Host-associated microbial community of the marine sponge Aplysina aerophoba from Gulf of Piran - sponge mesohyl, lysed by bead beating... | ecosystem: Host-associated > Porifera > Sponge >... | reverse complement strand
AGCCGGACTGTGGTCCGTCCGGCTGCGAAACTGTTGCCCAGATATGACCGATGGCGCGCCATCATTCGAGAGGCGGCCGAACAGAGCCGCCGCGGCCGCCTGCCGGTCCTGGATCAGCCATTGAGATGGGAGGAAGCTTTGGATCATGGCGCCGGCCAGCGCCTGCTGGCGTGGGAGGAGGAAGAAGGCGCCGATAAGGGCTTGGCCACTGTCCTGACCAATTCGGACACGATTTCACTTCTGATTGGGCCTGAAGGTGGAATCACTAGCGAGGAGGCCGCCGCTGCGATCAGTCGAGGTTGGCAGTGTGTTTCGCTGGGCCCTCGCGTTCTGCGTGCGGAAACAGCTGCGGTCGCAGCCGCGGCGGTCGTAATGCATCTCTCTGGCTCGCTTGGATAAGCGGCCGAGGAAACGCGCCCTAAATGTCACTGCAAGAATGCCCGCGGTCTGATCTAACCTTGTTCCCATCTCGCAATCCCCGTACGTCCTCCTTAGTAGATTTCCTGCCGGTCGGTGTTAAAGGTATTCTGAATCAGGAATGCAGTCGTACTGGTCGCCTGGGTAAAACGCCTTCTGCATTTCTTGATTTCGGCTGCTCCCGGCGCTCCTGGACCTTCTCAAAGCCCGATGTAGTCCACACTTCACAACTGCCACGGTTCGCTCTTCTTCTCGCTACAGCTAGATGCAGCCCTCACTAGGCGTTTCGAAACACTTCCCGCCCAGAATATGGCCGCAGGTCCGACCGCTCAGCACGGCACTCTCCTTGCCGGAACCAGTAGAGCTTCCCATGCAATGTCTCGACGGGACGCCATGCGCCTCCTTCGAGGGCCGAAGCTGCCCGCCCTTGCCGCCGGCTTGCAGGTGTTCAATTCTTGACAGACGGCTTACATTGAGAGTAGAATGACGCTGGCTCAGACGCCGGATGCCCGGTCCGAATGAAAAGGCGACACCTCAGTCTGTTCAGCAACCGCCTTTTCCAGGAAGACAGTGGTCCATGCGGACCATTTTTCGGGAATTCATAGGATCCTCCGCCATCCTCCTGCTAACCACATTGACGGCCTTTCGAATGCGTGTACCTCTATTCCAGACTTCAATAGAGAGGATTTCACGCATACGGACACTATTTCTGCGAAGCGTGTGCGCACAATATGCGCTAAACCTGGGGTCATAAACACCTCCAGAGACCATCGAACCGAAGATGCCCATATAGAGGGAGCCAATCTGAAGAGTGCCTCTGGCCATACCCGTCTTTTGGCGAGAGTTTCTTTAGTCAATAGCAAGAAGAAGAGTCCACCGGGCTTCCGAAACTCTCCATGTAGAAAGATAGTTTCCACCAACAGTAATTCCCTTGCAGGATTGTGCAGTTACAACTTCCCATTCTAAGAATGCACAGGAGAGAAATGATGAAGAGCAAGCGGTATCTATTGGCAGCCTTGGTCATAGCACTAGCGGTTCTGACCTTAGCAGCCTGCGAAACCCAGACTGTGGAAGTTCAAGTGACAAGAGTCATTGACGTCACGGCGACGCCTAGGGCCATGACCTTCCACGATGCGGCAGCGATTGAAGCCGAAACCGCGCCCCATCAGTGTCAGCCTTTGGCCAGCCTTCCAACAGAATTCTCACAGCCCTGGCGATTGGGATTCATTAACCCCAACCTTGCCCATCCATTCTTTGGCGAATGGTCTGGGGCAATGAAGTCTGCTGCCGAGTTCTATGGCGTGGAATTCTTCGAATCCGACGCGGCCGGAGACTATGCCACCGAGCCGGACCTGTTGGAGACGCTACTCCTGAACGACCTGAGCATCGTCGGCGCCCACGGCCCCAACGTCTATGAAGGGCTGGCGCTGCGCGCCCTGGATGAAGGCATTCAGTTCATCGGGATTGACAACGGACCCAGCGAATACACGCCTATCGTTTACGGTATCCCCGACGGGATCGCCGGCATGCGCGGGGCAGAGCTCCTGGTTGAGGGTGTAAGAAAGCGGCAGGCCGAAGACTGGGCCGGACGCGAGCTGTTCTTCATCGAGCTGACGCACGGGGGCATCCCGGCCTGCGTCACCCGCACCGGCTCCGCAGCTTCCACCTTCAAAGAAGCCTTTGAACTGGATGACGACCACGTCTTGATGGCCGACCTGACAACGGGCCGTTCCGCAGAAGACATGGTCAACGATACAATGACGGCGCACCCTGATGGCGTCTTCGCGATGATTCCCTGTTGGGACGGCCTCGGTATCGGCCCCTACAATGCCGTAACCGAAGCAGGCAACGAAGCCGACGTGATGTTGGTGACGTTGGGTGGCGACGAGCCGCCGGCCAAGTTTCTGAAGACCAGGCCGATGGGCTACTACGGTTTCATCGAATTCCAGCCTTATTGTGAGGGTTGGGGTTGGGTCGAAGTCGCGCTGGCAACTCTGGAAGGGCTTCCTTTCGAGACCTACCAGGTTCGCAAGGCGATTACCCAGGAAACTGTAGACCAGCGCTATGCAGAATTGTACGAATCGGAGTGATGCGGTTGCTGCTCTGACGATTTGACGAGGGTGGGGCCAGTCCAGCCCCACCCTTTCTACATTGGGAACTTATATTTCTCACCAGCTTCAAGGTAGCAACAGGGCCTGGAATCAGGCATGCCGATTCAGCAGCCGGAGTCACAGTTGGCCACTAGCATACGCAGCATACAGCGCAAGCAGGTAGTCCAATTTCTACTTGATAACGGGTTATTTATCGCCTTTGTTCTGGAAGTAACGCTGTTTGCAATTGCAGTTCCGGAAATGTTTCTGAGGTCGAGGACAATAGAGGCGATCCTGCGTCTGAGCGGACCAGCGGGCATCGTCCTGGCTTCCTACACCATAACGCTGATCTCGGGTCAGATTGATCTCTCTACCGCCCAGGTCGGTGGCATGGCTTCGCTGATGTTTGCGGCTGTTTTTCAGCTGCTTGAGTGGCCGCTCGGCGTTGCACTGGCTCTTACAGTCGTCCTGACGATCGCGGTCGGTCTGCTGAGCAGTTATCTGATCCAACAGGGCATCCCGTCCTTTGTGTCCACGTTAGCCGTGGGTGTCGTCAGTGGTGGAATAGGCTTTCTAATTATCAACCTGGCCAAACAACCGGGCATGATTCGGCTGGTGCGGCCGCCACTGCGCGACATCGCCAATTTTGAGGTCGCGGGTGTCCCATTTGTCATTCCCCTGATGTTTGTCGCCTATGCGATTGGCTGGGTAGTACTGAACCAGACCAAGTTTGGCGCACACATTTATGCACTGGGCGGGAATCCTGCCGCGGCGGCCCTGAACGGGATCAACGCAGTTCGAATCGCGCGGATTGTGCTGGTGACGAATGCAGTGATCACCGGCATGGCCGGTATACTGATCGCCGGCCGCCAGCTGGCTGCGCAACCGGGCGTCGAGGGCTTGGGTCAGTCGCTTACAGCGGCGCTTTTTGCGGGCGTAGCCCTTTCGGGCGGCAGCGGCAAAATTGAGCGTACTTTGATCGGGCTTCTCTTTTTGTCCACGCTTACCATCGGTTTGGGCATCCTCAATGTTTCAGCACCCATGCGGCAACTGATAAACGGTCTTGCATTTGTTTTCGCCATCCTGCTGGACAGTATCCGCCAACAAATGGCAACGCGATAAGGAGCAGGTACGTGCTAGGTCGGTTAATGCAAGGTGAGAGAATAATATCAGGACGCCGGCGAGACCACTTGCTGTTCTTGATGGACAACGGGATCTATGTCGTAACCGTTGTGCTCTTCATCATATTTGTTTTCTTTGCTCCCTTCTTTTTTACCCAGCGCAATCTGGTTAACATTCTAATCAGTGCATCATTGGCCGGTATCGTGACGGCTGGTTACACGGTCGCGATTCTGGCCGGGCAGATCGACACCTCCACGCAGGGCGTTCTTGCGGTCGCCACGGTGACAACAGCGCTTCTGTTTGAGGAGGCCGGGTTTTCGCTTCCCTTGACCGTAATATTCGCGCTGGCAGCTGGAATCGCAGCCGGCCTCTTTAACGGTCTTATCGTTGTTAATGGCAAAATCGTCGCCTTTGTGGCGACTTTGGCAACTCAGGGCGTTATGATTGCGATCGCACTATTTCTCAGCGGGGGCCAAACAATAACGATCGCACGTGAGGGGCTGCAAGAAACCGTTTTCATACGCGTATTCGGCATCCCCTCTTCGGTCTGGATCATGTTTCTCTGCTACATCGTCGGCTGGGTCATGCTGACGCAGACTAAACTTGGCGCCCACATTTACGCCACCGGTGCAGATTATCGCGCCGCGCTCCTGAGCGGCGTACCGGTCGACAGAGTGATCCGCGTTGCCTTGGTCATTTCAGCGCTGACAGCGGCGTTGACTGCCATACTCGTGACTGCAAGGGCAAAACAGTCTGCCTTGTTTGGGCTTGCGATCGCAGGCAGTGTCGATTTCGTTACCGCGCTCACCGCTGTTTTGTTGGGAGGATTCAGTCTATTCGGCGGGGTCGGCCGCATTGAGCGCAATCTCGTGGCGGTGCTCTTCCTGACCATTCTTGGCAATGGTCTGCAGCTGATGGATGTGCCGACCGGCATCATTCTGGTGGTCCGGGGTTTCGCCCTGGTATTTGCTGTCATACTAAGTGTATTGCGGGCGCGCATGTCGTAGATTTCTAATGGACAAGGAATTTGGAGCGGGTCATGGCGAGTGACGAGGTCATTCTCGAAACGACAGAAGTAGACAAATCGTTTGGCGCCGTCCATGCAGTGCGGTCGGTCAGCTGGAAGGTCTATCGAGGCCGTGTCAACGCTCTTGTCGGTGACAATGGCGCCGGCAAGTCCACGTTAATCAAGTTGATCAGCGGCGCATTGCAGCCCAACAGCGGGGGATTCCGCGTTCACGGCGAGGAGACCAGGATTGGCGGGCCTGCCGGCGCCTTCAACCTGGGAATTGCCGCGGTATACCAGGACCTGGCGCTGGTGGAAAATCGTGACGTGGTTATGAACATGTTTCTCGGCAGCGAGTTGACACGCGGGCCAGGCGCGATATTCCTTGACCACAAAGGTATGTTGCAGCAGGCGCACAACGTGCTCGATGACATCCACGCCCGCATACCCAACGTGCGTGAAATGGTTCGTAATCTCTCCGGCGGGCAGCGCCAGGCGGTGGCGGTCGGCCGTGCGCTGATTCGCGGCGGTGAGATTATTATCATGGACGAGCCAACCGCGGCGTTGGGGGTAGAACAGACGCAGGAGGTCCTGCAACTGATCGACACCTTGCGGGGGCAGGGCAAGACGATCATACTTATCAGTCACAATATTCAACAGGTGTTCGAGATCGCCGACTATATTTCGGTCATGTTCCATGGTGAAATGTTAGGTACGCGATCGAGGGATGAGGCAACGGAGGCCGAAGTGGTCGCCATGATTATGGGCAAGCGCTCGCCCTAGAATGGCAATGTTGAGGCGGATACGGGCACAGTTTTCCAAACGAATCGGTCCGGCGTTCAGCCCCGTATTGCTGGCCGTCAAGCGTTTGAAAGTTGAGGCTTGGCTGGCAATTGCAATAGCCTTGGGGCTGCTGGCAGCGGTCGCCTTCACAACCAGCATTCCCACCTACAGCAACGCAGTCTACGTCCGTCTGTTGCGCAAGGAGCTGCACGAAAAGACTAAGAATTACCCTCCCTTTGCATTCATGTTTCATTATCTGGGAGCCAAACATGGATACGCCGAATGGGAGGACGTCAGTTCGGTCGACACCTTTCTGACAAAGCAGGCCGCCGGCGACCTCGGGCTGCCCCGCATAATCGATGTCCGCTACTTTCAGACCGTTCCATTCCCCATATTTCCCCAGGCGACAGACGCTCAGGCGACCGGCCGCAACGCCCCGGTAGAACTGAGCTTTGCATTCCAAAGCGACCTCGAGCAGCACATCACAATTTTGGAAGGGCGATTCCCTGCCAGCACAGGTCTGTTTTCGGACAGATCCGCTCCGGTCGAGGTGATCATAAACGGAACGCTGGCCCAACAGATGGGTTGGCAGGTCGGGGAGACTTTCATTGCTCTCTCCGAAGAGGACGCCGATTCCAACAGATTGCAGAGCCAGATCCCTTTCGTGGTAGTTGGCGTCTGGCAGATGACGAACCGCCAGGAAGAATACTGGTTCTATAATCCTTTCTCTCTGATCAGGAAACAGCTGCTGGTCTCCGAAGCGGGCTTCAGCCGGCAGATCGGCACTGCACTGCAGGGAGAGATCGCGGTCGGCGCATGGTATATGGTTCTGGATGGCGAATCGTTCGAGGTCAGGCATGCGAGCGCATTTCTGGAACAGCTGCAAAGGGTCGATCAGAGGTCCGGCGCCTTGCTGCCGGGCACATCGCTGCTGGTGGCACCAAGCGATTCCGGGCTCAGGAGGTACCAGCGCTCCGCCCAGGCGCTGACGCAGTCGCTCTTTGTGATCGCGCTGCCGATTTTCGGCTCTATCGTTGCCTATCTTTGGCTCGTCGCCGGCGTTTACGTCGAAAGACGCCGGGCCGAAATCTCCCTGTTGCGCAGTCGCGGGGCGTCGGTCGCCCAGATAGCTTCCATGGTAGTAATAGAAGGGGCAGTAATGGGAAGCGCCGCCTGGGCCGGGGGTTTGCCGCTGGGTAGCAGTATAGCTCGGATCATTGACAGGACGCAGGGCTTTCTCGAATTCAGTGGTTCAGAGTCGCTGCCGATGACGATCACCTCATCGGTGGAACGCATCGCGCTGCTGACGGTCGGGCTGGCACTGCTCCTCATCATGTTGCCCACACTGGCGGCGACGCGCCACACCCTGGCATCCTACCGCAGAGAGCGCGCCCGCGGGCGTGCCGGCTGGCTACATGGAATCGGCATCGACATTCTTGTACTTCTGGCAGCCGTGTACGGAATGTTCAGACTGCGAAGCCAGGGCAGCATCGTTTCCCTGGGGGCTGGCAGCGACCTCACCGATGTTCCCGTGCTCGACCCTTTACTCTTCATTACTCCCGTTCTTTGGCTTCTCGGCTTCGCGCTTCTGAGTGTGCGCGTCCTCACTCCTCTGATGTATGCGACTTCCTGGGGGGCCAGGCAGTTGAATGCACTTGGACTATTGCTAGCCATGCGCCGGCTTGCACGTTCATCAGCGACTTATCGGATCCCCTTGCTGCTATTGATTTTGACGCTCAGCATGGCAGTATTTACCGCTTCGCTGGCCCAAACAATGCATCAACAGATCGCAGAACAGGTGCGTTACCGATTTGGGGCCGACATGCGCCTGACCGAAGTGGGAGAAAGCATCGAAGTCGATCCCTTAGGGATTTCCCCTGCCAGCAAAACCGAAGGAGAAGACGCTGAGCCCATCCAGCAGTTATCGTCTACGTCTGAAGGCTATACGACGTGGTCCTTTCTCCCAGTCACCGAACACAGGCACGCAACCGGTGTGCAGGCTGTAGCACGTGTGGGGAGATACAAGGCACTTGCAGAGGTCGCCCAGTGGAAGACTGGTGGGCAGTTCATTGGCATTGACCGGATCGACTTCCCCGAAGTTGGCTTCTGGCGGCGCGACTTCGCAACCAGCAGCCTCGGGTCCTTGATGAACGCCCTGGCCATGACCCCAAATGGGGTACTCGTTCCCAACAGTTTCTTGCGGCAGATGGTCCTGAAACAGGGGGACGACCTTCGCGTGATAGTGTCGATTCCTGAGCAACGCAAGGAACTTACCTGGTTGGAGGCGCCAATCGATTTTCAGATCGTAGGCAGCTTTAACCGTTTCCCCACCTGGCAACCTGAAGAGGGACCGGTCATCGTTGGCAACCTGGATTACGTCTTCGAGCGCGCCGGCGGGCAGTTCCCTTTCGATGTATGGCTGAGGACCGAATCCAACCCGGACTATAACAGGATCGAGACGGAGTTACGTGAAAGAGGGTTTCGCATATTGGGCTGGGAAGCGCCCGGGCCTTGGGTAGCCCAAGCGCTGCGCCGTCCGGAGTTCCAGGGGGTAGTTGGACTGCTTTCGATCGGATTCATAGCCTGCACACTACTGACGATTCTGGGATTCATCCTTTACACTGTTTCTTCGTATCGAGATCGGGCAATTGAGACCGGCGTCCTGCGCGCCCTGGGGTTCACGCAGCGCGAGGTCATCTCTTTTATGGGATGGGAGCTGGTCGTTTTACTATTCTTTGGGCTGGCCGTCGGCACAGGAGTCGGCATCTGGACCAGCGGCGCATTTATCCCCTATCTGCAGCATGGAATCGATCCGATGCCGACGCTACTGCCGCTGGCGCCCCAGATCGCATGGCCGCGGGTCTACCAGGTCTATCTCATCCTGAGTTTGCTTTACGTTGGCTCGACGGCCCTGATGACAATATCGTTGATGCGTTCGCAGGTAACACAGGCCATAAAAATGGGTGAGACTGTCTGACCCCGCCGCGGTCAAATGCGGGCGTTGACCTGTTTCACTGAACGGGAGTAACTACTAAGCCACAGCAGTTGACCAGCCAGCCGTCCCTGGAACTGTTCAGGCTCTTGGTGACGCAACTGGTGTACAGCCGCCGCCATGCTCGCCAGCCGACACGTTGCGAAGAATGCACACGGTCGTTGAGGCATGTTTTTGTAGGGGGGCGTTGCGGGGGCGCAGCCCCTGCACAAGGGAGGCCGCTTGCGGCCGACCGCCCAAAATACAATAATGTGGGGAGAAAGAACACCTTTGCTCGCCTCGTTCAGGTTTGCGAATCAGTTGCGGCTGAGTAGTTACGAACGGGAAATGGTTAGTTCTTGCACCCGAAGTGAGAAGGATGTGCGGGAAGGGTTACTATTGAGTATTGATGCCAAAGTGAAAGAGTTTGTAATTCAGACGCCTGCCAGGCTTCACTTCGGGCTACTTGACCTGCACGGGGGCATGGGACGAATAGACGGCGGTATCGGACTGGCGCTCGAACAGCCAAGCACGCGAATTGCCGCCAGGCCTGGCCACACCTGCGAAACCTCCTGCCCGATGGAGCCAGGCTTTGAACCGCGCTTGAACGCAGCTGTCGCCGCAGTCTGCAGCAAGTTCGAATTGCCAGGGGCATCAGTAGCCGTTCTGGAGAGGGCCAGGCCGCATTCGGGCCTCGGCAGCGCATCGCAGACATTGGTAGGTGCGGGAATAGCTGTGAGCGCGCTCTACGGTTTGGCGCCCAGCGCGCGGGAGATCGCTGCAGTCGTGGGCCGGGGGGGAACCTCAGGCATTGGAATCGGAGCAATCCAGCACGGCGGTTTCATTTTGGATGGCGGCCATCGTTTTCGGCGGGGGGAGGGGAGCAAGAATGGTTTCTCACCCTCATCAGCCTCTGTAGGCGTTCCGCCCCCGCCAATTCTGCTGCACTATGAATTCCCTGCCTGGGATGTCCTTGTCGTCATTCCGCAGGGTGAGGGCGCAAGCGGTGACCGTGAACGCGATCTCTTTGAGGAAGCCTGCCCGGTGCCCGCCCGTGACGTGGAAAAGATGTGCCGAATTCTGCTTGCACAGATGCTGCCTGCAGTTCTGGAGGAGGATCTCTCGACCTTCGGCGCTGCCATGGAGGCGTTCCAAAGCTACGGATTCAAGGTTTTCGAAGCGGAGACGCAGGGACCCCTGATCGCAGAGTGTGCCAGGTTTCTTCGTGACAACGGGGGCATAGGCGTGGGTATGAGCAGCTGGGGACCAACGCTTTTCGCTTTCGGTCACGACCTCAAGGCGCTGCGCGATAAGGCCGAAAACTGGCTGGCCTCAAACGGCGGCGGGGAAGCCTTTCTGACCAAGGCGAACAATGTTGGATTCAGACAGATCGCGCCTGTCCTCGAATGAGTAGAAAACGAGTCTAGTGCGGTCCGAGACTACCAGGGCAGGACTGTGATCGCATCAAGACTTGAACGGTAAGCAAGCAAGGAGCGGAGTGGAGGAGATGACAGTTCTCAAGTTGTGCGGGACAACGAGTGCCGGCGATGCTCGTCTGGCGAGGCGCGCAGACTTCTGCGGCATTCTGGTTGAGGTGAGCTGGACAGAGCGTAGTCTGAGTTTGAAAGAGGCCAGGGAAGTAGCAGAGGCTTCCGGCGTAAGAAACGTGATTCTGCTGTGTAATCCAAGCGCGTCATTTGCGGATGAGGTCGCCAATACACTTCGCCCTTATGCGCTCCAGCTTCTCTGCCATGAACCGCCGGCGCTGGTAGCCGAGTTGAAGAGTTCTCTTTCGTGCGAGATCTGGAAAACTGTTCATCTTCCTATCGTGGACGGGCAGGCTACGCCGGCAGAGTACGCTGATGCCGGTGCAGACGCGCTCCTGGTTGATTCGGTTGATGCAAGTGAAGGAAAAGTGCGACTGGGCGGCACAGGCAAAGTTGGGGACTGGTCCGCGATCTCTGCGCTAAGACAACAGACGGAGATCCCAATCTTCCTTGCCGGCGGAATTGATCCCGACAACATCGCTGACGCCATTCTCACAGTGAAACCCTATGGGATAGACCTTTGCAGCGGTGTGGAGTCCCGGCGCGGGAAAAGGGATCCTGACAAGGTGAAACTGTTACTGCGAAGATTTTACGAAGCGGTTGGACAAAATCCTGTTTCGTCCAGCGCCGAGGAGCACTAATTTACTGCTGTTCCGATCGTTGCGAATCAGCTCTGTCCTTGAAACTCAAGGCCCTCGCCCGTCGCTCGATTGTCATACGCTGGAGGACTCTCATATTCAGAGGAAGCGAACGCCGGCATGTTCTCTGTACCGGTAAGCAACTGTTCTGCGATGGCGCTGATTCCGCGCGGGCTTGTAATCAACCCCTGGTGCTGCAAGGACCAAACCAACCGGTTTTCTCCTATAGGCATGCGGGAGCTGAGAGAAGGCAGGATCATCAAGTCGAAAGGGCTCCAAATTGAAGTGAACTGAATGCCGGCCAAACTTTCAGCATCGGCATTCAGGTCGAGTAGGAAATCGCTGTTTGGGCGTAACTGAATCGCGGCCGGCAGGTTGCTGGCGTAGGCAAGCCAGGTTCCGTGATGCGGGGCTGCCACCGTCAGAAAGCGATTTGTACGAGCCAGGCCTCCCATCCGTTGAAGGTAGTATCGGGTAACAATGCCCCCCAGGCTGAACCCCACAAAATCCAGTTCCTGCCGGCTGAGAAAATTTCTTTCAATGAACGCTTCCAACTGTTGAGCGAGCGTCTCCAAGGGGACGCTGCAGTCACTGGGCGCGAGCGATACCGCGTACGACTTCAGGCCCAGCTCAGTCAGGTAAGAAGCAAGTGGTTCGAAGACCGAGGCGTCATCCTTGTAGCCATGCACTAGTATCGTCCGCGTTCCTCTCAGCTGCTCCAAGTCAACGGCTGGAGGCAACGGCACCACTTCCCCTGTAGCGGGGGGCCCCGGAGGTAGTTCCCTCACCGACTGCGATGCTTTAAGGTACTGCTGCCACAAACGGTTACGAATTTCTGACATGGCCTTTTCTGCTCCTCTGAACGCGTTCAATGTCGCTCTACATTCCTACTGTAGCACAGTTCAGAAAAGATGCTGAATTGGTTTTGAGCGCCTGCTTTGGTGGGACAGAGTCTTTAGCAATTTCACTCTTTCGGTTAAAATAATCAGTAGTCTGAATCCAAGCGACGCTACCTCCGGTAGTGGACAATGGAGGGTTCTCTGTACTTCACAGTTGCAATCCAAGTACATGGGACTAGAAAGACAACTCAAGGCATAGCCAATTGGAGGAAAAATGAGAACCGAACTGGAAACGGGCACGCCCGCCCCGACTTTCGAGGCCAAAACGGATAGCGGTGAAACCGTCAATCTTGCCGACTTTCGTGGACAGAAGGTCGTCCTGTACTTTTACCCTAAGGACGACACGCCCGGTTGTACGACGCAGTCCTGCGGATTTCGCGATATCCATCTGGAGATAACTGAGAAGAACGCCGTCGTCTTCGGCATTAGCCCCGATGGACAGGAAAGCCATGAGAAATTCCGCACCAAGTTCGATCTGCCATTCACGTTACTGGTCGACGAAGATCATTCGATTTCTGAAGCCTACGGCGTATGGGGCGAACGGACAATGTACGGGCGCACTTTTATGGGAATCCACCGCAGTCACTTCGTGATCGACGAGGATGGAAATCTGTTGGAGACGAGCTATGACGTTGCTCCTGCCGACAGTCCAGCAGGTGCACTTGCCGCTTTGGGGTAGGTTGTGAAGGTGGGGCGGTTCGACTACGAGTGCCTGTGCTTGCTGGATCCTCGACGCAGGCGTGATGGGGCAGGCGAGGCAGCCTCTCTTAGTGGAGGAATTCCGATAAGCAAATGCTACGGAATTCCTCCGCTTACATAGGCCCTCCAGAGGCCGAATACGAAATAGGCGGCTACAACAATCACAAGCAGCGTCAATATAGTATTCCACTGTCCTCGAATGCGCTTGAACTCCGACCAGACCGTTTTGGGCTTCATCAAGATGATCAGGACAAGAACAAGAAGTACCAGCAGTAGGCGTCGGAATGTCACGGGAGTAGTTTTTTTTCAGTAAAATTAAATGGTTGGCACATGGCTATTTGAACAACTGACAGCCTCTCCAATGCGTGCGGGCCTGTGGCTTGCGCTGAGCTTCCTGTTGGCAGGCATCTCCACCGTCGTTACGCGGAAGAATGCGCCGGACCTTGAGCGGTTGGTAAGAGTCGTACGATGGGTTCAAGTCCCATACATCGGCCTGCTATTGGGTGATTTGTCTCCCCGCCTGATGGGGTTGTCGGAGATTGACTGGTCGTCGGGGTTTAGTGTAGGCGTGGTGGCGCTGGCAGGCCTGCTGGTCCTGCTGTTTTTTGTTCGCGTCTGGTTACAAATGAGTGCAGATGCGCCAAACCCCAACGCGCCAATTGGAAACTTCTCAAGTCTCTCACTGATTGAACACAGCGCCCAGGAATTTCACTGGTGCTTTCTGCGCGGGGCTGTATGGGATCTCCTGATCCCGCTCGCGTCTCCTCAACAATCTCCCCAGTACTGGGCGGTCTGGATAGGAGCTGCGATTGCCTTGCCCGGCATCTACATTTCGTCGAAGTCGCACTCCGATCGACTGATGTCAACGCTTGTCCTGGTTACAACCTCCAGCGTCTTCCTCTTCACGCGCAGTTTCTGGCTCTGCTGTCTCCTTCACCTCGGGCTACGGGTCATCCTCCTCTGGCGCCAACAGCCAACCCGGCAACGCGCAACGTAATCGGGTGCGCCAGCAAACCTGAAGCTAGATACGGCCCTCAAAGGAAAAGGCCTACGATTAGCATTAGTGCAAAGAGGCCCACCGAAACGATCAAGAGCTGCTTGAGATCACGGAAAACCCGACTGTATTCCACGTTCCAGTCGGCTCGATCTTTTCCCGACGGGATCGGCGCCGCCTGGGGCGCTTGCTCTTCCTTTGCGGGCTCAGTTCGGGTCTGGGCCGGTGCATTCGATTCAGTGCCCCTTTCCCAACTTTGCGTCCTTAATTCACCGTAACTGCGCGGGTTTGCCTTGCTGGGGCTGTGGCGGCGTCTGCGGCTGCGTCGTGCCATATCTTCCCGTCCTTCTACGTGTCCATTCTCTAGTCATCCACCATTTTCAAATCGTAATTATATCTTACTCTGGGTGACTTAACCCAACCGCGCAATGGTTCTGAGGCATATTATACTTGACTACGTCCTGAAGCTCACTTGGAACCGGTCATCCTTTTCCCCACGAGGGAACTGCCAGAGGCTGCATAATCAATGTACTCGATTTTGCTTATTTTCCTGTGAGCCGCCAGTGTGCCGACCCACCCATCAGGCAGAATCAGGTCGTGAAGTCTGGTATCCTGCGAGCGAGGAAAGGATGCAGACCTGGTGGCGGGCGGCGAGTGCCTTTCCGAGTCGCGCAGCAGGAACGGGGCAGTAATCGGTCCTAAGCCGCGTCCTTCGGCCTTTGAAATGGCTTCGCGGCGAGTCCACGAACGAAAAAAGATGATGTTACGCGTTGAAATGTCAGATTCAAGGAACTGTTCAAGCTCCGGCGCGGTGAGGTGGCTTTCAGCCAGGGCAAAGCGATCAGGGAGGGGGCGCAGTTGTTCAATGTCGATGCCCAAAGGGTGACCAGATCCCACAGCCAGCGCGACCAGTGCGCCCGAGTCTGACAAGTTGAACTGAAGCGGCGGCGAACAGTTTGCTGCAAGCAGCGGTTTGCCGTGGTCGTTATAGTATAATTCGACCTGACGCGGCGGCAGCTTGAGATAGAGACCAAGAATTCTTCGCAGCATGCCGCGGCGAACAATGAACCGGCGAGAAATCCGGTTTGAAGCGTAGCGCCTGACTCGCCGCCATTCATCCTGAGACAGTTCACTTTCCAATAGGGACAGGGCATCCCGATCCACTGCTTGTTCCCACGTCCATAAATGAACGCCTTCCTCGGTCAGCAACGGCAAACGGCCAGATGACACAATACGGCCATACCATTCACTGGAAGTCATGGTACCGCGCGCCGACCTTTCCACAAGGGTCCTCCGAAGCGCCAGTGCCACCACAACGACTGGGCGGCGATACAAGTCATCAGCACAACCGAAACCGGGAGCAGTAGCCCATCGCCCACCCGCTGCCTTGTGCGCAGTGCTGTCAGGGAGCGGACTGAGAGTCCGGCAGTAACGATCAGCAGTGTCCACCACGGGTGACCGGGAATCTCAGAACCGACAAAACCAAGGCCAAGAAGTGCCCAGGGAACAAGAAATATCAGCCAGTGAAAGACGGTCCCAGCAAGCAATCCAGCGGCGCCGCCGAATCCAGCGAGGATGTTTTTGGCATAGCCTCCTCGCACTGATCGCCAGTCGCAGTACATTCGACAACTGATGAGGCCGTCGGCCTCGACCATCCGTAAACGCAGACCCATGCCTTTGACGCGGCGGGCCAGTCCCACATCTTCCACGATATTATCTCGTACTACCGTATGGCCGCCCAAGCGTTCGTAGGCCGCTCGCTTGAATGCTATGCACTGTCCATTGGCAGCAGCCAGCAGTCTGAATGGAGTGCGGTGAACCGCTACTACGGGCAGATAGGCGTGGATCGCCAGCGCCATCAGTGGAACGCAGAGGCGTTCGGCCCAGGAGACGGTCCTCTGTGTCGGCATGACTGCCAGCATATCCGCGCCGCTGCGCTCAAATTCGTCCAGCAGAGCAGCCAAAGCGCCGGAGCTCCACCTGACATCGGCGTCAGAAAATATGAGGACGTCTCCACGCGCTTTCGCGGCCAACTGTTGGCATGCCCAGCTCTTTGCCAGCCATCCCGGCGGAATCGCCCTGCCATCCAGCACTGTCAGTCGTGTATCGCCCTCGGCAGCCGCCTTCGCCACACTGCCAGTACTGTCTTCGGAATGGTCGTCCAAAATGAGCAACTCAAAGTCGGTGTAGGTCTGACGCAACAGTCCTTCTATCGTTGCTCCTATGGCGCCAGCTTCATTTCGGGCCGGAATCAACAGAGAAGCTTTGACTTCTCCAACCGAAGCGGTCGAATCCTTCAGACGTGGAAAAGCCCACCAATTTGAGAGCAAAATCAGGGCCATCCCTGCCAAGGCAATGGAGATGACGATCAGGAGCAGGGTTGTCATCAGCGGGTGAAAGTGCGGACTCCAGGACGCTGGGCCAGTTCGTGACGGTGCTTCCAGGCGACAATCAGGATGTTGCCCAGCCATACGGTTAGAACGGCGAGCGGCGAACCGGCAACGACAAGATAGACCAATAGGCCGCACAGAGCGACGATGACAGCCCAGCCGTCGACCGAGAGCGCCAGGTAGGCCACAATCAGCAGGGCGCCAAGAACGAAAAGTGTGCTCCAACCGGTAAGTCCTGCCCAGATGCCGAAGGTAACCGCTACTGCCTTGCCTCCCTGGAACCGGAGAAACACTGAAAAGGCATGGCCGGCTACGCCAGCCAGGGCCACTGCGCCCAAAGACCAGCCACCCAGGTCGCCAAGCGTGTGGGCGGCGAGAACCGGCAGTAGTCCCTTCAATCCATCGAGAGAGATTACAACGAGGCCGAGAACCCTCCCCCCAGCTCGAATAACGTTAGTGCCGCCCGGGTTTCCATCGCCGTACCTGCGAATCTCCTTCCTCAGCAGGAAGCGGCCCAGCCAGACGGCAAAAGGCACGCTACCGCAAAGATAAGCAAATGCAGTCCAAAATAAAATGCTCATGTCGATCCGGCCAGGACTTTCCTCCAGGCCAGGGCCGCAAAAATGCCCATACCTGCAAAGCCGGCTGCAGCAGGGCCGGGCAAGCCAAAGAACAGGCCCAGGCCCACCGACTCCAGCAGCCAGGCGGTAGAGTAGACCAGGAGAAGGGCTTCAACTGGCAGGGCGTCGGTTTCGATGACGAAGGACGCGCCAAGAGATAGCGCGGCAGCTATCAACGTCCAGCCCAGAAAGTTTATCAGTGGGATTCCAAAATAGTGGCCAGGTGTTTCCCAGGTCCAGAGCTGCCAGGCCACCATCTGCGGATCAAGGAAGAGGTCCCAAGCCGAAAACGCCAAGCCTGATGTCGCGGCAAAGGCTGCCTTGTCCAACCACGAACGAGGCTTGCCGGCCTGACCGCGTCGATAGACAAGACTGCCGCCAACCGCCCAGGCCGCCGGCAGCATCATCAGCCACGCAGCGGGAACTTGAACCGGAACGCCTGCGATCTGGGGCTGGAGGGCCTCTGTGTAAGTATAGCTGCCAAAAGGGAGGCCGGTGTGAACGCCGACGACTTCACTAAGCCACGCAGCGAGAATTACGGAAATTCCGACTTTGAGAACTGCCCGGGCTCCAAAGGCTGGCGAGAGAATCGCGAGCACAAGAGCAATCTGTACCGCGATAGCCAGCGACAGCGCCAATACCAGCATAGGCCGGTCGCCCAGACGCCATATATGTGGAATCAGGATCATCAGCAGGAGCCATATGCTGAACAGTACTCGACCGCTAACGCCTACCTGGTGGCGCAGCCGGTCTAGAATCGCCGATGCCCCATGTATCTTTGCCCGGTCATTCCAGCCAGATACGTGCGTTGAGTCATTCACTGGCAAATGTCATTCATGCCGAATAAAGTTGCAAGAAAGCGCATGAACCACGAACAGTCACCTTCAGATGACTCGGAATCTGTTGATTCCGGGGAGGAATCAGTAGACTCCAAGGTGGCTTCGGCAGCAATACCCTGCGCAACTTCTTCGCCTTCCCCTTCGCCTGGAGACCGCACTACCGGAGTCCAGAACTCTCTCAGCTTTCGAGCGAAGGCTGGATCGCCCCCCAAAACTTCTCGTTGGCCCACGACCAGTGTATATCGTCCCAGCTCCTGTTGCGGATGCCAGACCACAATATGGACATCGCTCTCGGCAGCAAACGTGATTCTCTGGCGTTGCCGCTGCCAGTAGGCGGTACGGCTGAAAGGTTCGAAGAATATCTGTGCCTCTACCGGCCCTATAAGTGTTGCCCCTCTGTCGCCGGTAAGAAGAGGCGCCGCATCCTCAGGTAGCCACTGGTCTGTGATCTTGTCCATTCCGCTTGCTATGACAGCAATCGACGGGGCGAACTGCTCCTGCCCTTCGACTTGTGGAATCGACATTCCGATCTCTATCGTCTGGCCCGCAGATACCGAGAAAGAGAAGAAGTCTACGTCTTCGGGCCTGTCCAAAGTAGAGTACAGAGCTGTCGAAATTTCGGGGTCTCTGACAGACATTGGCGCCGCTGCCGTCGAATCCGGCTCCTCGAAGAAAGGTTGGTGCGCCATAGCTGAACTCGCCACAAATACAGCAAGCAGTAGAGCGAGCGTCAGGATAAAGAAGCGAGGCGAAGAGATTCTGTTCATGTCGAACTCCGCAATTTTGCCGGGATCCACCCCGCTCGATCGTGACTCTGCCTGGCGATCACTAATATCACGCCAAAGACAACCATGGCTGTTGTCAAGAAAAAGAAGACGAATTCCTCGAGAGGCAGGATTCCACCAAGTGTAATGCCGAGAGACTGTTCGGGGCTGATAGTCCAGGTGCCGGACTTGATGGCGAGGGCGTCGGCCAGAGATAGGTAAGCAGTCGCCGGCAGAAGCGTCCAGAAGACGGGCCGTCTGTAATGCCAGATAATATCAGCGCCAAATCCTAACTGAACCGATAACGGAATCATTCCCCATACCAGCTCAAGCCCGAGATAGGTTCCAGAGACGTTTCCGAAGCCTAGCAAGAAGATGCCGCAAATCCAGATAGAAACAGCCAGAAAAGTTGACCAGAGCCGCAGACGAATTCGAGGAAGAAATGGGCGGTCTAACGGCGGCGCGAGTCTGGCAGTTGTAAGAAGTGCTATGCCAACCAGAAATGTCTGCCCAATGAAGAACAGGTACTCTTCGATTGGCACATAACCGAAGGTGGTTCCCATTACGAGGGCCGGGTCGTACCACCAAACTCTGTTTGCGATCAGATAGTTGTCCCACGGCGTCGTATATAGGAGTGCCAGGAGAGCGTGACCGCCGACTACCGCGTGCGAAGGCCATGCCCGTAATGAGCATGGCAGCATCCTGCCCTTGCCTTTCAAAGTAAGATTGAGAGTCGTGAAAAAAAGAGCTGGGAAACCGATGAAACCTGCGAGGAATTGGAAGTATGCCATGCTTACCCGTTAGCAAGGGCCAACCGAACGCCCTCGCAAAAAATCCAAACGGTCGGATAGGCAGATTCTACTCTGATTCACCTTCTCAGGCACTTTCGTAGGACCGCCGCTGAACATCTTTCAATAGTGTTTCCAACATTTCTAGTACAAGGCCGCTGTCACTTCCAAGAACCGACTGGACTACTGTGAGACCAAGGAGCAGGTACTCTTCTGCCACGCTGATGGAGATGCTGCGAGACTTAAGAAAAGTGCATAGCCAGTCTGCTTCCAAAGAGAGTAGTGAAGGATCGCCGAACCGCAATGCCGAGAGGATCGAGCTTGTCAAACTGAATGTAGGCCGCACCAGCGTCGCCCAATCAGGATTCTTTCCCTGCGTCGCGATCGAGATTTCGGCTAACATCCGAGGTAGGTTCGCCTGGAAAGTGGCCAGGAGTTCTTCGTACTGGTTGTCCGCAATATGCGGATCCGTTACCAAGTGACTGGGCTTGGATAGCACGAATTCCACGTTTTGACCTGCTTGAAGCAGGTCGGTGCCCAAAAAGCTGCCAGGTATTCGGCGGCGGATGGTATCCGAAATATTGAAAATCCTGCCCCCGAAGGCAACCGGAACACCCTGTCGAACAAACAGTTCACTCATGTCCAGCAAGTTGCCGGCCGAGCGCAATTGCTGTGACACGAGGACGACAAGGCCGGGCTGAATATTGTCCAACGTTGCGACCATCTCTCTCGTAGGCAGATTCCCTCCCAAGTAGACAGTCCCAAATCCTCTTCGTCTCAAGAGAAGTTGCAGGAGCGCCAATCCGAAAGTGTGCTCCTCTCCGGAAGGGCAGGCCATCAGGATCTGAATTGGGCGAGTTGGTTGCGGAGAGGCAGCCAACAGCGACTTGATGCGCTGCATGGCTTGGTCGGCGGCAAAGGTTACTTGCTGGGAAGTGACATCGTCATTGAGCCAGTCTTCGCCCAGCTGCCGCAAACCATCGCACAGTACGTGAAGACAGACCGTCTCGACTGGAAAGAGAGCAAAAGCCTGGGACAGGACACGTTGCGCAGCTGATTCATCGAAAGAGACACAAGCTGCCATCCACTCAGTACAAGCCGTACTGACCTGGATATCCACCTCTTCGTTCTCGCCGAATTCGAAGGGAGTGGCGTCAGTCCCGCGTTCACCTAAGTATAAGTGGTTTATTGCGAAACCAGGCTCCTGTAGAGGGTCTCGCCCCTCACCCTCAATTGACTGCCAGCGTTCCGCTGCCCTGCTGATACTGAGCCCTTCTTTTCGCCTCCGAATCAGCCAGTGCAGCGTGTCAATGTCGCGGCGGGAGTATATCCTGTGTCCGCCCGCACTGCGGGCCGGTCGCGGGATTCCGTACCTCCGTTCCCATGCACGCAACGTCTCGGCCTTGATGCCGGTCTCGAGGACAACCGCTTTCAAATTGAATGAAGGAGTTTTCATACTCATTTGTACATGTACTCCTTTGTACTTGTACCGTGCCCCAATGCAGTACATGTGTCCAACAAATAAACTATGATATGTTACGTGTAAACTTCTTTAACGACAAATCCCGAAAACGGCTTTGTGAGGATCACAGGAATGTATCGGGTCCAGCTGAAGCAAATCGATCACGTTCCTTCCCATATGGACATCCACAAACCAGACGATCTGGGCTCCGAAACTGATGTTGAGCCAAAGTCTCGCCCCTGCGAAAACCTGGCAGGCATAGTCAAAACTATACAAATATTATACAAATTATATACGTATTGCCAACATGTATTGCAGTTCCACGTGTGCATGCGCTAGAATTATATGGAAGTATTGAAGTGAGAGAACCTGCCGGAAGACAAAGCAGGGTGAATACTTGCCGAAACTGACTTCCACCCCTGTGTCGGTAGATGAAGGAACAGCGAAGTCAATGTCGAATTCCAGCCGCCGCGGCTGCGGATGAGGCCACAGTTCTGGCCGGAGGAGAGAATTGGCAAGCAATTGTTAGGAATGTTAGATAGATTGGATGAGAGGCGAGCCTTCCGGTCCTATCGTAAATTGGTGCTGCGGATGAGGTGCGTGACCCGACGGTGTCGGGCAGAGGCATTACCAATCATACGGTGGGAGTGGGACGGAACGTCCTTGCGGGTACCATACCCTGCATACACTGGCCTCAACTCGCTTGGTCAATGACGCAGCAGGCCCGCAACGACATGCAGAGGTGCCAAAAATGGTTGCTCAATCTCCCAGTTCAGGAAGATTCCTTGACGAACGGCGCCATTTGAAGTATTGTAAGTGTGTAGGTGCCGCAATTAGCGGAATACTCGAAAAAGGGGATAGAAAATGAGCAAAGGCGCTCTGATGACCCTGAGAATACGCGATTGGGAACGTCCCTTACTTTCCCTGGCGTATGAGGCCGGAAAGGCCTGTGGTCCGCTCCCTCGTCCCAGTAACAAGGACAAAAGAGAGTTGGCCTCGGCCTATGACTTCTGTGAAGCAGTAACAGCGGTAAATAGCCGTTCCTTCTTTGCCGCCTCTCGATTCCTCCCACATGATAAGCGACGATCGGTGCGTGCCCTCTACGCATTTTGTCGCAAGAGCGATGACATTGTCGATAAGCCTTCTCCCGGTCAGCACGACACCGAGGCGGTGCGTGACGCCCTCGATACCTGGAAGTTGCGTTCCCTTGCCCAGAAAACTGACGAGCGCGATCCAGTTGCCCTTGCGTGGTCGGACGTCCGCCGGCATTACGGTATCCCGCTCCGATATGCGGAACAGCTCCTCCACGGGGTTGCACGCGACATCACCGACAGTCGTTACGAGACTTTCGAAGATGTAACTTCCTACTGTTACGAAGTTGCGTCCACCGTCGGCTTGATGAGCATGTACATCATCGGCTTTTCCGGGGCACAGGCCATTCCCTACGCCCTGAAATTGGGAGTGGCACTGCAGCTGACAAATATTCTGAGAGATGTGGGCGAGGACTGGAAGGCCGGACGCCTATATCTTCCGCAGGAGGACTTGCGCAGATTTGGCCTCAGTGAGAGCGACATTGGGGCTGGAATCGTCGATGATCGTTGGCGCGCGTTTATGCGGTTTCAAATTGCACGCACTCGTCAACTTTACGATGAAGCCTGGCCGGGAATCGCGCTGCTTCATGCCGACGGCCGCTTCGCGACTGGCGCTGCCGCCGAACTCTACAGAGCAATACTCGCTGACATAGAGGCCCACGACTACGATGTTTTCAATCGACGCGCCCATGTCAGTAAGTGGGGCAAACTCAGGCGACTTCCCGCCGTCTGGTTGCGCAGCAAGAGTCTCAGGGAACCCTCTGTGCATGCAACACGATTCAATGGCATGTAAGCACAATAGAGCCGGACTGGAACACACAAGGCTCCGGCTCTGATTTTGCCATCCTGACAGCCAAATCGGTCCCGCCGGCAGCCATAAAGACTTCTGTTTGCTTCTCGCTTACAGCAGGAGTCAGCAAGCGCCAACGGACTCGGAAATTAGGAGTGTCTTCCCCCGATTTCTGTGCCGGGCACACCAGTGTCGGTCTTTGTGACGGCAACCTTCACCTTATCGTTGGCTCCCTTTCTGTTTCTGACGTTCCGCGTCGACAGAGGGCTAACCTTGGTCCACCGGGGGATCGTCTTCTTCACATGCAGAACAAAAAGAGCCCCTCCATATCAATAGCATCTCTACAGATTCTCTAGCAATCTCTCGTGCCGCGCTCGTCAACTGCTCAAACAGCGGCTGTCCCGCGTTGCTGTCAACCGGTCCTGGATCCTACACACTTCTTGGTAACCATACCCGCCAGACCATTCAAACGGTTGAAGGCGCGCCCACTGCGTGTCGCGCCCAATTTGGGACTACTCAGCCGCAATTGATTCGCCACCACGAACAAGGCGAGCGAAAGCGACTTTCACTAACCACTGACCACCAACCACTGACCACTGCAGTTCTGGGCGGTCGGGCGCAAGCGCCCTCCCTTGTGCAGGGGCTGCGCCCCCGCAACGCCCCCCTCCAAAACCACCGCCCACCGACCGTGTGTGCTCATTCCAGCCGTACCCATCCATCAACATGGCTGTCTCCAACCGGACACGCAATCAGATAGCCTGTACGACGGCAGCGACAAGGGGCTGGTCTGGCTTACCAATGTATGCGGCTTAGTAGTGACCCCTTTTTTTTCGA
>Ga0209754_1001497_pt1 | contig 22906 bp, 24 predicted proteins | sample MesohylBB_FD_187295 | JGI IMG/M metagenome (GOLD analysis project Ga0209754, IMG submission 187295) | Host-associated microbial community of the marine sponge Aplysina aerophoba from Gulf of Piran - sponge mesohyl, lysed by bead beating... | ecosystem: Host-associated > Porifera > Sponge >... | reverse complement strand
CGGGCACGGGCGTCGTGCTGGGCTACACCTCCCTGCCAGTCGCACTGACCGGAGCCTGACCCGCCGGCGCAGACCCGATCCTTGCGAGCGGCTAGGATAGAGTCGTGCCCCTCATCGAAACGCATGCCCTGACGAAGCAATACCCCCGCGTGCTGGCGCTGGACGCGCTCGACATCCATGTGGAGCCGGGCGTGATCGGGCTGGTGGGGGCGAACGGGGCGGGCAAGAGCACGCTCATCAAGATCCTGTTGGGGCTGCTGCCCGCAACGCGCGGCGCCGCCCACGTGCTGGGCATGGACGTGAACACGCAGGGACGCGAGATCCGAAGCATCGTGGGCTACATGCCGGAGCACGACTGCCTGCCGCCCGATCTCTCGGCGACGGAGTTCGTGACCCACCTGGCGGAGGTGAGCGGTCTGCCCCGCACCGCCGCCCGCGAACGGACGGCGGAGACGCTCCGCCACGTGGGCCTGTTCGAGGAGCGCTACCGGGAGATGGGTGGGTACTCGACGGGCATGAAGCAGCGCGTGAAGCTCGCGCAGGCGCTCGTCCACGACCCACGCCTGATCTTCCTGGACGAGCCTACCAACGGCCTCGACCCGGCGGGTCGCGAGGAGATGCTGGACCTGGTACGGCGCACGGGCCGCGAGTTCGGGATCGCCGTGCTGATGTCGTCGCACCTGCTGGGGGAGATCGAGCGGGTGTGCGACTGGCTGGTCGTGATCGACGGGGGGCGGCTGGTGCGGTCGGGGGCGGTGGCGGAGTTCACGGCGGGGCTGGGGTCGCTGGAGGTGGAAATCGAGGGGGACGCGGGGGCGCTGGCGGACGCACTCACGGAACGCGGCTTCGAGGCTCGCGGGGAGGGCTTCATCGCGCATGTGGCCCTGAACGGCGTGGACCCGTACGACGCGATCCGGGACTGCATCGTCGAGATGGAGATGGGGCTGGTTCGGCTGGAGCAGCGGCGGCAGTCGCTGGAGGACATCTTCCGGCCGGAGGAGCCCGAGGCGGTGGCGGAGCGTGTCTGAGCGCGCGACGGGGAGCATCTACGACCTCGGCTATCGCCGCTACGAGGGGCTGCGGCTGGGGCGGCGGGAGGCGACCCTCTCCCTGTACGTGCACGGTCTGCGGGCGGCGTTCGGACTGGGGCGGCGGACGCGCAGCAAGATGTTTCCGATGGGGCTCGGGCTGGTGGCGGCGCTGCCGGCTATCGGGTACCTGATGGCGGCGGCCTTTATCGATATCGACATCTCCGATGCCATCCGGGCGGAGGACTACTTCAGCTCGGTCTTCTTCTTCCCGCCGGCCGCGCTGATGTTGTTCCTGGCGGCGGTGGCGCCAGAGCTGCTGGGGCGGGACCAGCGGTACGCGACCCTGCCGCTCTACTTCTCACGCGCGTTGAGCCGGCGCGAGTACGCGCTGGCGCGGTATGCGGCGATGGCGACCGCGCTGCTCGCCCTGACCCTCGGACCGCAGGCCCTGCTGTTCCTGGGGAACGCACTGGTGGTCGACAGTTTCGGCGGGTACTTCAAGGACGAGTGGCGGCAGGTCGGACCGATCATCGGGAGCAGCATTCTCATCTCGCTCTTCTTCGCCGCCATCGGGATGTTGATCTCGGCACAGAGCCCGCGACGCGCCTTCGCCACGGTCGGCGTAATCGCGCCGTTCATCTTCCTGCCCATCATCTCCGGGATCCTCGTGAACACGCTGGACAACTTCATCGGCCGGCTGGGCGTGTTCCTGAACCCCTTCTTCGTCATCGACGGCTTCACCTACTGGTTCTTCGATGCCGCTCCTGACTTCGGCGATGGGCACCCGCTCATCCAGGCGGACTTCGCGGGCGGCTGGTATTTCTTCTTCGCGCTGGTGGTCACGGCCCTGGGGGTCGCGCTGCTGTTGCGGCATTACGGACGGAGGAGCCTGTGAGCACGGCGGAGGGGACGGCGCCCGAAGCGGCGGTGGAGGTGCTCGACGTCTCGCGCTGGTACGGGAACGTGGTGGCGGTGAACGGCATCTCCTTTGCGCTCGAGCCGGGCGTGACGGGGCTGCTGGGGCCGAACGGGGCGGGAAAGACGACCCTGCTGAACATGATCGCGGGGTTCCTGAAGCCGTCGGCGGGGGAGGTGCGGGTACTGGGGGAGACAGCCTTCGGCACACCCGAGATCTACGAACGGGTCGCGCTCGTGCCCGAACGCGAGGCGGTTTACGACTTCCTCACGGGCTACCAGTTCGTGCGGTTGAGCGCCCGGATGCACGAACTGCCCGACCCCGAGGCCGCAACCATCGAGGCGCTTCGCAGGGTCGAGATGACCTCCGCCGCCGACCGCGCAACGGGGGGGTACTCGAAGGGGATGAAGCAGCGGGTCAAGATTGCTGCCGCGCTCGTCCACGACCCCGAGGTGCTACTGCTGGACGAGCCCTTCAACGGGATGGATCCGCGGCAGCGGCTGCAGATGATGTCCCTCCTGGGCCGCATGGCCGAGGAGGGGCGCACGATCCTGTTCTCCTCCCACATCCTGGAGGAGGTGGAGCGGCTGGGGGAAAACGTACTGGTGGTGGTTGCGGGGCGGCTGGCCGCCTCGGGAGACTTCCGCGCCATCCGCAAGCTGATGACAGACCGGCCACACACCTTCACGATTCGGTCGAGCGACAACCGGGAACTGGCGAAGGCGCTCATGGCCGAGGAGAGCGTGTTCGGCGTCGAGCTCAACGACGGCACCGTCGTGGTGCGCGCGAACGAGCTCGGGGCGTTCGCCTCGGCGGCGCCGCGGGCGGCGCAAACGGCAGGCGCGTCGCTGTTCGAGGTGCGCCCCGAGGACGAGTCGCTCGAAAGCGTCTTCGAGTACCTGGTGACACGATGACCGTCCTCGTCCTGACGCTGACACTGCGGCAGTTGCTGGGGCAAAAGCGCACGCTGGTGCTGGCGGGCCTGGGGCTGCTTCCCCTCGTGGCCGCGATCATCTTCCGGGCGGGAGACGCTGGGGAAGAGGCCGCGGAATTCACGGCGCAATTCCTCCTGAACGGGCTCATCGTGAACGCCCTGCTGCCGCTGACGGCGCTGCTCCTCGCGACGGCGGCACTGGGCAGCGAGGTCGAGGACGGCACCATTGTCTACCTGCTCTCGAAGCCGGTGGAGCGCTGGCGGATCGTGGCAGGGAAGCTGCTGGCAGCGTGGGGGGCGACCGCCGTCATCGTGCTGGCGAGCGCGGTGGTGAGCGGGGTGGTGGCCCTGGCGGGCGAAGGCGACTGGCGCATCCTGGGCGGCTTCCTGGTTGCGCTGGCGGTCGGCTCGATGGCCTACTCGTCGCTGTTCGTGCTGCTGAGCCTGGTCACCTCGCGAGCGCTGTTCGTGGGGCTGGCGTACGCCTTCATCTGGGAAGCCGTCATCACGAACTTCGCCCCGGGCGTGCAGCGCTTCAGCATCCGCGAGTTCACCGCCTCGATCGCCGAAGCCGCCGGGGACCCGAGCCCCTGGGTGTTCGACGCCGACCTCGGCACGACCTACTCGGTCATCCTCATCATCGTTGTGACAACGGCGGCGGCGGGGCTGGCGGCGTGGCGGCTATCGCGATTCGAGTTGGGCGAGGCGCCGTAGAAAAGCCTCAGGCTCAGGAACCGTCGCCGCGGAGCAGGTCCTCGACATCGCGCAGGACATCGTCGGCGGAAAGCTCCGAGTCGGGCTGGACGAGGGGCGGGTCGCCTTCCTGGTACTGCTCCTCAAGGGCGCGCACGTACTGAACGATCTGGTCGTCGCCGCTGGACGCTTCTTCGACTCGCTCAAGGAAGGCGACGCTCTCACGTTCGAGCTCGCCGAGGGGCGGGAGGAAGCCGAGCATCGGCTCAAGGGCGCGCAGGAGTGCGAGGGTGGCAGGCGGGTTCTCGTCGACGCTGAGGTAGTGGGGCACGGAGGCGGCGACACTGACCAGGGGCAGGCCGTGCTTGCGCATGGCGTCGTGGAGGACGCCGATGATGCCGGTGGGACCCTGGTAGCGAGAGGGCTCGAGGCCGAAGCGGCGCGCCAGGGTGGCGTCGGCGGCGGAGCCGCTGACGGGGATGGGGCGCGTGTGGGGGGTGGCGGCGGGGCGCGCCACGAGCGTGCACACGAGGGACGGATCGAGGGCGGCGATAGCGCTGGCGAAGCGCGAGGCGAAGGGCTCCCAGCGCAGGTTGGGCTCGGTACCGGTAATGGCGATCAGATCGTGCGGCGTGTCGGCCAGGCGGGCGGCCCAGGCCTCGTTCGTGGGCCAGGTGATCTCGCGCAAGCCGCCCTCAACGAGGCGAACCTCGGGGCGCGTCTCCGTAAAGACGAAGTACTCCTCCGGGTCGACGTTGATGAAGCGCTCCGCGCTCAAGGTGTCGATCAGGTGGCGCGCGGCGTCGGTGGTGACGGTGCCGGTATCGCTCCAGCCGGTAAACGACACCACGACCACGGGGGAGCGCAGCCCTTCGACCGGCGAGACCTCGAAACCGTCCACGGACCTATCGTAGCGGGTGGGGTTGTTAGGGGGTGGGGGCCGAGCAGGCGGCCAGGTGCCTTGGTGGAATTCGTACGCTAAAGTAATGCAATCAGAAGAAAAGTAAGGCGGACCCCATGCTTGAGTCGGGGATTACGGCGAAGGGGCAGACCACGCTGCCCAAGGCGGTTCGGGAGGCCCTCTCGGTGCGAGCCGGGGACCGAGTGCGGTACGTCATCCAGGACGGGGATGTTCGGATCCTCAAGGTTGGGCCGGTCGGGCGTTTGTTTGGGATGCTCAAGTACGACGGTCCCCCGGTGACACTGGAGGAGATGGACCAGGCAATCGCCGAAGGCGCGAGTGACGCGTGATCGCGATCGATACGAACGTCCTGGTGCGCTTTCTGGTTAGGGACGATGCCGAGCAGGCGGAAGCGGTGAGTGCCCTCCTGGATGGTCTGACGCCGGAGCAACCCGGCTACATCTGTCGAGAGGTTGTGATCGAGGTTCCCTGGGTTCTGGAGCGTTCCTACCAATTCCCGCGCGGAGAGATAGCCGAGGCTCTTCTGGCGCTCCTTGCCAGCGATGACCTCGTGTTTGAGGCTGCGGATGACGTCGCACGTGTTGCCTCTCAGTACGACCAGGGCGGACCCGGGTTCTCGGACCGGATGATCCTGGCCGCTGCCGTGCGGGCTGGAGCCGCGCCCCTCCATACATTCGACCGCCGTCTGGCCCGGGAGCCGGGGGCAGAGTTGGTGGGAGCAGGTTAGCGACCGCCGGACAGGGGCGGGCCCATGGGGCCGCGGCGGTTGTACATGGGGGTGCCGTCGCCGCCGCGGCGGAGCATGACGACCTCGGCCATGATGCTGATGGCGATCTCCTCGGGGGTCTCGGCGCCGATCGTGAGGCCGATGGGGGTGCGCACCTTGTCCAGCTCGTCGGGGTCGAAGCCCTCCTCGCGGAGGTGTTCGAGGACGGCGGCGGTGCGGCGTTTCGAGCCGATCATGCCGACATAGCCGGCATCCCGGCCGAGGCAGCGGCGCAGGGAGAGTTCGTCCTGCTTGTGGCCGCGCGTGACCATCACGATGGCGGTGTTGGGGTTGATGGGGAAGCGGTCGAGGGCGGCCTCGAAGTCGTCGCAGATGACCTCGTCAGCCTCGGGCAGGAGCTCCGGGTCGGCGAAGTCCTCGCGGTCGTCGAGGACGGCGACATGGTAGTCGAGGAAGTCGGCCAGCTTCGCGAGGGCGCGTCCGATGTGGCCGGCGCCGACGACGAGAAAGACGGGCTTGGACTCGACGACCTCGAGGTATACGGCTGTTGCCTCCGGGATAGTGCGCTCGGAGAGGCCGTCGGGGCCGGCGTAGACGGTTTCGGCGGCGTGGCGGCGGAAGGCCTCGGGGGCGCGGGCGGCCACGAGCTCGTCAAGATGGGGGTCGCCGAGGGTGCCGCTGCGGCCACCGTCCGGGTCGACGAGGAGCTTGGCGCCCTGGTCGAGCGGGGCCGGGCCGGGCTCGAGCACGGTGGCGAGGAGAACGGGCTCGCCGCCGCTGGCGGCCTCAATGAGGCGCTCGGTATGGTCTCGCATTCAGGCCAGTTTACGGCGCGCGGGTAGGGAAGGCGCTACGATCGACGCATCCCACATCGATGAGGTCGCGCATGAGCGCACTGCAGGAACGTGACCCGAAAGTCGCCGCGATCATCGCGAGCGAGCAGAAGCGTCAGACGGAGACGCTCGAGATCATCGCCAGCGAGAACTACGCCTCGGCCGCAGTGCTGGAGGCGACGGGCTCGGTGCTCACGAACAAGTACGCCGAGGGCTATCCCGGCAAGCGCTACTACGCGGGCAACGCGCACTCGGACGAGGTCGAGTCACTCGCGATCGAGCGGGCGAAGGCGCTCTTCGGGGCGGAGCACGCGAACGTGCAGCCGACCTCGGGGGCGGAGGCGAACATGGCCGCCTACCTCGCCTTCGCGGACCCGGGGGACACGTTCCTGGGCCTCGAGCTGACGCAGGGCGGGCACCTGACGCACGGCTCGCCGGTGAACTTCAGCGGGCGGCTCTACAACTTCGTGCCGTACTCCGTGGACCGCGAGTCGGAAGTGGTCGACATGGCGACGGTGGCCGAACTGGCGGCGGAGGCGAAGCCACGCATCATCGTGACGGGGGCGACGGCCTACCCGCGGCAGTTCGACTTCGCGGCATTCGCCGAGATTGCGCGGAACGTGGGGGCGCTGTTGCTGGTCGACATGTCGCACTTCGCGGGTCTTGTGGCGGGCGGGGTGCACCCCTCGCCGGTGCCCCACGCGGACATCGTGACGACGACGACGCACAAGACGCTGCGGGGTCCGCGCGGCGCGCTCGCGCTTACGAAAGAGGAGCACGGGGCGGCGCTGGACAAGGCGGTGTTCCCGGGAACGCAGGGCGGACCGCACATGCACAGCATCGCCGCCAAGGCAGTGGCCTTCGGCGAGGCGGCCACGCCTGAGTTCCAGGCATACGCGGCGAAGGTCGTGGAGAACGCGGCGACCCTGGCGGAGGCGCTGCAGGCCGGCGGCTTGCGGCTCGTCTCGGGCGGGACGGACACGCACCTGATCCTGATCGACTGCAGCACGCTGGGGATCAGCGGGATGAAGGCGCAGAACGCCCTGCAGGGCTCGGGGATCATCGCGAACAAGAACACGATCCCGTACGACGAGCGCTCGCCCTTCGTGACGAGCGGACTGCGCATCGGCACACCCGCGCTCACCTCGCGGGGCATGGGCGCCGAGGAGATGCGGCGGCTGGCGGCGTGGATCGTGCGCGTGCTGAAGGACCCCGACGGCGATGGCGTACGCGAAGGCGTGCGCCAGGAAGTGGCGGAGTTCGCGAGGGCGTACCCGGTGCCGGGCATCACGGACGCCTGACGACCGCGCCGTCGCAGGGCGTCATTGCATTGAGCACACACCGGGGCAGTGCTACGCTTCCCCGGCAGCCGGGCGCCCCAGCCCTGGAGCTGGGGGAATCCCACCGTTCGGCATCCGGAGCGCTATGCGCGAGTACGAATTGATGGCCGTCTACGACCTCGGCGTGATCGAGGAGGGCGGCCAGGACGCAAGCGTCCAACACCTCACGACCCTGGTTGAACGAAACGGCGGAAGCGTCACCGAGGTCGACCATTGGGGCCGGCGGCGGCTGGCCTATCCAATGAACAAACAGCTCGACGCGGACTTCATCATCACGCGGATCGAGCTCGACCCGCAGGCGGTCACGCCGCTGAATGCGGATTTCGAGATCGAGGAGCGGGTGTACCGCCACCTGGTGGTACGCGCCGACGAACTGCCGCCACCCCGGCCAGCGCTCGCGCCGGCTGGGTCGCGGGGTCCGGGTTCACCGACGGGTCCGAGAGCGGAGGGCGCACCTCCTGCGGCTCCTGCCCCGGCAGCCGCGACGCTGGTCGAAGCGGCGCCCACGCCAGTTGCGGAGAGTCCTGCCGTTGAGGCTGAGGCCCCCGCCGCCGAGGCTGAAGCTCCCGCTGCCGAGGCTGAAGCTCCTGCCGTTGAGGCTGAGGCTCCCGCTGCTGAGGCTGAGGCTCCCGCTGCTGAGGCTGAGGCTCCCGCTGCCGAGGCTGAGGCTCCCGCCGCTGAGGCTGAGGCTCCCGCCGCCGAAGTCGAGGCTGAGGCTCCCGCCGAGACCGAAGAAGCGACCGCGCCAGCACCTGAGGCGAGCGCGGAAGAGGCTGAACCGCAGGCGGAAGAGGACGCCGCGAAGGAGTAGCCGCCATGGGCAACCTGAACAAGGTCATGATCATCGGCAACACGGGCCGGGACGCGGAGCTTCGGTATACCGCGAACGGCACCGCTGTCTCCGACTTCAGCATGGCCGTCAACTCCCGCCGCCGGTCGCAGAGCGGCGACTGGGAGGACGAGACCGAATGGTTCCAGGTGGTGCTGTTCGGGGATCGGGCCGAGCGGATCAGCCAGTACATCACCAAGGGCAAGCAGCTCTACGTGGAGGGTCGCCTGCGGACCCGTAACTGGGACGACGACCAGGGCGTTCGCCACTACCGCACCGAGGTGATCGCGAACAATGTCGAGTTCCTCGACCGCCGCGGCGAGAGCGGCGGCGGTGGTGGGGACTGGAGTGGCGGCGGAGGCAACTTCGGCGGTGGCGGCGCCGGTGGCGCCGGCAGCCGCGGCTCGGCCCCCTCCGACCTCGACGACCTGCCCTTCGAATAAACGAACACGGGGCCGCTTGCCGGTCCCCCTGCCCGGTGCGCCCGAGCGCACGAAACCCATCGGGAGGAGAACCCATGACTGAACCTCGACCATTCACACCCTCGCCGGCTGCGCCCGGCGCAACCGCACCTGCTGGCGGGGATCGCCCCGCGGACTGGCGCCCACCGGACTCGCGACCCCCGGACTCGCGTCCGGACTCGCGCCCACCGGGGGACCGGGACCGCCGGGGCCCCGGGGACCGTCCCCGCCGGGGCGGCGGCGGACGCCGCTTCGGCGGACGGCGGCGGCTCTGCCGCCTCTGCAATAAAGTGCGCTGCTCGCCCGGTGACGAGTACAAGGTGGACTACAAGGACGTCGACCGGCTGCGGCAGTTCATCAACGACCGCGGGAAGATCGAACCGCGCCGCAAGCTCGCGACCTGCGCGCTGGCGCAGCGGGCGATCTCGCACGCGGTGAAGCGGGCGCGCCACGTGGGGCTGCTGCCCTACACGCTGCAGCACGTGCGCGAGACCCGCATCTTCCCCCTGCGGGGCTAGGGCCACGCCCCGATGACGCGCCGCGATCGCACCACGGGCCTGCCCGTCGCCCAGCGCGGGCGGCGTGGCGGTGCGCGCGGGGGCGAGGGCACGGGCCTGCTCCGGCAGCGGGCAGCGCGGTACGGGATCATCGGGACGGCCGTTGCGGCGCTGCTCGTGGTGGCGGCGCTCGTCGCCTACAACTGGTACGACAGCAGCATCGCGCAGCCCGGCAAGGTCGTGCTGCAGGTGGGCGAGCAGGATTTCTCGCTCTCCTACTACGCGGCGCGGCTACCTGAATTCGCCCGGACCAATCCCCAGGGGAGCGGCCTGCTGGTAACGCAGGCGCTGCTCACACAACTGGAGGAAGAAGGCCTCATGCTCGAGGCCGCAGCAGAGCGCGGAATCGCCCTGAGCGAGGATGACGTGACGGCCGCTATCGCGTTCGAGCTCGGGGTGCCCCCGAATACCTCGCGGGGAAGCCTGTTCGACAGCCGCTACCGCGACGCCCTGCGCGACTCGGGGCTGAGCGACGGGCACTACCGCCGCCAGGCTGAGGCCCGGGAGGCGGAACGCCAGTTGCGGGAGGCTCTGCGCACGGAGGTCGGCGAGACGGGATCGCTGCTGCACATCCGGGTCGTGACGGCAGCAACGCTGGAGGAGGCGGAGGCACTGAGGGCGCGCATCGAGGAGGGCGAGGACATGGGCACCGTTGCCCAGCTGGACTCCCTGCACGAGGTGTCGCGGCAGAACGACGGCCTGCTGCTCTCACCGCCGGACCTGCTGGAAACAGAACTGCAGGAAGTGCTCGCGGCAGCCGAGGAAGACGTACTCCTGGAGCCAGTGGAAGTGGGGGAGATGTTCTGGGTGATGCGCCTGGAGCGCCGCGAGTCCGCCGGCGCCTACACGGACGAGCACATCGCGGAGCTCACTGAGCTCCGCTTCGCGGAGGCGCTCGAAGCGGCGCGCTCCCGTGTGACAATCGAACGCGACTTCACAACGGACGACGCCGACTGGGCGATCGAAAAGGCGAGCTAGACCGTGGCAAACGAGATCGGCATCGGCTTCCTGGGCATGGGCAACGTGGGCGAGAAGGTGGTGGCGACGCTGCTGGAGCGCGCCGAGGTATTCCGCGAGCAGACGGGAGCGTCGCTGGCGCTGCGCCGCGTGGCCGTGAAGGATCCGGCCCGGGCGCGAGGCATCGACCTGCCGGAAGGCGTGCTCACGGGCGACGCGGAGGAAGTGCTGGACGACCCCTCCGTTGACATCGTGGTGGAGGTGATCGGCGGGGACGGGGCCGCGGGCGACTACGTACGGCGGGCGCTGGCGGGGGGCAAGCACGTCGTCTCGGCGAACAAGGAACTGATCGCGAAGGCGGGACCGGAGCTATTCGACCTGGCACGCGACAACGGGGCCTCGCTGCGCTTCGAGGCGAGCGTGGGGGGCGGCATCCCCGTCATCTCGCCGCTGCTGCGAGACCTGCCGGCGAACCGCGTGGTCGCCATCCGGGCGATCATCAACGGGACGACGAACTTCATCCTGACGAACATGGCCCAGCGCGGCGACAGCTTCGAGGACGCACTCGCGGAGGCGCAGGAGCTGGGCTACGCGGAGCCCGACCCGACGAACGACGTGGACGGATTCGACGCGGCCTTCAAGATCGCGCTGATGGCGGGGCTCGCATTCGGCACCTACGTGCCGCCCGAGTCGGTGGCGACCGAGGGCATCCGATCGCTGGCCCCGCAGGACTTCCAGTACGCCCGCGAGCTGGGCTACGTGATCAAGCTGCTGGCCATCGCAGAGCGGCACGAGGACGGCGTGCTGGCGCGCGTACACCCGGCGCTGCTGCCCGAGTCAGAACCGCTCGCGCGCGTCGACGGCGTGCAGAACGCCGCCCAGATCCAGGGCGACCTTGCGGGCACGCTCACCTTCCAGGGGGCGGGGGCCGGGGCGGCGCCCACGACGAGCGCCGTGCTCGCCGATGTGCTCGACATCGCACGGTCGCTGGCGGAGGGATCGCAGCCGCGCTGGGACCCCGGTGCATGGCGAAACGGCGAGACGCTCGGGCTGGGGGCACTGGAGACGCGCTACTATCTGCGCATGACGGTTGTCGATCAGCCCGGCGTGCTCGCGCAGATCGCGCGCATCCTCGGAGAGGCGCAGGTCAGTATCGCAGCTGTGGATCAGCGCGAGACGGACGAGGAGCGGGGCACGGCGGAGCTGGCGCTGATGACCCATCGCGCTCGCGAGCTGGCGCTTGCAGCGGCGATCGAGACGCTGCGGAGTCTTCCGGAAGTGCGGGATGTGGATACGATGCTGCGCGTGGAGGCCGCCACATGACCTCCGAACCGGCGCTTCGTTCAATCGAGGAGACACTGGTCCTGCTCGAAGGGGAGAGCCGCGCCCAGCGCGAGGCGAACGAAGCGATGGCGCGCGAGCTGACGCAGCTTCGCCGGCAGATCCAGGCTGCGATGGAGCAGGACGAGGAGCAAGGAAGGGCGACGAGGCAGATCGAGACGACGATCACCCGCTACCAGGGGCTTCCGCAGAAGGTCACGGAGCTCGCGCAGGACGCCGAGCAGATGCGCAATGCCGTCACCGAGGCACGGGCGACGCTGGAGACGAACGAGCGAACACGCGACGCCGAAGCGCTGGTGGCCAGCCGCGAGCTGCGGGAGGCCCTGCGGCGGCTGGACGGGCTCGATGACCGGCTTGAACTGCTCACCTCCGAGGCTGCGGCGCGCGAGTCGAAGCTGGAGCAGCTGGGGCAGTCGCTGAGTGTTCTCACGGACTGGCAGCGGGAAGTGCGCCAGCAGAACGAGCAGTTCGAGCTGCGGTTGCAGCGCCTGACCGAGGTCACCGAGGAGGTCGAGGTACGGGTGGTGGCCGCGGCCCAGGCCGCACAGGAGCGCCCCATGGAGATCATCCACGAGCGGCTGCAGATTCTGGGTGAGCTGTCGCACCGGGCGGAGGAGGCGATCGAGGCGCTCCGCTCGGAACAGCAACTGGGCGAGGAAGTGCACGCGGAGATGGGGCGGCGGCGCGATGAGCAGGAGCGCATCGAGGCGCAGGTGAGCAGGGTCGAGGGGGCGGTGGACAACCTTGCCCGGGAACTCGATGAGGCGCGGGGCGCGACGGCGTTGCTGGACGGGCGTCACTCCGGCCTGAGCGAGCGCGTGGGCCTGATCCGGCGTGACATCTCAGAGATGGTGGACCACGTGCGCGAGGAGTTCACGCGATTCAGCGACATGCAGGAGCGGTCGCGAAAGCGCCAGATCGACGCGCTTGAGCAGGAGCTGCGGGAAATGAAGTTCCACTCGCTCCGTCCGCCCGACGAGCCGTGAGCGAGCCGCAGCGCCTCGGGGTGCTGGCCCGCTGGGCCGAGATCCTGCCCATCACCCCGCAAACACCCCGCATCACCCTGGGAGAGGGCGATACGCCTCTCGTGCGTTCCGTCGCAATCGAGCGGGAGCTGGGGCTGGACGAGCTCTGGTTCAAGCTGGAGAGCTCGAATCCCACGGGCTCGTTCAAGGACCGGGGGATGGTGGTGGCGGTGGCGAAGGCGATGGAGCGTGGCGCGAAGGCGGTGCTCTGCGCGAGCACGGGCAATACCAGCGCGAGCGCGGCGGCCTACGCAGCCCGCTGCGGGCTCGAGGCGAGCATCCTCGTGCCCCACGGGCGGGTAGCCGTGGGGAAGCTCGCACAGGCGGTCGCTTTCGGGGCGCGCATCGTGGAGATCGAGGGGAGCTTCGATGAGGCGCTCACACTGGCGCGCTCGGTGGCGGACACCCACCCGATCGCGCTCGTGAACTCGGTCAACCCCGACCGCATCGAGGGGCAAAAGACGGCCGCCTACGAGATCTGCGAGACGCTGGGCGACGCGCCCGACGCGCTCGCCATTCCCGTGGGGAACGCGGGCAACATCACGGCCTACTGGAAGGGGTTCGTCGAGTGCGCGGAACGCGACCTCGCGAGCCTGCACCCGCGGATGCTGGGGTTCCAGGCAGCGGGAGCGGCGCCGATCGTGCGGGGTGAGCCGGTGGCCAACCCGCAGACGGTGGCGACCGCCATCCGCATCGGGAAACCGGCGAGCTGGAAACCCGCCGAGCAAGCGCGCGACGAGAGCAACGGGCTCATCAACGCCGTGAGCGACGACGAGATCCTGGACGCCTACCGGCTGCTGGCAGGCTCGGAGGGGCTGTTCGTGGAGCCCGCCAGCGCGGCCAGCGTGGCGGGTCTGCGGAAGCTGGATCGGGAGGGCGCGCTGCGGGGCGGACGGGTGGTGGCGGTACTGACGGGGTCGGGCCTGAAGGACCCGGAGACGGCTGAGGCGCACACCGTGCCGGATGTGGTGCGGGCGACCGCCACCCTCGAAGGGGTGGGGAGGGCGCTGGGGCTGTAGGCGCCAGCTTGACCCGCGCACGGCGGCCCGTAGACTCGCCGACATGCGCACCCTGACTCGATTGATCGCTCCGGCCGCCCTCGCGGGCGTGCTCGCGCTGGCCGCCAGCGCACCGCTTCTCGCGCTCGACGCGACCCCGTTCACGGAGGCCGCAGTGCCCGCCGCCCAGGAGGCCGAGGCAGGCCGAGACGTGGTGCCGCCGCTGATCTGGTCGATCGTGGGAGTGCTCCTCTTCTGCGGGGCGCTGGGTGTGCTCTACCTGCTGAAGCGCGAGCTTGGCGGCTTCGAATTGAAGCCGGGGGCGTGGACCGCCCCGATCAGCGTGATCGCAAGCCGGACGCTCCCGGAGGATGACTCGGACTACCCCGCGTCCGAGGACGACGACCACGGCCATTGAGCCGCAGGGCGCTCCTTCTCCCGTGACCCGACTGCTGCTGGCAACGAACAACCCGGGCAAGGTCCGCGAAATGCGGCGCCTGCTCGCCCGCGAGCCGTTCGAGGTCGTGACGCCCGCTGATCTGGGTATCTCCCTTGACGTAGTGGAAGACGGCGACGGCTACGCCGAAAACGCGACCCTGAAGGCGCACGCCTTCGCCGAGGCGGGGCAGTGCATTGCCCTGGCAGACGACTCGGGCATCGAGGTGGACGCGCTCGGGGGCGGGCCGGGGCCACTCTCGGCCCGCTACGGCGGTCCCGGCCTCGATGACGCCGGCCGCACGGACCTCATGCTGCGCGAAATGCGCGACGTGCCCGATGGTGAGCGCGGGGCGCGTTACCGCGCGGTTGTCGCGGTAGCCTGGCCGGACGGACGCATCGAGCGCTTCCAGGGGACGTGGGAGGGGTCGCTCGGGCACGAGACGCGGGGCGCGAACGGCTTCGGCTACGACCCCATCTTTCGCACACGCGGGGGCCGCAGCGCCGCCGACCTCACGGCCGAGGAGAAGGACGCCGTCAGCCACCGGGGGCAGGCGGTCCGGGCGGCCGCTCGCTGGCTGCGGGAGAACGGCTAGCCGCTAGGCGGAGTCGTCGTCGTTGCTGGCGTCGATGACGCGCTGGGCGACGTTGCCGGGGACTTCCTCGTAGCGATCAAACTGGAGTTCGAAGAGGCCGCGGCCCTGCGTCAGCGAGCGCAGGTCGGACGCGTAGCGCTGGACTTCGGCAAGGGGCACGTCGGCTTCGACGACGCTGAGGCCACCATCGGGCACGATGCCGTGGATGCGCGCACGCTTCGTGTTGAGGTCGCCAACGATGTCCCCCGCGTTCGCCTCGGGGCCGCGCACGCGGATGGTCATGACCGGCTCGAGGAGGACGGCATGGGCGCTCGCGACGGCCTCCTTAAGGGCCTGGTTGGCGGCAAGCTTGAACGCCATCTCGCTTGAGTCGACGGGGTGGTGCTTGCCGTCGAAGAGGGTGACCTCGCAGTCGGTCAGCTCGTAGCCGGCGACCACGCCCTCGCGGGCAGTCTCCATGACGCCTTTCTCGACGGCGGGGATGAACTCGCGGGGCACGGAGCCACCAACGACCTTGCTGTTGAACTGCAGGCCCGAGCCGCGCGAGAGGGGCTTAATCTCGATGGAGACGCGGGCGTACTGACCGTGCCCGCCGGTCTGCTTCTTGTGGGTGTAGTCGGCAGACGAGGAGCGGCCGACGGTCTCGCGGTAGGGAACGCGCGGCAGGGAGAGGTCAACCTCAAGGTTGAACTTCTGCAGGAGGCGCCCGACGGCCACGTCGAGGTGAGCATCGCCGAGGCCCTCGAGGATGGTCTCGCTGGTACTGGCATCGCGACGGAGGCGGAGGCCGGGGTCTTCCTCGACGAGGCGCTGGAGGCTGGGACCGAGCTTGTCGACGGCGGCGTTGGCGGCCGGGCGCACGGCCATGCTGTAGACGGGCTCGGGGAAGATCATGGTGGGCAGCTGGACGGGCGTGTCCTTGGTGGCGAGGGTATCGCCCGTACCGGTCTCGCTGAGCTTGGCGACCACGCCGATGTCGCCGGGGGACAGCCCCTCGACCGGCTCCTGGTCCTTTCCGCGCTGGCGGTAGATGGTGCCGAGGCGCTCGTCGGAGGACTTGCTGCTGTTCCAGAGGTGGCTATCGGCCTTGACGGTGCCGGTCATGACGCGGAGGTAGCTGAGGCGGCCAACGTAGGGGTCGGCGGATGTCTTGAAGACGAGGACGGCGGGCGTGGCGCCGTCGCCAACCTCGAGGCTTCCTCCGTCGGCGTCGACGACCTCGCGCTGAAGGGGACTGGGGGCGACGGCGACGAGTGTATCGAGGACCTGGCGGACGCCGACCTGGTGGGTGGCGGAGGCGCAGAGCAGGGGCACGATGTCGCCCGCGGCGAGGGCCGTGCGGAGCGCGCCGTGGAGCTCCTCGGCGGTGATCTCCTCGTCCTCAAAATACTTCATCATGAGGTCTTCGTCGTTCTCGACGATGCTCTCGATGAGGGCCGAGCGCAGCTCGTCGGCGGTCTCCTGCAACTCGGCGGGCACCTTGCCGGGCTCGCCGCCTTCGCCGAGGTAGGCCTTCATGGCGAGCAGGTCGATGACGCCGCCGAGGTCGTGGCTCTGGCCGATGGGGAGGAAGAGGGGGGCGACGGCCGTGCCCCACTTCTCGCGGAGGGCGTTGAGCACGATGTTGAAGTCGGCGTTCTCGCGGTCGAGGCGGTTGACGAGGATCATCCGCGGGAGGCCGCGCTCCTCGGCGATCTGCCAGACGCGGTCGGTGCCGACCTCGGGACCGGAGACGGCGTCGACGACGATGAGGGCGAGGTCGGCGGCGCGCACGCCGCAGATGACCTCCGAGACGAAGTCGGCGTAGCCGGGAGTGTCGATCAGATTAATCTTGGCGCCGTTCCACTCGACGGGGAGGACGGAGAGGTTGAGGCTGAACTTGCGCCGGTGCTCGTCCTCGTCGTAGTCGCCGACGGTGTTCTGCTCCTCGATGGAGCCCATCCGCGTCACCGCCCCGCTCACGAACAGGGCCGACTCGCCGAGCGTCGTCTTGCCGACGTTGCCGTGGCCGGCGAGAACAACGTTGCGGATGTCTTCGGAGGAGTAGAGCTTCATCGTGGGCGCCTCGTGGCCGCTGGGGCCGGGGATTGGGGCGCGATTCTACGCGTTCGGCGGGCCCTTGCGGCGGCAGATCGAGGGCGCCTCCTGTAGACTCCGGTCGCACGCATGTTCGATTCACAACGCACCTATGTCGCACTCGACATCGAGACGACGGGGCTGGACCCGACGGATGACCGGATCACCGAGATCGGGGCCATGCGCTTCGACGAGACGGGTCGCCAGCTGGCCGTGTTCGACCAGCTGATCAACCCCGGGCGGGCGATCCCCGCGTTCACGGAGAAGCTGACGGGGATCACGAACGAAGACGTGCGGGAAGCGCCAGCGTTCGGTGAGATCGCGAACGATCTGGCGGCCTTCGTGGGGGAGAGCGCGGTGGTGGGGCAGAACGTGCGCTTCGACTTGGCCTTCCTGGCCGAGGCGGGGCTGCAGTTCGAAGGGCCGGCGCTGGATACGCTGCGGTTCGCGCGTGTTCTCTTCCCGGAGGGGCCGGGGGCGCTCTCGGACCTGGCGGCGGAGCTCGGCGTGGAGATGCCGGTCGCGCACCGCGCCCTCGCCGACGCGCGCACGGCTGCGTTGGTGTTCCTGGAGCTGCGGCAACGCGCGGCGGCGCTGCCGCCGGGGGAGCGCGCCGCGCTGGCGAGAATCGTGGCGCTGGAGGAGCCCGCGCTTGCGCGCGAGCTGGGAGGGGAGGAAGCGGCCGGCGACGAATTCGAGGCACCGGCGCTCCCGGAGCGCTGGCAGCCGCCGGAACCGCTGGCCCGCGCGGAGACGCCCGAACCAGTCACGACGGAGGAGGTGCGGGAGGCGCTGGCGGGGGCGGAGCGGGTGGTCGAGCGGTTCGAGGAGCGCCCGCAGCAGGCGGAGATGGCGGAGGCGGTCGCGGGGGCGTTCTCGGACGGGGGCCACTGGCTGATCGAGGCGGGCACGGGCGTGGGGAAGTCGCTCGCGTACCTCATCCCGGCGGCGCTGTACGCGCTACGCAACGGCACGCGCGTGGTCATCTCGACAAACACGATCGCGCTGCAGGAGCAGCTGCTGGGGAAGGACGTGCCCGCCCTGCGCGAGATCCTGCGCGAGGCGGGCGCCATCGGGGAGCCGGAGGAGCTGCGGGTGGCGCTCCTGAAGGGCCGCGCGAACTACCTGTGCGTGCAGCGCTGGATGAATCACCCGGCGAGCCTGGCCGACCCCGACGTGGCGCGGCTGGCGGCATCGCTGGCGCGCTGGCTGCCGAAAACGCACAGCGGCGACCGCTCGGAGCTGCGCCTGGACCCGGGGGCGCGATCGGCCTGGGCGCGCTTCTCGGCATCGGACGCCGACTGCCTCTCGCGGCAGCACACGTTCGTGCGGGAGGGGCGCTGCTTCCTGCAACGGGCCCGAAAGACGGCGGAGGGGGCGCACCTCGTGGTGGTCAACCACGCTCTGCTGCTGGCCGACCTCGCGAGCGGTGGGAGTGCCATTCCCGCGTTCGACCATCTGATCATCGACGAGGCGCACAACCTGGAGGCGCAGGCGACGCAACAGTTCGGGCTGCACATCGGCACACGGCAGGTAACGGAGGCGCTCGAAGCGATCCACCGGCCACGGACCTCGGAGCGGCGGGAGGGCGGTGTGGTGGCAACGAGCGGACTGCCGGAGGCGCTGGGGGCGGGGGCGGCGAGCGCCCTGAAGGCGGCGATCGCGGGGGCGGCGGAGGTTGCGGGGCGCCCCTTCGAGGCGCTGGGGAAGCTCGCCGGGGAGTCGCGCGACGACCGCGTGAGCATCACGCCAGGGCTGCGCTCGGGCACGCACTGGGGGGAGGTGGAAGAGGGGTGGACAACGCTCGATGCGGCCCTCGCGAACGCCGTCGAGAGCAGTCGGGCGGCGGCGGGGCTGTTTGGCGGAGAGGACGGGGGGACGGCGGGGGAGGAGTTGGAGGCGGCAGCGGGGCGGCTCGAGGGGGTGCGGCTGGACCTCCAGCACCTCGTCGAGGGGAACGACCCGAACGCGATCGTGTGGGCATCGACCACGCGGGACGGGAACGCAGCGCTCAACTCCGCGCCGCTGGAGGTGGGGCCGCTGCTGGAGGCGGAGCTGTTCGCGGGACGGGCAACGGTCATCGCGACGAGCGCGACGCTGGCAGCGGGAGGTTCGATGGCGTTCACTGCGAACCAGATGGGCCTCCCTGACGCGGCGACGCTGGCGCTGGGGTCGCCCTTCGACTACGAGCGCTCGACGCTGCTGGCGACGCCGGCCGGCTTCCCCGACCCGGGCAACCGCGACTACGACGAGGCGGCAGCGGAGACGATCACGGAGCTGGCGCTGGCCTCGGGGGGGAGGGCGCTGGCGCTATTCACGTCGCACGCCTCCCTGCGGCGGGTGGCGGAGCTCTCGCGGGGGGTGCTCGAAGGAGAAGGCATCAGCGTGCTTGTGCAGGACCGCGACGGCGCCCCGCGCCAGCTCATGCGCAACCTGGTGCAGGACCCGCGCACGGTCATCTTCGGCACATCGAGCTTCTGGGAAGGCATCGACATCCGCGGGGACACGCTCTCGCTCGTGGTCATCGCGCGGCTGCCCTTCGCGGTGCCGACGGACCCGATCCACCGGGCGCGCTCGGAGCTGTACGACGACCCGTTCGGAGGGTATTCGCTGCCGGGGGCGGTCCTGCGCTTCCGCCAGGGTTTCGGGCGGCTGATCCGGGACCGGGAGGACCAGGGCGTGGTGGCGGTGCTCGACAGCCGCGTTCGCACGAAGCGGTACGGGCGCGAGTTCCTCGACGCGATCCCCCGGTGCACCCGGCTGCACGCGGACATCAAGACGATGGCGGCACGCACGCGGGAGTGGCTGGCCCGATGAGCGCGCCGAGGCCTCTGCCACAACGCATCGCGGGGGAGTGGGTTTCCCTGCGGCGCGTCGAAACGGGTGGCGCAACGCGCTACGAGGTGCGGCGGCGGGGACGGCGGGGGGTCATCGGCGAGGTGGCGGTCGACCTGTCGGGGGAGGTTCCCTTCATCGAGCGGCTGTGCATCGACGAGGAGGCGCGGGGGTACGGGGCGGGGTCGGGGGCGGCGACGGCCCTGCTCCGAACGCTGGCGCGGCGGTACGACATGGTGCGGACGTGGGCGCCGCCGGACCGGGGTCTGGCGGTCTACTTCTGGGTGCGGATGGGGTTTCGCCCCGTCCCGGGTGAGGGGCCGGACGGTGGGTTGTGGTTCGAGCAGGTCCTGCGCAGCCGCAGAGGCAGGCGCGGGGGTAGACAGAGGGAGTAAGGTAAAGAGAGTGGATTCGCGCGAGGCGGGGCGCAGAACCCAACGGGGTTTGACATGCATGCCAGCAGGCACCGCGCGGCAACGGGTACGTGCACGCACCATTGGATCATCGCGACGCCCAACGGGCACTTCAGCCAGGGCATCTGCAAGCACTGCGGGACCGAACGCAACTTCGAGAACTCGGAGAGCGAACGGCTCTGGCGCAACCGCCGGTCGGGGCGCAAGGAGCCAGCGTCGAACCGCGCCTAACACGCGTCGTACACTGAACCTGTGACACCACAGCTGGCGGTCGAACTCGCGCCCGAGCGCAAGACCAATTTGAGCCTTCGCAACCCCGTGATGCCCGCTTCGGGCACCTTTAGCTGGGGGATGGAGTTCGCGCGGCAGTTCGACGTGAACCGGCTCGGGGCGGTCGTCTCCAAGGGGGTCACGCCGCTGCCGCGGGCGGGGAACCCGCAGCCGCGCGTGGCGGAGACTCCCTCGGGCATGCTGAACTCGATCGGCCTGCAGAACCTCGGTCCCGACCGCATCATCGCGGGGATGGCTCCTGTCTGGGCGGGCTGGGACGTACCCGTCATCGTGAACATCGCGGGGGAGACGGCGGGGGACTACGGCGACCTCGCGCGGGCGTTCGACGGGGTGCCGGGCGTGGCCGCGTTGGAGCTCAACTTCAGCTGCCCGAACGTGGACAACGGGCTCGACTTCGGCCTGAACGCGATGGCGGCGGCCCAGGCGACGCGGGGAGCGGTACGTAGCTGCGAGCTGCCCGTCATCGTGAAGCTGACGCCCGCGGCCCAGGATCCGGCGGAGATTGCCCGGGCCTGCGCCGATGAGGGGGCGTCCGCCATCTGCGCCATCAACACGGTTCCCGGACTGGCCATCGACGCGGAGGCCCGGCGACCGGTGCTGCCCCGGGCCACGGGCGGCCTGAGCGGGCCCGCGATTAAGCCGGTGGCGCTGCGCGTCGTGTACGAGGTGGCGCAGGCGGTGCGCGTGCCGGTCATCGGCTGCGGCGGCATCAGCACGGGCCGGGACGCGGTCGAGTTCCTGATGGCGGGGGCGACGGCGGTGCAGGTGGGGACGGCCTCGTTCTCGAACCCGCGGGCGACGCTCGATGTGCTGGAAGGGCTGGAGGCGTGGCTGGAGTCGCACGGCATCGCGGACGTGCACGACATCATCGGGAGTGCGCAGCCAGTTCCCGCCTAATCACTCCCGGATTCGGATCCGCGATTCCTCCACTATCCATGGGCTGACCGCCGGGGGACGCCCGCTCCAGTTGCTGAATCAACGTGCCCCCCACGTCCAGGACTGCGTCCCGGGCTGAAGTGGACAGCCGGAATACGACAGTCCCGAAGTACTCCGCAGGCGGATACGTCCGTACGTCACAGAAGTCGAGGTCTTGCGTGACCAACACCCGTTCCTCGGCAGGAAGGCAGCCGCCACCTCCGGGTCCGACGCGCCGCCCAAGCCCTCATCGAGGACCTTCGCCGCATCATGACCGGACTCCGCAAACAGAGCTTTCAACTGTACCGGGAGGCTTTCATCGAGCTTGACCCGCTTGCAGCGTCCCTACGCGCCCAGTGGCACGGTCCGCTCCCTGGCCAATTCCGTCGCGTAGTGGAGAGCCGCCGTGACCGCATCGGTAGAGACAGCCGGATAGCTCTCGGAAATCTCCTCAGCGGTCAGGCCCGCTGCAAGATTATCGAGGATGACCGTAACCATGACGCGGGTACCGGCGATGCAGGCCTGCCCGTGGCAGACATTCGGGTCGACCGTGATGTAGTCGCGCCAGTCCATGGTCAAAGTGCCCCACTCGGTGTTTCATGATCAGCTTGCTTCGCGCAGGCTGTCCAACACTGTACGCCGCGGGGCGGGTGCGCCGGGGACACGGTGTGGCCCTTCGGTAGCGTTTGGGTGCGGGCAGCCGGTTCTTTCCTAGGGCCTGTGGAAGCGGTGGGGTAGGCTGGCTGGACGGGGTGTAGCTCAGCCAGGTAGAGCGCGCGGTTTGGGGCCGCGAGGTCCCCGGTTCGAATCCGGGCACCCCGACCAATCCTGTACGAGAGAAGGGCCACGCATGCCAGCGAGGGGCCTCATCCCTGCGGTTCTGCTTGCGACCGTGGCCGTCGTCGCCCTATCGCTCGCGTGCGGCTCAGACGAGCCGACGCCGCCAGCCCCGAGCCCGGTTCCCGAAGCAGCCGCGACGGCGTCGCCCGAAACAACGGCCACGGAGACGGCGGTCGCCACGACAACGACGCCGACCGCAACCGAAGCGCCTACTGGGGATACAACGGCGGCCAGGGAGGATGCACCCCCCGAAGACCCAGAGACGCTAGCGGCCGAGCTTGCCGAAGTGGCGCTGGCGCCAGTGCGGGACGAGTTCGGCGAGAGCGCGGATGGGCTGACGGCGCATGCGCTCCCGGTCGGCCCCGGCGACGAGCACGGCACGCGCTGGGTGGTGGTTACGAACGGACCACAGCCGTTCTACGTGGACGAGGACGGGGAGCCCGTCAACTTCTTCCACTTCATCGCACTGTACCGGCGGAACACGGATGCGACGTGGTCGGACGTGCTCTACCAGGTGACCCTGGAAACCGCCCCCCAGCGAACGCAGGTTGAGGTGTACGACACGGGACCGCGCTCCTGGCAGGGAACGGCGCCCCTGATCGCCATCAGCGGAGGGACGGGCGCACACGCGGGAACGCTGGACGTCGTGGTGGTCGAAGGGGAGTTGCTGGCAGTGGCGGTCTCGCACGTCAGCGCACGGCCCGGCGCGGGCAGCATCGCCGACCTCGACGGAGACGGGGTGCTCGAGCTCATCCTGAACAGCTCGAACCCGTACGTCTTCTGCTACGCCTGCTCCGTCGAGGAGAGGGGCGAGATGGTCTACCGCTGGAACGGGGTCAAGTACGACGCCGTTCCCCTGGAAGCCCCGGACGACCTTGAGGGCGACCTCGCCGCAGCGGCCGAACGCGTGGTCCAGCTCGCGGAGGCGAACCTGTGGCGGG
>Ga0209754_1001490_pt1 | contig 23138 bp, 20 predicted proteins | sample MesohylBB_FD_187295 | JGI IMG/M metagenome (GOLD analysis project Ga0209754, IMG submission 187295) | Host-associated microbial community of the marine sponge Aplysina aerophoba from Gulf of Piran - sponge mesohyl, lysed by bead beating... | ecosystem: Host-associated > Porifera > Sponge >... | reverse complement strand
GGATGCATAGGAACCACATTCTAAATCCAGGTGCGCTATTCTGCAAACCTTCAGAATGCGAGATGTTCTATCTCAATAGGACTGGCGTCTTATTCGGTTCACATAGCAAATGAGGGGATCTCTGAGCGTCCGGCCCGCGGTTGGCGTCGCCGGACCTCGGCGATGATGGCCCCGGCCTCGTCTTCGAAGCGGCTGTTGCGGATGACGATCCTCTCGTCATCCATCCGACCGCGTTCGTTCAGAACCGCTCGAAGATGATTCGCGTGATGGCGATCCGCGTCCGTGAAATAGTACTTGAAATCGAAACGCAGGGGCTTGGAGCGGTCTCGGTTCAATCTATCCTGCGCCGCTTCGGACTCCTCGATCATGATCAGAGGCGTGCCCGATACGATTCCACCACCGTTCCCTCCGTCCGTGAACACGCCGCCGCCCGAGAAGCCGTCGATCAAGTCGAGTCTGAACTCGTCGCGGGAGCGATTGACGCTCAGCCTGTCGAAGTACGCGCGCAGGTAGCGCCGCAAGACGGCGAGTTTCGCCTTGCTGTGTTCCTCGATCGGGGGAGGCGGATCGCCGGGCCGCCATCTGAAGTTCATTGCGCCAGAATCGTATTGTCGCGGTGTTTCGGTGCACCGACTTCAGAGGTTTCGGCCGGGGAACGGGGCCGAACCGCGGGCTTGGCGTCCCACGTGCGGCCGTCGAGCTCGCGGCCGGCGTGCTTCTTGCGGGGACCGCCCCACTGCTTGAAGAAAAAGGCGACGCCCTGCTTCTCGCATTGGTCGCGGATGGCCCGCACCCATTCGATCCTGAGCGGCCGAGCGCCCGGACCGCTCTCCCCGCCGACGATCGCCCAGTCGATCTCGTCGAGATCGAGATCGGCCTCGGTCACGGGACTGAGCAGCGGTTCGAACGACGCGAACCGGACGGCCGCACGCGTCGCCCGCAGCTCGCGGAGGCGCCACAGGTAGTCGGCGTTCTCGACGCTGACGCCCAGCCACACGTTCGGCAGGACTTCCAGGCGGCCGGCGATCTCCCGCATCCGCTCGGCGCGTTTGGTCAACACCTGAAAGGTATGCCAGTGCGCCGCTGCCATCGTCCGCCAGACCTTGTCGATGAACGACTCCGGCACGTCGGGGTGAAACAGATCGCTCATGGAATTGACGAATACTTGCCGCCGCTTCCGCCACCGGAGGGGAACGTCGAGGCTCGCTTCGTCGCAACGCACGGCGCCGGTCCAGACGTTGCGTTCCCCGCTTCGGTGCGTGAGGGAACGGTACTTCGCCTGCCCCATCGCGTCCAGCCGCGCCGCCATGCGCATGGCGTAGCAATTGGTGCAGCCGGGGGAAACCACCGTGCAGCCGACGACGGGATTCCACGTGGCGTCGGTCCACTCGATCTCCGTGGCAGCCATTTTTTCGGTACCCTCAGGACTGGCGTTCACATCCCGGCCGCGGAGGAACGCCGCCGGGCTCCGCGACGGCCTGGTCCCGCGGGCGGTGTCCAGGCGCGGACGGCGTCGCGGGTAAGCGACAGCGCCCGCGCTTCCTCATCGATGAAGCCTTCGAAGTAGTCGCCCATGCCCGTATCGAACTCCGGGTCGGGCGCGTTGTGGTACTGACGCACCCACGGCAGCAGCTCCAGCAGCGCCGCGAGCAGCGGCGTCAGTCGCTCGGCCGTCCAGCCTTCCTGTTCCCGCATCTGCGTGAAGTAGGCGGCTACGGCCCGGCTCTGTTCCAGGGTGTTCCAGCCTGCCCAGCCGATCACCAGCGAAGGGTCGGCCTCGCGCTCGCAGAACGGCAGGCTGAAGAACCGCTCCTTCGGCACGTCGAGCTTGCCGCGCAGGCGCCACCACGTGCCCTTCCGGAAGTCGGTCGACGTGTAGCGCGGCGGGACGGGGATCGCGCCGATCTCTTTCTCCTTCAGCGCCGCTGCCGCCTCCGGGGTCAGGTGTTCGGGATTCGATTCGGACAGCTTGATCCGTGCGTCGATCGCATCCTCGCGCCGCTGAAGGTCCCACGTTCGTTCCCACTCCGCGCGCTTGCGGAGCCCGGACGGCTTGTAGCGCAGCACCGGCAACAGCGGGACGCTCTGTTCCTCCACCAGACCGGCGACCAGCCTCGCGACGTCGAAGTCTGGACGCCCGGTGTACAACTCCGCCACCTGCAGAAACTCTTGGTCCTCGCGCATCCGGTCGGCCAGCGCCGCGGCGCTCGTCAGGCGTGGCTCCGACCACAGCGACGGGGCTTCCAGGTGATCCAGCAGCCAACTTCGAAGTGCGCGCTCCTGCTGCGCCTCCCACGGCTCGTCGTTCCAGCGGCGCTTGTACTCCGGTTGCTCGATCAGAGCGATGCTCGAGTTCTTTTCGATCGCTTCGATCCGCCGTCGGATCAGCTCCCGGTACTCCGCAGGCCAGCGCGTGGGTATCTCGGTAATGGGTGTCGAGCCGTGCCGCTCGAACCACTTCGTCTCGACCTCACCGGCTGCGATTCGGCGCGCCAGGACGATCTCGAAGGCGCGTTCCCCGAGGCGGCTGGCCGGTACATCGCCACGGGGCAGGCAGATGTCGTCTTTCGTCAAGCCATAGAGTCGGTAGCAGCGCCAGTCCAGCTCCTCCTGGAGAGATATCATCCGCTCGCGAATCTCCTGCACGCGAGTGCGCGCCGCTTGCAGAGACGCTACTGAAGGTGTCCCACGCAAAATCAGTGCGCACGGAAGCACTTGAGATCTTTCCCGTGCAAGACAGTCGAGTTGGTATGGGATCTCGAAAGGTCGAGTATAGGGCACGGGAAACTTTCGGATCTTTGTTTGATCGAATTCACAGAATTGTTCCCACTGCTCCGTGGCTAGGCCACCACCAATTCCGCCGCCACCCTTGTTGTGAAACACTTGCTTCATCCAGAAACAACCAGTTGAGCTGTTGAGCAGGCCTAGCAGTTCTATGTGCAAATTCTCGCCGGTTCTCGCTGGCAGCTTGATGACCGGCGCGGACTGCTTGAAGACCTTTCCTCCACGATCTAGCATGAAGTGATTGTGCGTGCCTACGAACGCAAAGGCAATCGATAGTGGCGTTTTCAGTTTCTCTGCGTACAACTCTCTCCACTCGTACCAAGTGAGGCCCAGTTCAAGCATAGGTGTGCCGAACCGCTTGCGTCTAGCAAGCACTACTCTGAATAGCCAAAGGAGCTTAGAAGCCTCAGCGAAGCACTCGATGGGCTTTAGTTGGTGACGGCTGTCGTAGATCCAGATCGCGACATTGGGAGCTTCGTGGCTCCAGTCACGAATCCGGTCGCCGGTCAGGAGCGGGATCGTCGACTCGATCCTAAGTCTCCCTACCGATGAGCGATCTGGGAACATGAATAGGTAGTCTTCTCCCGTTATTGCCGTTGTCCCGATGCCCTCTACAAAGTCCTTTAGTGGTATCGTACCGTCAGTACCGTCAGACTGGATTTTTTCAAGCAATTCCGCGGCCCCGCCACCTCCAAGATTCCACGGGTGTTCGTGGAAACGGTCTCGTGGAAGGTCTGAGACGCTTACGAACTCGCTATGTGATCCCAATCGATCGACCTGGGAGTAGATCGCCGACCAAACCAGCCCATTCGCTGGATTAGCGGGGATGGAAGGTTCGCCGTGGATACCCATCACAGTACGCACGACGTTTGAGACCGGTTGGCGGTGGCGTCCAAACAGGATTACCGTTGGTGTTCCATGGCCCGGAAAATAGGCGCCCGACGTGTCCACGATGGCGGTCAAATCATAGCGCGGTATGAACTTTTCTATCAGCTTCCTACCGAATTCCCGTTTCATGAACGAGTTCGCTGTGACCATACCGACGAAACCCGCTGGCACCTTTGCACCGAGGGCAGGTGCGTGGGCGAGGTCGAAGAAGCGTTCGGTGAACGGGACGGCGAGCGAATACTCCCGGTGGCAGGATCCGAAGCGCAGCCGATATCCCCGGTTGAGCGCCTTGTCCTTCGGTGTGATGTACGGTGGATTACCAACCACGACGTGATAGCGCAGGCCGAGGATTGCCCGGAGCGCCTCTGCGTCCTCGGTCTGGTAGACGTGCGCCAGTGGATTCTGTGTTGGATCGAGGTACTCCTGGCGTGCTCCGGCCAGTCCGGGGCGCGGCCCGTGAAGAAGGGAGTCCCCAGCCGCCACGTGGAGCTCGAAGGCCGGTGCATCGGCGAGACGCTGCACGCCGGCCGCCCAGAGCGCGGCGATGCACAGGCGGAAGCGGGCGATAGCGGCGGCGAAGGGATTCAGGTCGACGCCCGCCACCTGTTCAAGGACCCGGCTGGCCCGCTCGCGTGGATTCGTGCCCGGCTCGTGCCGCTCCCACAGCGCATCCAGACGCCGGAACGCGCCCAACAGGAAGTGCCCCGAGCCGCACGCCGGGTCGATCAGGCGCACCTCGCGGAAGCCGAACTCCTCTACGGCGGGGTCGAGCGTGCGGTCGAGGATGAACTCCTCCACGAACTCGGGCGTCTGGAGCAGCGCGTAGCGCTTGCGGGCACTCTCGGAGAGATCCTGGTAGAGGTCGCCGAGGAAGCGCGTGTCCCAGACCGGATCGGCGAAGTCGTGCGCGAGAGTGCCCGAATCGGGGTCGATCCGCTGCCACAGACCGAGCAGGCGGGTCGCGGCATCGCCGGAGGGGGCACGAAACTCCCTGTCCGGCTGTTCGAGCGACCAGATGGGGTTGTGCGCCTCGTCGAAGAGTTGCCCGGCGACTGGCAGCGACGCCACGGTGCGGAAGACGTGCAACAAGTACTCGCGGTCACTGTCGGTCGGGTGCGCACGGAAATACAGGTTGTGTTCGTCAAGCGCCCGTTTGCGCCGTTCGCCGGGGCCAGACAGAAGCGGCGGGTCGACGAGTGCGTTGTCCTCCAGAAACCGCACGAAGACGCAGCCGAGGATCCAGGCGACAGCCACCTGTGTCAGGTGCTCTTCGCGCCAGGCAGTGTAGGTCTCGGACGTGCGCTCGCGCGTGATCGCCCGCCGGTGCTCTCCCTGGAGGAATGCATCCAGTTCGGGGTCGTCCGCGCAGCGCTCGCGCAGGTCGTCTTCGAGGTCCGCCCGCAGGCGCGTCAGGTCCGCGAGCAGACGGGCGGCGTCGATCACCGGCCGCCCCGCGGCCTGTCGCCGGTGTTGTGCCGATTCCGCCGCGAGTCGTTCCTGCGCTTGGTCTCCATTACCGATGGGCACCGATGGGCATCGCCCGGAATCCCCTCGTGCAGGCCGTGCTACGCTGACTCCAGGTGCCGGGTGCATTCTACGAGACTGACATGACGTTGAGGATCGAACTCGACCGGGAGGACGACCACGAAGCGCAGATGGACCAGTGGAAGGACAACGAATCGACGGTAATACCGGCGGTGCTGCGCGAAGGGCGGACGCTGTATGCGGCCTGAGAAGACGGCTCCGCCTGATCCACGCCTGTGGATCACCGAGGCCGTCGAAGAACTGCGGTGGGCTGGAATGGACCGCGAGCGGGAAGGCGCTGCGCCACTACGTTGCGGCGCCGCGCCGGGCGCCGGGCGCGTCAGACGCGTTGCGTCTCGAACGAGGCCAGGTTGCGCGTCTCTCGGCTGAACTCCACCGCCAGCAGGTGGATCGGCAGACCGAGGCGGCGGTACTGGTCGGCGTAACCGCGCTCCCGAAGCTGCGCCATCGCGGCCCCCGGCGCGGTTCACTCCGCCACCTTGAACTCGATCAGGTAGACGCCGTCACCGGTGCGCACCGCCATGTCCACCCGGCCCCGGCTGCCGCTGTCCTCCGCCGCGACGTCCAGCCCCGCCATCGCGAACAGCGAGTAGAAGAGGCTTGCGTAGTAGCCTTCGTAGGCGGCGATGTCGTTCCGCGTGTGCCACTGGTAGGGAATGCCGGCGAACATCGCCCGCAGCAGCGTCTCCAGGCCCGCCCAGTCGTTCGCTTCCAACAGATCCGCGAGCCGGCAGGCCTGCTCCGTCCGTTCCGGCGCGCGGCCGGCCAGGCGGTTCAGCAGGCTCTCGTTCAGGCTCTGGCGCACCTCGCGGTTCGGATAGCCCAGTCGGTAGAACGCCCGCCCGCGACGCCGCTCGACACGGCGAATCGTCAGGTACCCCGTCTGAAACAGCAGCGCCTCGGTGCCGATGTCGCCTACGTCGAACGCCGACAGCAGTGCGTCGCTGGCGACCATGCCGTCGAGGGCCAGCGCCGGCACCTCGCGCCTGATCAGGGTGTCGAGCGGGAAGGAGGGCGATCCGGTCTCGAACCAGTGGGCGCGGAATTCGCGGTGGCGGAACAGGAGGAGAACATCGAAGGGGTTGTAGACCCGTTCGTCTCCCGACCAACTGTAGCCGTTGTACCAGTCGCGGATCGCGGCCCGGTCGAAGGCCCGGCAACTCGGGTGCGAACACGGCGTCGAGGTCCGCTTCCGTGTAGCTGCAAACGGTCGAATAGTCGGCGTCCAGGGTGATATCGGTGAGGTTGTTGAGACCGGAGTCCACCAACCGCAGAACGTGGGCCGTCTTGTCTACGTAGTAGTAGTAGTAGCAGCCTTCCTCCCGAATCTTGCGGAAGGTCTGGATGCCGATGGGCAGCTTGCGCTTCATGGGATTCCACCCGGTCCGGCCATGAGTCAGCCTACCATCGCGACGCGGGACCGCAACGGCCGGACGCCGGGACGGCCAACGTCAGGGCGTCGCGCCGGCGTCGTCGTCGGCCGGGCGCCGGCCGGCGAGCCACGCCGAGGGAATGCGCGCCCACTGCGCCGCCGTGAACACGGGGACCGGCTTGCCGTCGACCAGCGGACGGGACTCCTGCGCATCGGAAGGAACGAGCAACCAGACGCCCGGCGGACCGTCCGCGCGGCCCGCGGTGTCGCGCAACAGATCGAGAAACGCCATCTGGTCGTAACGGGCCAGTAGCCCGAGGTTCGTCAGCAGCACGGCGCGCGGCGCCGCAGCCAGCTCTGCCCGTACGCGCGGCAGCGCCCGGTGCCCGACCAGGCGCATCAGGGTGGCCCAGTCCGCACTGCCGCGCGGTTCGCGGTCGGCGCGCAGGACGATACGCCAGTCGGCCCCGGCTTCGTGGGCCGCGGCCTTCATGTGACGGATCAGCAACTCGTCGGCGCTGTGCGCGTCGACGGCGAACGCCGCCGCCAGTGCGCGTTCCGCTTCCGCGAGCCGGCGCGGCGATGCCGTGAGCGCCAGAAACGCCCGGCCCTCCAGGGCCCGCCGGAGTCGTTGATCGAAGGCGTCGGCGTCGCCCCATTCCGCGGCTCCCGTCTCGCCGACCCGCGACGCGCCGCTGGCGGCGCGGCTATAGCTCGTGGCCGAGCCGACCGTCACGAACCGGCGGAGCGGCGACCGGTAGGCGCCCTGTCCGCCGGCCGCATCCGGTTCCCAGCGCAGCTCGCTGCCCGCGCCCCGGAGCAGCGCGTCGAGGTCCGGCCGCTCCGGCAACCGCGCCGCATCCGGATAGCGGCCGGAGACGCGGCTCCGGATCTCCTCCGGCGTGAGCGCGTGAGCCCCCGCGAGTGCCCCGAGCGCGAGCCTGAGCGCCCGATCCGCCGCCATCCCGCGCGGATAGAGCTCAAGCCGGCTGGAAAGCGCCGCGTTCTGCGAGACGGCGGCGGCGAGCTCGAGCCGCCGGTTCGGCGCCGGCCTCGTCACGCCGGCCGGTTCGGCCACGGCCTGGAGCGCCTCGACTACCCGTGCCGGTGAGAGCAGCGGATCGGCAGCCGACAGATCGTCGGCCGTGCGACCGAGGCGCAGGGCGAAATCGGCGACCTTCTGGCCGTCGATGCGAGGGTCGCCACCGTCGTCGACCATGTCGCGCGCCAGCAGCGCGCCGGCTTGGCCATCAACGCGGCGCACTATCCAGCGCGGCGCCGCGAGGTGACGCTCCACCTCGACTGCGGCGCGCACGCACGCGTCGGCGTAGCGCGAGCGGAGCGGCTCTTCCTGCACGGAGCCGCGGCGCGCGAGGATCGCGGCGGCAAGCTCCCGCCGCGTCATCACGTTTCCGTGCGCCTCGAGCATCTCGACGATGTCGTGTCGGAGCCGGGTCAGCGCGGCCATCTTGATCCAGCGCTGGCGTGACCGCGCGATCGCCTGGCTGACCGCCACCGGAGTGAGGTCGAGCGCCCGGGCGACATCGCTCTGGCTCGGCCACGGCGCGACGGGTCCATCGTCACGCAATCCCAGCAGGGCCGCCACCAGATCGGTGTCGCGCCTCGACTGCGCGGTGCGGCCGGCGGGCAGAAGCTGGCGCTGCAATTCGTCCACGCTCGCGCGCGCGGCCTCGGCGGGAGTTTCCGCGTCGTCGCCGACGGGCTCCGTCTTCGGCGTCCTGGCCGCCTGCGGGAATCGCTCGGCCAACCGCCGGCCCAGATTCGTCAGGTCTTTCCGGGTCCGGCTGCCGACGCCGCGCATCCGATTCACCTGGATCAGCGGGAACCGCAGCAGATCCTGCACGGTGCGGACGCTCATCCGCTCAAGGGCGTTCAGGCCGCGCGCGCTCAGGCCCAGCGCGCTGAGCAGGGTGTCGAGACGCGCCTCCTCGATCGCGATGAACTCAGGTGTCGCGCCGGCGTGGTCCGTGTCGGTCTCGGGTCGCGCCGCCGCGAGGAAGAGCTGGCGCCAGGCGCGCAGCATCTCTTCGGCGTTGTCGAATCGCTCCCGGTAGTCCCGGCGCAACGCCTTCCGGAAGAACGCGGTCATGCCCTCGCGAACCGCGGGCTCGAAGGCGTCGGCGTCAACCGTGGCTTCGCAGTCGAGGACGGCCGGCTCGCTCCGCCCGTCGCCCCAGCGCGGGAGCGATCCCGCCGCCATCTGATGTAGCGTGACGGCGGCCGCGAACCGTTCGGCATGCGTGTCCCAGCGCGGCGGCTTCCGCGTCTGCAGGAACGGATCGACATAGTGGCGCGTGCCCGCCAGGATGTTCTCGGCCGGCGTGCGCGCCAGGGAGAAGTCGAAGAGCACCAGGTGGAGCTGCTTGCCGATCTTGGCCGTGCCGAGATTCTCGGGCTTGATGTCGCGATGCGGAATGCCCTTCTGCTCGAGCCAGTCGATCGTGGCCAGCAGGTCCTCCCCGAACCGCTCGAGCAGCTCCAGATGGAGCCGCCCCTCCTCGCGCAGGCGGTCGGCGACCGTCGCGTCGCCGGCCCTGGCCATGAGCAGACCCACGCGGTCGCCGCCCAGGCGGTCCTTGAACGTCAGGACGTCGTGCAGTTCCACGATGTACTGGTGCCGCAGGCGGCGCAGCACGTCCGCTTCCGCGTGCAGACGGTCGTTGTGTTCCGCGGACAACGCCACCTTGAGCACGTGCTCCCGCCCGTCGCGCTCGACGAGCAGCGCGAGGGCCGTCGCCCCCTTGCCGAGCCGGCGCTTCACGACGAGACCGTGACCGAGCTCGTCTTCCGGGCGCGCCTCGACCGGATCGGGCCGCGAGCGCGCCTCCGGCCGGGTGAGCTCGTCTTCGACGTGCTCCAGCTCCTTCAGGAAATCGCCGGCCGATCCGAGGCGCGTCGTCACCTCGGGATGGGTCGCGTACTGCACGAGAAGTTGCAGGCTCTCGCCGGCGCCGTCGAGAACGGACGAGATCCGGAGCCCCTGTTCCCGGCGCAGCCGTTCCGTCATCTCGACGAAGCTCGAAGCGGGCGGGCGACCCGAGAAGAGGTGGAACGCAATGGCGCCGAGCGAGAAGACGTCGAGCTGTTCCCCGGCCGGACCGCGCTCGGTCACCGCCTCGGGCGCCATGTAGATCCAGGCGGTCTCTTCCACGAACGCGTCGAGACGGCTCGCGCCCGACGTCGCCGGTCCGGATGTCCCGGCGTCGAGCGCCCCGCGGGCCCCCGTCTGCCAGTTGAAGATCCGGACCCGCGGCTGCGGCGCGTCCGGGTCGATCACCAGGATGCTCTGCGGCGACAGCGCGCGGTGGACCAGGCGCTTCGCATGGGCGAAGTGCACGGCCTCGGCAATCTGGCGGAGCAGGTGCAGGCGAGCATCGACGTCGAGGGCGGCGGCCCGATCGGCGAGCCAGTGGTCGAAGCGCCGGGAACCGTCCCGGTGCTCGAAGACCAGCGCCGGACCGAGGACGTGCTCGGTATAACCCTTCGCCGCGAGAATCCCCTCGTGCCGCACGTCGCGCAGGATCTCGTACTCGCGCCTGGCAGCCCGCTGGCACGCCGCGCGCTCGCCGTCCGCAGCCGACGGAGACACGGCGTAGATTCTGACCCGCGCCCGTTCGCTGTCGATCGCCGCGTGGCGGGCCGTCCAGTCCTGGTAGTTCGGACCCTCGAACAAGAGCTCTTCGAGCCGGTAGTCGCCCACGCGCCGGGCACGCTGCGACGGCCGGATGCCGGCTTCCTGCATCGCCCGGCTCACGGCCCTGGCCAGCGGACCGTCGGGTCGCGTGCGGACCGGCGTGCCGGCGCTGTGCCGCGTGAGCGCCGCGACGATCCCGGGCCGCTCGTCACGCCCCGCTCCCGTGTCGCGGAGATGCACCCGCGCACGCAGATCCTGCGCGATGCGGCAGTCGACAGCCTCGTGCGACAGGAAGACGTGGGCCTCCAGGAAGGGCGTGGATGTCTTCCGCTGGAGCGAGGGCTGGCGCCGCAGGAGCGAGATCAGCTTCTTCGCCTTGCGGTTCGCGAGCAGCAGCGGATTGTCGACCGTGTGCGAGCGGTCATCGTCCTCGCGCCGCCACGTCCACGTTCCCTGATCGCCTTCCACGATTCCCGGGCGGCTCTTGATCTCGACCAGGTAGAAACCCTTCGGCGTCAGCACGAGCAGGTCGACCTCGTTGATCGACCCGTCGCCGGCGATGAACTCGAAGTTCGACCAGACGCGGTAGGGATCGTGATCGGGCAACCGGTCGCGCACGAACGCGAGCGCGTCGCGCTCCCACGGGAACTCGGAATCCGTGATCGCCTGCCAGCGTAGCGAGGTCGCGTCCATGGTGCAGAGGGTCGGAATAGTGGCCCCTTCAGTAGGGTAACCCGTCGAAGCGGATCCGGAAGACCCTCATCGAGCGTGGCGTCGAGCGCTCCTCTATGTCTACGACTTCCGGCGGCGACTGGAGGCACGACATCTTCATCGAATCGGTGGGCGATGGCGAGGCCGGTGTCGACTACCCGGCGTTCGTCGCCGGCGAACGGCGGCGCCCGCCGGAGGACATCGACGGCGTTCCCGGCTCCATGGAGTTTCTCGACGCAGCGCTGGTCCGCTCCACGTGGAGCACAACGAGGTGGTGACCTGGTACGGGAGACCGTTCGACCTGGTCGACCTCGAGAAGCGATGGGTGCGGCTGAGGCCTGCCACACTGGCAGCCCGCCGCCGGGGTGCCCTCGCGAGGCATCAAGGCGCAGCGCGGTCCGATTCGACCTGACCCGCATCTGCGCCTCGCTGTGGACCGCCACCGGTCGCCAACCGGAACTGGAACTGCTGTCAACCGTTTTGCTCAGAACGGACTGTTACAGAACGGCCGGCATGGGTCGCCGACCCGGACCCTGCCCGACGCGTCGCTGCCTTTGAGCGAGACCAAGAACTGCCCGGTGCGGCGCAAGCATGAGTCGTCCGTCGTAGTCCGGGGCAATCCACGCGCGAATTGCACACGGTAATGGGGTACGGCCATGTCGTGGCGGCTGCCGTCCCCCAAGAATTACGGACCTGATGCCGCCGCGCGTGGCTTCCGCACCGGAACTCCATCTTTCGCTGCTACCGGCCCCTGCTCAACCGGGACGCCACTACCTGCTGCACGAGCCGGACAAGTCATGAGGCCGCGCAACGGCGCACTTAGTACCCAGCCCAAGCGCCAGCCATCGCCCGCGGCAGCCGTATCCTGCGGACAGTCGAGGCTCTACCGCATCACCAACGACGCGTCTCAACGCGTCAAGTAGCGCGTGATGAGATTGCCCAGGTAGCTTAGAGTGCCCTCGATTGTCGAGACGTACCTATCTGTGTCGGGCGATCTGGAAGCAGCCAGATAGTCGAGAACCACATTCCCTGCGTGCTGAAGTCGTGCTCTCGTCGACGGATGGTGTTGCTCGCCGGCATTTCCGGTAACCTCGTTCACGACCATCTGTGTCGAGATAATCATCAGGGCGCCGAAAAAGGACGCTGGCGCAAACATGAACCGCGCTTCGTCCCGATTGATTATGTCGAGGGCGCACTTGTCAGCATCAAGCTCAAGCGCTTGGCTCCAGCGGCGTGCAGCTTCCTCCGTTCCGTGCTCCAGGAAGACATGGCAGAGCTCGTGAAGGGTGAGAAAATTCACGGCGTGCAGGAACGTAATCTGCTCACGTCGGCGGTACTCCGAATCCTGCAGAGTATCGGCCAAGAACTCATCAGCTACGCCAAGTCGATTCGCCTCGCGCGTCATGATCTCCAGTATGTCGGAGTCAAGAGCATCACTCTGAGTGGCAAACTCATGGATCAGCTTCTCGTGAAGATCGAAGGTTCCTGCGTCGCTCACTCGCTCGGACACGTATTGGCCGAGAATCATGGCTCGTGCCTGGGCGAACATGAAGCCAACCATTTGCAGGTCGTAAATCACAACCGGCGGATTCGTATACAATACGTATGTATCGTAACTTCTGTTGTTGCAGACGTGGAAGCCCGCATTCGCCGTAGTCTCTGCGAAGCCATCCGGCAGAAGGCCATCAGATTGGAGGCGACGCGTGCTGCCGTAGAAGATCTCTCCAATAATACCGTAAGTAGGATCGTCACTCGACACGAGGTCGTCGCAAGCCCAAGAAGGAGGGGGAGCCGGTTGTGCCTGAGACAGGCCCATGTCCGGCATGCCCGTAATGAGCGATACCAGCACAGCGAGCACGAAACCTACTTTCGGCATCTCTTACTCCAAATCGGAATGAGGCACCGAGAGTTCTTCGATCCGCGCCTGTACGTCTTTGAGTGAACCCAGGAATTCGTTTTCGGCAAGCCGGGCGCGCTGTTGCAAAATTGTACGACGGCCACCGGTCGCGCCAGCGGAATTCTCAAGCTCGGCCACGTCCTCTCTCGCGTCCGAGAGCGCATCTGCCTTCGCGCAGGCCTCGGAAACGGCATGCCTGAGTGTTTCGGTGCGGCGGAGAACGGTTTGCACTTCTTGGATGCTCTCCTCGTACTTCTCATACTCGGCCGGACAGGCGGTGGCCGGAGACGGCTGAAGACTGAAGAAAGCGCAGAACCACAGGATCCTGCACCGGCTATCCAGCACTCTCAGTGCAGCGAACTCGGTGGGAGTCAAACTTTCGAGCGATGTCTGAATGCGGTTGACATCTTCTATCCCAACTTCGATGGTTCTCATGTCCGTCGTAGCAACCCTGAGAGTCGCTGCGATCTTATTGTGGTATCCCCGTACGTCATCAGAGCAGAAGCTGAGAGGACGCGCGAGCTGGAGTGCGAGTACTGCAAACACCAACAGAACGGCCAAGAACAAGAGGATGGTGCGCGTTCTCATCTGCATGTGGTGCCTCGGGACAAGTGCAACCGAGACCACTCAGCCGGCAACGGCCGAGAAGTGCAAGGGACATCGCGAGCCGAGAACAAGGGAGGCCACGCCAGCGCCCGGTGCGGTGGGTCGAGGATCCTGACGCACGGAGTTCATTGTCGCTTGTTCTCGAGCCATTGTCAAACGTGTCGGCGACTCGGGGGATGGCGTACCGTATCGGGAGCGTTCGAGGCGAGCGGCCGTTAGACCCGGACTATTCGTGGCGACCGCGACTCGGCCCCGGGGAGGCGTCGCCGGGACCGGATTCGGTCGCGGATAGCGGGAAATGGGCAGTGGGGCGGCCCCTGGACCGTCCTCAACCGCACGTGGCAGGGTGGTTGAGGGCCGAATGGACGTGATGAGGGGCGCCGCAGGGGAGGACAGCGCACACTTCGCCCGTTGCGGGCGGTTGGCAGCCTCCGTCAGTCAGCGATGCGGCGCTCGCCGAGCGGCTATCCGGCGGGCGCCCCGAGCGCGAACGCGATGTGTCGCCATGCCGCCAGGTTCGGTGTCGCGCGCGGCAGGCGCAGGACGATGCGACGCGCGGAGCGCACCACCTGGACGCCGAGCTTCAGCAGCCGGTCGCGCAGCCAGGGCACCTGCGCGCGGGCGCACGCGGTGGGTGTCGGCGGGGCGCAGCCGCAACTCCTGCATCAGACGTAGGCCGCCGCCGTCAGCAGGACGCGCAACTGATTCGCCGAAAACGTCTGGCAACTCGTACGGTCGATCTGCAGGGCCTTCAGTTCCTTGATCGGGTTCTCGGCGTCCCCGCGGGCGCAGTAGACCTTCTCGTAGAGGAAACGCGGCGTCTGCCGCATGTTGGTCACGACGAAGCGCGGATTGTCCCGCGGCTCGCGGTCTCGGTGGCAGACGACTTCGGCCTTGATCACCACGCGGCGCGCGTGGTTCCACGTGCCGGCCTGGTACTCGTCGGTCTCGGTGTAGAGCTGCTCGGTCTGTTCGCTGCGCCAAGTCCGCGCCCGCGCCACCAGCATGGCCGGCTCGGCGTACCGCTCCAACACCGAGTTCTTCGCTATCGGGATCACGTAATCGAGCCGCGGCTGCGCCTCCAGGAAGGCGAAGACCGCCGGGCTGGCAAGCCCCTGTCGAGCCGAACGAGAATGCGCGCCCACGGAAACGCCCGGCGCAGCAGCGGCAGCAACCGCGACAACAGCCCGACCGTCCCCTCGGAGGCCACCGCCTTGCGGTGCCGCAACAGCGCCGCGCACAGATACTGCTCGGAATCGCGGTCGAAGGTCAGGAAGGCAAGCAGCGGCAGGTAGTACCAGTTGTCGTAGTACCCGTTGAAGAGCGTGTACTGCTGCGCCCCGTGCGTCGGGTCGTCCGTCGGGTCCAGATCGATCGTGATGCACCCTGCCCGCCCGTCCAGGCGGCCCGGACTGTCGCGTGACGGGGGCGAGCCCCGCGAGAAAAAGAGATCCGGCTCCGTGCGACGGAGCTCGCGGCGTATGGCGGCCGCCGGGCGGCGGCGTCGCCGCTCGTCCGGGCGAGCACCGCCCCCGACCACTGGGGCCGCTGCGAGGCGGCCAGATGGAGGTAGGGGGCCGGTGCCTCCGTGGGGAAGCGCACCTTGTAGTCGGCCGACACGCCGACGACCTCGATCTCGGGTCCGTCCCAGTCGGTCAACCGAAACCGGCGCCCGAGCGCGGTCCCCTCCGGCCAGTAGCGGAGGGCCATCGTCTCGCTGACGACGGCGACCAGGGGCGACGCCGGGGTGTCCGCCGTGTTGAAGGTCCGCCCGGGAAGTAGCGGCACTCCCAGGGTGCGGAAGTAGTCCGGCGACACTTCGACCTTGACGATGGTTGCCCCCCGGTCGCCCGGACCGTGGTGTCCCGGAACGAGGACGGTCCGGGGGCTGAACGAGGTATCGAGGGGTGTGCGCGAGGTGAGCGCTGCCGCCTCCACTCCCGGCATCGACCGCACGCGGTCGAGCGCGTCGCGCAGGAAGCGGTCCGCCCGTTCCGCGTCGACCGTGAACAGGTTGGTGCCGACCGCCGCGACGCGGTCCGGATCGAACCCGAGCGCGGCGCCCGCGGTCGATCCGCTCGCTCCTCGGATCGATAGGCCCGCCAGCACCAGCAGCGGGACCGTGATCGCGAGTTGCGCCCCTACGAGCGCGTCGCGCAGGAACCAGCGCCGCCCCCCGCCGTGCGCGATCGGCAAGGTGCCGTTCAGGTCACGTAGCAGGCCCGGCCGCGTGGCCTGCAGCGCGGGCACCAGCGCCGCCAGCAGGCCCGCTCCCGTCGCCACCACCGCCGTGAACAGGAACGCGCGGGCGTCGAGCGGGAAGTCCAGCACGACCGACGCGATGGCGAGGGGCCACTCCACCGTGGCCAGCATCCGCAGCAGGCCCCATGCGAGCGCCAGCCCTCCCGCGGCGCCGAGCGATGCCAGGAGGAGGCCCTCGGTCACCAGTTTTCGCACGAGGCGGCGCCGGCTCGCGCCGAGGGCGAGCCGCAGCGCGATCTCGCGCCGCCGCGACACGGAACGGGCCAGCAACATACCCATGACGTTGGCGCAGGCCACCAGCACGACGATCCCGACCGCGAGCATCAGGCCCGCCGCCGCCGCGTTCACCGGGCCGCCCACCTGCGGCGGCAGTCGCACGTCGTTCGTCAGCGTCAGCGACAGACGCTGGCTCTCATTGGATTCCGGATGGGTCGCTTCCAGGTCGGCCATGATCACGTCAAGACTCGCGGCGGCCTGAGTCAGCGTGACCCCCTCGCGAAGACGCCCCTTGACGAACATCCAGCGGAACCCGCGCCGCTCGAGCTGCGTCTCGCCCGGAGACTGCACCCATGTCGAGATGCCCATCGTCGCCAGGTCGGCGATCCACGTCATCGGGATCCAGACGTCCGGGCCGGGAATCGGCGGCATGCCGTAGAACTCCGGCGGCGCCACGCCGACGATGACGTACGGGAGCGTGCGAACGTAGAGGGTCCGCCCGACCACACTCGGATCCCGACCAAACGCTCGTTCCCACAATCCGCTGGAGATCACGGCGACGCGCGGGGCCGAGGGCCGGTCGTCTTCCGTCGCCAGCAGACGGCCGCGGACGGGCCGCAGGCCCAGCAGCTCGAAGTAGTTGCCGGTCACCGTCTCGCCCGTGACGAGGCTCGTAGCCTCGTCCACCCGCGTCACGGCGGCCATCGGGGCGTGCGCGGCCATGTCCGTGAACACGTCGTTCTCCGCCCGCAGGTCCAGGTAGTCCGGATAGGACGTCGTCGTGTAGGGATCCTCGAACAGGCCCGTCCAGACATCGACGAGCTGCGTCGGACGCACGACGGGCAGTGGCCGGAAGAGCATCGCGTCGACGACTGTGAAGATCGTCGTGTTGAAGCCGATCGGGATGGCGAGCGACACGACGGCCGCGAGCGTGAAGACCGGGCTGCGCCGTGCGGCCCGAAGCGCGTAGCCGAGATCGCGGATCAGGTCCTCGAACGGGCGCGTGCCGCGGGCGTCGCGGACGGCCTCCCGGATCGCCCGTGTGCCGCCCAGCCGCACGTGCGCGGGAACGGGGCGCTGCTGGGGTCGCCCGACGGTCGTACGCGGTCACCAACGTCGCCGGCGGATGCGTGGGAGCTGTGCAGGTCCCGTACCGCCGGCGGCTGCGGCCTGACCGGCGCCCCAACGTCGCCGGCGGATGCGTGGGAGCTGTGCAGGGGACGATGCGAATGCGTCTCTCGGAACCACGACGTATGATGGCTGCGTGACAGCGTGACAGCGACACGGAGACGACGGTCGGCAACACCTTCCCGACGTTGTGGGGTACACCGTGGTATTCGTTCTCAGCACGTACCCGTAAACATATGCGTATTCAGGTATTTAGAATCTGGAAGACGCGCTTACCGGCCTGAGCCAGTGTCGCAATACGGGGTGCTCGCGGGACTCCGGGTCAAACTGCACTACGGGCTCTGTCGCACCAATGCAGGGCCGACCTCTGTGCCAGCGTCAACGCGCTACAAAGTACCCCAGTTTCATCCATGCGCGGGTCCGGCACCGCCGGGTGGAGAACTGCACTGAACGCCAGCATCTCGTCGAGCCACTTGTCGAAGAGCATTCCGGCATCGCCCTTGCCGAACTGCTCACCGTGCTCGTCGGTCACCCAGCGCCGCATGTAGCGGCGTCCGGCCGCTCGCAGGAACGCCGGGCCCTGCTGGCCGCCGAGGCTCTTGCCGTCGCTGTCGAGTCCCGCCGGCAGCGTGCCCTCGTGCAGCCACGCGTCGGCCGCCCTCAGGTCGACCGCGCGCGCGAACGTCGGGTGCAGCTCGGGCGGCACTCTCTTCACCACGTCCGCATACCGCGGGTGCTCGCTCCATCGGATGTCGTTCATCATCGCTTCCGTGCCGCGGTTTGGCCTGCCGTGGCCCGCGGCCTCAGCGTCCGCGCGGCCAGCGGCTGGTTCGGGCAGCAGGCCCACAGGTTCCGCTACGGCCGTACAGTAGATAATCTTGGGGGGCATCGGGCGCGCTGTCGCCCGGCACGGCCTTGACCCGGCCTGGCATCGCGACACCGACGTGCATGCTGCTCGGTATCGGGGTGATCGTCGTCACCTCGGCACCGGGGACTTGCTCAAACGAACGCGCGGATCGACGGGTCACCAGCGTCAACCTGCGGATCGACGACACCAACCGCCGGATGGAGGACAGGTTCAACAACCTCCAGCAACGCATGGAGGATGGCTTCGACAACATCGACCTGCGGATCGACGACACCAACCTGCGGATCGACAATGTCCAGGGAAGATTCAGGAAGAAGTCCGCGAGTTGCGCACGATGCTCTTCGAGCCCCTGAAGGCCCTGAACCCCGCCAACTGACCACCGGACCGCTCCCACGCGGATGGCCGATCCGTGCGCTGGGCTTTTGCTATAATTTCGCCATGAGTGAGCGACCCCAGGACATCACGACGCTGGCGCATGAGGCCCTGTACGCTGAGGCCAAGCGGTACATCGACAAACTCAACTCAAACTGCAAACCCGGAGAGCGTTATTGCGTCAACGATCTCGACGAATACCCGAAAGACAGCTTCGTCCTATCACTTCTCCGTCGGGAATTTGACGGCGACATTGGCGAGGAGATCCGAGGGGCGATCGCCTTCGGGTGCGACTCCGAGAACGGTAGGATCACCGTACACAGACCGGCCGGTGCTGGTACCAAGCTCTTCTTCGAGGCCAAGCCAGTGCCGAACAGGACGACCTACGCATACAGAGTCAACGGCGTCGACTGTACCGCCAACGAGATCCTCAGAAGAGCCCTTTCGAACATGCCTCTGGACACCGTGCCAGATCCCGAGTAGCCACGCGCCGCTGCGCCTTCGATGTCGTCGCCGCCCGGACCGCTAGCCGGCTTCGTCGCGCAGCCGCCCGTCCTCTGGGTCCGGGCAGGGCTGTCCGCGCCGGCTCCGCTCAAAGCGATGGAGACCGAGCGGGCCATCGGCCCGAATCGGCGGAGACTGTGAAACCCGGGGCGCACGACGCTCAGCGCCTCAATCTGCGCCAGATGCAGTTCCAGCAGCGGTGTTCGCACCGAACGCAGCGACAGAACTGTAACTCGTGTATTTGCAGTTGTTTACAGAAATAGCCCGGCCGCCGTGTACAGTCTCATGCACAATTTCCGATCGGATTGGAACGGACGACTTCAGCCGTGTCTGGAGTCTGGAAGCCTGGAAGCCGGTATCCGGCGTTACGGCAGTCGGACAAGCATCGTCGAACAGCGAGCCGATCCGGTCCGGGCGCCCTGCGTGCACAGGGGACAACGACGTCTGGACGTAGCCGTTCGCCGTGTCCAGTCAAACCGGCGGGCGGTTCGCCGAGCCGTGCTGCCGACGCCGGCTCTCGTGATGGTGCCGCAGTTGGTCTCGCGTCGCTTGTCGGACAGAGACGAAGCCTGATGTCATGTCGCTGGCGCAAAACTGCCGTCCGTCCAGACGTCCAGGCTGCATCGATCATCGTTCCCTCGCTGGTTCCCTCATCTTCATTGGATTCGGATGGCCCATCGAGGCCCACCGTGGACGTATCCGGCACAACGATGGGTCTTCGCTAGAACGACCAGAGGATCTCTACCGGAGTCGTATCCTTCACCTCACTTGCCGTTGCCCGGCCCGCGTACGTGAACAGCGGGTCCTTGTTCGAGATTCGCCAAAACACGTGGATCGGCACCCCAGAATGGAGCAACTCTCGAACGCCCGGCCACTTGAGTCGAGAGCGTTTCTGATGGTACCAACGAAGACAGTCCCGCTCCCAGCGATTGGCGTAATCGTGGCCTGTGCGCCCCGCGTCGCCAACGGTGGCAAAGATGATGAAGTCGCGGGCAGCCGCGGGCGGCACGACCCCGTTGAACCAGACGCCCCCTTTGCCTTCTGTGCCAGCCGCACGCTGTACAGCTCGCCGCGAATACCGTCGTCCAACCTTGAAGTTCAACATCCGGCAGATCCTAGCGCGCAGATCTAGTTTCGTTCCAGCCGTTGCCCCGCGTCGGTGGCCACAGATCGCTAGATCGCGTCAGCGAGGGAGCCGTCATTGACGTCGGCGGTGGCGTCGCCGCTCTTCGTACGCCCTCTGCGACTGACGGCGCCGCTCCTCGTACGCCTTCTGCGATTGGCGTCGCCGCTCCTCGTACGACCTAGGTCTCTGCTGACGGCGCCGCTCCTCGTACGCCTTCTGCGACTGATGCCGCCGTTTCTCGTACACTTCCTGCGACTGGCGTCGATGCTCCGCAAGCTCCGCCAGCGATGCGATGTGCATTGCGCGACCGTGCCCGAGGCGTATGAGCTCGTCGGTCACGGAGGTGCCATCCAGATAGACGTAGGCGAGTGTTCGACCGTACTTGTCGGTCCTCACCGGGCCGAATTCTAGACGGACACGCCGCCCTTCAAGCCAACTCTTGAGGAATGTTCGCGCCGCTTGGCCGCCTGGCTCCGACGGTCCGCGTCGGGGATGCTGGACCTCCGGCGTATCGACACCAATCAGTCGCACTCGGCCAATGCCGCGAACGACGATCGTATCGCCGTCCACTACCCGATCGACCGTCTGCGGTTCGCCAAGTGACGGCAAGCCGAGCGCGAACAGGAACGCGCCAGCGATGGTTGCACGTCCCACCCATCCTACAAGCGGCCTCATCGGCAGAATCCTGTCACACGGCCGCGCACTTGGTCAACGGCCGCCGGACACGTCAGACGGCATCGTCGGGACAGCGCAGCATCCGCGCGGGCGGCCACGGCTCAAGCCGAGCGATCGTCAGAAGCCGAACGAGGCGCCGACCTGTCCGCCGCCCGGCCGGGGCGTGAAGGTGAGGCTCTCCGCCACCGGAACCTCGGACCACAGGATCGCGATCAGAGCGCCAACGCCGACCAGGGCGAGCCCACCATAGAGCGTGCTGGCCTTCAGGGCCTTCTCCCCGCGGACATCGGACTCGATGTGCGTCTTGATGCTGCGCTGGAGCTCGTTGACGTTGTAGTCGCCTGCCATCCGGTTCAGGGTGTCGAATCCGACATTGCCGGTGATGGTGAAATCGGTAAGGCGGCAATCGTCCGAGAGGACCGGCGATCTCCCGGTCAGGTTGACGGACCCGAGGAAGGTCGTTTGCGAGAACGTCTCGAAACTACCAGTCACCCGGCACTCTGAGCCGGCGAGCGCCATGGCGACCCCGCCAGCCATCAGGCCGACACCGGCCCACGTCCGGGCCATCGACCGCTGAACGCTGCCGGCACGTTGCAGGGCAGCCTCAGCTGCCAACCGCCCGGCCGAGGCGCGAATCCCCGGCTGCGCCGCCGCCACGCCGCCAGCCACCAAGGATACAAACAGCGCCATCGATACAAGGGATCGCGTCACAAGTGGCTCCCTGGCCCTGACCTGGAATGGTCACCGGGCCGGTTGCCACGCAGCCGTTGCACGCGGTACGTGCGGGCTCCCGCCTATTCCCCGCTGGCGCGGGTGTCGTATTCAGCGAGCGGCCCGATGTCGGGCCGCGTGCAATCCGAAGAACGGCTACGTGGCGTGGAGAGTCTACATGGGCGTGCTTGACCGCGCAAATAGCGCCGCGGAGACCGCGATCCACTTCATGCATTACAGCATCGCCCCGGATCCAACGGACCGTCCGCACGTCACTCCCAACGCCTCGTGCGCCGTCGCCCTGATCGACCGGCTGATCCACCACGTCGAGGTCCTTCGCATCGAAGGCCGCAGCTTTCGTCGCCGGGAGGTTGAACTCAGCCAGCAGGACGCAACCGTCAGCGTCCGGCTCGCGACGAAGACACCGAATGACGCGATCAGCAGGTTCGTCCACAGCCAGTCAGCGGCACTTCAGAAATGATCAGTATGACCAGCTGGTCATACCGACCACTTCCTCGCGCTCGCCCAACAAGGCCCCCGCCAGCGCGCCCGTGTGAGGTGGGGCGGGGCCGCGTCGGCCGGCCGGGCGCCGGGCGCGTCAGTGGTTGTGCCGCCTCGGTGGATGTCGCGGCGGGCCGCGTCCTGCGCGTCGGCGGCGCCCTGAGCTCGCCCCGGGGGCGTCGGGCCCGGCGGCGCCTGGCCGAGGATGACGCGCCGGTTGCTGCCGCCGTCCCGGTCGCGGCCCGGGGCCTGCCGGCACAGGGTGCGGATCCGCTCGACGAGCGGCGGTAGTGCGGCCACCACGACGCGGGCGAGGGTCCGGCGCTGCTCGGCTTCGGTGAGCGGGACTCCGCCGGCCTCCTCTTCGGCGATCGCGGCCCGGAACGCGCGGTCGTGATGGCGGCGCTCGGCGGCGGCCCGCGCCTGGTCGTCGGTGCGGCCGTGCAGGACCCGCAGGGCGGCCCGCGCGGCGGCGTCGATCGCGTGGTCGCCGTCGAGCCGGCGGAGCAGGCTGCTCAGCGTGCGGTTCGAGAGCGGGGGAAGGGCTTGCACAAGCGTGTCAGCCAGCCTGTGGGCATCGAAGGTAAGGGGCGGGGACGACGTCTCAGGACCGGGCGCGGAGATGTCCGCCCCGGGCCGGGAAGGCTCCAGGTTCCCGGACCGGTCGACGCCGTAGCCGGTCGATGGTGCGTCGGTGGCGGGACGCGGTCGAGCGGGCCGTACCGCCGGGCTTCTGGGTGTCATGGGCGCCGCCTCGGAGCGTGGCTGATGACGATCAGGCTCCCGGCTCTCGCGCGCCACTTGCCGGTCCGCCTCGGCCACCAGGTGCTCGAGTGACGGCGAGTGCCGGGTAATCGATGCGACGACTCGGCTGCGGGCGATTCTCTAGCGGTCGTGCCCGGGCTGCCGGTGCTGCTGCGCCTTCTCGGCCGTGCCGGCCGCCGGGGCCGGCGGGCGCGGCGGGTCAGGCGGCTGCTCGCGGTGCGGTTCCTCGCGGTGCGGTGCAGCCTTGGACCGCCATCGCGCCCGCTGTTTCCGCCAGACCTCTTCGACGTCGACCCAGTCGGTCGGATACGCCTGCTTGAAGCGGGCGTACTGCGCGCGCAGCGGCTTCACCCACGCCGGGGCCAACCGCGGGCCGACGACCGCCTCGAGCAGCTCCGGGTCGACCGCCTGCAGCACCAGGCGCTTCACGCTTTCCCCCGCGTCCATCCGCTCGAACTCCGAGCGCACCCGTGACAGGCGGGAACCGCCGGCGCGCACCGCGCCGATCAGGTTCTCGCTCAGCGGCGCATGCGGGCCTGCTTCGCGCGAACC
>Ga0209754_1001486_pt1 | contig 23223 bp, 19 predicted proteins | sample MesohylBB_FD_187295 | JGI IMG/M metagenome (GOLD analysis project Ga0209754, IMG submission 187295) | Host-associated microbial community of the marine sponge Aplysina aerophoba from Gulf of Piran - sponge mesohyl, lysed by bead beating... | ecosystem: Host-associated > Porifera > Sponge >... | reverse complement strand
GCGATCCGGGCGTTCTAGCATTTGGCCCACTAAGCTAAATGGAAGATCAAGAAAACCGTGCCGTTTCATTAGGAAAATAACCTTGGGTCGACGATTATTATAGGAGAATCTGCATGAGGGCGGGATTATTGGATCGGGATTCCTTCGGCGGGATTGCGATTTCTTGAACATACCTAGCAGTATTTTCGGGGCTGTCGGGTGGCACGAACACCGAAACCCAGGCGAAGCTGACGACTGCGGATCCCGAACCGGCGGGAGTGCTGGTTGAAGCCGGGGCGACATTGAGCCTGATTTAGATCGTATTGGAGAACCCCGCCTTTCTCAACCGCAAAGCCATCATAGATGCAATAAAAATTTGCCGAGTTGAAAAAACGGACCGGAAATTTATCGTATGCCCGTGACGTTTATCTTCATTGCCCTAAGCCGAGTGAAACAGACCGCAAATCTATTGTAAGCGTTTGGATTTCTCTGAAACTCTTTTCGGGCTTTGAGCACACTTTCCCCTAGCCGCCGGCACCCGATCCATGGGCCTCAGGATACTCCGGTCCCGACAACCGTCAGCCACACGCGAGTTTCATGCTCCGGGGTAAGTAAACGCAGAAAATCATGAAGGTTTTAGAGTGGCATAAGCGGGTGAGATTTCGTTTGAGGACGCGCTTCCAGCACTTGCGCAGCGGTCGGAAACTCGCAACTGCCTTTGATATCGCGCGTATTGCCATACGAGATTCACGTCCACTAATTGTCTGACGAAAAAAGTCATGCGCTTCGCCAATCGAAATTACGGCTTCGACCTTGGAAGGCTAAGGGATCGCCTAGATCTAAAGATTCTTGAAAGGAACATGCCGACATAAGACACGCGGTTTGTCAGATTCCCGATGCTGCGAGTGATAGAGGCGACAATCTAATGTCCCTTGGAACCATACATTGCGAGGCTGAATTGCCTGCGAGCATTGATGCAGACGAAACGGCTGCCCCGCTCCTTCCCGTCAAGGAGCGCGTACAGGAACCGGAAGGGCCGAAGCGTACGCGGGAGCAGATGGTCGGCGACGAGAGCGGACCGCGAGCGCGGAAGATGGAGCCGGAATAGGCGATTGGGCTGCGCAGGCATGCGAGAGATCCGACACGGCATCCTTCTTCAAGCAGCGGTGCTGCGCAAGGCCGAAGTCGGGCGGCAGGCTGCTCGAAGGCGGGGAGTGGAACGGCTTCCCCGCGCAAAGGCATCGACTTTCCAGCCTAGGAAAACGATTATGAAGCGCAAGAGGTTCGCTCTCGAACTATATTCGCGAGCGAGAGCGACTAAAAGGTAATAAACGGCATGAATTTCTTTTTCGGTTCGAATCGCAAATCTTATTTAGCAGTGCCGCAATCGGAATTGTGCTGGCTTCGGGCGCGATTAACCTAGGCTACTTCGCTTTTCTCCACCTCGGATCGGGCCTTCGCGACATGATCGGATGGAGCAATTCCGTCGTTCCGGGACTGGCCGTATTTCAGCTTGGTTACGTTTGCGACGCTCGGCTTCGGAGACCTCCAGCACTTTCCGCAGGGCCGTCTCGCGGCCGCGTTTCAGGCTCTCAGCGGCTACTTGTATCTAGGGATCGGCATCGGACTGGCAGTAAACGGATTCCGGACGGCCTTCGGCGACGACGGCTGTCAGAATGCCAGCAAGTAGACGGAATAGGCGATCGTCCCGGCAATGCCGAAGGCAAGCAGGTAAAGCACGTTCCGTAGAGAACGCGAAGCCGGGACCGGAGCGAAAGGTGCCCTCATGGGCGCCCGCCGCTTCATCGCAAATACAGCCCGGCCCCCGCCAAATTCCGGCCTCCCGAACAACCGCCAACGCTTGACGGCGGCTGTCGCTGTTCCACGAAATCCGGACAACTTGAGGTCCTGTCAACCGGGTTGCATCATCGCGAACTGGAAATTTGGGGCAATGCAATGACGAAGACGGACAGGAGACCCGCCCCCAAAATGCATTCCGGTCCCCTTCTGCGACAGCCGCGGAGAAGCGTCACGGTTGCAACGAAATGCGGGTTCCCGTTTCCGCCATTCAAGAGGAGTCTCCGACATGACTCCGGACAACCAGGCCACGGCCGCCGACGCGATCATGAATGCGATCGAGGAAATCGGGATCGTCAGCCCGAACCCGACCGACGGCAAGTGGCTAGAGGAGATGACGGTGCGCTGCGCGCCGCTGCTCGACGAAAGTAACGTGGCGGAGGCCTGGCCCGGGGTTCTCTAAAAACCGTGAACGAGGGAACCGCCAATTGCTTCGTTTAATGCGGTTGCTCATTATTGCCGGCAAGAAAACATTTCCACCGGGTAAGGATGCCGGAGCGTGGCCAAGACAGATGATGCCGGAAAACTAGGGCGCGGTGCTCTTGCCGCCGTGGACGGACGGCTCGCAGCACCATTGACGCCGAAGAACTCCCAGCGGTTCGAGCACGTCCTCCGGGAGTTCAAGAATTTCGATGAGAAGCGCTTGATCCAGTTCTTGCCGAGTACTGTCGCGATAGGCTTCGTTGGCGGGCAAGAACGGTTTGCCCCGAAAGTCCCGGAATAATTTTGACGCGCGAGTTAATTTACTGGACGGCAAGGTTTGAACGTTAAGCGTAGCGAGTCCCGGTAGGCCGCTTATTGTCAATACGGAGCGGCCCTGTTGCTGCCGGGATCCGGCCCACCAGAAGGCCATAAGCCCGAGAGTGGAGTTTGCCCAAAGCGCAATCGTTTCTTCCCATCCCTGCTCGTGCAGTCGCATATTGGGCCAAGCGCGACCACCTAGGGATCGCTCTGGGGTTAGGCAAGCCGCCATGCTTTGCGAGTTAAGCTGAAAATCCAGATTGAAATGCAGCCGGGTGGCAGTCTGCCAGGCCGCCGCGGCCCTAGTGCCGCACCCGGGGCGAACGTCGCCTTGGCAGTCCGGCTCGACAAGTAGATGCCTTTCGCGGGCAGCGTCATGGCCCCAGAGCATGGGATAGCTAGGAACGCCTCTTGCCGGGCAAATCTTGAACGGGCCCCGGTATGGCGGCTGCTGGTCGTTTTTGTTTCCGATATCGCGATGCAAAAGGCCGCGCTTCCCGATTTGACCAAGAGGGACGATTGGCATCGAATGGCATCGGTCCAGCCGCGGCATTTTCAATACTCCGTTCCGCAGCGAAATCATTGCGTCGGCAAGCGCCGACTCGCGTACGGCCGCGCAACCGCCCTCGTGCAAGGGCGCGCGGAGATAGCTCCCCAGATCGCGGTCACCCGCCCGGATACGCCCGGAATTCGAATCGCTCGGTATGGACGAAATAAGCTTCGCAACTTCTGCTCCTTCCAGCAGGCTTGCCGGGCGGTTGTACAGGTTGACGAAAAGCGCGTCGGCATCGGCGGGCCTGCGTTCTGCGCTCCTCGTTGCTACGACTAATGCCTCGGCCATGCCGGTGTCGGCCGAGAACGCCCTCGCCGTATTGCCGGCGTCGGCGATAGTGATCACGACGACATTCGAATACATCCGGAAGATCAGTTCTCGAGCGGGCCGCCAGGATGCTCCTTGGATTGCTGCAATAGGGAGGACAAGTGCAATCACGCCTCCGGGCTTGACCTTTGCATGAGCCAGATCAATGAAGTTGGATGCAAGCCCCGCGTTGCCGTGCCCGGCCGGGCTAGTCAGGGCGCGGCGGATACGTGCCAAGCGGTCGGACATGGCGCGCTGTTCATTCTCCGCGGTACGAAATCCAGCAAATGCCGGGATCGGCACATCCGCGACTTCGTGATTGGTCGGCCGTGTAAAGGGTGGATTCATGATCACCAGATCAACGGATTGGTGAGGGAGGTCTAGGTCGCGGATGTCGATATCGCCTTGGGCCCCGCGAGCCTGTCGCTGTCCGGTTGCAAACAAGGACAAGGATTGATCGGCAGCAATCAAATCCAGAGAACCTATGGCGACTTCCCTATAGCGTTCCTCGCCCGATCCAATCCCGTAGGGCATCGTATAGACGCGTGTATTGTCAAAAACCACCGTTGGGTGAACGCTCGAAAGCTGCGAGGCGCAAAGATGCGCAGCCGCGGGCATGATGTCGGCAGCTACAACGGATTGCTCGACCATTCGGCGGTGAACATGGCTATCGTCGCCGCCCGCGTGACGGTATCGCGAAAGAATGGAATGATAGGCTGCGGACAGTAGCGTTCCTGTGCCGCACGAGAGGTCAGCAATTCGGAGGTCGGGATAGGACGCTAGATTCGTCCAGTCGGCTCTCAGGCGGGCCACAGCCACTTCAGCTAGCAGCGTTGCGCTAGTTGGCAATGTGTAGAAGGTCGCGAGGAATTTCCTGTCCGCGATCAAGTTTTGAAACATTCTGCCGGATAGGTCGTGCCGTGTATTAATGCCGAGTTCGGATAGCTGGTTGGATGCCGAGATGAGCGCATCCAGTATACGTTTCGCGGTTCGCACCCTAATAGGTGCAAGAAGGTCCGATGCGACATTGAAAATCGGCCAATAGTTGATCTCATCCAGAATTTGCTGCCAAGAGTCTAGTATTGCAATCTGCAATGAGGTTGTTCGCTCTTTGCGCAATTGGGAAATTGTCGGAATTTCGTGGCGGCCGGCCACTGTTGCATGAAACGTCAAGGCGTTGGCGATGATCGTCATCGCCATGCGGTTCGTTTGTTCGCCTCCGTGCTGGTTGAGCACGCGGCCAAACGCCCTCTCGGCATCAGGGAAGCCACACTCGACATCATCCTGGATGGCCTTGTTCGCGATGCGCACGCCGTTTTCGAGAATCGCCATGCTCTCGGCTAAGATTCGCTGGGAAACCATTGCGTGCTCAATGCATCGGACGATGTCGTCAATACCGCCGGCGAGCCATCCGCTCACCGGCCATCGCACAGGGGAATTATTTTCGCCGGAGAATACGCAATAGTCAAAGTCGGCAGCGGCAATCCGAGCCGCCAAGTCGGCCTGGCCGCGACGAAGCGAGTTCGGTATGCGAACCGCTATAGCCTGCTCGATTGGGCTGCTCGCGCCCAGCGGCGTCAGCCCTAGACGACCTATCGCATCGTCTTCTACGGTAGCTGCCGGAACGTATTCGGTTTCGATCGCCACCGGCTGGGCGTTCGCCGGTTGAATGAGAATGTCTGGGCGCAAACGCGGCCGATCGGGAAATATCCCGGTCTGCTCTACTCGAAGGCCATTTCGCCAGAGCGGATGCTTGCCTCTCAAAACCTCCGCCAATTGCCAGTTGAGCGCAACTTCAATTGTTCGCGGCATTCCGCTCAATCCAGGAAATGGAAATTGATGACGGCGTATCGCTGCCGATAGCCAAGGCGGACCTGCCACTCGTGAAGGCAGCGATCTTATGTCGGCGATCCGGGCGTTCTAGCATTTGGCCAGCTAAGCTAAATGGAAGATCAAGAAAACCATGCCGTTTCATTAGGAAAATAACCTTGGGTCGACGATTATAGGAGAATCTGCATGAGGGCGGGATTATTGGATCGGGATTCCTTCGGCGGGATTGCGATTTCTTGAACATACCTAGCAGTATTTTCGGGGCTGTCGGGTGGCACGAACACCGGAACCCAGGCGACGCTGACGATTGCGGATCCCGAACCGGCGGGAGTGCTGGTTGAAGCCGGGGCGACGTTGAGCCTGACTTAGATCGTACTGGAGAACCCCGCCTTTCTCAACCGCAATGCCATCATAGATGCAAGAAAAATTTGTCGAGTTGAAAAAACGGACCGGAAGTTCATCGTATGCCCGTGAAGTTTGTCTTCATTGCCCTAAGCCGAGTGAAACAGTACGAAAATCTATTGTTAGCGTTTGGATTTTGTTTCATTAGCGGGTGAGATTTCGTTTGAGGACGCGCTTCCAGCACATGCGCAGCGGTCGGAAACTTGCAACTGCCTTTGATTTCGCGCGTATTGCCATACGAGATTCACGTCCACTAATTGTCTGACGAAAAAGTCATGCGCTTCGCCAATCGAAATTACGGCTTCGACCTTGGAAGGCTAAGGGATCGCCTGGATCTAAAGATTCTTGAAAGGAACATGCCGACATAAGACACGCGGTTTGTCAGATTCCCGATGCTGCGAGCGATAGTGGCGACAAGCTAGTGTCCCTTGGAACCATACATTGCGAGACCGAATTGCCTGCGAGCATTGATGCAGACGAAACGGCCGCCCTGCTCCTTCCCGTCAAGCAGCGCGTACAGGAACCGGGAGGGTCGAAGCGGACGCGGGAGCAGATGGTCGGCGACGAAAGCGGATCGCGAGCGCGGAAGATGGAGCCGGAATAGGTGATCGGGCCGCGCAGGCATGCGAGAGCTCCGACACGGCGTTCTTCTTCAAGCAGCGGGGCGGCGCAAGGCCGAATTCGGGCGGCAGGCTGCTCTAAGGCAGGGAGTGGAACGGCATCCCCGCGCAAAGGCATCGACTTTCCAGTCTAGGAAAACGATTATGAAGCGCAAGAGGTTCGCTCTCGAACTATATTCGCGAGCGAGAGCGACTAAATGTTACCAAACGGCATGAATTTCTTTTTCGGTTCGAATCGCAAATCCTATCTCGCCGCCTACGCGCTTGTATGCGCGGCCGCGGCCGCGGTCGCCGCTGCCGGTCTGCAGCGCCTCGCGCCGGAATTCTGGCTGACTGCCGTCTACATGCAGCTGCTTCTCCTGTACATTACGGGAGTTTGCCTGATGCCAGCGACAAGGGGGTCGATCACGGTTCTAACTCGCGGTGCCGCAATCGGAATCGTGCTGGCTTCGGGCGCGATTAACCTAGGCTGCTTCACTTTTCTCTACCTCGGATCGGGCCTTCGCGACACGACCGGATTGAGCAATTCCATCTCGTTCCGGGACGGGCTGTATTTCAGCTTGGTTACGTTTACGACGCTCGGCTTCGGAGACCTCCAGCCCTTTCCGCAAGGCCGTCTTGCGGCCTCGTTTCAGGCGCTCAGCGGCTACTTGTATCTAGGGCTCGGCATCGGATTGGCAGTGAACGGATTCCGGACGGCCTTCGGCGACGACGGCTGTCAGAATACCAGCAAGTAGATGGAATAGGCGATCGTCCCGGCAACGCCGAAGGCAAGCAGGTAAAGCACGTTCCGTAGAGAACGCTTCATTGCCGGCGAAAAGCCTTCTTCCTGCCAGTATTCCCGGGAAACCAAGCTATGCGTGGAATCTTTTCTATTCATGGCAGTGTCGTAAGAGATTTACCGATGCATCGCAAGCAAATTGCTCTTGAACGAAAAATTGCGTCATTCGCAATGGATTGCAACCAGATCCCGGCGATCGAGATGGCAACCGAATCAGAATATCCTGAATTCGAATTGCGCTTGGAAACTTTGTTGTCCAGGCATCGAATCTAGGCACGAAGGGCAAAACCCTGCAGGGCTTCATCGAGAACCTCACGGAACTGCATGCGGAGGTCTACACCGATGACGGCGCATCGTATGTCGGCATGGACCGGACCCATGAAACCGTCGACCACTCGGCCAACGAGTACGTCCGCGACCTGGCGCACGCGAACGGCATGGAATCCTTCCGGACAACGCTGAAACGCGGCCGCAAGGATTTTTTCTCAAGTTCAGAGAGACGCATCTCGACCGCTACGTCACGAAGTTCGCGGAGCGGCGCAATGACCGTGATGCCGACGCGCCGCCTCCATGGACCCGATGCGCTCCGAGGCCTCCGGGATGGTCGGGAAGCGCCTGCGCTATTCCGACCTGATCTCGCCCAACGGGCTGCCGTCGAGAACGCGAAGCCGGGGCCGGAGCGAAGGGTGCCCTCATGGGAACCCGCCGCTTCATCGCAAATACAGCTCGGTCCCCGCCAAATTCCGTCCTCCCGAACAACCGCCAACGCTTGACGGCGGCTGTCGCTGTTCCGCGAAATCCGGACAACTTGGCTTCCTGTCAACCGGGTTGCATCATCGCGAACTGGAAATTTTGGGCAATGCAATGACGAAGACGGGACGGGAGACCCGCCCCCCAAGTGCATTCCGGTCCCCTTCCGCGACAGCCGCGGAGAAGCGTCAAGGTTGCAAAGAAATGCGGGTTCCCGTTTCCGCCATTCAAGAGGAGTCCCCGACATAAATCCAGGCAACCAGGCCACGGCCGCCGACGCGACCATGGATGCGATCGAGGAAATCGGGATCGTCAGTCCGAACCCGACCGACGGCAAGTGGCTGGAGGAGATGACGGTGCGCCGCGCGCCGCTGCTCGACGAATGGAACGTAGCGGAGGCCTGGCCCGGGGTTCCCTAAAATCCGTGAACGAGGGAACCGCCAATTGCTTCATTTAATGTGGTTGCTCAAATTAGGTCCCATCGAGAGCGTGCGACATCGACGAATCCAACTAATCTAATCAAATTTGGTCCGTTAATAGCTCGTGCTCGGCTTTCCTTTCGCCGCCGCGTGGCCCGCCGAAGCCATAAGGCTGTTGACCTCGCGTAGAAGCTCCGGCGACAGGAGAGCGACGTTATCTTTCAGGAAGCGGCGATCATAGCGTTCGTCGTCAAGGTATGACGGGCCGTGGCCGAGCATCTCCCGCAACGTCATGTGCTGGTTCGCCAGTTCCCTGACATGGTCGAAGTCGCAGCCAAGACCCTGCTTTAGGACGGCCAGCACGAGTATCCGCCACATCTCCAAGTCGGGGCGGCCCGCCTTGCGACCGGTTTCGGACCGGAAGTGCGCGTCGAGAAGCTCGAACAGGTGCGCCCGCGCATTCTTATCGCCGTAGACTTGCTGGAGGCCCCGGAGCAGCTTCGGGATATCGTCCCGGGACTTGGCATCGATCTCGATCCTCTCGATCGGAATTGCGCCCGGGTTCAATTCAAGGTCGATGGCTTTTCTCATGAAAAATTCTCGCGAAGATCCGGCGGAAAACGCACATATTGCGTCATAATGGAGGAAATTTTACTCTATGTCGAGATTCTTCGCAAGCGGAAAACTCGTTTTCATTCAATTTTCGCAAAGTTTCGAGGTTTTAGACCGAGCGAAATTTCCGTGTCGCTATCGGCTTCGACCGCCGAAAGTCAAAGATGCTCAAAAATGCTTTGGCCTAGGCTTCACTGTCTTCTATAGCGGCTCGTTCCCGATCGAATTCGCGAGTGGAGCAATAACGGCTGCGCTAAAAGGATTTCCTTCAAAGCGGGAGTGCCGGCTTTGCTAACATTCTCATTCGCCGAAGATTGCCGTAACCGTTAAAAACCGCGGTTGGGCAATCAATTCTTGGATTGATCGTGATCGGATTCGTTGCCGCTGCCAGGCTCTCAAGTCGAAGGGTCCAATCCTGCCGTTTCCGCAAGGCGCTTGCCGGGTTCTCACCGAAGCAGTACATTCGCCAACTGAAATTGGCGGCTAGCGTTAAGGGAGCGCCAAAAGGCATGGCTGAACGATGGCAGTTTTGGGCGCTGGCGCTGCTTTGGCTCCCTGCCGGAGTTGTGTCGAGCGCAGCTGTGCGTTTCGGAGCCTCGGAAGCATTGATGGGGCTCACGGCTCTGCCTATGATTGCGGCTTCGCTGGTGCCGATGATGCCCTGCGGCTTGCCGCTCGCGCTCGGATGCCGATGGATGTGGCGCCTAGGCTACCGCCGCACGGCCTGGATCGCGGGTGCCGCTCTCGCGGCGGCTACCGTCGCAGCGACATTGATAGCCGGCCTTCTCGGTCCAGTCGCTATTGCGGTTGTCGCGATCATCCTGAGCCTTCCGGCGTGGGCGCTGGCATGGTGGCTCAGGCCGCGGGCTTGAAAGCGGCGCGCCGAGGCGGCAATTATGCCGGAGGCGGGTTCGGTCAATACCTGGCATCTCCGCAAGGCGCCGGTCAAAAAAGCGTGTCTCCGTCTAGGCCGGCCCTCTCTGAATTGCCGTTTTCCGCAAGGCGGCCGGCCACGCCTGCGAGATGGGAGCGCGTATGAAATGCTTCCAAACCTTGCAACGAGGATAATATACGTGTGACGACGGGGAGGCATGCGGTTCAAGCTTGCGTTAACCGGGCGTGATTTCCAGATCGCGTCGCGATTCGACACCCATGATCCAATATTGGGTTTTCAATTGCGAGGCTTTGCCTAGCGGCTAAGTTTAGTCGGCGAATTTCAATACACTAGGAGCTCAAAGAAAATGGATGGGGAAATGGAATTTGATTGAGTTAATTTCGATACATTGATTGCTTGAGCGCCGCATGCCAAGGAGGTCTTCTACCACAGCGAGTTGGAGGCACTGTCGGCGACGCGGCTTCGCCGGGCAGGGATTGTACCGCAGCATGGCCCCGTCGACGAACTTCGCGAATAGCCCGGTTAATTGGGGGTGCAGGCTCCATTCTAGCCGGGAGAAGGATACCGTCGATGGTCGATTTAGAGCGCACGGTTCCTGCAGTTCCGACGCGATTCCTGCATCGGAAACGGATTACCTGTCGGAGGCATGAAGGTCACAACTATGCAAAAGGAGCATAATAAGAACGGACAAAGCCGGAATTCGTTCCTTGCCGCTCGGATGCTTGGGTTCAGAGGTGGACACGCGGCATGGTTGCGCCATTGCAGACTAGGGAGGCCGTGGCGAGCGTCCTCAATTTAAACCCCGCTTCATGCGGGACCAAGGTCTCGCCCTGGCCTTCGCACTTTCCTATTAGGTTCCATTTGTCGCAGGACCATGGTCGCAACCTCGCCGGCTTGTGCAAGCCGAACCCGGAAATCGTGAATGAAACTGTTCTGTGATTGCGAAGTCTCGGCGGCGGAGTGCGTTTCCGAGAGGCTGCCGACCGCGCGCCCCTTTACTTTTTTCGTTCCGGATTCTCAACCGACTGGGCAGTGCCAACAGGAGCGATTCGGAAAACCGACTCGGCCAGCAACCCCTGCTTGACCAGGAGTCTGCAGGATCAGGCTTCCCGATTTGGATCGACCCGAAGCAATGCCCTTTCGGCCAGAGCCCGCGCGATCCTGCGGCAGGACCCTACGCGAGCGCTTCTCTGACGGCGGCAAGATTTGTGTTCCGTTCGGCCCGCGCCTTGAGCGCGTCGTCCATGGTCACATGGACAAAGCGCGTGGGAGTGTTGGGCTGCAATTGTCCGATAAAATCCATGTCGGCGGAAATAATGGTTCCGATCATGAAATATCCTCCGCCGGACACGGCGTCCCGGTGCAGTATGATCGGCTCCGTTCCGCTGGGAACTTGGACGGAGCCGTAGGGGTAGCAGGCATCGGTTATATTGGAGGGGTCGGACCCGGCGCCGAAAGGCTGCTCGCGCTGCACGAATTCCGTCGCGCGGCCTCCTTGGAAGCGATAACCCATGCGGTCGGCCTCGTTTGCGACCTTCCAGGTATCCTGGAAGAACGCCTGCTGGGAATCCTCGGTTATCCTGTGCCAATAGAGGCCGGACAGCATGCGAAGTTCGGTGGGTGATCCCGGGCTCCGGCGAAGGGCCTCCGGAATCTCCTTGCCCGCCCGCCCGGTGGCTTTGCCGGGACCAAGCGGAAGGCTATCCCCGGACTGGACGGCGCGCCCTTCGATGCCGCCGAGAGCGCCGATCGCATAGGTCGACCGGCTTCCGAGTGCCGGCGGAGTCGCAATTCCACCGGAGACCGCAATGTAGGCCCTAGCACCGGAACGCAGGAAGTCAAAGCTCAGGACATCTCCCGGTTCGACCGGAAACGCCGACCAGACGGGCCGGATATCTCCGTTGACCTTCGGCGGCAGATCGGCGCCGCAGACCGCCACAGTGGCGGCCTCGGTGAACTCCAGTTCGGGTCCCATGAACACCGCTTCGAGGCCGGCGGCGCCCTCCGGGTTCCCGACCAGAAGGTTCGCTGAACGCAGTGCCATGCGGTCCATGGCGCCGCCGATCGGAATACCGAGATGGTAGTAGCCTGGACGGCCGAGATCCTGAATCGTTGTCAGGATGCCGGATGAAATCACTTCAATTGGCATTGAGGGCCTCCATCAGTTGGGCATTGGTGCCGTCAATGTCGGCATTGAAGGCGGCGAGATCGAAGGTCACGTCCCGGATTCGCGGCTCGAACCCGCCCGCCTCGACCTCGGCGACTGCAGCATCGTACTCCTCCCTGCCAATCGGCTTCCATTTCACGATGTCCCCCGGTCGGAAAAAGACCATGAAGTCCCTGAGGTAGCTGACTTTCTGTTCCGGGTCGTAGATCGGCATCGGAGTGATCCCGAACATCTGATAGCCCCCGGCGCCGCGAACCGAATATATGCAGGAGAAGCAGCCGCCATAGCCCACGGTGAGCTTGGGCGTGTCGGTTCTCGGCCGAAGGTATTTGGGAACCTCGATCTGCCGTTTCCGGTCGACCATCTGGAAAAGGAAGGGCAGTCCGGATACGAATCCCACCATCGAAACGAACCAGGGCGCTCCGGAATGCGCCCGGATGAAGGACTCGACCGAGTCGTACCCGTTGATCCTCGCCGCAAATTCGATGTCCGTCGAATTCGGATCCTGATGCCGTTCCCGGAATCTCATCAGCGTTTCGGTGGTCCAGGGATCCTGGTAGAGGACCGGAATCTCGATGATCCGGGTGTCCAGCTTGGACTCCGCCATTCCCGTGCCAGCCTCCATTTCCTTGATCGTCCCCAGCAGACGGTCGGGATGGATGAGGTCCGGATCGAACTTGATCTGAAACGATGCGTTGGCGGGGCAGATCTCGGTTACTCCGATAATCCGGGCTTCTCTCACGGCGTTGGTGATTGCCAGCGATACGAAGAACGCCTCAAGCGACATCGCCTCGTCAACTTCGACGAACAGATGCTCGTCGCCGCCAAATGTATATCGGCAACTCATGCGATTGTGTCTCCCTGTTTCCGAACTTCATTTGATTGGGCCCCTAGCCAGTCCTCGAGCCAGCCGGTGTGGACGGCATTCGAGCGGATGTCGCAATCGTTGAGCAGCAGTTGAAAGAGCGGCAGTGTCGTGGCAACGCCTTCGATCCGCGTCTCCTCAAGAGACCGGGCGAGGCGGGTCAGCGCCGCCTCGCGGGTTTCGCCGTGAACGATCAATTTGCCGAGGAGCGAGTCGTAGAACGGAGGCACGACGTAGTCCCTGTAAAGCATGTGGTCGAAGCGGACGCCGAGGCCGCCGGCGGACGCGATGTCGGTTACGGTCCCGGGACACGGCATGAATCCGTTTAACGGATCCTCGGCATTTAGCCGCACCTCGATGGCATGCCCGTTGCGGCGAACATCGTCCTGCCGGTGCCGCAGCGAGGAACCGCCGGCGATCCTGATCATCTCCGCAACCAGATCCAGCCCGGTGACCATTTCGGTAACCGGGTGCTCGACCTGAATGCGAGTGTTCATTTCAATGAAATAGAATGAATTCGACGAGTCGTCGAAGAGATACTCGACCGTGCCCGCGCCGCTGTAGCCTACCGAGACGGCCAGATCGACCGCCGACCTGCAGAGCCTGTCCCGCGTCGCTTCGTCAATGGCGGTGGACGGCGCTTCCTCCCAAAGTTTCTGCCGCCTCCGCTGAATCGAGCACTCCCTTTCCCAGCAATGGATAGAGTCCGTGCCGTCGCCGAGGATCTGCACCTCGACATGCCGAGCATTCTCGATGACCTTCTCAATGTAGATTCCGCCATCGCCGAACGCAGCCAACGCCTCCGTCGACGCCTGGGATGCGAGGGTCGGGAACTCGTCGCCCGACCGGGCAACGCGAATGCCGCGCCCGCCGCCGCCTGCCGCGGCCTTGATCATGACCGGGAAGCCGATTTCGCTCGCTAGTTTGCCTGCCTCCGAAATGTCGCCGACGACTCCGTCGCTTCCGGGCACCGTGGCCACTCCGGCCAGCTCAGCCTGCCGTCGAGCCAATGCCTTGTCGCCCATCGTGCGAATTGTCGCGGCGTCGGGCCCGACAAACGTCATCCCGGCATCGGCGACGGCCTCGGCAAACGCCGCGTTCTCGGCCAGAAACCCGTATCCCGGGTGCACCGCGTCGGCGCCGGTGCTGCGGCCGGCTTCGATTATCCTGTCAATGTTCAGATACGACTTTGCCGCCAACGGGGGGCCGATTTCAACGGATTCGCCCGCCAGCTTCACCGCAAGCATTTCCCTGTCCGCCGCGGAGTGCACCTGCACGGTCGGAATGCCGAGATCCCGTGCCGCCCGGTTGATCCGCACCGCGATCTCCCCGCGATTCGCAATCAGGAGCTTGCCTATCGGCATCAGGCTAGGACGATCAGAGTTTGTCCGGCGATTACCGGTTCTTCGTTTTCGGTTTCGAAACTTGCAATGGTCCCGTCAGCATCGGCCTTGATCTCGTGAAAGGTCTTCATCACCTCGACAAGGCCGACCATGTCGCCCTTGGCAACCTTGTCGCCGACTTCCTTGTAGGGCGGGTCGTCAGGAGATGGCTTCCGGTAGAAAGTGCCGGGAATCGGGCTCTTGATCTCGTGGGACATTGGGGTGCCTCCTATTCAGTCTATTCTCGATCCAGCGACCGCAGCGTTTCGCGCACCGCGGCTGCGATCTCGGCGGAATTCGGCGTGTCCGAATGCAGGCAGATCGTGTCGGCGCGAACCGGAAGCACCTTGCCGCCGGCGGTAGTGAGTGCGCCGTCCGCTACGGCCTGCCTTGTCCGCCTTGAGGCGATCTCGGGGTCCATTGCCTCGTGCTGGCGGGTGATGACAAGTTCTCCTTGATCGGAATACTCCAGATCGACAAAGAACTCGGCGATGAAGCCGATGCCGCGCCTTCGGTAGACCGACTCGTGCAATGTGCCGGGCAAACCCATGACCGGGAGGTCGTAAATGCCTGCGGCATCGGCAACAGCTTCGGCGATGTGTTCCTGGCGCGAGGCCATTCCGTAAAGGGCGCCATGCGGCTTGATATGCGATATCTCCGTACCCGCCTGCTTCGTGAACGCCGTCAGGGCTCCGATCTGGTAGAGGACGATGTTCAGGAGTTCGCCTCGCTCCATCTTCATTTCCCGGCGCCCGAACCCGGAAAGGTCGGGCAAAGAAACATGCGCGCCGACGCGGACTCCGTTGTCCCGTGCCAACTCAACCGTGCGCGCCATGTGATTTGGGTCCGAGCCATGGAATCCGCAGGCAACATTCGCATGAGTGATGTACGGCATGATCGCTTCGTCATTTCCGAACGAATAGAGTGCAAAACTCTCTCCCATGTCGCAATTGATGTCCATTGACTTACGCCCTTAGTCCTTGATCGATGCAACAAATCGAAGTCGTATCTGGTCGGCAACGACCGCGAGGATCAGTAGCGAACCCAGCACGACGGTCTGCAGGTAACTCTCGATCCTTGCAAGGTTCATCCCATTCTGGATCAGGCCGATGAACAGGGCGCCCAGGACGACGTTCTCCACGCGCCCTATGCCGCCGCGCAGGGACACGCCGGCGATAACGCAGGCGGCGATGCTTTCCAGCGGCATGGAAGCGCCGATGTTGGCTTCGCCGGTATCAAGCCTCGCGGTCAGAAGCATTCCGGCGATGGCTGCGAACGCCGCGCACAACACGTAGGTCGCAATCAGGGTCCCCTTGACGTTGATTCCGGACAGGCGCGCTGCATTAACATTTCCGCCAACCGCGTAGAAGTGGCGTCCCCAAGGCGTCCAGTAGAGAAGGACGGCAAGGAGCACCACGAGCAACGCTGCGAACCAGACCGGTGCCGGGATGCCGGCCCAGACACCGAATCCGAAGATGTCGCCGAACTCGATAGGCATTCCATAAACCGGAACGCCGCCTGTCAGGTAGAGCGCGATCCCGAACCCGACCGATGCCATTCCAAGGGACATCATGAACGGCGACACGTTGAAGAATGCAACTCCGATTGCATTGGCGACGCCAATCGTTGTGCCGGCAAGGACTCCGGCCAGGAAGCCAAGAGTGATCGCCAACGCAATGGATTCCGGCATTGCCGCATGGAGGCCGGCCATTACCAAGGCGCCGACAACGGACGAGATTGCAAGGATCGTTCCGACCGAAAGGTCGAACCCGCCGGACAGGAGCGCAAGCATCTGGCCCAGCGAAACAATGGTGAGATAGACCGATTGGCGCAGAACGTTCATCAGGTTCCGGGTTGTTAGGAAGTTCTCCGACATCAGCGCGAACACCAAGACGGCGATCAGGACCAGGAATGGCAGAATTCCTAGCCTGACAAAGAGCAACTTCAGCCAGTGGCCGACGATAGCGAACATTCCGGTGGGTCCGCCAACGGTTCTCTGCTTCAAGCGCTCCCCCTTTCGAAGTAGTGCTCAAGGACGGTCTCTTCCGAGAGTTCCGAGCGTTCGATTTCTGCCTGTATTCGACCACGATAGAGCACATAGGCACGAGTCGACAAGTTGAGGATTTCCGGAAGCTCGGACGAGATGACGACCACCGCCGAGCCGGCTCGGGCCTGTTCGACGATGAATCTGTAGATGGCGGCGCGTGTTCCGACGTCAACTCCAACGGTCGGTTCGTCAAACACGATAAGATCGAACTTCTTGGTAAGGCTGCGCGCGAGCATCGTCTTCTGCTGATTGCCACCCGAGAAATGGTTTACCGAGCGCTCCGGCTGGCACGGGTTGAGGTTGAGTTGGCGGGCGATTTGCCCGACCCGTGCCCGTTCACCTCCGAGGTCGAGGAACATGCCACGCCGGAACGGCGCGCAGTTGAGCGCGGCAAGCGACATGTTTTCGCGCACCGACCGCATCATTATCAGGCCTTCATTCTTGCGATCGGGAGGCATGTACAGGAATCCTTCGCGAACCGCCATTCTCGGACTTGGCTTGCGCACCGGTTTCCCTCGGTAGCGCACTTCGCCGGCGGAAATCGGTATGGCGCCGTACGCGGCCTGCATGACCTCAGACTTTCCGGAGCCGACCAAGCCGGCCAGCCCGACGATTTCACCGGCTCGAACGTTCATGCTGACTTCGGCGACGGTGCCTGCTGCAGTTGAAACCCGGTCGAGCGCAAGTATCTCCCGTCCGGGAGGGGGCAGTGCCAGTTCGGGAAATACTGCACCCACATCCCGCCCGGTCATCAGCTTGACCAGCGTGTCGTCGTCGGCGTCCTTCACCGGCAGTGTCGCCACGTACCGCCCGTCGCGCAGGACTGTGATCCGGTTGCCGATCCGCCGGATTTCGGCCATGCGGTGGGTAATGTAGACGATACCGACCCCGCGAGCAGTCAGTTTCCGGATCAGCGTGAAGAGTTGTTCCGTCTCGTGGTCTGTCAGGCTGGCGGTTGGTTCGTCGAGGATGAGAACGGACAGTTCAGACCTGAACGCCTTGGCGATCTCGACCATCTGCTGCTCGGCCCTGGTCAACCGGTGCACCGGTCGTTTCGCATCCAGCAGGAAGCCGAGTTCGGCCAGTATCCTGGTCGCTTCGCGGCGCATCTCGGCGGTTCCGAGAAACATCCCCTTTCGGCGCTCCTCCCCGAGAAACAGGTTCTCCTGTGCCGACATCTGCGGAACCAGCGAGAACTCCTGGAACACCGCAGAGATGCCTAGTGCGCGTGCATCGTGGACGGAGTGGATTTCAACTGAAATTCCGTTCATCTCGATGCGGCCTGCCGAGGGCCTCGCGGCCCCCGACAGAACCGAGATCAGGGTCGACTTTCCCGCGCCGTTCTCGCCGAACAGAACATGGACCTCTCCCGGCAGAAGGTCGAAGTCCACACCGTCGAGGGCACGTACGCCAGGATAATCCTTGGTAATGCCACTTGCTGCGAGGAGCGGCGCGTGATCGCCGTTCATAGCCGGATTATTCGACCCGGAAGACAGGCTTAAACCCGGCTGGCGCCAGCGTTGACGTCGAATCGAAGTCGGCGTGGTTGTCCGCGGTCACGACGTAGAGGGCCGGCCCGACATGTTTCTCGAAGTCGGCGCCTTCAATTACGCGGACGGCCTGGTCGATGGCGATACGGCCCTGAATGACCGGAGAATCGGTTGGCGCAGCGAGAATTTGCCCTCGCCGGATTCCTTGATCAACTCCGGGCGTGAAGTAGTAAGACAAGACGCTGATCCGGTCCGTGAGTCCGCGGGATCTGAGAATCGGGATGGCTGCTTCGGCTGTGACGGCGGTTCCGGCAATGTAGTCAAGGTCTGGATACGTCTCCAGCGCGTCTTCAACCAGCGCGGATTGCGCTTCCTTGCCGGTATCGCCGTACTTGGTGTCCACCACCTCTACGGCGCTTCCGGCGACGGCATCCAAAAATCCGGCATTGCCGGCTTCCACCCAGCCCGCGCCTGCAGGGCCCGGGAACCACGCGACCCTGACCGCATCGCTTCCGGCCGGATGCTCGCCAGCTAGGTACTCGCCCGTCTTGCCGCCCATTTCACCAAACGAGACTAGCGATTTTGCCGACAGCTCATCCGAGGACATTCCGTTGATGACATCGATCACCGGGATGCCCTGGGCGCGAATCTCCCTCACGAGATTGTTGAGACCGTCAAATGAGATCGCTCCGATCACAACCGCATTCGCACCCGCCGCCACGCAGTCCTCGATCTGGCTGATCTGAGTACTGAGTTCGGTGTATCCGCCTGCTTCGACCAACTGCATTTTCACGCCCAGCCGCTCTGCTTCGGAAGCAACCCCGTAATTCACGCCCAGCCAGTAGGCATCCTTCATATGCGGGAATGAAACGCAAATCTCCCAGGCCTCGGCCGCCATTTCGAGCGGTACGTATTCGATCGACGTGCGCGGGCTGGCCATGTCGAACGGCGGGTCCCAGCTCTCCACAGCATAGGGGAACCAGGCATCTTCCGCCGAGGCGCCCGTAGCCGACAGCGCAATTGCCGACGCTGCCATCAAACATCGAGAACGAATGGTCATTGGTAAAGACTCCTTTGGCTTGAATTTCTGAGCGGCACCGGCTTGGCCGGGCCGCCATACGAATCGAAATATCGCGCAAGTTGGCAAGGCATTGCAAATTCAAAGAATGCGGAATGAATATTCTTTTTTTTGATATTTCCTCCTTCCGGTTAGGGTATCCTGGTTCCGCAGATTCACTGCCTCCGATCAACGAACAAACATCCGAAAAATACTGTTTGAATGTTGTTTTGGGAGGTCGTACAAGGCTGTGGACATGCCGTCTCCCAATTTTGCGGGATGTGGACGGTCATCAGAATGCACGAAGAATCATATCGGAATTTTGGATGGAACTGTCGCTTCGCCAGATCAGGTATTTTACTGCGGCCGCGCGGTGCGGCCAGATTTCGCGGGCAGCTCGCGAGGTCAACATATCGCAGAGTGCGATTACAGCAGCCATCAAGCAGCTCGAAGACATCGTTGGCTGCGCTCTTTTCCGCCGCCACGCGAACGGTGTCAAGCTTACGCACAACGGCACTATCTTTCTTCAGCACGCGAACAGGATTCTGGCAACGGTCGATGAGGCGGTTCGCGCGCCCCTGAATTCACAATCAAACCTTGCAGGTCGGTTGCGACTGGCGATGACCTACACGGTCGCCGGATATTTCCTGCCCGCGTACCTGGAGCGGTTCTCGCGGGCCTACCCGAACATCCAACTACAGCCTCTGGAGGCAACGCGCTCCGAGATCGAGGTCGGGCTTGTCGCGAGAGCCTACGACATCGCCGTGCTCCTTACGTCGAACATTGCTGACCAGGAGCGGCTAGCCTACGAGACCCTGATACGGTCGCAACGCCGGCTTTGGGTTTCAACCAGCCATGAACTGCTTGACCGGGACGAAATCCATTTGAGTGATCTTTTGCGGGAGCCTTACATCATGTTGACAGTCGACGAGGCCGCGAATTCGGCCCAGCGATATTGGAACAGGGCAGGCAGCCGTCCGAACACTTTCACGCGGACATCTTCGGTGGAGGCCGTTCGCTCCATGGTCGCAAGCGGCATGGGTATCACAATCCTCTCGGACATGGTTTACCGACCGTGGTCGCTCGAGGGATTGCGCGTTGAAGCTGTGTCCCTGGCAAGCGTTGTTCCGACGATGGATGTGGGCCTCGCATGGGCGGTGAATGCTGATCTAAGCGATCCGGCGAGAGCGTTCGCCGATTTCCTGCGTACTACGCTTGCCAACGAGCGCCAGGGGAATTCGTGAACCGCGTGGATTCGGACAATTAACTCCGCAGGCGCACAAAGTCGCGGACGTTCAATTCCAAAGTCCCCACCAAAGTGACGGGTGGTCCCAGAAGTGGTTCCGAAGCGTGCTGAAAACGCCTCGGTGTCGAGTATCAACGAGAAATCAGCTCCGGCCCGGATGCCGTCCGGGAACGACCGGAAGCCTGAAGAATGGATGCCTCTGGCCGATGCTCTGCGATCGGGGACGAGGCTGCGTTTCCCCTTGCCGAATCCCGCCTACGACATCATGCGGCCGAGTTCCTCGGCGACTAAACCGGGACCTTGGCGAGCGACGGTCACGGCGCCAACTAGTCCTATTTCGAGTCGCGCGATGGAGCGGCCATGTACCGGAACTGCGCCGGCCCGAACCTTTTTTGAACTGAAGGACAGTTACTCGGCGACAACGTCCGCCCGCGGCGCGAGCGAATGGCATCCGGTTTTCCATAGAGGCTAATATCCATTCGCAGATACATAACTCCAGACCTGAAGGAGTCCATCCTCCAGATCCGGATCCTCGGGACCGCCGGCGATACCGGAGACGCGGCAATCAAGAGACTGCTTGGGGAACTGAACTAGCCCGAAACGAAGCATCCCGGGGACCAAACCTCATCACGGTCTATGAGCTGCCGGGCGACGGTGCCGAAACGCCAGAAAACGGTTCATGAAAATTGGCGGCGGCGATGTGCGAGGTCGGGACGTCTAAGATTGGACGAAACGCGTCTTGCAGCTTCGACCTTGCTCCTGCGCTTGCTCGAATCCTGTTAGAGCGTCGACCGAACGGTACGAGAAGCCGCTTTCATGTCTCGGCACCGAACACTGCGATTGGCGATTCCGGCAATTTATTCCACCTTTCGGCACCCGTGTTTCCAAGACGCGATGGATTCATCGGCCTCGTGCCCCTTCGAAAGGCCGGCATCTCGCCGGCCCGGCGGCCGTTGCTGCTGGCTTCATTAGCCACGATGCATTCGCCAAATGAATTAGGACGGCCATTTTACTGCGCTACCGCGAAAGCTAAGAGTTTGTTCCTAAAGTCGGCAAATTATCTATATATTGGAAAAGTTACAAAAATTTCCACAAAAACCGACAATATGTGGTATTTTGATTCAAGCTCTAAGAGAATGTACGGCGGCAGCGCGGGTCAAGGGAGCAGAAGCCGAGCATGCCGGCGATTATTCCAGGACGAGTTTCAAAGCAAGGCCAGTATGAGCATGTGGTCTCGGAAAAAATATTTTTCGGCGGCGGATTCGCCATTGGATTCAATTTGATTTTGCCGCTTTGCGGGACTAGTGTCGGCGGCGAGCTGCTAGGAGAAATTTGCGGTCGCCATTAATTTTCCAGACGGACTCCCGTGCCGAATCCAATTGAAATACATGGGGGAATGAAGCCGTTAACGATTGCCGAAATCCGATCGAGCGAATGCAAGTGGCTTTGGCCCTGCACTAACGGCAGGAAGGTTTCCGTCGCCGAAAGAAAATAGCGCGAGAGTTTCACATTTGGCTTTGGACAATACGATGAATCGACGAGAGTTCTTGGCATCCGGATCCGCGATTGCAATACTGCCTGCAACAGGGCGGGCGATGACATCCCTCAAATTGACGGCCGAGCCGGTCCCTGTTCGCGTCTACCCGGCCGGCAACGAACTCGCGAGCCTTTTGGGATTTAACGGCATAAGTCCGGGCCCGGAAATCCGGGCGATGCAGGGACAGCGAATTTCCGTCGACTTCGAAAACGGATTGAACGAAAGTTCATCCATCCACTGGCACGGCATTCACTTGGAAAACGCAATGGACGGCGTGCCCGTCCTGACGCAGGCTGCAGTGGAACCAGGAGAGACATTCAACTATTCGTTCGATTTGGCAAATCCCGGCACCTACTGGTACCATGCTCACCATCGCTCCTGGGAGCAAGTTGCCAAAGGCCTTTACGGACCCCTGATTGTCGAAGAAAGCGCTCCGCCGCCGGTCGATCAAGACATTACGGTTGTCCTAGACGACTGGAGGATTTCCCAAAGCGGAGAACTTCTGGGCGATTTCGGCAATTTGCATGATTTTTCCCACGCGGGCCGGCTGGGAACCTACGCGAGCGCTCTGTTTTCGAAGGACAAGGTTAGACTTGGCGACAGAGTCAGGCTGCGTTTGATCAATGCTTCGACGGCGAGAATGTTTGATCTGGAAATCGGCGGTGGCTCCGGAATGATCGTGGCGCACGATGGAATGCCGCTGGCGTCGCCGTCGCCACTTCGCGATTCGCCGCTTTTACTCGCTCCCGCTCAGCGAACCGATGTCATTCTCGACGCAACTGGACCAATATCTTTTACGCTGCTGACTAATCAAGGTCCTTACGACCTGGGCACCATTGCCGCCGGGGAAGGCAGCCGCGTGCGAATCGACTCGCCGATTGGTCCGCTGCCGGGTTCGCGGCGCCCGTCCGCGGATTTCGAATCAGCGCTTTCCGCAACTCTTGCAATGCAGGGCGGAGCTATGGGCGGTCGGCACGGCGGCGACGACATTTGGGCTTTTAACGACTATTCAGGGCTTCCGGACGAGCCGTGGCAAAGGTACGAGTTGGGCTCGACTGCGAGAATCAATTTGCGAAACGATACGGCGTTTCCTCACGGAATTCACTTGCACGGACACCATTTCTACGAATTGAATGAAGACGGCTCGCCGGGTCACTTCCGAGATACAACCCTGGTAATGCAGAATCAAAGCCGGGAAATTCTATGCGTTTTCGACAATCCGGGCAAATGGCTGCTGCACTGCCATACATTGGGGCATCAGGCATCGGGTATGAAAACTTGGATAGAAGTGTTCTGAATCTCCGTCTTCAATGATGTCCAATGCTAAATTTGCGCCTAGGGGTCGATGCCAGCCGGCATTCTGCGAGCTTGTACTTCAAAATTCGACACGGCCTTTAATTTCAGACGTTCAGACCTCGGGTTTTACGGCGGCGAGCATTCCCGGCCACCATAATTCGGTTCCGCCGCTTTGACCGGCAATTCATAGACCATGCGCAGGCCGGTTCCGGGGAAGACGGTGCGGGTTCGGGTCAGCTCCTCCAGGAGCCCTGCGATCGCGGCATCTCCGGAGTTGCTAGCGGTGCCGATGACCTTTCATCCCGCCGCAGTTGACTCACATTAAGACGTAGTCTCGGCAAGCTCTGAAATGTTCGACGAAATATGATAGTATCTTGTAGCCCTCCCAGAG
>Ga0209754_1001480_pt1 | contig 23329 bp, 18 predicted proteins | sample MesohylBB_FD_187295 | JGI IMG/M metagenome (GOLD analysis project Ga0209754, IMG submission 187295) | Host-associated microbial community of the marine sponge Aplysina aerophoba from Gulf of Piran - sponge mesohyl, lysed by bead beating... | ecosystem: Host-associated > Porifera > Sponge >... | reverse complement strand
CCATCGGATACCACTCACCCGTAGACTACGAAAGGAGCACCCAACCACCCTGTTGATAACCAAAACCACCTGTGGATAACAAAATCGCGAACTGTCCACAAAAGCGGGGCAACTCCAGTGTGGTGCCTTCGATTGCTCCCGACGCTATGAGCATGCCGCCATTGGTGGTAGCCAAAGCAGGTGGCGGTCGAGTATTGATGCTGACCGCTCACGATGGCAAGTAACCTGGTTGGCGATTGGCTTCACGTAAGAGTAGGGCGGTGGAGTGGAATCCGCCGGTGAGTTAGGAACCTCAATGAAGGCTCTGGTTGTCTTGGCTGACCGTGGACATAGAACTCTGTGAGATGGTCATGGCTTTCGTTATCGACATGTGTGTTTAGGCTGTGCAGGAACCGGTAGAGAACGATGAAGCTCTGGCTAGGCGGCTGTACGCCGAGTGGGATCACGGCCGGGGTACATCCAAGAGCGCGCTCGAGCGGCGGACTTGGAACGACGGCCGCTCCCATGGAAGAAGATTCGATCGGTTCATCCTCAGGCATCTGGGGACAAGAACGGTTACGCAGTCCAAGCAGACGGGTCGGATAAGAGCCCTGGAGTCGCAGATTCGTTCCCTGGGTCGGTATCCGGTCGGTACGGAACCGAGCGAAGTCGAGCTTCAACTGATCCAAAGCCGGGAGGCTTGTCTGGCCGCTCTCAGGGTTTGGAATGATCCAGTCGCGTCGTTCCGGACTGGAGCGTTCTCATTGCTGTTCGTAGCAGCTTGGAATGGTCTCTTGCTTGCACTCGCGATCCGTGATGGCATTGAGTGGCGAGAACTGAACGACGACGGGACTCCGTTGACGGCCGGCGGCATGGACCACTCGGTTGGCACTCGCGATCTGGTCAACCGAACGCTGCAAGGCGCAGACCTAGCCGGGACTAGAGAGAATCTCAGGCGTTGGATCGAGATCAGAAACTCGGTGGCTCACCGGTATCTCCCAGCTATGGACCTGCAAGTGATCCCGTATGCCCAGGCTGGGCTTCTCAACTACGAGCAACTGCTGGTTATCGAATTCGGACAGGAGTACAGCCTGGCCGAGCACTTGTCGGTTCCCCTCCAACTCTCCGGGTTCAGGGATCCGAACGTTCTACGGTCACTCAAAGCCGCCCAATCACAACTCCCCCTCGATGTCCAGACCTTCCTTAGTCGTGCGGAGTCGGTGCCACGAGAGTTGCTTGCTGACCCGACCTACCAGATGCGGGTAGCTTTCATCCCTGTTGTGCCACCGTCGGGACGGAGTCCCGACGCGGTCGCCTACTTTGTCCGTCCCGATAGCGTCCCCGCCGAGCTAGCGGACACGATCGACCAATGTGTGGTGCTGACCAAAGTCGTCGTCCCCAAGCGACCCGAACACCCCGCTATGTATGTAGTCCGCGCTGTCGAGGAGCGAATTCCTTATCGGTTCACGGCCATTGACCATGCGAGCGCTGGCAGATTCTTCAAGATCAGACCTTCCAAGGGAGAGCCAGAAGGATCACTTGACGACGAGTACTGCGAGTACATCTCAGCCGTTAAGAGATACCTGTATAACGACAAGTGGATGGAGCGGCTCATCGAACAGTTGTCAACCCGAGAAGGTTTCCGGGAGGCAACCGGCCGAGATCCGGTCACACGGGACATTCAGCACACCGATGACCCTGGCGGCGAGGACTGAGAACTACTCGACGCCGAACCAGCCTGGTCTCATCATCCTCGAAACCCGCGCCGACAGGAGGAAACGTCGCACTTGGGACCTGGCTGGAGTTCTTGGAGCCCGTCCCCGCGTCATGGACCGCCTACCTTCCTACGCTCTGCTGAAACTTCCGGCATCGGACGACGACGGGACGGCCCCAAGGGGGGTAGGCCAGTCGTGGTCACCTGCCGGTGCAGGCGAGTGTCCTTATCCACCACCTGTCGGGCTGCCACCCTTCGGGGTGGTTTCGATGACAGCGACAGTGAAGTCGTCGGGGTTTCGCGAGTTGACGGCTACCTCGTGTAACTGGTCGGGTACGCTGTCGAGCGGACCCTTCATCGCTTCGGATAGGCTGTCGGGGTCGGCAAGGGAGAACAGGCCATCGGTCGCCGCGAGGATTCTTCCACCCGCTGAAGGCAGTGCGCTGGTGTGCACTCGGATGGGTGTGAACCGATTGGACCCGCCTAACACTTGAGTGATGAGTCCCGTGCGAGGATTCGCGTCGTCAGCGGTCTCGGCTGTCAGGTTCCCATCCGCATAGGTGTAGACACGGGAGTCGCCGACGTGGAACACTGTCATTGCATCAGGGGTGACGTACACACCTGCCACTGTGGTGCCCATCCCGTCGAGGCTGAAGTAGTCATACATGATCCGGTACAGGTGACGGTTCGCTTCTTCAACCAACTCGATCAAATCGTCTTCGGTTGCGATCGAGCGACTTCCCGACGCGACCACGTCAGCCGCCAGCGCTGCGGCTATGTCACCGCCGCGGTGTCCTCCCAACCCGTCGAACACGGCAACCAGACACGGCAGTTGCGGGTTGAACATCGCCACGGTGCGTTGTTCACTAGCGATCACAGTGTTGTTGACAACAACCCGATCCTGGTTGGCGACGTTGCGTTCTCCTACCCGGGTGATAACAGCCACACGCAACGTTTCGCCTGCCCCGATGGAATCACCTTGCACTTGTCTGGACGTCAAAGACACATAATCTCCCTTCGTGACCATCGCCGGGATGTTTGAAGTCAACGGTGCCGGTCTGCGGTGCAGAACGACCGATGTCCCCCATGTCCAGGAGCCCTAACCCCTGGACACGCAACGTCGTCTATGAACCAAGTGTAAGAACTATCTGCGACATCTATTCTCGCAGCCACTGCCTGGTCAGGTCCCCGGGTTAGTTCGGATACCTGGGACTCGGACAGAGAAGCCACCCCCCGGTGCCTCGACCAGGCCACCTTGCACGTGTTGGCGGCGTTGTCGAAGTGGTCGAACAGCGCTGCCCGGATCGCTGGCGGAAGCACGTGACCGGTGCCGTCGGCGACGGTGACCGCATCGATCGAAGCTGTCATGTGCGCCATCAACGCGTCGCGCGCTGTCCGGCCGATGGTGAAGGGCAGGTAGCGCATCCGCAGACGTGGGTGATCGCGCGTGCGCTCACTGCCGCTCGGACCGATCCGAGCAGCAAGCACCAACGCGGATTAGGAGCATCGCGTCGGTCTGCTCAGGTGGGGGGAGTGCTACCAGGGCCTTTGGATTTCCACTCGTGTGCTTGCTACTTCGTCGGAAGCGGTGAAGAGGGGGAGGCGTAGGCGTTCGGCCAGGACGAGGGCCGACCATGTGTCGAGGTTGTCGACAGTGTCCAGTCCGGCACGCGCGAGGGTATCGGCCACGATGGGCCGTACCGGGAACCATTCGGAAACGGTGGCTAGAGCCAGTCCGATTTCGACCTGTACCGTCTCGGAGCGGCCTTCGTACCTGGCCGCTAGGAAACGTCCTACGGTGATGGTCGACCAGTCGAGAGCGAGGAACTCGGTGTCCGAGGGCGCGGCGCCTTCGATCGCACCGGAAGCTACGAGGATTCCTCCGGCGTCGCAGACGACACTACGAAGCATCGATCTCGCGGAGGCGCTGCCTGATCGATAGAAACTCGTCGCGGGTCATCGGTCGGTGACCGCGGACGAATTCCGCGGGGGAGAGACGCGACGCGATTCGGGTAAGTTCGGTGCGCAGGTACTGCTGCATCGACACCCCAGCCGCTGCGGCTTGGTGGCGCAGTCGTTTGCCGACGTCGTCGTCTAGGCCCTTGATGTTCAGATCCATCCCGGGAAGATACCAAATTGGTAGAAGCTGCGGTGGGGGTTTCCGACCACGCGAGCTTTGTTCGGGCAGGCACTCAGGTAGAGCGTTGTTCGCGATCGCCGAGGGCGGCGGTCCGGCAGGTAGGGAGTCGGAACCCTGCCGGGGAATGAACACAGTTGGGGATCCTACGGTTTTCCCGAATTCGACACGATCTTGGGACATTCGCCAGAGCCTTGGGATATCCAAGAAGTCCTCCGGCGTCACGACCCCACGATACCTGTCCCGTGTCAAGGCCGGCTGAATACCGCGCGATCTCGGCCGTGCAGAGCCAACCTCCGTGCGGTGGAGGCTTTGACTACCACCAGTGGTCGAAGGCGAGTCGCGATCTCTCGGCTGCGGCTGTATGGCGGGGGAACCATGCGAGTTCGCGACCGTTGTCCGCGGCGGCGGATCGGCAGTCGACACCGTCAAGTCCTGCGTCGTAGGTTGCCCGGCCGATTGGTTGGCACATGTGGTGTGGGATCAGGTCACGGGCGCTGTCATAGGGGTAGGTGGTGGGTAGTCCCATGGCGGCGAGGCCCGCTTCGGTGTAGGCGTCGGCTCCTTCTCCTTCGGGAATGTCAACGCCGAGCAGCAGAGGGGCTGTTGCAGGGTCGAGGTCCTCGGGACCGTAGGGGAGGCCTACGAATCGTTTCATGACATTGGCTCGGGCGGTGGTCGTGTTGTGGGTTCAAGTACAGGCACACCAGCCCAGCGGGGTTCCATCGCTGGCCTGGGGGTGCCGAAGCGAAGGACGGGTCGAGCGGGTCGGCCCAGTCCGGGTCGGCAACCCGGTAGTACAGGCCGCCGATCGATAGGGTCAGCATGGTCACGCTACGGATGCGAAGTCGAAGCTGTCCCTGACGGAACGACGTAGCCACTCGTGGTCGTCGTCAGCGATCACCTCGAGCATGCTGCGTCCTCCGTATGCCTCTGCGGGACGCCGCGCCACCACGGGTGGCATACCGTCGCGCAAGCGGTGTCTCAGCATGTCGGAGATCTCAGCTATCGCTCCGATCTTTGCCATCCGATCGATCGGCGGCGCGCCGACTAACCACTTGTCCACCGCTTGGCGGGTGACCCCCATCAAACCCGCTATGTCAGTGCTCGACAGTTCCAAAGTCCTCATAGCTCGCTTCAGCGGTGAACCACACCGTTGTTCGAACTCCAGGTCGATTATGGATTCAAGGAACCATCCGAAGCGGTGCTCATCGATATCGGGCCGCGCCTTGACGCATTGCTGGGGGAGGCCACCTGCCAGGCCCCGGATGCGATCAACCAACGCGGTCAGGACACCGGCTCCGTCAGCCGACGGGGCTACCCACGCCAGTTCGGCGATGTTTCTGCGCAGAAGCCGGTGCATCACCGCGGGAGCAACAAGGGCCTCTGGATTGCTGGCAGGCAGCGATGCCAGAGTCTGCGCTGCGGCATCGACCGCAATGTAGTAACGGCGCAATGCGGCACGGTCCGCTCCGGCTGCCAACAGTGGCACTAACCGATCCAGCGAAGCGACCACATCGGGAAGGATGCCCGCAGCGATCGTTGAAGCTGTGTCGAGGTCGTTTTCCAAGAGGTGGTCAATCGAAGGCATGCGCAAATTGTACTTATGCTGCAACCTATCAGCAACCTAGCTAGTTGCACAACCCTCGAAATGGCAATACAGGCGGATTCCGGCTGGGTTCGTGGCTACCCGGCCTTTGAGCATGGCCGACGTATCGCCAGGCTCTTCGGGGAGCAGTATCGGCGGCTGACTCCCGTTCTATACGGGGTAGGCGGTAGTGGTCGTCTCCACCGACTGGCGGAGCAGCAACTTCTAATGCAGTCCGGCCCTTGAGTTCTGATTCAGTGAACCGGCACCGGGCAGAGCGATCCTAAGGGTAGGTGGCTTGGCGGAAGGGCTATTGGTACCCGGCTCTTCCCGGACTCCCGGGTTTCGCGAGTCCCCAAGGTGTCGGGATTCTGCCAACTTCAAGGGGATCGGACAACAGCCATCTCGGCTCAGCTTTACATAACGTGCATTATGGGACATGCGGGTTTGTCTGGTGGAGACCCAAAGTTCTCCCGTGTCCGATCTACGATCCCGGCCCACTCTTGCCCCCCTGTCTAGGAGAGTCCTGTCACCAGTGCCGAGTGAGGACAGCCCCGCGCCTCAGGATCGACCCATCTGCCGATGGAGAGTCTCTAGTACAAACTCAGTGACGCTACAGGCCTCTCTAACGACTAGCAGGGCTACCTCGGGACTGATCGCTGTCGGCAGAGTCCTCCCATGTCCTGTACCTTCATAGTTACGGAGTTGGTTGGTCATCTCGGCGATGCTCCACGATGACTGCAGGATGACGCGAAGTTCCTTGCCGCCTGCCTTGCTTAGATCCACGTGCTGCGGTAGCAGACTTAGCCGATCTCTGGCGAGATGCCATAGTTCGCTGAAGGATGTGTTCTCCCGATATGGAACGGTGAAGGCTTCACAGACATACTTGGCGGTAGACTCGAGCATCTCTTTAGCTGTTCCCAGCATCAAAGCCGGGTCGTCGATCGCTCGGCGCAGACGGTCGAGTTGGTCCTCAATGGCGGGACGCTCAGCGACTGTGTTGACGTTCGAGACACTGAGAGGCCGAGCCTCGCCGCCTTCGGTCAATTCCCAGCTAACACGAGCGAATGCGGCCTTTGCCAGTCGGTGGTTCCTCTTGGCATCGTTACCGTCTTCATCGAAGAGGCCGTGGGCACGGTACTCAGAGAGAATCCCTTCCACCAGATCGCGCGACCGAGCTGGCGATCGAACGGCCGCCATGATTGTCTGGCGGATCCGTTTCTCCTTACTGGGCTGTTCATACGGATTGCCGTGATCGTACGGAGCGGCGGAACCATAGCCAGCCCGCTCGAATACTTCAGTGAGGACCCTGTGATAGGGTCCAGCACCCCCCCGAACGAACGACCCGAGCGTTGCCGCAATCTCCCTGCTTACTGGATGCCGTACCAAACGGGTCTCCTCCTTAGTCCATTGGGATAGATTCTATGGCGAGACCGTGACACGGCTCTGATCCCATCCGACGGTTCGACAGACACCGCTAGCTTATGTACAAAGAGTTTATGTCCTATAACTAATAGTAACAATGACTTGTGCAAATATCTGTCTCTAGCTCGAGGCTCTGCTCACGCATTGAAACATGTCTGCCATAGGTAGACACTACGACTCGCCCGTCAATCGCCCTTGACCACGATCGGCAGGGGGTGTCACGGTCACCATTTATCCTGTGGTTGTCGGCATGTTGGAGGACAGGCGGTGCGATGCGAGGATTGACGGATGAGTTTCTGATTGAGCGTGATCCTGTTCAATGGTCCGCACCGGAGGGTTTTCCCGGATCTCTGCGGCCAGCAGGGTTGTTTGCTCAGGATGCGCCGAGTGGGCTCGAGGTGGTCTTGGCGGAAGCCGGTCAGAGGCCTAACGCTCCAGTGATGCGGCGGGCGTGGTCGAAGCGGCGGGCTGGGCGGGCTAGCCCGGTTCTGTTGCTTGCTTTCTATCCGTCGTCTGATGGTGGGCGGGTTTCGCTGTGTGGGCCGTCGGGTGAGCAGCCGGTGGTTCGTCATGATCTTGATGTGTCGCAGGTGGAGCGTCTAGCGGCTGTGGCGTTGGGTGAGCCGAACCATCACGCTGCTGCCCGACTCCTGCTGGCGGCGTTGGCGGAGTTGGACTCCCCTGTTCCGGGACTGCGCAATGTTGGGCTGTTGGCCACTCACGAGTTGACGGCTGGGGTGCGGGAGATGCCCGAGTGGGGAGAGGCGGTGAACCGGTCTTCTCCGCTGCTGGGTGAGCGTGGTCGCCGTTTGGTCGAGAGGTTGGGATATACGGTAGAGGTGTTGGGCTCCAACACGTCGATGTTGACGATCGGGGTCGGAACCGTGCTATCGCGGTGTTCTGCGACGAGGACGAGCCGTTCGATGCGCCAGCTCGACGCTTCGACGGTGCGTCGCCGGTGTCTCGTGGGCTGGCGGTTGCGGATCAGCAGAACGTGGATTGGGTGATCCTCACACGAGCGTCGGAGATACGGCTGTACGCGGCGCGGGCCGATACCGGGGTTGGTCGCAAGGGCCGGTCCGAGACGTTTGTGGAGGTGAACCTGTCGTTGCTGCCCTCTGATCAGGCAGGGTATCTGCATTTGTTGTTCTCAACTGATGCCTTGGTCGATGGCGGCACGTTGGACAAGATCCTGGGCAATTCCGAGCGGTTCGCAGCCGAGTTGGCTTCTCGGCTGCGTGAACGGGTCTACTTCGATACGGTCCCGGCTCTGGCGCGGGCTGTCTCGCGTCGTCTCGGTCTCGACCCGGGTGATGAGGAACTGGATGAAGCCTATGAGAAGGTGATGCTGATCCTGTTCCGGTTGCTGTTCGTCGCGTACGCTGAGGACAAGGATCTACTCCCCTATAACACCAACAGCAACTACAACCACCACTCCCTGAAGCTGATCGCACGGCGCCTCCTCGAAGACCGTCGGCTAGAGAGGGACCGTTACGACAACCGGGCTACCGCTCTGTGGGACGAAGTCCGACACCTATGGGACGCGGTCGACAAGGGAAACGTGAGTTGGGGGGTTCCTGCCTACAACGGTGGGCTGTTCTCCGACGACCCGGTGGTGAGCCGAGCCGGTGCCGAGTTGTCGACGCTGCGTCTCACCGACGCCGAGTTCGCACCACCCCTTGGGAGGCTGCTGATTGATGAGACCCCCGAGGGTGAAGGACCGGTGGATTTCCGGGCACTGTCGGTTCGGGAGTTCGGCACCATCTATGAGGGACTGTTGGAATCCCGGCTCGCCGTCGCCCAAGACGACTTGACGGTTCGGAATGTGAGGGGCCAGTCCATGTACGTTCCGGCTACCGGGGACGATTCGGTGGAGGTCGAGGCGGGTTCCGTATACCTGCACAACCGCTTAGGAGTTCGAAAGGCCACAGGCAGCTACTTCACTAAACCGTTCGCAGTTGAGCATCTCCTCAACCATGCGCTGGAACCAGCACTGGACGAACACCTCAACCGTCTGGACCAACTGTCGGAAGCTGGCGACTGGATAGCTCTCCAGGAAGCGTTCTTCGATTTCCGCTGTGCCGACATAGCCATGGGTTCCGGCCACTTTCTGGTCGCCGCCCTCGATCGGATCGAAGCGCGACTGTCCGCATGGCTGGCGCTGCATCCCGTTCCCGCGGTGACCGATGAGCTGAATCGGCTGCGAACCACGGCCCTGCGGGCGCTTGGTGATCTTCGTCTCGGTGTGGATATCGAGTCGAGTTCGCTGCTGCGGCGGCAGATCGCAAGACACTGTGTATATGGCGTGGACCGCAACCGGGTAGCTGTGGAACTCGCCCGCCTGGCTATCTGGGTTCACACCTTCGTGCCGGGGCTGCCGCTGTCATTTCTCGATCACAACCTTGTCTGCGGTGACAGCCTGACCGGCGTAGGAACCCTCGAGGAGGTTATAGCGGAGTTCGAGCCGGACGCTGACCCGGCAATCCCAACCCTGTTCCAATCGCAGCTTGAGGACCTATTGTCACGGGCAAGATCGGCTCTTCTCCGCCTCGCCCGTACCGCTGACGCGAATAAACGAGAAATCGACGAAGCCCGGGCCGCTCATCAAGACGCCCTGGTTGCGGTAGCCAGCGCCCGGGCAGTGTTCGACGTGGTGGCGGCCCATCGAGCCGGGGTGTGGGATCCAGCAGAGAACTACGACGAAGCAACCTTCATACGACACGCACGAAACGGGCATGTCGTGGACCAGATCACGACTCTGGATCCAGTCCACTTCCCCGCTGCCTTCCCTGAAGTATTCCTCCGAGCACGACCCGGATTCGACTGCATTCTCGGTAACCCACCTTGGGAAAAGGTCAAAGTTGAGAAGCAGCAGTGGTGGGGCAGACACAAACCAGGGATACGAGCCCTCTCGGTCGGGAAGATGAACGCGGTCATCAAGGCACTGCGGCGCTCGCGGCCTGACCTTGACTCTTCCTACGAGTGGGATGTTGCCGAGGCGAAGCGAATGGCCGCTTTCCTACGCCGAACATTTGATCTGGGAACTGGGGACACCGACCTCTACCAAGCGTTTGGATGGCGATTCTGGCAACTCACCGCCGACGGAGGCGCTATTGGAGTCGTCCTACCCCGCCAAGCTCTCGCTGCGCCTGGCTACAAGAGGTGGCGGAAGACGGTGCTTACGACTGGAGCCTTCAGCGACACCACACAGCTAGTCAACAATCGAAAGTGGGTGTTTGAGGATGTTCACCAGCAGTACACCATCGCTCTGTGCTCAATTCGGAAAGGACTGGCTTACGTGGGCAAGGTGGCGATGCGAGGCCCATATGCTAGTCGACTCGCATATGACAACCGCGATAGAGCGACCAAGGTAGTCGTCGAAGACTTCGAGTCTTGGTCAGGTACGGCCTTGTTCCCGTTACTGCCTTCTGATGCAGCCATGATCACCTTCCGCAAACTGCATAGTCATCCACGGCTCGACAGAACGGACCAAGATAGGTTCGGGACTGATCCATCCATCCATCCATCCATCCATCCATCCATCCATCCATCCAACCAACCAACCAACCAACCAACCAACCAACCAACCAACCAACCAACCATGGCGGGTTCGGCCGTATGCCGAACTCCATGCGACGGGCGACAAACATCGGTTCATCCTCGATGGTGGCGAGTCCGCCCATACCGCGAGCTCGACTCGGCGAAGGACAAACACCGGTTCGTCCTCGACGCCGGGCGCAGCGTCATGAAAGGGGACAGATGGCCCGTCTACTCTGGGAAGTCGTTCGACGTCTGGAATCCAGACACCGGTCAGTACTACGCCTCGGTCGATGCGGAGTCGATAACAGCACACCTTGCACAGAAGCGCCAACGGGGACATAAGAACCAGAGGTCGGTCTTTTCAGAGTTCGACCCTGCGCACATCGACAATCCCACCACGCTGGCTTGCTTACAGCCTCGGATCGTGTTTCGCGACGTGACGCGTGCAACCGATACTCGAACGGTTAGAGCGGCTCTGGTACCGGGCGAGATTGTCGCTGTTCACAAGGCTCCAACGTTGCTGTGGCCGAATGGAACGGCGCGTGATGAGGCGTACTTGCTCGGGATCCTATCCTCGATGATCCTGGATTGGTATGCCCGGCGTCTTGTAGAGATGACCCTTAGCTTCAGGCTTCTCAATGGGTTGCCGATCCCGCATGTCGATATCGAGCGGGACTTGGCAGCGGCACGAGTAGTCGAGATAGGCGGGCGGTTGGCTGCGGTAGACGATCGGTTCGCTGGGTGGGCGGCTGAGGTCGGTGTCCCGGTCGGCTCAGTGCAAGATGAGGCTACGAAGACTGACCTCGTCTGCGAGTTGGACGCCTGTGTGGCTCATCTCTATGGGCTTGAAGAGAGCGACTTGGCTGTGATATATGACACGTTTCACGAGGGCGCTGACTATTCGGAGCGTCACGCGGCTGTCCTTGAGCACTTCCGTAGGTGGGGTCGGCGGTAGTGTCGTCGGGCGTGGGTGGAGGGGGCGGCGAGCGTAATCTGAAGCCCGAGTTTGCTGTGAACCGGGATGGCCGGTCGGTGGCTGTAGCCGTGAACGGGTTTGTTACGCATGCGGCGACTGGGTTCGTGGGTGGTGCCCATCTCGATGTGGCGACCGCGTACTTCAATGTTGCCGGGCATTCGTTGCTGGCTGACTCGCTGGATCAGGTGCAAGGGACCCGGTTGTTGTTGGGTGCGGAGCCGAAACCGTTGGAGAAGCGCCGTCGTGTGTTGGGGGTCGAGTCGGTGCATCCGACACGGGCGGCTCGGGCCCGGCTGCAGGGGGCGTTGGTGGATCACGAGGGGGATCTGACGGCAGAGCGGGATCTGTTGGGGTTCTCGGTGGAGGTCGATGCCGCAACGAGGCGCTTGGTCCGCTGGCTTCGGTCGGGCACTGTGCAGGTCCGGCGTCTTGAGAGCAGGTTCTTGCATGGCAAGGCGTTCCTGGTGGGTGACCGTTTGCATGGTGTGGTGGCTGGTTCGTCGAACTTCACCCGGGCGGGATTGGTGTCGAATGTGGAGTTGAACCTGGGTAACTACTCCCCGCATGTTGTGGGACAAGTGCAGGAATGGTTCGACGAACTGTGGGACGAGGCGGTCGACTACGACTTGGCGGCGTTGTTCGAGGCCCGGTTCGAGCCGCATCCTCCTTATCTGATCTATCTGCGGATGCTCTGGGAGCGGTACGGCGCCGAGTTGGTGGAAGAGGCCGAGGCCGAAGGTGCACCGCAGATCCATCTGACTTCGTTCCAGGCGGACGGGCTTTGGCGGGCCCGTCGCATTCTGGCGGAGCGTCACGGGGTGCTGATCGCGGACGAGGTGGGTTTGGGCAAGACCTATCTGGCTGGTGAGTTGATCCGCGAGGCAGCGTTGGACCGTCGGCAGCGGGTACTGGTGGTGACACCGGCCACGTTACGGGACGGGCCGTGGCGGGCGTTCCGAGCCCAGTTAATGCTGCCCATGGAGTTGATCTCCTACGAGGACCTCATGTCAGACCAGCGGCTCAATCCTGACCATGCGACCGGCGTCAAGTTGGAAGCCGAGATCAATGACTATGCGATGGTGGTGGTGGACGAGGCCCACAACCTGCGTAATCCGGGCACCCAGCGGGCCGAAGCGCTACGCCGTCTCCTTGGTGGGTCACCTCCGAAGAAGCTGGTGCTGCTCACCGCTACCCCGGTGAACAACAGCTTGTGGGACCTGTACCACCAACTCGGCTATTTCATGCGTAACGACGCCGCGTTCGCGGATGTGGGTATCCCCTCGATGCGGGACCATTTCGCCAAGGCCATGGCCCTCAATCCCGATGATCTCACCCCTGAGCATCTGTTCGACGTGTTGGACACTGTAGCGGTGCGCCGTACCCGGTCGTTCGTCAAGCGCTACTACCCCAACGACACCGTGATCATCGGTGGGCGGGAGCAGACGCTCACGTTCCCCACCCCGCGGGTACGGAAAGTGAGCTACGACCTCGACGCGGTACTTCCCGGATTCTTCGACCTATTCAAGAAAGCGTTGGATCCCGACACCCATCTAGACGATCCAGAGTCCCTTACCCTGGCACGCTACGCCCCGTCCCAGTACCGCCTCGACCAAGACCTCGAAACCCATGAGATCCAGTTGGCCGGACTGCTGCGATCGGGAATGTTGAAACGGTTCGAGTCCTCCCCTTACGCGTTCGCGCAGACATGCCAGCGGATGGCATCCAGCCACGAAGCGTTCCTCGGACTGCTGGAGAACGGCAAAGTCGCTACCGGTGGAGCGCTTGCTGACTGGATGGCTACCGACTCCGACGACGTGGACAGCTACCTCGACGAGTACGGCGGCCTGGTCGACGACGCCGATGAATACAACACTGACCTGCTACGCCGCCATGTGGAAAGGGATCGGGACCTGCTCAGATCCTTCGCCCGAACTGCCCGCACGGTGACCCGTTCCACCGACCCCACCCTGGCCGAACTGGTCGACCAACTAGCCGTCATCGCCGAAGAGGCCAAACAGACCGGGATCGGGCCGGCGGACACCCGTAACCGGCGCAAGGTCCTCATCTTCAGCTACTACGCGGACACCGTCGACTGGATCGTCGAACACCTCCTCCAAAAGACCGAAACAGACCCACGACTCAAGGACTACCGGGGCCGTATCGCATCGCTATCCGGATCGACGGGAGCACAGGACAAGAGAACGGCGGTGTGGGGGTTCGCTCCCAAGACCGCCGACGCTCCCCAGGGTCTCGACGACGACCGCTACGACATCGTGGTTACCACCGACGTGCTAGCCGAGGGAGTCAACCTTCAGCAGGCCGGCCACATCGTCAACTATGACCTGCCGTGGAACCCCATGCGCCTGGTGCAGCGCCACGGCCGCATCGACCGGATCGGATCACACCACAGCCGGATAGTGATCCGCTGCGTGTTCCCCGACGCCCGCCTCGACGACCTGCTCAACCTCGAAGAACGCCTCCACCGCAAGATCAAGCAGGCATCTGCCGCGGTCGGTGTAGGCGAGATACTGCCCGAACAATCACGACGCGACATTGACTTCGCCGAAACCCGCGAAGAGATCGAACGCATCCGCCGCGAGGACCCAACCCTGTTCGAACGAGGCGGAACCAGCCGAGGTGCCCTCTCCGGAGAGGAATACCGCCAAGAACTCCGACAAGCAGTGGAGCAAGGCCTGCGGGAGCGGATCGAACAACTCCCGTGGGGCTCAGGATCCGGAATGGCTATCCCCACCGCCGACATCACGGAGCCCGGCTATGTGTTCTGTGTCCGGGTCGCGGACTGGAAACAGCCACTCTTCCGCTACGTAGGACCCGGCGATGGGGGCACCCCGATCGCCGACACCCTCGCCTGCCTGGACCGTGCCCGCCCCCGCAACGGGTTCGACACGCCCAGAGTCCTCGACGACGAAACCTACCGCCAAGCCTTCGACGCGTGGGAAACCGCCCGCAACGATGTCGTTGACAAGTGGAACTACCTGGCCGACAAAGCCAACCTCGAACCCCGAATCCCACTAGCCCTCACCCGAGCCGCCGAAATCGTTCGTACCCACGCTCCCCCACCGCTCACCCAAGACCAGATCGACCGGGCAATCGACACCCTCCACGCCCCCTACCCCCAACGAACCATCCGAACCTTCCGCGCCGCTATGAAGTCCACCCAAGACCCAGCTGAACAGGCCCAGAACATTCTCGACGTGATCGACAACCTGGGGCTTGAACCCTACGTACCGCCCAAGGCCCTACCTGAGATCACGCCGGACGATGTACACCTCGTCTGTTGGTTAGCCTTGGTCCCCGAACGGTCAGTTCCTTCGAGATGATGTCGCCGACAGGTGCAGCGCCCGACAATGAGCGGATCTCGGAGCGAGGACGTTAGGCGTAGATGGCCCCCACCCTTTCTCCGACGCAACCGATACCTACCAACGACCCACACGGGGAGGAGTGGTGGACACCGGAGCGAGCGAAGCTGCATCGTTGGCTCCGGGAAAGAGCCGCCCATCTTGCTCCCATCTACTTGGCTGCCCTGAGGATGGCAATGGACGAGTCGTTCCCAGGCCGCGTTCACTTCGTGGCTCACGCGATACGTGAGATCAGGAATCGGCTTCCCCATGCGGTCGCCGGAGTCGAGAAGCGGGGGCCTAGCTATCAGGTCTTGACGACGAGACTCAGAACTAAGTGGGATGAGGAGGAACTCCCCTCTAATGGTTCATTGCCGCTCGCTGAAGGGTCGGAACCGTCGGTGTCGGGACCGGGATACGAAGTCTCGCTGGGGCTCCTTCGCGCAGTGGCTGATCTTGTCCTTGCGAATACTCGCTCGTCGGGCAACAGCCGTCGGCAAGCCCGGCGCTTGTTCGAGACGATCTGGGGGGAGCCCTCTCCGACTTATGTCATCAACAGGTGGTTTCATAAGGCAAGCTGGGTTAACAAATATATGCACGTTGATGACAAGCCGCACGTTCCAGAGGCCGATACTGAGGTTGTCGATGTGTTTGAATCGTTTGAGGCCGTACTGATCGCTATATCGAGCCGATCCTATGAGAGCTTGGAGGCGTTGGATGAGATCCTCGCATCAGCCAACCAATGAAGAGCTAGCACGCCTCGAGTCTCTCGTCGGGCGCGTTGAGAGCCGTGGGTACTTCTTTGACCGGTTGGAAAACCCCGAGTGGGTCATCCGGCTTGCAGAGCGTGGCTTCTTTTCGGATCCGCCAGTGGCTAGACCTGGTTCGGAGCCTGGATCGATCCTGTTTCCACCCTGGCCAGAGGGCCGCTACCTCGTTCGGATGGCACCGTTTGTGCCGGACGCCGTAGCTTCAATCCTGAAGAATCAACCGACGAGCGACAATCCAGCCGTGACACGTCTGTGCCTGAAGGCTGCTGGAGTACTGCCCAAGGATCACTTGCGGCAAGTCGCCCACAAGGTTGTCGACTGGATCAAGGCTCCTCACGTGGAGCAGTCCGCTGAAGAAGCCGCCTCGGTCATTTCCCAACTGTTGAAAGGAGGAAGGGCGAACCACGCGAACAGCGCCGCTCGTGTCCTCCTCGCGCTGAAACAGAAGCCGGATCAAGTGGCTTCAGCCGCGGAGGAGGCTGGCTTAGATCCCCGACGGAAGGTCATGGGGCGCATCTCGGACTGGGAGTACCAGCGTGTGATTGCGAAGCTGTTGCTGGTCTTCGTGGACGAGGCGGGTTTGGAAGGTGTAAAGCTTTTCGCCGGTCTCTTAGGTCGGGCACTTCAGATCCAGAGGCGGAAGGGTGAGCCCGACGACTCTGACGGCCGCTCGACGATGTGGCGCCCAGCGATCGAAGACCATTCTCAGAACCACAGGCAGGGCATTCGGAATGTACTCGTCTCGGCGACGCGGGACGCCGCCATGCGCTTCGCCAAGGTGGGTGGCCAGGAGATGACGGAAGTGGTCCTCTATCTCGAACGCGGTTCAGTCTTGCACCGTCGCATCGCACTGCACTTAGTAGCAAGCGTCTCGCAGGGTACGGGTCTGGCATCCGAGCGCATCACAGATAGAGGGATATTCGACGATCACAGGTTAAGACACGAGTACGCCGCACTCGTGCGTGGTCGGTTCGGCGAAGTTCCGACTGAGGCTCAACGGACCTACCTTGAGTGGGTTACAGAGGGGCCTGATCTGGAGGAGGATCGTCGCCGACGCGTCGAGTTGGGTGAGCCTCCACCAAGCGACGAGGAGGAGGCCGCATACAAAGGGGGATGGCAGCGCGATCGGTTGAGCTTCGCCGCGTCTCACCTGGATGGTGAAGATGCCCAATGGTACCGGCAGTTGGTAGCCGAGTTCGGCGAACCCGAGCACGCGGACTTTGTGGCTTATATGTCAAGTTGGGAAGGGCCCCAGAGTCCCATCAGCAAAGAAGAGATGTCCTCGTGGTCGGCAGCCGAGATTCTTGACCGGTTACGTACCTGGCGTCCTGATGAGCGCCCACCATGGAGCCGCGGTCCTTCGATGGCAGGGTTTGGTCGCGTTTTCCGAGATGTCGTACAAGAGAGCGTTTCCGAGTTCGTACCGTATTCCACCGTTATCGGATCCCTTGATCCGACATATGTACGGAGTTTCTTGGAGGCGCTTAGTGAGGTGTCGAAAAGGGGTGACGCGTTCTCCTGGGCTGAGCCGTTGGGGCTGATGGCTTCCGTCGTTGGGCACCCGTCCGAAACGAGTGATCAGGTCTCTCGCTGGGACCGAGATTATGACTGGCGGCCGAGTCGGCACGCATTGGCGTGGTTGTTACACAGTGGGTTTTCTAGTTCCGATGGCCGTATCCCGTTCGATCTTCGTGAAGCGGCGTGGAGGGTTCTCGAACCGTTGACAGACGATCCCGATCCCTCGGCCGTGGATGAGGCGAGCCGCGCGGGTGACGGCATGGATCCTGACCACTGGTCCATCAACAGCGTGCGAGGAATCGCTCTGCATGCCGTGATTCGGTACGCGCTGTGGTGCCATCGTGAACTAGGTGCCCGAGGTATCGATACGCGCGCAGGGTTCGAGCTGATGCCAGAGGTACGCGTCATTCTTGAGCGTCACCTTGATCCCCAGTTAGAGCCGACACTCACTATCAGGTCGGTATACGGTAGGTGGCTCCCTTGGCTGCACCTCCTCGATCAGGACTGGGTTGTGGGGAACCTCGCGCTCATCTTTCCTCGGGATCCGGTACTTGCAGCCCTCAGAGACGTTGCTTGGTCCACATACATCGGGTGGTGTCCCGCCTACAACTCCGTGTTCCCCTCACTTCGGTCAGAGTACGAGGCTGCGGTCGACCGAGTCCCTTCAGGGGGCAGGTTCGACATATCCGGGGAGCGGGACATTGACGAAAAACTTGGCGAGCACCTTGTCGTGCTCTACTGGCGCCGGGTAGCTCCTGGGTCCCTGGTCGATCGGTTCTTCCAACAGGCTGCTGACGATCAAGCCGGAGCCGTCATGGAATACGTCGGTAGAGCCCTGTTACAAAGCGAAGAAGAGGTAGCTGATCCCGTGTGCGAGCGCATCCAGGAACTGTGGAGCCGACGGCTCGACGTTATCACTGCGGATCCCGGCCAGCACCGACGCGAGGCACAAGCCTTCTCGATTACGTTCGCTGCGGCCCAACTCGACACGCAGTGGGAACTCGATCACTTCGAGCGTGTCCTACACACACATCCCGGAAGTACGGCGTACACACGCCGCGTGATAGAACGGCTGGCCTATCTTGCCGAGGATGACCCGGTCACCGCCACTCGACTCACATTGACGTTGCTTAAAGGCGCGGACAACGAGTGGAATTACCTCCACTGGCGCAAACACGTCCGCTCGGTGCTGGTCGCCGCGCGCGACAACGCGCCTCATGAGACGGCCGAGAACCGACAGGAGATCATCGACCACTACGTATCGCGAGGAGAGTTCGACTTCCGGGACCTGCTATAGGCCACAACCAGCAAAGTTGATCATCCGTCCCGCCGGCGCCACTCGCCCCCACGCTTACCCCAAAAAGTATGGCCCTGTCAAGGATTCTCGTTCTCGGCCGTCCCTAGCCCAGACAGTCGCTTTTCCAGACCAATTCCTCCGATCATCGCGGAGAGTCTGATGCTCCCTGGCGGCACTAAGCAGGTGCGGAAGGGGTACCAGCCCAAAATCCCCAACTACACCCGCTGCCTGGAAGCCGTGGGGCGTTCGGGTAACCTCCCCGACCGTGACCCCTGTTGTGTTTCCTCAGTAGCCGTCGTGTACAGAATGGCTCGGCGCGGACGGCGCATGCTTGGTTGGGTGGTGGGCCTTGGGGCGGTGGGTTGGCTGGTTGTCAATCACTGGGAGTGGCTCGGGGCTGCCAACGGCATCGAGTCCAACAGCACCACGGTTCGGAATATTGGGTTGCTCATAGGAGCGTTCGTCGCGTTCGTCCTCACCTTACGGCGAATACGGGTGGCAGCCCGTCAAGCCCACGCCTCCGAGAAGAGCCTGTTCACGCAAGGGGACGCGCTGCGGGAGAGTCAGAGGGCTTTGTCGTATAACATAGACAAGGATAGACAAGCGCTGCTTAACGATCAATTCTATAAGGCTACTGAGATGTTGACTGGAGCGGGTGTGGCTCGCCGTATGGTTGGCATCTATGGTCTACAAGACCTAGTGGAGCGAGATGGAGAGCAGTTCGGAGGTAAGACTCTCCGATTGCTCTGCGCGTTTGTACGTTTTCCACCTCTCGACTCCACATTGGAGCAGGATGTGGTGGATGTTGAGCCGGTCCGGCCTGATGTTCAAGTAGCGATGAAGGTGATCGCCGGTATTCGGGACCACCCAACGACTGCTGGTCGTGGAAGTAGGCGCATGCGCAGCCGGCTACCTGAGGACTGCATGATCGAGGAGTGTGATATCGATGATCTGAAGTGTCTGGCGACCAGATGACAGGAGGAGAACGGGTAGTTGGACCGTCAGTAATTATCGGGCTCCGATGAGCCCCAGTAGTTCAGATCATGGCAGGATGTTGTGGTCGCCGCATCGGTGCCAGAGGACGTGCCTTCTTCCGGCGATAACGGGATCACCCCATGAGAACGTTGCGCGCCCGTTAGGCACCCATGACATCTCGAACAGATCTGGGGAACTCTCACCGGTTTCACGCGTAGACCCGGCCTGAACCAGGCCCTCTTGCCTGCTTCCATCGCCAGGAGATCTGCAACGAATCGGCCCAGCCCTCTTGCGAATCGAGCCTTCTGCGGGTCGGTTAGGCGCCGAAAGTCGCGCAGGAACGCGGCAGACTCCTCATGAGTCGGCATTGCGAGCAGTTAGCGGCTGCCCGGCTCCGCGGGTTGGGAGGCGAGGCAGGCGAGAAAGTCGTCCGTGCTCTCGTGGAAATGGGTTCGTCCCGCAGCGAAATCCCCGGTTGGATCCGGGTTCTTGCCGGTGACTGCTTCTATGTCAGCCAGCGTCAGGGTCTCATCGGCGGTGTCGGGCGGAGGAACTGAGGTCACAGTCGCTCCCCTCTCAGGTTGTGTCCTCCGTGCTTGGCAAGGCTACCCCGCTTTGGTTGCAAAATGGCTTGACCAGGTACAGCGCCACGGCCGTATCGGGTCATATGAGCGCCGGTTTATTGGCATATGGACTGCCGATAAAGTGGCATATCACTTTGGGCTAGCCTATGGTACGAGGGTAGGAGGGGGTACGACAGTTGGAATCGGACAGAGTCCCACCCATCGGTTACCTGCCCAGGATCGTGGACGCCCGGATGCGTTCTGCGCTGGAGACTATGCCCGCCGTTGTGGTGGAGGGTCCGAGAGCCTGCGGCAAGACCTGGACGGGTAGGAGGTTCGCTCGAAGCGCCCTCTTTCTGGACGAACGGGTCGGCGAGGCGCTGGCAGCGGGTATGGACCCTGCGGCGGTCCTTGATGGTGAGGCGCCGCGGCTGTTGGATGAATGGCAGTTGGCGCCGGGCATCTGGAACCCGATGCGCCGCGCCTGCGATGCGCGGGGGCTCAAGGGCCAGTTCATTCTCACCGGTTCGGCCAATCCGCCCGATGACATCACCCGGCACTCGGGTGCCGGCCGGATCGTCAGGGTGCGCATGCGTCCCATGAGCCTGATCGAGTCCGGCGACTCGGAAGGTCGGGTCTCTCTGGGCGACCTCCTGGACGGCGGGCCTTGCCGGGCGCCGGACGAGGGCCAATCCCTTGGCCATGTGCTCGAGTTGGCTTGCCGGGGTGGGTGGCCGCAGCACGTCGGTGCGAGCGTCGATGTGGCGGGTGATGCTGCCCGGGCCTACCTGTCAGAGATCACCCGCACTGACGTATCGAGAGTGGATGGAGTCGAGCGGAGTCCGCTCAAGGTGCGGCGCCTGCTCGTCTCGATCGCCAGGAACGTGGCGACTGACGTCAAGAACACGACGCTGGCTGCCGATACGGAGGCAGATAACGGAGTGCCGGAGATGGAACGCCGGACCGTCGCGAGATACCTCGACGCCCTGGAGCGTCTGTTCGTGGTCGAAAAGGTCCCCGCTTGGAGACCGCACCTCGCATCCAGGGCGCAGGCCCGCAAGGCGCCCAAGCTCCACCTCGTAGATCCCTCCCTCACGGTGGCCGCGCTCGAGACGGGGGTGGATGCCCTGATGCGAGACCTGCGGTTCGCCGGGCGCCTGTTCGAATCGATGGTGACCCGCGACCTGCAGGTGTACGCCGGCGCCAACCGGGCCAGCATTTCCCACTATCGCGACAGCCAGGACTTGGAGGTGGACCTGGTGATAACCAAACCGGACGGCCGCTGGGCGGCGGTGGAAGTCAAGCTGGGTGGTCGCGACGCCATCGACAAGGCTGCGGCGTCGCTGCACCGGCTCCGGGCCAGAGTTGACAGCGCATCCCAAGGCGCTCCGTCCCGGCTGATCGTGGTAACCGCCACCGGCTACGCATTCGAGCGTCCCGACGGGGTATGCGTCGTACCCATCACCTCCCTGGGGCCATGAATCCATAGCCCCCTACTCATTTGTGAGGAGTGCTTGTGCTCGCGGTTGGGCTAGACCGTGTGGCGGGGGTCGGCGGCTAGGGGTTGGAGGGTGAGGTGGGCGGCGTTGCCGGCGCGGTCGTGGATGGTGCCGTCGTTGAGTTGGAGGCTGTCGGCGCTGATCTCGACTCCGTAGGGGTCGGTGTCGCCTGTCTGGATGCCGTCTCTACAGCCATTCGAGTCATCTCGCCGTGGGAGATCCAGCAGCAGGCCAAACTGTCGCCAGTGTGGTGCCAACCTGACGAGACACGGGCTGCGACAGTTCAAGAGCCGACTACGATGACCGGGGCTTCCTGACCGGCAGTCGCGTCGGAGTAGCTACGTGTAGGAGCGCGCTCCGCCTGTCCTCTTAGGTGTTGTAGCCAACTGCGAAGGTGGTCGGCGCTGTGCGAGACTAGCCCTCCAGGTTTGGCCCGACGCTTCGTCGAGTCGAGTCCGAAAGCGGAGCCCTCGGAACCCCACCCGCATACCACCCCTTGGATGTGACCCAATGGCTGAATCTCTAAATCTGGTCGCGCGTGCAGACCTCCGCAACGTGGCGATCATCGCTCATGTTGACCACGGCAAGACCACCCTCGTCGATGCGATGCTCTGGCAGTCCGGCGCATTCCGGGCCAATGAGACGGTCGCCGAGCGAGTTATGGACTCGATGGATCTAGAGCGGGAAAGGGGCATCACGATCCTCGCCAAGAACACCGCGGTCCGCTATGTCCGGGACACCGGCGAGGAGATCAAGATCAACATCGTCGACACACCCGGGCACTCTGATTTCGGTGGTGAGGTGGAGCGGGCCCTGACGATGGTCGATGGAGTACTCCTCCTGGTGGACTCGAGCGAGGGTCCGCTACCGCAGACACGGTTCGTGCTCCGCAAGGCGCTGGCGCTCGACCTGCCCGTCGTGCTGGTGATCAACAAGATCGATCGGCCAGATGCCCGTATCTCCGAAGTCGTCGACGAGGTGTACGAGTTGTTCTTCGACCTCGACGCAACAGAACATCAGATCGACTTCCCGATCGTCTACACGGACGCTCGCCGCGGCACTGCAACGCTCGATCCCTTGCAGCCGGGCAGCGACCTGAGGCCCATGTTCGAAACGCTACTCGAGACCGTTCAGCCACCTCGCCACGATCCGGAGCATCCACTCCAGGCCTGGGTCACCGACCTCGATTCCAGCCCGTACGTCGGCCGGATCGCGATTTGTCGTGTCATGCACGGAACCATCAAGAATGGTCAACATGTGGCGTGGTGCCGCAGCGACGGAACAACCACCACAGCCAAGATAACCGACCTACATGTCACCGAGAGCCTCGACCGAGTAGATTCCGACCACGCCGGCGCCGGCGAGATCATCGCCATTTCGGGCATCCCCGACATCACCATCGGTGAAACACTCGCCGATCTCGCCAGGCCCGTTCCTCTTCCTGTGATCGCGGTGGAGGAGCCGAGCCTTTCGGTGACCATCGGTACCAATACCTCTCCAATGGCTGGACTCGACGGTGGAAAGGTGACCGCCCGCCTCATCAGGAATCGCCTCGATGCCGAACTGATCGGCAACGTGTCGATTCGAGTGTCGGACACCGACCGTCCCGATACCTGGCAAGTTCAGGGTCGGGGGGAGCTTCAACTCGCCGTGTTAGTGGAAATCATGCGTCGTGAGGGCTTCGAGATGACCGTCGGCAAGCCCGAAGTCGTCACACGAACCGTCGGAGGACGCCTCCACGAGCCGACCGAGCGCATCACCATTGATGTCCCCGAGGACTTCGTTGGTGTGACAACCCGGCTCCTCGGCGAGCGTAAGGGCCGGATTGTGAACATGTCCAACCATGGCACCGGATGGGTTCGCCTCGACTACATAGTGGCGGCCCGTGGACTCATCGGCTTCCGCACCGAGTTTCTCACGGAGACTCGTGGTACCGGACTCATGGGCAGCGTTTTCGAAGCCTACGCTCCGTGGTTGGGGGAGCTTCGC
>Ga0209754_1001479_pt1 | contig 23354 bp, 18 predicted proteins | sample MesohylBB_FD_187295 | JGI IMG/M metagenome (GOLD analysis project Ga0209754, IMG submission 187295) | Host-associated microbial community of the marine sponge Aplysina aerophoba from Gulf of Piran - sponge mesohyl, lysed by bead beating... | ecosystem: Host-associated > Porifera > Sponge >... | reverse complement strand
AGGCCCACGACCCGCCACTGTCGCCGCGCGAGTTCGTCAGCGGCGAGAGCGTGCTCTATCTCGGCCGGCACTATCGCCTGAAGGTTCATCCCAACGCAACCGGAGACGCGAAGCTGCGCGGCGGCTGGCTCCACGTGTCCGTGCCGGCGGGAGCGCTGCAGACGGCCCACGTGCGAGCCGCCCTCGTCTCGTGGCTCCGCCGTCACGCGGTGGAGCGGCTGCCGGAGCGGGTGGAAGCGTGGCGGTCGAAGGCCAGCGTCGCGATGCCCCGCATCGTCATCGCGGACCAGCAGAAACGGTGGGGGAGCTGTGACCGAACCGGAACCATCCGCCTGAACTGGCGCATCATCCAGGCCCCGATGCGCTTGGTCGACTACGTTGTCGTCCACGAGCTCGTACATCTGCGGCATCGTGGTCACGGACGCGACTACTGGCAGGCCGTCGGCCGCGTGATGCCGGACTACGAGCGCCGCCGGGACGATTTACGGCAACGTGGCGTCGAGTGGGCGTGGTAGAGCGCTCGCTGACGCCGCCGCGCGGGCTCGGTGCGCGCCCGATCGAAGCAGACCCACCTGGATCTGGGCGGACCTGGCATCTATCATCTTCGCCGACGACCGTCGAGCCTCGCCGCTCCATGGTACGCTCGGTGCATGTTCAGCACCCACACCGACAAACACCCTGCGCGGCATTGGGCCGTAAGGGGCTATGAGGTCCAACGATGAGGGGCCAGCGTGTCCCGGGGGCGAGGTGGCTGCGTTGCGACCTTCATGTCCATACGCCCTTCGACGAGGAGAAGAGTTTCGGAGAGAACCTGCGTGCGGCCCTCCAGGCGCTCAAGAAGGAGAAGCCGCAGCGCCTTGCCGAGATCGCGGACCGCTTCGTCCGGGCCTGCCGATCCGCCGCAGACGGCGCCGGGATCGACGTCGTCGCGCTCACGGATCACAACAGCATCGACGGCTACCGGTACCTGAAGCCGCAATTCGACGCGCTAGCTCAACAAGCTGCAGATCAGGGACTCTCGATGCCGACAATCCTGCCGGGCTGCGAGCTTTCGGTGGGTGGCGAACGGCCGATTCACTTTCTGGTGATCTTCGCAGCAAGCACGGATCCAGACAGCATCGACCGAGTCATCGGCCATGTCTTCGGCACAAGCGACCGCTTCGACCCAAAGACCGGCACGCCGCGGGCTACCGGCCAGTCGGTGGACGATTTCCTGGAGCGCCTTTTTGATTACTGCCGCCCGGCTTCTGGAGACCGCCACATGGAGTTCGTGGTACTTCCCGCTCATGTCGACGAACGTCGCGGCCTCATGAGGGAGCCCGGTGGCGGATCGAGTGAGCTCGCGGTCTCTACGTCGCTTTGGGACGAAATGAAGGGTCACCTTCGCCAGCGCGTGATCACCCGCCGCGACTGGAACGGGTTCCAGGCAACCAAGTCTTTCGACAAGCTGCCGCAGGCGTACCGGGAGCTTCTGTGGCGGTGGGCTGCAGCCCGACGGAATGAGGATTGGGAGCGCCTCACGGCAGGTCAACGAGCCCGTTACCGCGAGCAGCGCCACTGGCCGTTGGTCGAATGCTCCGACCCGCACAACTACGAGACCATCGGTTCGCGCTTCAGCTGGCTCAAGATGGAGATGCCCGACATCGAGGGCATCCGCCTCGCCCTCCTCGACCCAGCTTCGCGGCTGCGCCGGATGGCCGAAGGCCCACCGGGACAGGCATATCCACGCATCGAACGGTTGCGCGTTCGCGAGACCGATTTCTTTGAGGATATCGACGTGCCGCTGACCCCGTGCCTGACCACGCTCATCGGAGGGCGCGGAACCGGCAAGTCCACGCTCATCGAGTACCTGCGGTACGTATTGGATCAGGGGCGCCAGGAGGACTTTCACGGCGAAGGTAGTGACGAGATCCGCAAGAACGTCCAAAGCGTTCTCGGTAACAAATCGCAGCGCGATCACGGCGAGACTTCTGGGACTCTCCTGCCAAATCATGAGATCCAAGTAGATCTCGTTGTGGCCGATCGGCGTTATCGCATCCGCCGCACAAAAGGCCAGACCATTGTGGAACGCGATCCGGGCTCGGCAAATGCCAAGACAGTGCCGCTGGATGTTCGGAGCCTCATCACCCCGCGCGTACTCTCGCAGCGACAGATTGCGCGAATCGCCAGAGACGCAGCCTCTCAACGTAGCGAGCTCGATGCGCTTCTGGATCACGATGCGCTCCAAGAGGTTCTCCGGGAGTCCCGCGAGGCGGAAGTGCGCCTTGAGGAACTCCAGCGTCAGCGGGCACGGTTAGAAGACCGGCGGAAGCAGCTTCCGGTCAAGAAGACAGCGTTGCAGAAGGTGAACGACCAGATCGCCTTCTTGGAGCAGGCCGGGAGCAAGGATGTTCTCTCGCGGTTTCAGGGCTTCGAAAAGGAGCGACACTGGCTCGATAGCGTCCTGCGTGCGATTGAGACCCAGGCCGTGGGCCTCGATGACCAGAGGGCTGCCATTCGCGGTTCTATCGAGCATCTGCCTCCTGTACCGGAACACACGGCGTCCAAGGATTGGATCGATGCGGTCGGCCGGCGTGTCCAGGAGCGATTCTCGCGCACGGCAGATGTTCTTCGCGACGAGGTGGCTGCCCTTCGAGCGTTTTCGACCGAGATCAATGCTGAGCGGGCGAAGCAGTGGCAACTTCCTTACGACGATGCTCGAAAGGAGTACGAGAACCTGCAGGCCGATATGGCGGCGCGCGGAGTCGATTTTTCGCAGCACGAGAAACTCCTCCAGCAACGGGTGGTGCTTGACCGCGAGGTCTTGGATCTTCAACGACTGGATGGGGAGCTGTCTAAGGTCGATACTGAGAGTCGGAGTGCCCACAGCGCCTTGGTCGAGGCTCACGAACGGCGTCTCGCGCTGCGACGACGCCAAGCTGATGTCCTGGAGGAGATGGATGCCGACGTTCGACTCGAAGTGCTTCCGTTTCGTGACCGTCGGGATTTCGAGGCACGGAGGGAGGACTGGTTGGCCGGGGCCGGTGTTCAGGAGCGCGATTGGGAGAAGCTGGTCGACTACGTCTTCGGTGATGGGAACGTTCCCGACCGGCTTGCGTCCTTAGTGGAGGCGCTCCGAGTGGATCTCGACCTCACGGCGGAAAGAGGTCATTCCATTGATGCGCAGGACTCTCGTGTGGCCGGCTTGTTGGGAGGAGCTGATTCCGCGCTGACTGGGCATTTCTACCGCGCACTAGAACGCCGCGAGCGTATTCGGCTGGACGAGATGGAGCGCTTCCTTCCAGAAGATACCGTCGCGGCGCGGGTACGGTCTTCGGACGGTACCTTCAAGCCGATCACGACTGGATCGGTCGGGCAGCGGAGCACCGCGATTCTGAGTCTCTTGCTGTCGGCTGGTGATCAGCCACTGCTCATCGATCAGCCAGAAGACGACCTGGACAATAGCTACGTCTACGATGTGGTCGTGAGTCTTCTACGCCATAGGAAGTTCTACCGACAGATCGTGATCGCGACCCACAACGCCAACATCCCCGTGAACGGTGACGCAGAGCTGATCGTCGCGCTCGGTATGGAAAACCAACTGGGTACGACCACCGATGTGGGCAGCATCGACCGAAAGAAGGTGAAGGAGCGGGTAAGCGTGATCATGGAGGGTAGCGCGGAAGCCTTCCGGCTACGGCGGGAGCGGTACGGGTTCTGACGAGGGGTGGCGCGGCGCGAACAGACGCGCTGTTGTTCTTGGGAGCAGGTGCTATTCTTGCCTCTTGCTGAACGCGCCGTTGCGAAACCGACGTGTCCTTCCCCATGCCGGCCGATGGACCCCCATTCATCGTCGTTTTCCACGCGGAGGAACTGGTCCGACTCCGGCCCGCGACGAGGTAGCCCCCGGCGGCACGGCGAGGTTCGGGAACACAGGATGTGCGTATGGCTGACCTGAAGAAGCTTGAGAAAGTCCGTCAATTGGACGAGAGGGGCCTTCGAGAGGACCTTTTACTTCCACTATTGACGCGACTTGGCTACAGTGCACCGACGATTTACCACGGATCTCAAGAGCGAGGTAAGGACATCATCACATACAGAAACCATCCGCTTGGCCATCGTGAGTACCTCGCAGTTGTCGCCAAGTCTGTCGATCTCAGTGGTAGTGTCTCTTCGTCGAAAGGCCTTAGAGAGGTCATTCATCAAGTGGAGCAGTGCTTTGACACTCCGTATGAAGACCTATTCGGCATGACTAAGGTATCCATCGACCGTGTCTGGGTCGTAACGTCAAAAAGAATACTCAGCGGCGCGGCAGGATCGATTCTTGATTCCTTGATGAAGAACAACCTTGCAAAGCTGATCCACTGCGTTTCCGCAGAGCAGCTCGTAGGCCTCATCGATGAGAAGTATCCGGCATTCTGGGACGATACTCTTGAACCCGTTGATGTTCTCAGAGAACAGAATGCACGGCTTGCTCAATTCTGTCGAGATTTGCTCGGCGCGCTAGGAGGCAATCAAGCCGAGATCAAAGCCACTATCAACGAAGTTCTGCATTCTTACTCTCCACCAAGAATTGCCATGCCGCCCGACCGGATGCTGACTCGCTTGGCCCCATACCGGGTCGACCTCGATTCGATTTCTGAGCCGTACGCGCACGAGTTCAAACTAAGTTGCGGTTCCATCCGGGAGGCATTCGTCGAGGCAAAGCAGAAGCTGTACTATGCAATGTTCGACGTAGATGACATTATGGAGAATTATGAAAAGGCTATCGACGAGCCCGACCCAAAGAAGTTCGTCGATATGTTTCGAGAAAGGCTCCGCCAAGACTATCCGTTTTTTCAGAGCTATGGTAGGAGAGCGCTTGATGTCGATCGGGTAATAGAGTATCTCGATGATGGACTTAGAGAGTATATGGAACTCCAGGTAGGGCTGAAGGTGGCGGGACGTTGGGAGTGGGCCATAGAACTTGTCGCGTCTGTATCAGCACTGGAGCCGGAGATCAAGTCGTTCTTGCAGTACCTGGAAAAGGATGAGTTCGAGCTGCATTGGCGGGTGGCGAACGTAGCTTCGACGCCGGCACTTCGTCTGGAATACGCGAAACCGGAGACTGCGACCATTGCATTCGTTACGCATCACAAGAGCACTATCGTGCCTAGTGAGAAGGAAGGTGCGCGCCCTGTTACTGCTCTGGACGTGACGTCCGAGATTCAGGGAAAAATCACAGAGCACCTGTGGACATTGGTGCGAAAGGCCGAGGAGGCGGGCCTCCGGTGAGTGAATCGGCAGTTCGACGGGGCGGGGCAGTATGACTCGTACCTTCCCCGTGCGGGGCGACAGGCCGATAGCCATGGCCACGCTGCGCGGCGCATCTTCGACGTGACGGGGCGGGCTTCCCCGCACACGCGGGGAACAGAGACCGGAAAGTCATGGGCGCAGGTCGCCGAGCAGCAGGTTTCCTCAACCCGCCTGCGTGTTCGCGGGACCGGCGTCCGATCTCGGAATGAAGCGTCTGTCGTCCGCTTTCATTGCAAGGTTGAGCATCGGGTAGCAGCGTGCGCTCATCCACCGATCCGCTGGACCGCGGGAATCGTGCGTCGCTGCACGCAACTCGATAGGTCCACAACGTGGCGGCGCCCGTTCTCAACCGCGTAGTGCTCCGGGTGGCACGTCATCACGAGCACCTGGATGCGGGACGCCGCGGCTTCGAGCAGGTCGCGCATCCACGTCATGCGCACCGGGTCGGACTGCGTCAGCTGATCGTCGAGGACGATGAAGGCCTCAAGAGCTTCCGCGATGGAGAGGCGCAGCAGCAAGGCGATCTGCTCCTGTGTGCCGACGGACAAGACGTCGAACTTGCGTTCGCCCCCGGCCGTCTGAATGCCGGCGGCCTCGAGCTGGGGACCGATCGCTACCTGGCCGTACCGGCCGCCGGTCAGCGCCGCCACGCGTTCGCTGACCGGCTGCACCAGAGCCTTGCCGAGATGCACGGCTTCTTCCTGTTCCGCTTCCATGAGCGCTTCTTGCAGGAGCCGCCAGGCACCGTAATCCAGGTCCAATTCGCGTTCGCGTTCCTCCAGAGCGACGACGGCTTCCCGCGCCTGCTGGGCTCGTTCCTGGATGTACTGCCCGCCGACCTGTTCCAGAGCGCCCTCCGCGGCGCGAAGCTGCATCTCCAGCTGCCGAACGTCGGCGGCAGCGGCGGTCGCAGCATCCTTCGCGCCGGCAAACCGCTCCGGATCGACCTCGTCGGTTGGGGCCGGCAGCGCGTCCAGGTTGGCACGATACTGATCGCGTAGAACCCGGGCCGCTTCGATGTCCTCGTCCTCGGTCGTGGTACGAAGCTCGGCCGCCTCGCCTTCGAGCCGGGCGAGTCCGTCTCGGGCGGTGGTCCATCGCCCGGTCGTCACACGCAGCGTCTCCCGCGCCCGACTCTCTTCAGCGTCGAGATCGGCGAGTGCCCGCCGCTCCTGCTCGACTTCGGTGGTCGCTTCGATCCTGATCTTCGCCAACTCGGCATCGACCGCTTCGAGCTCCCGCCGCAGGCGATCACCCTCGGCGCGCGCGCCGTCGAGAACCTGGCGCCAGTCAACTGTATCTTGCGCCTTGCGCTGCTCGGCCTGCTTCTCGGCGAGGTCCCGGCGGCGACTTGCGACTTCCCGCTCTTCACCGGCTATCGCGTGCTCCAACTGCTGGCGGAGCCCCTCGCGTTCTCGTACCTCGGCCTTGAGCCGGGCGATGCTCTGGTCGATGGACGTTTCGTCACGGGGCTGTTTGTCAAGGCCGCTGACGTGCTCTTCCACGGACTCGCCATTGTTGAGCAGCTCCGCTAGGGCAGCCCGGCGTTGTTCGACGTCGGCCTTCGCGACGACGGCGCGGCGTTCGAGCTCGTCGAGGTTCTCGGCGCGCGCCCGTTCCTGCTCGGCCTGGCGTTCGAGGCCTGACACGGTCTCGAGGAGGGCATCGGCGCGCGCCCGCAGGGCTTCCAACGCCGGGAGCGTCGCGCAACCCGCGCGGGCGAAGACGGGTTTCGCCGCGCCTTTCCAGTCGTCCTCGGCGGCGGCTGCTTCGCGCAGGAGATCGTGGCCGCCGCCGCGGACGTGAACGACGCCGATATCGGCGAGGTCGAGCCGCAGTTCCCGCTTCGCCTCGAGCGCGGCCGGTTCGCCAGCATCGATCCGGATCTGCCGCGACTGGCCGTCGATGCTGACCTCGGCCGTGCCGCCCCGCTCCAGAGCGACCTCCACGGCGAGGCCGACGGCAAGCTTCTCCCGCGCGATGCGCCAATCCGTCTCCAGGGACCGGAGCTGGTCGAGCTCGGCGCCCGCCGGCGCGTTGAGGTCGGCGACCTCTTCCCGCGTCGCGGCGGCCTTGCGTTCCAGCTCGACCGCCTGCCGAGCGTGCTCGCGGGCGGCGTCGAGCACCGCGGTGGACGCCCGTGCCGCGCTCAATGCTCCGAGGTAGCGGGCGCACTGGCGCTCCACCTCGAGTGCTCCGATCTCGTCGCGGTCCCGGGCGGCAGCGGCCACCGCATCGCGCAGGAGGCCTTCTCTCTCCCTGAGCTCCGTCTCCCGCTTGCCGATGTCGGCTACGAGCGCCGCGATCTCATCTTCCCGCTTGGCCAGCGCCTCCGCCCACGCGACCTTCTGTTCGTGTCCCTGTTGGTTGCGCTCCAGTTCCAGGCGGCGGTTCTTCGCCTCCTCCTCGCGCAGCCGCCGTTGCTGCTCGGCGGCGGCGGTCTCAAGACGGCGCACCCGTTCTCGCGCGGCCTCGACTTGGAGTTTCCGGCTCTCGGCTGCAGTCTCCGCTTCAGCACGCGCCTTCTCGAGCTCGGAGACCCGCTCGACAGCGCCGGCAATGGCGGTGACGTTCTTGTCGCGACGGTCGAAAAGCTCCTGAACGCGGCCGCACTCGGCCTCGGCGGCAGCGAGGGCGGCCTCGGCCTCGGCGCGCGCCTTGCGTCGGTCGAGAGCAGATTCAAACTCTGCGAAAACGCGATCCGTGCGCTGCCTCGCCGATTCCGCCGCGAGCAGTTGCTCGTGCAGCCCCTCCGTGCGCAAGCGGGCGCTCTCGCTCTCCTCCAGCTGCTGGCGCACGTCGCGCTCCTTGCCCTCGGCCGCGACACGTTGCCCGCGAATCTGGGCCCATGGCGAAGCCCGGCCTGTCCGCTTCTTGCCGCCCGCCGTGAACGCTTCATCCACCTTCCCCTGCACTGCCGCAAGAATGCGCTTGAAGCGCGGGTCCTCGGCCAGGGCCTGCAGCGCTTCGCTGAGGCGGTCGCGGCCGGAATCGTCGCCGTCGGCGGCGAGGCTGGTGCGCAGGATGGCAACGACGTCGCTCTGCTCGCCGAGAAGGGCCTTGGTTATGAACGACTCGGCCATGCCGTGCTTGCCGCCGGGCAACCCCGGGCCCTTGAGGCCCCAGCGCAGAATGCGCCGCAGGGTACCGTCCACTTCGCGCCCCTTGCCTTCCTGCGTGAACTCGCTGCCGTCGCGGGAAGACTCGAGGTACGCGTGGCCGCTGCTGCCGAAGCTCTTGCGCACCCGCCAGACGCGCTGCGCTTCCTGTTCGAAGGTGAGCGTCACGCGCGGCGGCGCGTCGGCGTGCCAGTCGCGCAAGGGAGCGGCCGCGGCCGACGTCGACTGCAGCAGCAGCGCGGCGCGGATCGCATTCACCAGGCTCGACTTGCCGAGCTCGTTGGGGCCGTGCAGGACATTCAGGCCGGGTTCGAGGTCGATGGCCGCATCGGCGATGCCCGCCCAATCGGTTACCTGAAGGCGCTTGATCCACATCGTCGCCGTCAATCCGACTGCCGAACCAGCCGGTACAGGTGATGCAGGGCCCGCTCGACAAGCTCCGGCTCGCTCTCGGCGCGGTCCTGGAGGCGGTGCGCTGCCGACAGCAGCACGGGCGGCAGTTCCGTGCCGAACTCGACGGGAGTCGCGGAGGCAAGGCGCAAGGCGGCGCGGTCCACGAGGAGCACGCCGGCCCGCGGCGTCGCAGCCATGGACCCGCCGAGCTCGCTCACGATGCGCTCCGCCTCGTCGTACTCGGCCATGGGCACGGCCATGTCGAGGCTCAGGCGCAGCACGGTCTTGCGCAGGTTGGGTTCGGTGGCGAGCGCACGCAGTTCCGCCATCGAACGGCAGGTCGCGTCGCGCCACGTCCAGGAGCCGACTGCCTCGGGCCGAACGATGGCGCGGCGCCGGCGGTCGAGCGGGAAGAACGCGATGGCCACGTTCCCCGTGTCCCGCTCGCCGAAGTTGGTGGCCTCCGGCGCGCCAGGGTACACCGTGGGCGCGGGCGCGTCCGACTCGACCTCACGGAACGCGTGCGTGTCCCCGATGGCGAGGTAGTCGAGGCCGCGCGCCGCAGCGCTGCCCCGGGCGATCGGGAAGTTCGTCTGGTGGCCGTCGATGTCGAAGGTCTGGCCGTGCACCAGCCCAATGCGGATGCGCCGATCGTCTGGCGCGCGGACCGGCAGCGTCTCCGCCAGCTGCGTTTGACCGGCATGGGACGTGCACGGACTCGCGTACACCATGGCGCCCTCGCCGAGCGGCAGTTGCCATCCCGGCCGGTCCACGACATGCACGTAGCCGGGCAGCCCGGATCGGAACGGGTGCTCTCGGTAGTAGACGGACCCTGGGTGGAGAGGGTCATGATTGCCGGGCAGCAGCACGACCGGGCGCTGCCAGTCGCGGCGCCGGAACTCCTTGAGAACACCCTCCCACCACTGGGCGTCTGGCGCCGGCTGATCGAAGAGGTCGCCCGCGCAGAGGACGGCGTCGACGGCGCGGCTGTGGGCCAGGTCCAGAATGCGGCCCACGACCTCGAGGCGCGCCCGGGTCAGGCGCAACTCCTGGTCGGGCCCGAACGCGGGGAAGCGGCGGCCCAGGTGCCAGTCGGCGGTGTGCAGCAGCGTCAGCGCCACGTCGTTCTCCATGCCTGTACCGCGCCGGGTCATTCGATGACGAACTCCGCCGTGAGCAATCGCTCGATCGCCGGGCGCTGGAAGCGACGGTGGTGCGCGTCTTCGTGCCACCGTCGATAGGTGTCATCCTCGCGGGCGGCCAGTTGCGCGAGCCGCTCGTCGAGGTCCGCGATGTTGGCCTCGAGCGCGCCCACGCGCGCCACGGCCTTCGCCCGCTTGTCGGCGCCGAGCGCCTGGTCGCGGGCACGTTCGGCGATGGCGAGGCGCTTGGCGCGCTCGTCGCGGGCACGGCGCCACACGAGCGTCTTGTCGGCGAGAAACTGGTCGAGTTGGTCCAGGGCGCCTTCGAAGCCGGCCCGGTCAGCGGCCGCAACTGCGCTCTGGTCGAGGAACATCTCTTCGGCGACCGCCTCGTCCAGGTGTTCGGGCGTCACCGCTAGCGGCGGATCGAGGCAGCCGACGTCTTGGCAGCGCTGTCGCAGGAGATCGAGCGCGGCCTCCGCCGGACGCAGGACTTCCTCGTCTTCGAAGACGGCCGTCACGCGCAGCCGGTCTTCGCGCTCGAAACCGCGGTGGGCGATCCGCGTCAGCGCCAGCCGGCCGCGGGCGCCGTGATGGCGTCGCAGCACCTCGGGAACATCCCTGCCGAGACGGAAACGAACGCGGAAGGGGCCCGCCCCGGCCCGCCGGGCGTCGGCGACCGCCGCCTCGATCAACGGGTGGGCGAGGTGCAACGACTCGATGTCGGCGAGGTCACGGGCCGGGCCCAGGGCCACGGTCAAGCCGCCGGCCGCGCTAGCCGGAAGCCGCGGCGAGGTGCCGATGTGGAACACCCGGCGGCCGTCGCGTTCCGCCGCCCCCCAGGGGATGCCGGCCGAATCGAGCCAGGTCGTCAGCACGCGCTCGAGCTCTGCATCGAGTTCGGCCAGCGTCGTTGGCAGGTCGGATTGGATGCGGCGGAAGACGTCACGGACGGATTCGTCGAGGCTCGTCTCGATGAGCCCGATCGTCCGCCCTCGTACGCGCTCGAGGTCCTGCCGGCGTTCCTCCAGGGTGTCGCGCAGCCGGCGCAGCTCGTCTTCGACCTCCTGCGCCGACCGCGCCCGGTCCCAGATGCGCCGCACCTCGGTCTCGAAGTTCGGGCCCAGCGCCGAGACCAGCTCCTCCGACGCATCGGAGCGCGGGGTCTGCAACACCACGTCGGAGGTATCGAGCACCTTGCCGAACAGGTCGAGCTTGGTGCTGAGTATGTCGAACGTGAGGCGTTGCGCCTCGTTGTCCTTGGCGAGGAAGTTGATCACCGTGACGTCGCGTTTCTGACCGTAGCGGTGACAGCGGCCGATGCGCTGTTCGATGCGCTGCGGGTTCCAGGGCAGGTCGTAGTTGACGACGGTGTCGCAGAACTGCAGGTTGAGGCCCTTCGCCCCCGCCTCCGACGAGATCAGCACCACGGACCGCGTCCGGAACTCATGCACCAGGGCCAGGCGTACGGCGACGGTGGAGCTCGGCCGCAGATGCGGAGCAATGTCGGGCTCCACCTCTTCCCGCCAGACGCGCAACGCCCCGAGCGAGCGCGCCGAGTCGTTGACTCCACGAAAGAGCGTGATGTCGGCGTCCACAAGTTCCGTCTGCTCGAGCAGGAGCCTGCGCAGGTAGTCTTGTGTGGTGAGCGATTCGGTGAAAATCACCACCTTGCGGCGGTCCTCGGGCCGCGCCATGACGAGCCGCACCGCCTTGACCAGGCTGTCGGCCTTGCCGTCGTGGGGCAAGGCCCGGGCGCGGCGGGCGAAGTCCTCCACAAGCGCCAGCTCCTCCCGCGCGGAAGCGCGTTCCAGCTCCGTCCCGCCCACGGTGTCGGCCGGCGGAGCATTGTCGTCGGTCGCCAGCGCGACATCCGGCAGATCGTCTTCGAGATCCCCCGTGAATGCGGTGACTGCCCCCGGATCGCTTTCGCCTGTCAGCCGCGTCCGCAGACGGCCCGCAACACGATCGAGGCTGGCGGCCAGCGCCGCGGTCGATGAAGCCATGCGGCGATGGAAGCCGAGAAGCAACAGCTGCCGCGAGCGGCCGTGGAACGCATGGAGCTGCGGCCGCAACAGGTAGTCGGTGACATCGTCGTAGAGGGTTCGCTCGGCCGAGCTCATGCGGTACTCGAAGAGCTGGGCGCGGCGACCAACGAACGGCTTGTCGAGAAACTCCTGGGCCTGACGGCGTAGCGTGCGCTGAATGACGGTGCCGAGTCGGCGCCTGAGTTCCTGGGCTTGTTCCGCGGCGACTCCGCGGCCGTCGCCGCCGACGCAGAAGACGTCCTCGAACACCGGCTTCGTTCCGAGCAGCGTGCCCGTCGGATCGACATACTGGACGAGTCCCCACAACTCGGCGAGTGAATTCTGAATCGGTGTCGCGGTCAACAGCACGACAGGCGAAGCCCCGATGACCTTGCGCATCCGATGCGCGGTCCGCGCGAACCCGCTGTTCTCGTCGTAAACGCCGTCGCTGTCGAATCGGCGATGAATGCCGGCGAAGACTTCATGGGCTTCGTCGATTAGGCAGAGATCGAACGGTGGCGACCCACTCAGGCGTGCGAACCCCGTGTTCGCGCCGATGTATTCGCGCCCAGCGAGGAAGACGCCGGCGCCGCCGATATCGATGTCAGCGTCCGCCGTCTCGACGGCTTCGATGCCGAACAGCGTGTAGAGCTCGTGCTGCCATTGCCCGAGCAGCGGGCGCGGCACGACAATGAGAACCCGAGTGGCCCCCTCCGCCAGCAGTTGGGCGACGACGAGGCCGGCTTCAATGGTCTTGCCGAGCCCGACTTCGTCGGCGAGGATGCAGCCGCCCTCCGGGACGCGGCGCAGCGCGAACATGACGGCGTCGACTTGGTGTGGGTTGGGGTCGATTCGCCCTCGGCGTTGGGACGCCACTTGCCGCCGGCGTTCGCCGGCGGGCCGGAGTCGGACCAGTTCCTCCGCTTGGTAGCGACGGTGAATGGGATGCACTGGCATGGGGACAGGTACGGCGGGCGCTACGCCACTGTCAGCCCGCCCAAGCCGACGCCCTTACGGACACGCCGTCCCCTTGGCCGCCGAGCAGGGCGATCCAGTTCTTTAGCCCCGATTGTTTCCCTCTCACGGCGTCGTCGTCCCCCGCTCAACGAAGGCCGCCGGGGCGTGAACCCCGGCGACACAATACACCGTTCAGCGGCCGCAGGTACGCTCAACGAAGGCCGCCGGGGCGTGAACCCCGGCGACACGTAGCGGGAATTCTTTGCAGCGCAGGTGCGGGGCTGGGCGTGCCCCAGGACCACCGCGAGGCCATCAGGTGGTACCAACGTGCCGCCGTAGCACAGGGGGGCTCCCCGGTGCCGCCGCCCAGAACAACCTCGGGGTGGCGTATGTCCGCTGGGAAGGCGCACCGCAGGACTCCGGGAGGCTGCCCCAGTGGTTCCCGACTCGCCGCCGAACAGGGTTTCGCCCGAGGCCCAGTTCAGGCTTGGGTTGGCGTAATCCCTGGGAGATGGTGTGCCACAGGATCCCGTTTCTGCGCATATGTGGATGAACATCGCTGCCGCGACCGGCCGTCGGGGCACAAGTCCCCCCCACCCCAGGTGTTGGAGACACAGGGGGCAGTTGGTGGCTCCTGACGGCCTGCCCGACTCCGCGACACATCCCGGCGAAGTCATGCTGGGAAGGTACAGGGGGAGAGCGTCCGCGGTTCGGATGCAGTTTCCGTCAATGTTCATGCGGGTGCAGTCGTCACGACGTGCGATTAGATCGGGGCAGAAACCGTGTAAAATTGGGGCGAAACCTGCTAGGGTATACCTAGAAGGTCAACCCCAGATGGACTCTCAGGTGCTGGCGCAGTGGGCACAGATCGCTATCGGTGTCGTGTCCGTCTTGGCGGCGCTCGTCGGGATCGCCGGGGCGCTGATCGCGGTGTTCTGGCGCGGCGTGACGCTCACGAACACGATCACGGAAAAGATAACGGAGTCCGAGAACCGGCTTCGTAGTGAGAACCGAGAGGCACACGCCGCGATCGGCACGAACATCAAGCGGCTCGGAGATCAGCTCGGCACCACGCTCAACAGGCTGACTACCGATGTTGCGGTTCTGCGCGGCCGGCAGGAAGAACGCGACCAGCGCGGCGGCTGAGTCCGATAAAAGGCGGATCCGTTAACGAGGTCCGGCCCGTGAACACGGGCCTTTCCCGCCAACTCCCCACCCTTGTGGACGTCCCCCCGGCGCCAGAGCAGGCCGGGGGGACGGGACTCTTCTACAGAAGGCCGGCCGCCGCCTGGCGCGCCGCCGCCCGGCGCACCGCCGTCCGATACGATTTGCCGCGATGCGCAGGTCGAGTCCGCGGGCGAAGATGGGGAAGGACGTAGCGTCGACGCTGGCTTCGTTGCTGGAAGACGAGTGATCAGCATGGGGCCGTGGCCCATTCTGGGCCACACGGCCCCGGCACTCGGCCGACCGCAACCCCTGGGGTCGCTCGGCATGCGTTATACTCGGTGATGTGGTCGCGGGCGTTGGACGTGTCCCGATCGCCGTGTTCGAGGGAGCTGCCCGCAGGCAACCCAGCAGCAGCCGGGTCCGAAAATTTCAAAACTGAGCACTCTGCCCGATTTCGGGGGAGGACAACGATGGCGATGAGTGGCTGGCGCAGGTTCGACCGCGCTACGGTGAACATGGAGAGGGGCGCCGGAGCCATCTACGAGCTAGGCACCGGTGACGGGGACGAGGTCATCTACATCGGTAGCTCGGGCGAAGCCAAGACACGGCTTCTGGCGCATCTGAGCGGGAGCGAGGGGTCCTGCACGCAGAGCGCGAGCATCTATCGCATCGACTACCAGTACGACCACCAAGCTGCCGAGCGGCGGCGGTACATCGAGTACCTTTATGACCACGACGGCCAGTCGCCCCTGTGCAACGACAGGCGTCCGTAGCCGTCGGGCTGGTCAGCGTCACCGCCCTCCGGAAGATCAACGAGCTGGTAGCCCGCGTGGCCAAGGAGGCTCCACGGAAGGACTGGAGGGGGTGTGGCCGCGGGCGGCTGGCGAGACGATGCAGGGCTGCACCGCCTCACCCAAGTGCCGGCCGCCGCGGCCGACTGGTTACGCCGGCCTACTCCTGGCGGTCTCGCGCTCGTAGAACGCCCTGAGCGGCCCCCTGCGGGCTTTCCGTGGCCGGATGGCCGGCGCTGATCGGCGCGCAGCGGCCCTTGAGCGCCGAGCGCCCTCATGACGCAGCGTCCCCGAGATCACCTCCCGCCTCGTGGATGGCTTCCCCGATAGCATCCTGCGCGCCGGCATCGCCAGCCGAAGACGACGACGGTTGCAGCAGCTTACGCATCGTGAACTTCCGGGAGTCGGCCGCGCCGTAGTCGTCCGGCAACCGCCGGCCGGCGCGGGTCCGCATCGCGCAGGCGGCGCAGCGATCGTCGGCGCGGAGCACGAGGTCTACGGTCCGGCCGCAGCGCCGACACTGCCACGTCATCGACCGATGCTCCCATGTATCCGGCTGAACACCAAGTGGCGCGAGCTCGCGAGCCTGCTCGGCGAGATCTTCACGGCTACAGGAAGGGACGGCCGGACCGGGGAGCCGGCGGTTCGCGACGGCGACGGCGCGATCCCGCGGCCCGCGGCCTCTCCGCATCAGAAGCTGGTGATCTTCACCGAGCACCGCGACACGCTGCGCTACCTGCGCCGAGGGCATCGCTGGCTGCTCGACCGGGAGCGGTCGACGACGTCCTGTCAGGCGGACGTGTGCGAGGCGTGCGGTATGCTGCGGTTGACGTCGTTCCGGACCGGTCAGCCGAGCTACGAGCCGGCGGACGAGGTGAGCTTGGACGATGGTTCGGGTTACTCAGCCAGCGAGCGATCAAGCGGGGTTCGTTCCACAGCGTCACCGATCTGGTGCACAAGATCCAAGCGTTCATCGACGCGTACAATACCTCCGCCACCCCGTTCGTCTGGGTCGCCTCGGCGCAGTCGATCATCGACAAGGTGGCGCGTATTGCGATGCGCATTTCCGGGACGGCACACTAGCGACCACGACCCGTGTCCATGACTCGACGCAAGCTGCCCATCGGCATGCAGACCTTCCGGGACATCCGGGAGAGCAACTGCTACTACGTCGACAAGACCGCCTACGTCTGCGGGTTGTTTGCGGGAGGGGGCGAAATCCTACGTTAAGTGTCGTCACGTTGGGTGCGGGCCGGCACCCGGCCATCGGTATTCTCCGGTCAGGTTGATGTGTTCCCATCCGAGCGGCGAGACGTGGGTCAGGAATTCGGCCGGGGTCTCAAGCTCGGCCTTCTGCCTGGCGAAGACGGCCTCGCTGAGCTTCTGCGTGTTCCTGCGGTCCTTTCGATGCGGAGCATGCCATCGTCGATGCTGGCGCCCGTGATCGCGCCGGCTCGCGCCGCGGCGTCCAGCCTGCGCAGCCCCTCGTCCAGCGCGCCCTTGCGCTCCGCGAGCCAGTCCTTGCGGAGTGGCCGGAACCGGCAGGCTGCGGTCGGCATCAACAACAGCGGGAGCCGACAGCAGCGTCTTCCTGATGTCGCCGTAGCGGCGCGACCGTGCCAGCCAGAGGTCGCCGGCGCGGAACGCATCGCGCAGGTGGAACAACACCGCCGTCTCCCACAGGCGGTGGTCGGGTTGGGTGCGCAGCAGCCTGCTCCACTTCGAATTCGGCCGGAGGAAGCCGGTCGGCCGCGCCTTGGCGACGTTGCGCAAGACGTCGATCGGCTTCCAGCAAGGGTTTGGCCACGGGCGACGCCTCGATGTCCAGCGTGCGCAGCATGCGCGGCGTTTAGCGGCGGAAGCGGCTGTAGCCCGCCAACACGTGGTTCAACGGGTCTGACGCGACCGTGGCGGCAAGGGCGGTAGCCGTTGCGACGAGGTCTCCGAGGCCCTCGCATCCGGGACTGTCCGCGATCACCGCGTCGAGTGCCGCGCCCGCATCCCTCGCGCCGAGCAACGACGTTCCCCAGAGCGGCGAAGGACCGTAGCGCCTCGCGCACTGCGGCCGTTTCGTCTCCGAGTTGCGCTTCGCAAGTGCGCACGGCGGTGCGATAGGTCCTGCGGACGATCCGGTCGTGGGTCTCCACCACGGCATCGGCGAGGAACATCTCCCACTCGACGGCGCAGACCGCAAGAATCGCGAGGCGACGGTTCTCCGGGAGCTCGCGCAGCCCGTCGGCGAAGTAGCGTTCCCCTTGCCGGCGCAGCCGCGTGATCCGGTGCGCGGGAACGTCGTCGAAGAGGCCCTCCGGGAAATCGAGGCGCTGCAGGTACTCCAGGCGGTCCAGCAGCCGGTTGGCGTCGGCGGAATTGGTTCCCGGCTCGAACTGCCTGAGCCACACGAACCGCGTCACGTTGGCGCCGACCGTCTCGCGGAGCAGATTCTCAAGTCCCCGGCGAAGTTCGGGCGGAACGCGTTCGGCGATGCGGGCTTCGATCCGGCGTTCGGCGTCGACCAGCGCGTCGGCGCAAAGCCGCTCAATCGTCGTCGTGGTCGGCAGGATCGTGCGCGTCTGCCGGCAGGCATCGACGAACCTGCGCGCCAGATCCTCGTTCGACCGCGCCAGCGGCGCCTCTTCGCGGAGCCGGTCGCCGAGCTCACGCGCCGCGTGGTCCGAGAAGGACCGGAATCCGTACAACCGGCGCAGCTCGGCAAGATGCTCGTGCCGGGTCTCGGACCGCACCGCGTAGTCGGCCAGTTCGTACCCGTCGAGGTCGAGCTGGCGGCCGATGAAATCCACCACCGCCAGCGGAATGAACTCGCCCGGAGCCAGCAGGCGGCCCGGGTAGCGGAGCACGCACAACTGCAGCGCGAAGCCCAGCTTGTTGCGGGGGCGCCGGCGCGCCTCGATGTGCTGCAGGTCTTCGTCGCTCAGCGTGTAGTGGCGCAGCAGGTCCGCCTCGTGTTGCGGGAGCGAAAACAGGGCCGACCGCTGTGGGCCGGTCAGGACGGTTCTCCGAGCCATTCTTCTCGCTCGCGGTCGCTGGACCTGTAGCGCGACGCCCCTGCAGGACGCCGGCGTCGACCAAGTGAACCTCTACCACGACCTCGCCTCCGGCGTACGCGACCACCGGCCGGGGACCCGACAACTGCTTGCGCGCCATCGGCCTGCGGGTGCTCGCCGGCCAGGGCGCACAGACGACACCACCACCGGTGTCTGCCGCCTCGTGTTCGGCATCTTTTTCGCGGCGCTGGCCGACTTCGAGCGGGAGCTGATCCGTGAACGCACCCTGGCCGGACTCAAGGCCGCTCTACAGGTCCGTCGGGGCTGCAGGGAGAGTACGCGAGCAGGGCGAGAAAGGTCATCGCCTCTTGAACCGGGAATCCCAAGCGCCCTCACCAGCGGCAGAGCACGTGCTCAACCTTAGCGTAGGATTTCGCCTCCTCCCGCAAACAACCCGACCGCGTCGGCCGCGCTGCAGAGGCTCAACCGCTTCCAGGCCTCGAACCGCTTCTACGCCGCCAATCGGGAGCTCGGCCGCGCGCTGAAGGTCGAGTGGCTCACTCTCCTCGTCGCGCAGCCACAACTGCCGGAGGCGTCAGATGTCGAAGTCCGTACCTGATCTTGAGCAGGCCCTGGCGCGCACCTCGAGGGGGGCGTGCCAGGCGGCCTGTCGAGCCCCACGAGGACCGTCCTTCCCGCGTGATGATCGCCATCCACGTCGATCTGGAGGTTCGGGACCAGTTGCGGGCGATCGCCTACGAGCAGAAGGTCCCGCTCCGCGGCCTGGTCTGCGCCGGGCTCAACGCCGTCTTCGCCCAGCACCACAAACCCGAAATCGCTCGCTGACCGCCGCGCTTCAACGTGCCCTGCGTCCGATAACGCCGAGTTCAGTTAACTTCACCGGCCCAATGTTTCCGGGCATCCGCGCCGGCTCTCTTTCCGGCGTGGCGTCGAGGCGGCGAGCATGCGGATGGGCCGATTCCCGCCGTGGACTCGCCAGACCTGCGAGCTATACGATCATTCCCAGGGTTCCGTCAGGACTGAGCACGCATGTACGAAATCAGGACAGCGGACCGGTCGACCGACCATCGAGAGTTCCACATCGTGAAGTGGGCCGCCCTGGACCGCTACGGCAGGCTTGCACGGCATGCTCCACACGGCCCCCTGATCCGTAGACGTAGCGTGTCGGTGCGAGAGAAGTACGCAGGTTCCTACACCGCGATCATCGTGAACCATGCAGCGACTATGGCTCACGCCTTTCACTCCGATCGGTACGCCTCCGGTTTCGCGCTCGCCCGTCCGACGCTGGAGGCGCTACTCAAGCAGGTTCTACTCACCGCCTACGAGGGAGACGACGATGGGTGGCAGAAGCTCGTAGACCGGCGTATCAGTGTGAACCGTCACAGCCTCAAGGAGCTGGCGACTCGCTCCGGATGGCCGGACCTCAGTCAATGGTGGACGGATCTCGCGCCGGTGCTCAACGATTTCGTACACGGCGGAAAGGGCCAACTGACGAGCAATCCCGTTGACGAGAATGGCTGGCCTATCTATCCCGGCGACTGGTTCTGGACGGCCATGCTCGTCGCCACCATCGCCATGCTCGCGACCTGTGGCTGGTTCTGGGCACACGTGGGCGACGAAGACCGCACGCAATCGGTGCTAGCGGACCTGTCTTCCGAAGACTGGGGGACCGTCACGGTCGCTCGCAACGGCCAGACCATTCAGATTCTCGGGCCGAGACTCTGAATACGTACCGGCTCGGAGATGAACTGAACGACGAAGTCATCGCTGAAAACGCCCGCCGCTGGGCCCTCCATCAACGCGGAGGGAACGCGTGTCCCAGGCAGTCGTCCGCGTCCAGGGCCTGACGTTCGGGGGAGGTAACGCGACGGTGGGTGCTGTATGGCCCCGCCGGAGCCGGTTTCCCGGCATCGGGCGACACTACACCTTCCGGTTCTACACCGGCGACACGCTGGAGTACGAGGAGTCGGTACCCTACACGCTGAAGACCGTCGGCTTTCCGACAGACGTGGTTGCGCGCCGCGAAGGGAACGACCCGGTGGTCGAATGGACACCGCCGAGCGACAGCGGGCCAAGCATGGACGGCAAGGTGCTCCTTTTCCCCGACGGCGGCGAGGTCATCAGCCAAGTCTACAACTGGGGCACGCGTAACGCTCGGCTCCCAGACATTCCGTTGAGCGATGGTACCACCACCCTGGTCAGCGTCACGCTCACCTTCAACCACTCCCCTTCTGCCGGCGGCTACGCCTACTCGGAGTACGTCCGGCTGGTCTGGTGAGGGGTAGTTGAGAGTGAAAGTGAGGCCGGCGAGCCGGAAGCGTGAACGGCGCGGGCGCGCCGCGACGGCAGACGGGCGCGGCGGCGGAGCTCGGCGTTCCCGCCCTGGTATAGCCGGGCTCGTCGCGACCAACTCCATTCGGGGTCACGCGAACCGGAGGGTGCTGCAGGCGGCATCCGCGTCGCCTTGCCGGACGCCCGGCCGCGGGCCATCAACCACGCGAGCGAACTCACCACCGGTGTCCGCCGACCCGCGTTCGTCCCGGTCGACGCCAGCGGCCAGGCCCCTGGGCCGAGTGAGCCAGGAGACTCGAGGCGGCCGACAAGCGTTCCTCGGCCGCCTCGCCGGCATCACTGAGGATCCTGTTCCGCGCAACTGACGCGGCCGTTCCGGTTGTCGTCCCACGCGGCGATCGCCTCGCGGCCGGGGGCGGGACCTCACCACGTGCGAACGAGATCAACTCCGTCGAGGCGCAACCCGCCAGCACTTGATCCAGCGTGTCATCCCCAAGGGGGTGGCGAACCGCTCCGGTCAGTCGAAGACTTGAAGTTCGGCTTCCCGGCACGCGTCGTGCAGACGCTTTCGTTCCCGACCGAGGCCATCAATCGCTCCCCGTATTTCGTCTGCGGTCGTCGGCCAGTTGACGAACGACAAGGTCGTCAGCTGAACTTCTGGTCCAACCGGCTCCCAAAAGTGAAGAACCGGGGTCGGGAGCATGCTCAATCGCAGGTGTGATTCGCTCTCGCGCCATCTCTTGTCACATCGTGGGCAAGCGAAAACCTGCGGCGGCACGACACCGCTGGTCACGAGGCCAATGAAGTAGAACTCCTGGCGGCATTCCGGACACCGACGGATGCGTTTAGGTGGGAGAGCGTGTCCCATCGGTTGATGATGCCCCACGGGGATCCGCTGGCGCAAGGGGAAATTGCCACAGGGGTCCGCGCCACGAATCGAACGCCGGAGCGCGAGTCAGACACCCGTCTGGCGCGGGCGTGGGCGACTTCAACCAACCCGACTGGACACGGGTTGTAGAGAGCGTGTTATGCAATAGAGAATCAGGAGGTCGTGTGGAAAAACTGGATGCAGTTGTTGTGAATCGTAACGGTCGGCTCGTGCTGCGCTGCCCTGGCTGTGTCGGACCCGGCGACGAGGCACCTGCTCCCAATTACAGGCCTACGAGACTCGAACGTCTGGGCGTACCCTTGCAGGAGGCGTGCACGAAGTGCGGCCGGACGCTGGAGACGCTGCGAGAGGTCGAACCGCGACCGCCGAGATGGCCGAAGTTCCCGAAGTGGGTGAAAGGGCTCGGGGCGCAGATTCTTCGCGTCCTCCTTGGGAAAGCCATCGGTGAAATTCTGGGCAACCTGCAATTCCGCCGTTGGCGACCTGCCAAGTGTCCGATAAACGGCGGATTCGGTTAACGAGGTCGGGCCCGTGTTCACGGGCCTTTCGGCCGAGAATCGACCGCTGCGGCCGCGCGCCTTCGCCTCGAAGTCGGCCCGATTCGACCGGGCGGCGGGGGCCGGTTTCGCCCGCGCCGGACGCGTGGTAGGCTGCCCTTGATGTTCGATACGCTCGCCGTCGCCCAGCAGCTCGCGGGCGACGGCGTCGCCCGCGACCAGGCCGAGGTCATCGCCAAGGCGATCCACGACGGCCGGACCCGGCTGATCCACTGGATGGTCGGCACCGTCATCGCGACGGCCACCTTGACCGTCGGCATCCTGCGCCTGCTTGGATGACCACCTCGAAGTCCCCGGCCGCGGCGGCGATCCGGTCCTCGATCCGGCGCGCGCTCCAGAGCGACGACCAGCAGCCGGCCCCCCATCACCGACCTGCAGGCGGCCATCAACGACGCGATCACGGCGCTCGACCGGCTGGGGGGCGCACCAGGCGGCCTGTCGAGCCCCACGAGGTCCGTCCTTCCCGCGTAATGATCGCCATCCACGTCGATCCGGAGGTTCGAGACCAGTTGCGGGCGATCGCCTACGAACAGAAGGTCCCGTTGCGCGGCCTGGTCTGCGCCGGGCTCAACGCTGTCTTCGCCCAGCACCACAAACCCGAAATCGCTCGCTGATCGAATGAGTATCGAACCCCGTGTCCAGATCCTGGTCGAGTACGCGAAATGGACCGCCCGGGCGGCAGTCAACGTGGGGACGTGCCCGATCAAGGCCAGGAAGCCCATCTATCGGCTTCTCGATGGAGTTGCGTTCGCTGGAGTACTCTCAGACGTGGTGGTTTCACCAGAGCGGTTCGACGCTTGGCACCAGCGTGAAACCGAAGCGTTGTGCCACCGAGCGAACAAACACTTGCACGACATCGCCCACGAAAACGGACAAGAGCCGACGGAATTCCCGGTCGTTTGGAGCGCCAAGCTGATCAACGTCTTCCTGAAGACGGCGGTCTACGCCGGAGGGCTCGGACGCGAAGGCCTTCGCGACGTGCTTCACCCACCGCTCGACAACGGCCTCAGGAAGGGGCTCAAGAAGCACTTCCACGGTCGGTCGGACATGCTCGAGAAGGTGGACTTCGGGGCGATCAAGCACATCACCGACTACACGCACTCGGCGGGGTCGTCGAACGTTTCGCCGCCGACGTACCGAATCGTGATCGAGGGCTGCCGTGTTGCAGCCAAGGAACTCGGGTGCTCCTTGATCGAAGTCGAGCAGCTCGCCGGCCTTGGGCTCGGTCCCGACGAGGAGCCCCCCGGCAAGCTGGTCAGCGCGATCTGCCGCTACGTCCGATAACGGCCCATTACGTTTACGTCTGGCAACCGTTGGGACCCGCTTCCGCAGTTCGGGTGAAACAGCCGCCCTCATGAGGCGCCGGCCCGCTCGAACAGAGACCGGGGCAGACCAGACTGCAACGTGCCGATACGGAGTACCCGGTGGTTCGGCACAGGTATCGTGTGAAGTTGCCCCACGTCGGTCGAGGAACCGCGGAATCGAAGCGCCGGCATCGGGCGCGGCCTGCAGCTCCTGGTCGACGTGGGAGTCGGCTACCTGCGCCTCGGCCAGTCGCTGTCGACCCTCTCGGGCGGCGAAGCGCAGCGCCTCAAGCTGGCTTCCGAGCTGACGCGGAGCGGTAACGTCTACGTCATGGACGAGCCGACCACCGGCCTCCACCCGGCCGACATCGACCGGCTGCTCACCATCGTCGACCGGCTCATCGCGGGCGGCAACA
>Ga0209754_1001478_pt1 | contig 23363 bp, 27 predicted proteins | sample MesohylBB_FD_187295 | JGI IMG/M metagenome (GOLD analysis project Ga0209754, IMG submission 187295) | Host-associated microbial community of the marine sponge Aplysina aerophoba from Gulf of Piran - sponge mesohyl, lysed by bead beating... | ecosystem: Host-associated > Porifera > Sponge >... | reverse complement strand
GGGAGCCGCAGCGCGGAAGTAGGATTGCAGCGCGGACGGCCAGCGACCGACAACGGCGGATAGCAGCGGCGATCGGATGCACATCATCATCATCGGCGGCGGCGCCATCGGGTATCCGCTGGCGAAGGCCCTCGGTCCGGCGCACGACGTCTTCGTGGTCGATTCGGATCCGCTGGTCGGCGAGCGCTTCGCGGACGCCGACGTCGAGTTCGTGGCCGGCAGCGGCGCCAATCCCGACGTGCTGCGGCGGGCGGGGGTCGAGCGTTGCGAGCTGCTCGTCGCCTCGGCGCAGCTCGACGAGATCAACATCGTCGCCTGCGCGCTCGGCAGCAGGCTGGGCGCGCGGCGGACGATCTGCTTCGCCACCCGCGAGGACCTGCTGGTCGGCGGCGCCGACGGCCTGCACGGCCACTTCGGCATCGACGAGATCATCTGGCCGGAGGCGGAGCTGGCCGCCGACATCGAGCGCATCATCATGGCGCCGGGGGCGACCGACGCCGAGGTGTTCGCGGGCGGCCGCATCGAGCTGCTGGAGTACCGCCTCGACGCCGCCTCGCCGCTGGTGGGACCGCCGGTGGCGTCGCTCGACCTGCCGCCGGGGGTGGTCATCATCGCGGTGAAGCACGAGCTCTCCACCTCCATCCCGCGCGGCGAGACGCGCCTGGAGGCCGGCGACAAGGTCGTGCTGATGGGCAACCGCGACGGCATGGCGCAGCTCCGCACCCTGATGGCCCCCGGCGCGGGGGACGCGGCGTCGCAGCTCGTGACCATCATCGGGGGCGGCGACGTCGGCTACCGCCTGGCGCAGCACCTCGACCGCGCCGACGGGATTCGACTGTGCGTCATCGAGCGGGATCCGGCCCGCGGCGAGCTGCTGGCCGCGGCGCTGGGCCGCGCCCTCATCCTCCAGGGGGACGGCACCGACCTGGAGCTGCTCGAGTCGGAGGACATCGGCCGCAGCGACGTCCTGGTCTCGGTCATCGACAACGACGAGCGCAACCTGCTCGCCTCCCTGCTCGGGCGGCAGCTCGGCGTCGGCAAGGTGATTACACGCGTCAGCAAGGCGTCCAACCACCGCCTGTTCGAGCGGGTCGGCATCGACGTGGCGCTGTCCGCCCGCGGCGCGGCGGTGACGTCGGTGGTCCACCAGATCGACAGTGGGCGCGCCAGCCTGCTCGCCATCCTGCAGGAGGGGCAGGCCCGCGTCGTGGAGCTGACCACGCCGGCGGGCTTCCTGCCCACCGCGGTCAAGGACCTGCGCCTGCCGCGGGATTCCATCATCGGCACCGTGCTGCGCGCCGGCGAGGTCCTCGTCCCGCAGGGCGACCACCGGATAGAGGGAGGCGACCGGTTGCTCGTCTGCTGCACCGAGGCGGCGGTCCGGGGCGTGCGCGACCTGTTCGCGCGCGGGTAGCCGCGGCTCATGCGCTTCATCCACATCGCCCAGGTCGCCGGCCGCATCTGCCGGCTGTTCGCCGCCGCGTTCGCCGCGCCAGCGGCCGTGGCCGCCTTCTACGGCGAATGGACCGACATCCCGGGCTTCGTGCTCGGCGGCGTCGTCAGCGGCGGCATCGGGCAGACGCTGCTCGGCATCTCGCGCGGCGCCGACGACGATCTGCGCCGCATCGAGGCGCTGTCGGTGGTGGCCGGCGTGTGGCTGCTGTTCGCCGTGCTGTGCTCCATCCCCTACCTGTGGGTCGGTTTCGGCGTCATCGACGCGCTGTTCGAGGCGATGTCGGGGATCACGGCGACCGGCGCGACCATCCTGACCGACTTCGAGTCGCCGGGGCGGGGCGTGTTCTTCTGGCGGGCGATGACGCAGTGGATCGGCGGCATGGGGGTGATCACCCTGGTCGTCGCGGTCCTGCCGCGCCTCGCGGTGGGGGTCCGCCAGTTGTTCTTCGCCGAGGCGCCGGGGCCGACCGAGGAGAAGCTGGCGCCGCAGATCCGCAAGACCGCGGCGTCGCTCTGGCGCCTCTACGCGGGCCTGACCGCGGCCGAGGTGGTCGCGCTCGGCCTGGCCGGCATGCCCTGGTTCGACGCGGTGTGCCACGCGATGACGACGCTGGCGGCGGGCGGCTTCTCGCCCCACGCGCAGTCGATCATGGGTTACGACAGCGCCCTCATCGAGTGGATCATCTGCCTCTTCATGTTCCTTGCCGGGGCCAACTTCGCGCTGCAGTACCGGGCGCTGCTCGGCCGGCCCGGCGCGCTGTTCCGCGACGACGAGTTCCGGGCGTACGCGGGCATCGTGGCACTGGCCGCCGGCTCGCTGGCCCTGCTGCTGTGGACCGTCGAGAGCGACGGCGCGCCGCTGCGCCGGGCGACGTTCCAGGTGCTCTCGATCCTGACCACCACCGGCTACGCCACGACCGACTTCGACCTGTGGAACGACCGGACCAAGCTGGTGTTGCTGGCCATGATGTTCATCGGCGGCTGCGCGGGCTCGGCGGCCGGCGGGCCGAAGGTGCTGCGGCACATGCTGGTGGGACGCTTCACGCTGCTGGAGCTGCGGCGGACGCTGCATCCGCGCGGCGTGCTGCCGCTGAAGCTCGGCGGGAAGGTCGTGCCGGACGAGGTGATCCGCTCGGTCCTGGTGTTCTTCCTGTTCTACGTTCTCGTGTTCGCGGTTTGTACGGCGGTGGTCATCGGTTTCGGAGCGGACCTGGAGACGGCGGTGACCGCCACCACCGGCACGCTGGGCAACATCGGGCCGGGCTTCGGCGAGGTGGGCCCGATGGCGAGCTACGCCGGGCTGCATCCGGTGAGCAAGATGACGCTGATCGCCGCCATGTGGATCGGGCGCCTGGAGGTGGTGACGGTGCTCGCGCTGCTGCGGCCCGAGGTCTGGACCAGCGCGCACTGGCGGGGGATCGAGGGCTAGCAGTCTGCGCCGTAGAAACGGCGTAGACTGCTAGTCAGGCCCGGTTGGGCGGCAATCGGAGCCGGCGGCGACGATTGTCGGGCTAGTCGCAAGTGGTCTATCTGGTTCATCACGGCGAGGCGACCGATCCGGGCGTCGACGCGCAGCGTCCGCTGACCGCGGCCGGCCGTGCGGCGGTCGACCGGCTCGCGCGGGAGGCGGCGGGGCGCGGCGTCGCCCCGGCCGAGATCTGGCACAGCGGCAAGCTGCGTGCGCGCCAGACCGGCGAAGCGTTCCGGCTGGCGTGCAACCCGCTGGCCGCCTTCACGATGGTGCGCGGCCTGCAGCCGGCCGATCCCTCCGACATCCTCGCGGACCGGCTGGCCGGCGAGCCGCGCGACGTGCTGCTGGTCGGTCACATGCCGCACATCGCGCGCCTGCTGCGGCGGCTGATCGGCCGCGTCGGGGAGGACGTGGAGTTTCCCCCGCACGGCGTCGTGGCGCTGGAGCCCGAGCCGGGCGGCGACCCCACGCGTTGGCGCGAGGCGTGGCGGCTTGTACCAGCCGCACGTTGCTGACGACTCGTCTTCCCTGCGGTCAGCTACCTCACTTCCCCGGAAGGCGTGATGCAGTAAATGTTCGCAGTATGATGTGAATAATGCGTACGACGATCTCGCTCGACGACCGGCTTGCAAAGCAGGTGCGCCGGGAGGCGGCGGCGACGGGCGTCAGCGTCAGCGCCTGCATCGCCAGCATCCTGGACGACGCGCTCAAGAGCCGAGCGGCGGTGGAGTCACCGAAACCGTTCCGGCTGATCGCCGTCGGCGGTAGTGGTTCGCCACCCGGGATCGATCTCGATCGGCCCCGCGTAATCGAGATCGCCGATGATGAAGCTCACTTCGGTCACCGGCGCTCCTGATCCGAATGCTGTTACCGGACGTCAACGTGCTGGTGTACGCGCACCGCAGGGATTCGATCCGGAACCACGCGGAGTACGCGGACTGGATCTACGGGTTGGCGACGGCCCAGAGCCCTTCGCACTCTCTGTCCTGGTGTTGTCGGGTCTCGTCCGGGTAGTCACCAACGCCCGTATCTTTACTCCGCCGTCCGCCCTCGACGAGGTATTCGGCTTTATTGCGGAACTCGCACACCGGCCCACGGCCCGCATCGTCGGACCCGGTCCCGATCACATGGCCATCTTCGAGCGACTGTGCCGTGACGCCGGAGCCACGGGGAAACTGGTCGCCGATGCCCAGCACGCGGCGGTCGCAATCGAACACGGGTGCACGATGGTCTCGACCGATTCGGACTTCGACCGATTCCCCGGGCTCCGCTGGCAGCATCCGTTGCGCCCTTGATCTTTCCGGACGCTCGCTGCAGGAAGAAAGCGAGCACTTGAGAGTCAGTGCAGCGCGCGCAGCTCCTCGTCGCGCGACCGCGGCGTCGCTCTGGCACCTCTACGCGGGCCTAGCCATTGCCATCCGCGCGGCCGTGGTCATCGGCTTCGAGCGGACCTGGAGAGGGCTGGGTCCGAGTCCACCGGCACGCTGGTCAACATCGGCCCGGGCTTCGGCCAGCTGGGCCCCGATGTCGAGCTACGCTGGCCTGCATCCGGTCAGCGATCTCGATCGGCCCCGCGCGATCGAGATTGCCGATGATGAAGCTCGCGAGGCGCGGCGTTGCTTGCAGTGCCGCATTCCGGTGTGCCGCAGCTTCCTAACTAACTAACTGCGGCCGCCGACAGGCAACCGGTCTACTGCATCGGCCACGCTGACGATCTGAATGCCCTCCACTTGGCCAAGGGCCAACATGTGCTTCTTGTCGCCGGAGATGATCAGGTCTGCGCGTCCGGCGATCGCCGTGCCGAGGATCCGGTTGTCGTCCGGGTCGGGTGACACCTCCACGTCGGGCAGGTCGGTGGTGACGACTTCGCCCACCGCCTCCAGGTTGCGCATCAGATCCTCCGCCTCTTCACGGCGGATGTACGGAGCGAGACGCTCACGGCTCAGCACGGCCCGCAACTCGTCGAGCTGTTCCGTGGAGGTGACCAGCGTCAGTCCCTGGTGTTTGACCGCTTCCAGCACCCGGCCGGGTAGTCCGTTCCGCGAAATCAACGCGCTCACGAAGATGTTGGTGTCAAGGACGATCCGCACGGGCTTGCGCGACCGCGTCATCGGCGAGGGCCTGGACCTCTTCGGCTGAGAGGTGCTGGTTGCGCTCCCAGATCGATTCGAGGGTCTCCCAGAAGATTGCCTGCCGGACGGCGCGGTCGACGAACCGGGACAGGTCTCCCTTCCTGCCCCCGGTTCTGGCCAGGTAGCTGCGAAGACTGCGGTCGGTTTCATCAGGGACGACCAGACTCCAGCGGATGCTCATCGTCAGCACAACTTCATGTATATAGAGGATTCAAGACATACAGAGAAACAAGATCCACGTGAGCATATCAGCATATGCGTTTATGCGCACACGGGCGTCGGAGCGCGTCCTGGCGGACCTGGATCAGCGGAGCGCCCGCAGCTTCTCGTCGAGCAGCTCCCACGCCCGCCGCACGTGCCGCTCCTCGGTGCGCACGTGCCCGACCGCCAGGCGGATGGTGAAACGCCCGTCGAGGCGCGTGTGCGACAGGAACACCTCGCCGGTGGCGTTGACCGCCTCGATCAGCCGCTCGTTCAGCGTGTCGGCCTCGGCGTCGTCGGCACCGGCCGGCGTTGCACGGAAGCAGACGACGCTGAACGGCACCGGCGCGAGCCGCTCGAAGTCCGGACTCTCGTCGACCCACGCCGCAAACTGCCGGGCGAGCCGCATGTGCTCGGCCAGCCGCTCGCGGATGCCGTCCGACCCGAAGTGGCGCAGGATGGCCCAGAGCTTCAGGGACCGGAACCGGCGGCCGAGCTGCACGCCGGTGTCCATCAGGTTACGGACCTCCACGGCTTCCAGCGTCTGCAGGTAGTCGGGGGTCAGGGAGAACGCATCGCGCAGCGTGTCCATGTGCCGGCAGTAGAACGCGCTGAGATCGAACGGGGTGAACAGCCACTTGTGCGGGTTGACGACGAACGAGTCCGCCCGGTCGCAGCCGGCCAGCACGTCCCGCGTCTCCGGCACCAGGGCCGCGACGCCGGCGTAGGCCGCGTCCACGTGCAGCCAGATGTCCTCGTCCGCGCAGATGTCCGCGATCGGGCCGACCGGGTCGACGCTGGTCGTCGAGGTGGTGCCGACGGTGGCGACCACCGCCAGCGGGGTCACGCCGCGCGCGCGGTCGGCCGCGATGGCCTTGCGCAGCGTCTCGGGCCGCATCCGGAACTCGTCGTCCGCGGGGACGTGAGACAGCGCGTCGTGGCCCAGGCCGAGCGTCATGATCGCCTTGTCTATCGACGAGTGCGCCTGCTCGGAGGCGTAGACGCGCAACGGACCGACGTCCGGGCGTCCCGCGAGTCCCCGCGTGCGGACGCCGGCCACCGCGCGGTGCCGGGCCGCGGCCAGCGCGTGCAGGCTCGAGATGGACGCGGTGTCGTAGATGACCCCCTCGAACGCGTCGGGCAGGCCGAGAAGCTGCCGCAGCCAGCCGAGGGTCACCTCTTCGAGCTCGGTCGCGGCCGGCGACGTCCGCCACAGCATCGCCTGCACGTTGAGGGCGGCGGAGAGGAACTCGGCGAGCACCCCGGCGGCGGCGCCGGAGATGGCGAAGTAGGCGAAGAAGCCGGGGTGGTTCCAGTGCGTGATGCCGGGGAGGATCACCCGCTCGAAGTCGCGGAAGATCGCGTCGAAGGGGACGCCCTCGGTCGGCGGGGACGATGGCAGCGCGTCGCGCACCGCGCCCGGCGGGTTCTTCGAGAGGACCGGGTAGCGCTCGGCGTGGTTCAGGTAGTCGGCTATCCAGTCGACGAGGGCGTGGCCGTGCCGGCGAAACGCCTCGGCGTCCATGTCGCCGAGGCGTTCCGTTTCCTTGCCGGCCACGGTGCCGTTGCCCGCCGTGTCGTCGGCCACGTGTCGTCGGCCACCGTGTCGCTGTCGGCCCGAGTCCGTCAGTTGCCTGCGCCGACGTACTCGAGCGCGAAGTTCCTCAGCGGGACGCTGCGCAGGCCGATCGCTTCTGCCTCGGCGGTGGCGTCCTCCACCGAGTAGCCGTCCTGCTTGACGCGCTTGATCAGCCACATCGCGCCCACCCGGTTGGCGGAGCCGCAGTGGATGTAGACGGGCTGATTGGCCGGCTCGCCCACCGTGTCGAGGAACGCCTCGGCGATCTCGGCCGTCGGCGTGCGGAACGGCAGGTGGACGTAGTTGAGGCCCGCCGCCTCGGCCGCCGCACGGCTGTCGTCGATGTTGGCCCCCTGCTCGCCCGGGGTGCGGAAGTTGACGATGGTGCGGAAGCCCCGTTCCTGCAGCACGGCCAGCGCCTCGACCGGCGTGGCGCCGGCGCAGGCGACGGTGGCGTCGACGCGCGTGTAGTTGCGGACCCCTTCGGGTCCCTCTTCCGCCTGGAAGCTCGGCGCCTGGGCGCCGGCCGGAACCGCGCTCCCCGCGAGCAGCAGCGCAGCCGCGAAGACGACGAAAACAAAACCGATTCTTGACTCTTGCATGGTCCCCGATTGTAGCATCGGGCACGCGAAGTGCCCGGCGCCGCGAGTTCGCGGCCGGAGGCGGAAGGAGCCGCTCGTGCCAGACGTCGTACATACCAGCCGGATGCGGATAGATCGGGTCAAGGGACCCGTCCGCGAGATGTTCCTCGAAGGGTTCGACACGCCGATCCGTTTCGGCGTCCACGGGGGCATCAAGAAGTTCTACGGGGTGGAGCCGGACGAGGACGTGCCCGCGACGCTCGACTACATGGTCGGCGCCGTCGGCGGTTGACTGCTCGGCACCCTTGCACGCGCACTGGAGGTGCGCGACATTCCGGCGCCGCCCGACAAGATCACCGCCGCCGTCGAAGGCGACATCGAAGCGATCGACAAGGTGCTGCGCATCACGCGCATCCGCGTCCGCTACGACCTCACGATCCCGAAAGGGAAGCGCGAGGCGGCCGAGCGCGCCGTCGAGCGGCACCCGACCGGGTGTCCGGCGGCCAACAGCGTGGCCGGCTGCATCGATCTCGACATCCAGGCGAACATCACCGAGGAGTAGCGTTTCACCCGCGGGTGATCGGGGGGCGCGGCGAGGCGGCGGGTCATGGCCGGCGGGTCCGCCTTGATGCACGCCTGACCGGCCGGTGAGCAGGCGCCTGTGGCGACAACCTCCCTCGTCGAGTGGCGTTCGTGGGGGCGCGCCGCCTTCGAGGAGGCGCGGGTTGGGCAGGTCCCCGTGCTGCTGGCCCTCGGACCGCGCTGGTGCCCCGGCAGCGCGTCGATGATGGGCGGGGCGTACGCCGATCCCCGCGTCGCCGATCTGCTGGACGATCGGTTCGTGCCGGTCCGCGTCGATGCGGAAGAGCGGCCGGACATCGGCGAGCGCTACGGCCTCGGTGCATGGCCCACCACGGCGTTCCTGACCCCGGACGGCCGGGTCCTGGGCGGGGAGACCTACGCGACGGCGGAGAGGATGCGGGACCTGCTGCCGCGCGTCGCCGACGCGTTCGAGCAGCAGCGGGACGCGATCGCCGCGCGCGGCGCAGGGCCTGCCGCGCAACCTGCCGGTCCGGCGCCCGCCGCGCCGGATCCCGATGTCGACGCCTGGGTGGGCGACCGTCTGCTGGCGCAGTTCGACGAGGAGCACGGCGGCTTCGGCGACGGGGCGAAGCGGGTCCACGCCGCCGCCCTCGAGCTGGCGTGGCGCCGGACCGGAGACGGTGACGAGGCGTTCGGCGCGGTGTTCGAACGCACGCTGCAGGCCATGGCCCGGGGCTGGCTCTACGACGAGCTCGACGGCGGGGTGTTCCGCTACTGCGCGCGCCGCGACTGGACCCTGCCGGCGACGGAGAAGCTGCTCGCCGTCAACGCCGAGGCGCTCCGGCTCTTCCTGCTGCCCGACGACGACGGCTGCCTCGACCGGGCCATCGGCGTGGTCGGCTACGTGCGGCGCACGCTGGCCGACCTGGCGCCGGACCATCCCGGGTTCTTTGCCAGCCAGCGGGGCGACCCGGACTATTACCGGCCGCGGTCGGAGGCAGATGCACCCGCGGCCGGGCCGCCCCCTGTCGACCGCGCCGTCTACGCCGACGGCACCGCCCTGATGGCCCGCGCGTTCGCGGTCGCGTCGGAGACCCTGCGGGACTCCTCGCTGCTGGAGTTCGCCGTCGACGCCATGGAGCACGTCGTGGCGGGAACCTACGAGCGCGGCGGCGGGATCGCCCACCGGGCCGGCTCCCGCACCGGCGTGCGCGGGCTGCTCACCGACCATGTCCGGGCCGCCGCGGCGTTGCTCGATCTCCACGAGCTGACCGACCGCGAGGTCTATCTCGACATGGCCCAGGAGCTCATGCACTTCGCAATCCAGCATCTATGGGACTCGAACGGAGGCGGTGGGTTCCTCGACCGCGTCCACGGCCCGCAGGACGTCGGCCTGTTGCGCGAGCCCCTGCGGCCGTTCGCCGTCAACTGCGAAGCGGCGCGCGTCCTCCTGAGATTGGCGACCACCACGGCCGATCCCGCGTTTCGGGATCGCGCCGTCGCCACGCTCGCCTCGCAGACGGCAGCCGCCCGCGCGCACGGGGTCGACGCGGCGCCGTACGCGCTCGCCGTGAGAGACTTGGCATCGTACGACGGGAGGTCGTGATGGCAATCACGCTGACGGTGAACGGGCAGACCCGCACGGTGGACGTGGAGCCGGACACGCCGCTGCTGTGGGTGCTCCGGGACACGCTCGGGTTGACGGGCACGAAGTTCGGCTGCGGCATCGCGGCGTGCGGCGCCTGCACCGTGCACCTGGACGGCCGCGCCGTCCGGACCTGCACGCTGCCGGTCTCGGCGGCCGAGGGGATGGCCGTCAAGACCATCGAGGGCCTGGCGCGCGACGGCGAGCTCCACGCCGTGCAGCAGGCCTGGATCGACCATCAGGTGCCCCAGTGCGGGTATTGCCAGTCGGGCATGATCATGGCCGTCTCGGCCTTGCTCGCGCAGCGGCCCGATCCGAGCGACGAGCAGATCGACGCCACCATCACCAACATCTGCCGCTGCGGCACGTTCGTCCGGGTGCGCCGCGCGATTCACGCCGCCGCGGAGGGCGGAGACCAGGAGGCGCGCGATGGGTAAGTGGACGCGACGCGCCTTCATCGGCGCCGGGAGCCTCGTCGGGGGCGGGTTCGTCCTCGGCGTCGCCGGCGTGGCGTTCGCGCCCGGCCGTCACAGCGTCGTCTCGGCGGATGCCGTCGACAAGGGCGAGCTGACGACCTGGATCACCGTCACTCCCGACAACTTCGTCACCATCCTGGTTCCGCACTGCGAGATGGGGCAGGGGTCGCAGACCGGGCTCGCCATGATGGCGGCCGAGGAGATGGAGGCCGAGTGGGAGCGGGTGCGCATCGAAGAAGCACCGGCCCTCGACGCGTACGCCAACGCCTACATGCTGCGCGCGTTCACGGGCGAGTCGATGCCGGCGCCGCTCGGCCGCGCGGTCGACTACGGCGCCTACCGGCTCGCGCGCTGGTTCGGCACCCAGGCGACGGGCGGCTCGCTGGCGGTTCGCGGCACCGGCTACGGCATGTGCATCGCGGGCGCGGCGGCGCGGGAGATGCTGCTCGCGGCGGCGGCGGCGCGCTTCGGCGTCCCGGCGGCGGCGTGCACGGCGGCCCGGTCCCACGTCGCGCACGCGCCGAGCGGGCAGCGCGCGAGCTTCGGCGAGCTGGCGCGGGCCGCGGCGGCGATACCCGTGCCGTCGAACCCGCCGCTGAAGGATCTGGACACGTACACCATCCGGCGCACCGCGAAGCCGCGGTTCGACATTCCTCCGAAAGTCGACGGGGGCGTCCGCTACGGCATCGACTTCTCCCTGCCCGGGATGCTTCACGCGGCGGTCGACATCGCGCCGGTGCAGGGCGGCACGCTGGTATCGGTCGACCCGGCGCCGGCGAAGGCGATGCCCGGCGTGAAGGCGGTCGTGGAGCTGGAGGAGGCGGTCGCCGTCGTCGCCGACAGCTACTGGCGCGCCCGCAAGGCGCTCGCGGCACTGGAGCCCGTGTACGACGATGCCGGCCACGGCGAGGTCTCCAGCGCGTCCATATTCGCGGCCTTCGACGAGGCGCTCGGTGCCGCCCCGCAGATGCCGGCCGAGGCCGCCAGGGTCGTCACCGCCGACTATCGCGTTCCCTTCCTCGCCCATGCCACGATGGAGCCGATGGCCTGCACCGTGCGGGTCGAGGGCGAGCGCGCCGAGGTGTGGGCGGGCACGCAGGATCCGCTGAACGCGCGCTCGGCTGCGGCGAGCGCCCTGGACTTCGACACCGACCAGGTTCACTTCACGAACCTGATGTTGGGGGGCGGCTACGGCCGCCGCCTCCCGTTCTGCTTCGATTACGTCGACCTCGCCGCGCGCATCGCGAAGGCGATGTCCCCGGCGCCGGTGAAGCTGGTCTGGAGCCGCGAGAACGATATCCGGCACGACTACTACCGGCCGGCCGCCATGTGCCGCTACGCCGGCGCGCTCGACGCCGACGGCCGTCCTCTCGCCGTGGGGGCCCACTATGCCGGGGGCGGCGACCGCGAATCGCTCTTCCTGCCGTACGCCGTTCCGGACCAGCGGTTCGACGGGAGGAGCGCCCCGCACCACGTCCGCGAGGGCGCGTGGCGGTCGGTCCTCAACTCGCAGCACGGCTTCTTCAAGGAGTCGTTCATCGACGAGCTGGCGCACGCCGCCGGCCAGGACCCCTACGCGTTCCGCCGCGGCCTGATGGACGGGCACCCCCGCTTCCGCGCCGCGCTCGACCGCGTGGCGGAGATGGCCGACTGGGGCGGCCCGCTCCCGGAGGGCGAGGGCCGCGGCATCGCCATCGCCGAGAGCTTCGGCTCCATCGTCGCCCAGGTCGCCCAAGTCGCGGTCTCATCGGCCGGCGAGCTTCGGGTTCGCAGCGTCCATGCGGCCGTCGACTGCGGCGACGTGGTCAACACCGACAGCGCCGCGGCCCAGATCGAGGGCGGCGTCGTCTTCGGGCTCTCCGCCGCCCTGGTCGGCGAGATCACGATCGGCGCGGGCCGCGTCGTCGAGAGCAACTTCCACGACCACCGGATGATCCGCATCGCGGACGCGCCGAACGTCCAGGTGGAGTTCATCCGCTCCGGCCAACGCCTGGGCGGGCTCGGGGAGCCGGGGGTGCCTCCGGTGGCGCCGGCGGTCACCAACGCCATCTTCGCCGCGACGGGGATTCGAGTGCGGGATCTGCCGGTCGGGAATCAGGATCTGTCGCGGGCGTAGGGCCGCCCCAGGAGCCCGCGCTCGCAGAAAGCACTGCGTTGCTTTCTGCCGCGCAAGCTCCTAGACTTCCCGCGCCAGAGGAAACCCGTGCCGTCCGATTCCACCATCGTCCCCGCGCTCGAGCGGGTCGCGACCCGTCTGCGCATCGCGTCCGTGCGCGCCACGAGTGCGGCGGGCAGCGGCCATCCGTCGAGCTGCTGCTCGGCCGCGGACATCGTCGCCGCCCTGTTCTTCGGGCACATGCGCTTCGACCCGCAGGACCCGCAGAACCACGACAACGACCGCTTCGTCCTGTCGAAGGGGCACGCCGCCCCGCTGCTGTATGCCGCCTGGGCCGAGGCGGGCTTCGTGCCGCCGGACGACCTGCTGAAGCTGCGGCGCATCGACAGCGATCTCGAAGGGCACCCGACGCCGCGCCTGCCCTTCGTCGACGTGGCGACCGGCTCGCTCGGGCAGGGCATCTGCGCCGCCGTCGGCATCGCGCTCAACGCCCGCCGCATCGGGTCCGGCTACCGCACCTACGTGCTGATCGGAGACGGCGAGTCGGCGGAGGGCTCGGTGTGGGAGGCCGCGCAGGTCGCCGACCGCTACGGGCTCGACAACCTGTGCGGCATCACCGACGTCAACGGCTTCGGCCAGAGCCGGGCGACGCAGTGGGGCCACGACATGGCCGCTTACCGGAGGCGATGGGAGGCCTTCGGCTGGCACGCCGTCGTCGTCGACGGCCACGACGTCGGGGCCATCGCGGCGGCGCTGGAAGAAGCACGCGGGACCGACGGGCGGCCGACCATGGTGCTCGCCCACACCGTCAAGGGCAAGGGCGTGTCGTTGATCGAGGGGAAGGACGGCTGGCACGGCAAGCCGATCCAGCCCGGTGCGGATCTCGACGCCGCGCTCGAGGAGTTGAACGGCCGACTCGGGCCGGGAACAGCGATTCCGGCCATTCCGCCGCCGGTGCGGTCGGATGCGGCGCCGGCGGCGGCCCCCGCCGGTCCGCCGCGATTGCCGTCCCCGCCGGCCTACGAGCGGGGGAGCCACGTGGCGACGCGGACCGCCTACGGCGACGCGCTCGCGGCCCTCGGCGCGGCGGATCCGCGCATCGTGGCCCTCGACGCCGACGTCGGCAACTCCACGTTCAGCCAGACGTTCGAGAACGCGCATCCCGACCGCTTCGTCGAGACCTACATCGCCGAGCAGGCGATGGTCGGGGCCGCCATGGGACTGGCCAGCCGCGGCGCCATTCCCTTCCCGTCCACGTTCGCCGCCTTCCTGACGCGGGCGTCCGACTTCGTCCGCATGGCGGGCATCGGCGGGATGAACGTCAAGCTCGCCGGATCGCATGCCGGTGTCTCCATCGGCGAGGACGGGCCCTCCCAGATGGCGCTGGAGGACCTGGCGATGATGCGCGCCGTACCCGGGTGCGCCGTCCTCTACCCCTGCGACGCCGTCAGCGCCGCGCGGCTGGTGGAGGCGGCGGCGGGCCACGAAGGGATGGTCTACATCCGGACCTCCCGCCCGAAGACGCCCGTCATCTACGGGCCGGACGACGAGTTCCCGGTCGGCGGGTCCAAGGTCGTCCGGGAGTCGCCGGACGACGCGGCGACGGTGGTGGCGGCCGGAGTGACCCTGTTCGAGGCGCTGCGGGCACACGACCTGCTGGCTGCCGAGGGTATACCGGTGCGGGTGATCGACGCCTACTCGGTGCAGCCGGTCGACCGGCGCACCCTCGTCGACGCCGCACGCCGGACCGGCAACCGGCTCATCACCGTCGAGGACCACTACGCGGCGGGCGGCCTGGGCGACGCGGTGAGCGAGGCGGTCGCGGCCGACGGCATCGTGGTGGAGCGCATGGCGGTTCGTGGGGTTCCGCGCAGCGGCCGGCCCGACGAGTTGCTCGAGCGGTTCGGCATCTCCGCCTCCTGCATTGCCGCCGCGGTGCGCCGCCAGGTCCGCGCCGGGGTCGGAGCCGCAGCGGCCGGTCGAGCGTAGACGCGTCCGGAGCGAACGGCGCCGGGCGACCGCGACGCATCGGCATTGCCCCCGGCGGTCGATCCCGGTCATGATCGGCGGCGGTATCCTGATGTTGGTGACCTTCGGCGCGACGGCTTGCCGTTGAAGCCGTGAAGCAGGGAGCAATGGACATGAAGCTGCGATCCCGTCGTCCGGTGCTGTGGAGTGGTCGGGTTACCCTGATGGCGGTAGCTGCCATGGTTGGAATCAACATGCTCGGCGCCGACGTGGCGATGCGCGCCCAGTCGCAGGATGCGCTGGGGCACGGCTACAGCCGGCCCGCCCGGAGCCCGCACAGCAGCCGCTCCGAGGTCATCGCCCCGCACGGGATGGTGGCGGCCAGCCAGCCACTCGCGGCGCAGGTCGGCATCGACATCCTCAAGGCGGGCGGCAACGCGATCGACGCGGCGGTGGCAGTCAACGCCGTCCTCGGGCTGGTCGAGCCGCACATGAACGGCGTGGGCGGCGACCTCTTCGCCATCCTCTGGGACGCCGAGACCGAGAAGCTCTACGGGCTGAACGCCACCGGCCGGGCGCCGTACGAGATCAACCGCGAGACGCTGGTCCGGCAGGGCTACACGCGGATGCCGGGCAAGGGGCCGCTGACGTGGACGGTGCCCGGCGCGGTCGACGGCTGGCACGAGCTGCTGGAGAGGTTCGGGACGCTGGAGCTCGCCGACGTGCTGGCGCCGGCCATCGCCTACGCCCGCGGCGGCTTTCCGGTGAGCGAGATCATCCAGCGGCAGTGGGCCGGCTCGGCCCTCGCCCTGGCGCAGTGGCCCGACTCGGCGGCCACCTACCTGCCCGACGGCCGGCCGCCGCGCGTCGGCGAGGTCTTCAAGAACCCGAACCTCGCCGCCACCTACGAAGCCATCGCGCAGGGCGGCCGCGACGCGTTCTACAAGGGCGACATCGCCCGCCGCATCGTGGCGTTCAGCGAGGGGAACGGCGGCTACTTCACGATGGCCGACTTCGAGGACCACTCGTCGGTCTGGGTCGAGCCGGTCACAACCAGTTACCGCGGCTACGACGTCTGGGAGGTGCCGCCGAACAGCTCCGGCATCCTCGCCCTGATGATCCTCAACCTGATGGAGGGCTACGACGTCGCCGCCCTCGGCCACAACTCGGCCGACGCCATCCACCTCTACGCCGAGGCGAAGAAGCTCGTCTGGGCCGACCGCAACACCTACGTGGCGGACGCCGACGCCAACGAGCTGCCGACGCTGCCGCTCATCACGAAGTCCTACGCCGACGCACGCCGCCGGCTCATCGATTCCCAGCGCGCCGGGCTGGAGGTCGCGCCCGGTCAGCCCTTCGACCACAGCGACACCGTCTACCTCACCGTGGTCGACAAGGACCGCAACGCCATCTCGCTCATCGAGAGCATCTTCGGCGGCTTCGGCTCCGACGTGGTCCCCGGCGACCTCGGCTTCGCGCTCCAGAACCGCGGCTCCGGCTTCTCGCTCGAAGAGGGCCACCTCAACTCGCTCGAGCCGCACAAGCGCTCGCTGCACACCAACATGCCCGCCTTCGTCACCAAGGACGGCAAGCCCTTCATGTCGTTCGGCGTCATGGGCGGCTCCATGCAGCCGCAGGGCCACTGGCAGGTGCTGTCGAACATCATCGACTTCGGCATGAACCTGCAGGAGGCGGGCGACGCCGCGCGCGTGCGCCACAGCCCGAGCATGCGCCCCGGCGGCACCGTGGCCGTCGAACCGGGCGTCTCCGACGAGGTCATCGCCGAGCTCCGGCGCCGCGGCCACCACGTCGAGCGCCAGGGCGGCGGCGGCATGGGCGGCTACCAGGCGATCATGATCCACCCGGAGACGGGCATGCTGCACGGGGGGACGGACCCGCGGAAGGACGGGCAGGTGATTGGGTACTGAGCGCGCTTGTCCGCTACGTGCTGGTCGCGACAACCCATGATTCACATCGTCTGCCTGTACGACCGTCGTCGGAAAGGTGAGCAGCTGCGAGTTGGGGCCATAAGGTATCCCCCGCGTGGTAAGCGCAAGGAAGACGTTGACGAGTACGACGTTCGGCTCCCCGAGCTGGCGCCGAGCAGGGACTTGCTGCGCAAGTTCAGAATGGGCGCCATCTCTTGGGAACGATTCGTTCAGCTCTATCGATCGGAGATGAACAAGCCGGAACGCAAGTACTTGATTCCCCTGTTCGCGGCCCTCTCGAAGGTGACCACCTTGGCCATCGGCTGTACTTGCCCGGAAGAATCGCAGTGCCATCGGTCGGTTCTGCGCGAGCTTCTGACCGATGCTGGGGCGGAGTTGGCGTAGCCCCGGCGAGAGTCGATGCGCCCGAAGTCCGCGGCGACCCTGGACGCCAAGTGGAAGAGTCGCCCCTGGTACCGCAAACCCTCTGGCGCGCCCGGGGAGTTGCGGCATCCTCAAGACGATCTGAACCTCCGGTTGCGCCGCGCCCTGAGCTGGCTTGAGCGCGCCGAGAAGGAGTATGGGGTTGAAGAAGATCTCGACGCTGCGTTCATCTTCTCTTGGATAGCCTTCAACGCCGTATACGAACAGTTTGGGACATCGTCGGTCTACAGGGATCGGAAAGAGGATGAAAAACGACGCGAATATGTCAGTCGGATAGTCGCCATTCAGAACTCGAAGAGCGAGATCAACTCCATTGTCTGGTCGGTGCTTGGGGACGAGATCCAGCAGATGCTGGAGAATAGATTCGTGTACGCTCCGTACTGGAGCCATCGCAACAACCCGGCAGAAGCTCGAAACTGGAAGCAACGGTTCAATAGGGATCTCAAACGTGCGCTTCAGGCGCTCTCGGAGAAACGAACCGGAGAAGTCCTCTGCGAGCTGTTCTACCGCCTCAACACGCTACGCAATCAACTACTTCACGGCGGTGCGACCTGGAAGGGCCGGGTCAACCGAAATCAAGTAGAGCCAGGTTCGAGAATCATGGCATTGCTGGTGCCCATCTTCATCGACGTGATGATCGAGCATCCGAATGCCGGCTGGGGCAGTCCGCGCTATCCGGTGGTTCGGGAGGAAACCCCCTTGTCGGGATGGACAGGCGCCGGGTGACTCGGTTCAACGAGGCTTTAGAGTCCCAGCGTTCGCGCCCCGGTCAGAGGTCGTCGTACGCGTCATCGGCGGAATTGTCCCACAAGTCGGCGAGCACCGGATCCGCGGAGGCTCTCGGCGCGGCGGGATCGGCCGACGTCTCGTCAGGCAAGTCATCTTGCAGCCGCGCTTCGATGGCGTCCGACAGTTTCTGCCGGATGGGCTCGTCCCGCTGTGCTGCAGCGGGCCTGATGCGCCGCCGTGTTTCCCGGGTGATGTCGATGCTTCAGTTTGGCGCGTTGGGCCATGGCTTTATCGCTCCGCGTCCCATTCTTCGCCGATCTCAGCCGCAAGGTCGGCGCCTGGTACGATCGTCACAGTGCCCTTGAGTGCGCCGGAGATGCGCGAGAATGAACCTCCCCGAGCGTTCGCAGGCACAACGGCGTCACGCGCGGGCTGCGGCTCACCTTCGAATGATGCCTTGAGGAACACCAGATTGCGGTTGCACATGTGGGCTCTCGCGGAGTCGCATGAGTCTACTGCGGTCTTGGGGCCTTTAACACCCACCAGTATTCCGGGAACGTTCATACTCGGGCGATACAGCCCATAAACTGCTGACTACCCGGCAGGACATTCGCGACGCCGGCGTCGACGACGCGGTGGATGCCTGCCCCAGCCTGTACGGCGGCCACAACTGGCAGGCGTCGGGCTACAGCCCCGAGGCGAAGGTGATCATCTATCCGCTGCACCAGGCGTGCATGACGCTGACCGGCCGTCACGTCGAGTTGGTGGAGGGGGGCGGAGGTCTCGGGGTCTCGGCCATCGAGCTGCACGAGATGCCGGGCACGAACGGCATGCTCGGCCGCCTCGCCGCGTACGACGTGCGCACGATGGAGGAGGTCTGGAGCCGCGAGCAGCGCGCCATCTTCCTGACGTCGGTCCTGACGACGGCCACCGGGCTGGCCTTCGTCGGCGACGTCGACCGCTACTTCCGGGCGCTCGACGCCGGCACCGGCGAGGTCCTCTGGGAGACGCGCCTCGGCCAGTCCGGGCACGGGTTCCCGATCTCGTACGCCGCGGGCGGCAGGCAGTACGTCGCGGTCCCGACCGGCGCCGGCATCTTCCGCGGCCTGAGCGGGGTGCTCAGCCCGGACATCTACCAGCCCCCGTCGGGGAACGGGCTCTACGTCTTCGCCCTCCCGGACCCGGAAACGCCGAGCCGGCGAGGCGTTTCCGGGCGCTGACGTCGCGCCTTGCCACGCGGGCGCCTCGCCGTTCTCGGTGCGACGCGGGGTTTCACCACGGACTGCTAGCCCGACAATCGTCGCCTGCGGCGCCGATTGCCGCCCAACCGGGCCTGACCAGCAGTCTACGCCGTTTCTACGGCGCAGACTCCTGGCGTGGGAATCGGGCGATCCCGTAACTGCCCCTGATCCCGCCAATCCAGATCTCGTCATTCGCCTCGATGGCCACGGTGCCGAGCCTGAAGAACTCGTTTCCCTTGTAGTCCACGAGCTGCCGGACTTCGAACGTCGTCGGATCGACCTCGGCCACGCGAGCGGCCGACAACTCACAAGGATCAACGCCTTCACACTGGGTCACGTGACCGGCGACGATGACCTGGCCAGTGGGTCCCCAGCGCACGTTGTCGACGTTGAAGCCAACCGGAATCCGGTCGACGCGCACCGGACTCTGGTCGCGCGACAGCCGCACCAGCGCCCGATCGCTCCAGCCCCCGATGAAGAACCACTGCCCGTCATCCGAGGACACGAGACCGTTGGGACCGGGCATCCGGCTGCCGGGCACTTCGACCCAGTCCGTCGTGGGATGCCATTCCCAGAGCTCCCCACCTTCGCGGTCGAAGTTCGTCGCGCCGAGATAGCCGTCCGGCAGCGCCGTAATGGAGTTGATGCGGGCGGTGCCCGCCGGTGCCGGGATGCATCCGATCCACTGCATCGTGGGCACGGCGCCGCCGACGTCCAGCGCAAAGACCTCGATGGCCTCGCGCGCGCCATGACCGACCACGTAGAGCGTATGCACATCGCCGCCGCCCTCCCGCAGGGTCAGTCCGTGCGGCTGGAACACGTCGTTCGGACCGGGGCAGGCGCGATAGGTATCGCGGTCGTGCTCGGGCGGCAGCGCTCCCGCGGGAAAGACCTCCTGGACGCTGTGATCCCGAAGGCCCACGGCGTAGACGGGACCCTCCGAATCGGTGTAGCGTCCCGATGCGATTACCCAGGGGGCGCCCGGAACCGCGTAGAGATCTTCCGGATTGGTGGTGCCGCAGACGAACTGCACGTCTCCGGCGGGATCGCAGGTCTGGGCACCAACAGGGTGTCCGCCGACAAGACCCAACACCGACGCGAGGAACACGAGGACTCGCAACATGGCACACCTCCAGATTTTCATGATGCGTTGAAGTATACCGGCGCTCGCCAGCGCCCAAACGACCTGCCATGAAGCCGAAACTCATTCCGCTGCAGTATGAGAAGCCCTCGCTCCCGGAGGTCGCCGCGCGGGCGCGCAGCTTCTTCGAGGTGATGAACCGGCGCCGAACGGTGCGGGACTTCAGTCCGGCACGGGTGCCGGCCGGGTGATCGAGGATCTGGTGCGCGCGGCATCCACGGCTCCGTCGGGCGCGCACCGGCAGCCGTGGACCTTCGTTGCGGTCTCGGATCCCGACATCAAGCGGCGCATCCGCATCGCCGCCGAGCGCGAGGAGCACGAGAACTACGAGGGACGGATGCCGGACGAATGGCTCCGCGCGCTGGAGCCGCTGGGCACGGACGAGCACAAGCCGTTCCTCGAGATTCCGCCACGATGCCTGCGCGGCGGCCGTGAATCGCAACCCGATCATCTGCGCCGACCACCGACCGCCCGGTGCGCCTTGCTCGGCATCGTCGACCGGCTCATCGCGGGCCATCGAGTTGCGTTTTGACAGGCTTGCTGCTGGCATCTAGAGTTCGATTGTTCGCGAAACGCGAGCGTGACGCGGATTCGCCGGCACGCGGATTCGCCGTGCCTGTTACCCGGTCGTCAGCGGGAGGAAGTCCAGATGAGGTCCATGACGAGGACGAGGTTGTTCGTGGCCGGAGCCTTTGTGGTCGGGTTCGGTCTCGGGTGGGCGGTCAAGGGCGGTGACGGTGTGGTGGAGGCTCAGGCGTCAGACGCGCCGTTCCTGATGCAGCGGATCTACACAGGCACCGATGGACGGTCGCATGTCGAGAACATCCCGCTGAACGCGGAGTCGGTGATGGAGGAGGTCACCGGCATGCGGGTGCGTGTGTCACCGCCGGGGAGCTTCAGCGATTACCATGTGGCTCCAGGGCGCCGATACATCATCAATCTGACGGGTGGCGGACAGCTCGGGGTGGCGGAAGGCAAAGTCGATTTGCCCGCAGGGTCGGTCGAATACATCGACGATCTGACAGGCCAGGGGCACACCACGGCGAACGTCGGCAACGCACCTCGCGTCTCTATCCACCTCGAGTTCGCGGACCAGAACCAGCACATCGGACCCCTCGGCAACGGGCAGTAGCCGAGCACGCAATGAAACAGTCATCCGTGTCCGTCTTGTTCTCCCTGGCGGTGCTCCTGGTCGTCGCGTACCCGAGTCCCGCGCAGGACTCGGTCGCGCGCACCGCGACAACGAGGGAGATCCAGCAAGTCAAGGTGATCACCTCGGGCGGTTTCACGGCGGCCTTCAACATCCTCGGGCCGATGTTCTCGCAGGCCACCGGAATCGAGGTGATCACCGAATACGGTTCCTCCATGGGCGGGGGACCGGAATCCATCCCGGTTCGGCTGGAGCGCGGTGAGACGGCGGATCTACTGATCTTCAACGGCAGGGCATTCGATGACCTGGCGGCCACCGGGCATCTGCGAACCGCGACCCGTGTCGACCTGGCGCGTTTCTCTCTTCCGATGCGGCCCGCCGACTGACCTACGGCGACCTAGTACGGCACTATGTGGAGCTGAGCCTCGGCGGGCAGCGCTACGGCCGGATTTCTCACGCCCGCTACATCAACTTCATCGCGGACTACTTCGCTACCGAGGAGGATGCCGCCTTGGCCGATGCGACACGGGCGTGGAAACGTTTGAAAGCGCTGGATATCCCAAAGACCTACGCGGCCTGGAAGGCCCACGAAGCCGCTTGCGCCGCAGAACGGATCCTGGCCGGATTGACCACTATGTATATCTGGGTATATCTGGTAGTGGTCAAGTTTGGAAAACCTGACCACTACCGGCCTGCGGCTGCGCGCCCGCCTCGCTTTCGATACAGGTCAGGCTGGCCGATACGACAGCAGGAAGCTGCGAACGTGGCGCACCGCCAGCGGAATCTTCTCCGGGGTGTCTTTCCAGGGGTACATGCTCAGTTGTCCGTTCGGCGCCAGCATCGCGCTCTCGATCGCGGCATCGTACGAATGTCCCGGGGTATCGTCCGGCAGGACGAGAACCGGCGTCTGACACTGCCTCACGAAGTCCCGCGTCACCGTGAACACGAAGTCAGGGTCGGTGCGGAACAGTCGGTTCAGGAATTGGTCGGCCATTTGCGTCGTGATGTCGGGGTGCCGCTCGACCACTTCTGCACCCCACGAGTTGCTCTGACTCTCATACATGGCGTTCGGCAACTCCGGGCGGAACCCGACCGGCTGCGCCGGCACGGCCGCGACCACGCGATCCGGCGCCCGCTTGATGAGGTTCCAGATGAAGGGTCCCGCAATGCAGAAACCGAGCACCATGAACCTGTCGATCCCGAGATGGTCCATCAGGCCGAGATGGTCGTCGGTGTAGGCATCCCACGGCCGGTCGACCTCGAGCGGGCCGGTGGACTGCCCGGCTGCGTGGCGCAAGTCCGCGTAGATGCAGCGGAACTCTCCGCTGAACGCCTCGATCGTGTTGAAGGGATTGCCGCGCCGGATGCCCGCGATCGTCGAGCCGTTCAACCCCCCGCCCGAGATGAGCAACAGCGGGAAGCCCGACCCCGTCTCCTCATAGCGGATGCGGACATTCCCCCTCTCGTAGAAGCGTCCGCCATCGTCATTGCCGCCCTGCCGCGCGAACAGCGTCCCCGGCGTAGCGGCCATTGCCGCCGCCGCGGCGCCAGTCTTCAGCAGCTTGCGTCTGATCGGGTCCACCATATCTCCTCCTCTCGGCCGTGTTTCGCCTCGATGACACAGCGATCGTCATCGAGGACCGGCTGAATCCAGGACTATAGCGCAACCGGGGTGTTGCCGAGCACGAGAGGCTGAGCATTATCAGCACAGGTATCGAGGATGCGTCGGCACGCGGATTCTTGCCCGCAGGGTCGGTCGAATACATCGACGATCGGACAGGCCAGGGGCACACGACGGCGAACGTCGGCAACGCACCTCGCGTCTCGATCCACCACAAGCGACGTGACCCGTACTTCGAGTTGTGCTCGATCGTCATGGAATGGGAGAACGCGGGAGGCCTCACCACGGTGACGTGGACGTTCGAGGGGACAGAGTCAGGACACAACCCTTCTCCGCGTCGAGGAGACTGGATACTCCGACGAGCAGCACCAGCGAGCGCCCGCCGCCTCGCGAACCGGCAGTGCGCCCCGATCCCCTTCAGGACCCGGGCCAGGTCTCGTCGGCCGACGGCCCGTAGAGCGAGGGGACGGCGATGTCGTTGATCCGCAGGTAGACGCCGAGTTGCGCCCGGTGGTGGATCAGGTGGTTCAGGACGAAGCTGCGGAGCACGGCCACCTTCGGCAGCGAGAACAGCTTCGTGCCGTTGCTCAACAGCGCCCACGGCTTCATCAGCTCGGCGTCGCTCGCGCCGGCGATCGCCGCGCGCGCCTCGGCGCACGTCCGGTCGAACGTCGCCACGAGCTCCGCGGTGCCCGCGGGCGGCGGCGGTCCCGGCATCGGCTTGCCGCCGGGCGCCGTGTCGAGCTCGTCCTGGTTGACGGTCAGCGTGCCCCACGACGGCAGGTTGGCTATGTGCCCGGCCAGCACGCTCATCGAGAGGGACTTCGGGTGCGGCTTCCAGTCGAACTTGTCCTCCGGCACGCGCTCCAGTGTCTTGCGGACGCCGGCCATCTCCTGATCGAACTCCGGCAGCAGTCTCTCGCTGATCGCCATCTCGTCACT
>Ga0209754_1001476_pt1 | contig 23401 bp, 22 predicted proteins | sample MesohylBB_FD_187295 | JGI IMG/M metagenome (GOLD analysis project Ga0209754, IMG submission 187295) | Host-associated microbial community of the marine sponge Aplysina aerophoba from Gulf of Piran - sponge mesohyl, lysed by bead beating... | ecosystem: Host-associated > Porifera > Sponge >... | reverse complement strand
TCCCGGCTCAGGACTCGCCCATCGGGCGGGCGGTCTTCCGCAGCACGCTGAAGGAGGACCTGTACCTGATCCTCTCGGGGTTCAGCGACGTGGGAGAAAACCAGGCCACCCTCAAGGTGCTGATCCGGCCGCTGGTGCTGTGGATCTGGCTGGGCGGAGTGGTCATCGCCCTCGGCACGCTCCTGACCATCCTGCCCCTGGGGCGTGCCGCCCGGACGGAAGCGTGAGTCCCGCGGCGCGAAGACTGTTGTTCACCCTCATGGCGGTGGGGTCGGTGCTGATCCTGCTGGGTTACGGCTTTTACCAGGACCCGCGCTACATCCCCTCGCCGCTGGTGGGCCGCGCCGCCCCTGCCTTCTCCCTGGAGCTGTTCGACGGCAAGACCGTGCGGCTGTCCGAGCTTCGCGGCAAGACCGTCCTGCTGGATTTCTGGGCCTCCTGGTGCCTGCCCTGCCGGGCGGAGGCCAGGGATCTGGAAGCGGCCTGGAAACAGCAGGGAGAGGACGTGCTCTTCCTCGGCATCAACATCCAGGACACCGACGCGGAGGCGCTGAAGTTCATCGACGAGTTCGGCATCACCTTCGCCAACGGCCGGGACCCCGACGGTAAGATCTCGGTGGACTACGGGGTATGGGGCATACCCGAAGCCTTCTTCATCAGCCCCAGCGGAAGGATCACCTACAAGCATATCGGCGCGATTCCCCCGCCATTGCTGGCAGCCAAGCTCCAGGAGGCCCGGCGCGATCTCGTGAGCACCGGCAGCGGCCGGGGAGAACACCAAGCCATCCGATGAAGTTTGCAGCCAATACAGCAAGTTGGGCACTGATTCTCGTTCTGTGCTTTAATGCCTGGGCCGACCAGGTGCTGGAAGATCGCGTCCGTGCGATTTCCTCGGAACTCCGCTGTGTCGTATGTCAGAACCTGTCCGTGGCCGACTCTCCGGCGGAGATGGCGGTGCAGATGCGCGACATCGTGCGCGAGCAGCTCGTCGCCGGCAAGACGCCGGACGAGATCCGGGCCTACTTCGTCTCCAAGTACGGCGAGTGGGTGCTGCTGGCGCCGCCGGCTCATGGCTTCAACCTCACCGTATGGATCCTGCCCTTCGCGGTCCTGCTCGCCGGACTCGCCTTCGCGGTGTGGTATCTCCTCCGATGGAGCCGCCGCGCCCGAGACGAACCCGAGGGGCCTCCGGACCCGGAGCTGCTGGAACGGGTCCGCGCCGAGGTAGCCGATAACGACTTCCCGGAGGGCCGCCGCGGTCGCCCGCCGGACGACCAACAAACCCGCATCTACCAGGACCTCCGGGAGCTTGAGTTCGACCACCAGGCCGGCAAACTGTCTTCGGCCGACTACGAGGCCCTCAAACAACGCTACGAACGTCAGGCCGTGCGCGGGCTCCAGGAGTCCCGTGAAAGCACGGCGCCGCCACCGGAGCCCGCGATGACGCAACCGACCGATCCCAGGAAAAGCAGGAAAGGCTGGGTGCTGGCCGCTTGGGCCGCCGTGTTGCTGGCGGGCGGCGTCACCCTGGGGCTGCTGCTGGGCCAGTCCCTCCGGCCCCGCACCTCCACCGAGGACAGCATCACCGGCGACTTCCTCACCGGCACCGGCCCCGGAGGCATCAGCCCCTCGCTGGCCGTGGAAGCACCCGCCGCGGCCTTGCGCCGGGGGCAGGAGGCCTTCCAGCGAAATGACTTCAAGACCGCCATCGACGCCTTCCGGACCGTGCTGGGCCAGGACCCCGGCCACCCGCTCGCCAACGCCTACATGGGAATGGTCCTGGCCCAGGCCGGCCACACCGACGCCGCCCTGGAGGCGCTGGACCGGGCGCTTTCGCGGACCCCGAACCTGCCCCTGGCGCTGTGGGCCAAGGGCATGGTCCTGTACCAGGAAGGGCGCGATCCGGACGGAGCCCGGGAGCACCTCCAGCGGCTCGAGAAGCTGCTGCCGGAGGGAGAGCAACGGAACGCCGTCCAGGAGCTCATCGCCCAGATCGGCCAAGGGCCGAAAGAAGCGCCCAAGGCGCCGGCGGGGCCGCGTATCGAAGGAAGTGTCCGGCTGGAGCCCGGGCGGGCGGCCGACACCGGAAGCCGCTCCACCCTCTACATCGTCGCCCGGGCGGCCGGGACCCAAGGCGGGCCTCCGCTGGCGGTCAAGCGGATCGTCGGGCCCACCTTCCCGGTCTCCTTCTCGCTCGGCGCGGGCGACGTCATGATGCCGGGAATGGCCTTTGAAGGGCCGCTGAATCTCAGCGCGCGGCTGGACCGGGACGGGGACCCCTTGACGCGGGAACCCGGAGAACCGGCGGGAGCCTACGGGGGAAATCCTGTAAAGCCCGGCGCCCGGGACGTCACGATCCATCTGAAATAAACCCTGTACGCACACTCCCACGCCAACGCGGAAGCGCTGGAGGAGGTGCGATACGTGAAGCCCAAGCGGAACTAGTCGTCTTCGGGGAGTCGCTGATACTTGCCCTTGAAGAACAGCAGCGGCCGTTCACCGGACGCCTGCGCGTCAATGACCTGGCCGAGATAGATGGTGTGATCGCCGCCGTCGTAGCCCTGCGTGACGGTGCACTCGATGTATCCGATGGTCTGGTCCAGCAGCGGGATGTCGTTGCCGCTCATGTGCCAGGCGGTGTCCTGGAACTTCTCGATGCCCTTGGTGGCGAAGCGGTTGGCCAGATGCTCCTGGTGCTCGCCGAGCAGGTTGACCGCGAACACGCCGGTATCCTCGAAACAATCGTAACAGTTGGCCTTCTTGTCGATGCACACCAGCACCAGCGGCGGGTCCAGGGAGAGCGAAGAAAACGCATTGGCGGTGATCCCGGTGGGGACTCCCGCCTTGTCCTTGGTCGTGATGATGGTCACACCGGTGGCGAAATGCCCCATAACATGCCGGATCTCACGCGCGTCCATGGTGCATCGCGTAACAGACAAGCCGACGCGTTGTCAATCACCACACCCGGCCTGCCTGCGCGGAAAACTGGCGGAGAACACACGGTTGACGAAGGGATGCGGCCGGCCTCAGCTATCGAGCTCGGGCTTCGGCAATGTCGTGTAGGGGATGCTGTCGTCGTCGAGCGCTTCACGCTCCTCGGCGGTGGCGGTGCCGTGGATGGGCCGCTCGTCGACTTCGCCTTGGTATATGCGGCGGGCCTCGTCGGCAAAATGGTGGCCGACGTTCTCGAAGTTGTTCTGAACGTAGTGGTGGACCCGGATCAGCGCCTCCTTGAGCTGCTCGGGGGTGGGCATGGACGGGGCCGGACGGCGCGCCTGGGGGGCCGGGGCCTCTTCCTTCTTCATGTGCACGGCGCAGGCATGAGGCACCTTGGTGATGGCCGTGGAGCCGCACACCGGGCATTCGATCCGGTTTTGGGACAACTGCTCCTGGTAGTTCTCCGGTCCCGAGAACCAACCCTCGAAGCTGTGGCTGTTATCACAAGTGAGATCGTAAATGACCATGTCCAAGTCCCGTCCGGCCTTTGTCTTGAAGGTAAGCTCGCCCTCCGGCGTTGTCAAGACAGCAGGAAATCCGTCACCACCTTGACGAACGCGTCCCGCTCCTCGATCTGCGGCTCGTGGGCGGAATCCCGGAAACGGTGCACCGTGGACCCGGGCACGATGCGTTGCAGGCGCTCGTCCCAGTCGGACTGATTGAGGGGGTCGTGGTCGCAGGAGACGATGAGCAGCGGGATATCCACGCCGGAGAGCTGCCGCACGAAGGTCTCGATGGTGGAGCCTCGCTCAAGTCCCGGCCGCTTCAGGCGGGCCGCGGACAAGGCCTCCCAGGCCCCCGGCGCGATGGAGTCGGCGTAACGCGCTTCGACGCTTTCCGGGGTCAGCCATTTCTCGTCGTGGAACAGCAGCTTCAGGAGCTTGTGCATGTTCTCCAGGCTCGGGGTGTATTCCTCCAGGTCGGTCTGGGATTCGCTCTTGAAGACGCCGGCGTTGCCGCAGATGGTGACCATCTTCTTCATCTTCAAGGGCGACGGGGTGCGTACCGCGCTCCGCAGCAGCGTACCGCCTCCGGCCGAGTTGCCGACATAGAAGGCCTCGCCCACGCCCGCCACCTCCATGAGCTGCGCCAGATGGGTCATGCGGAACCCGGAGGGATCGGAAAAGCTGTAGATCTTGGCCGTGCGTCCATACCCCAGCATGTCCGGAGCAACGATGTGAAAGGTTGCCGCCAGCTTTCCGATGGTAGGACCCCAGGTGGCCTCGGCCGAGGCGCCGTACTCGCCGCCGTGGAGCAGCACCAGGTCGGGCCCCTCCCCTGCCTCCAGATAGTGGGTCTCGATGCCGCCGACACGAAGCGTCCGATGCTGGTAATCCTGGCTCATGGTTTGGTTCTCCGTTACCAGCCCAGGGCGTAGCCGTCCCGGCGCGGGTCGGCGGCGGCCATCAACGCGCCGTTGCGCGGATCCTTGGCGATCAGCGCCGCTCCGCCGAAGGTCCACGGCTCCACCACGGTCACCGGGTGGCCCTTGGCCGCCAAGCCGTTCACGACCTCTTCGGGGAATCCCCCCTCCAGGCGCAACATTTCGGGATATCCCACGTTGGGCGGCGTGCCCGGCACGTGGCTCCACCGGGGGGCTTCCAGAGCGCACTGGGGGTCCATCTTGAGGTCCAGCAGGTTGTGCAGCACCTGGACGTTGGTCTGGGGCTGGTCGTCCGCCCCCGGGGTGCCGCCCACCGCCAGGAATTCGCCGTTGTGGAATACCATGTAGGAGTTGAGGGTGTGCGCGGGCCGCTTGCCCGGCTTGAGGGCGTTGGCGCTGCCGGGGTCCAGCATGGCGCTGCACAGGCGGTTGTTCATGACGAGGCCGGTGTCTCCTGCCACGACGCGCGACCCGAAGACCGAGAAGACGCTCTCGATGAGCGAAATGGCGTTGCCGTCTCCGTCCGCCACGCACAGATAGGTGGTGTCGGCGCCGGCCGCGGCGTAGGACGAGGTCACCGGCCCGGCACTGCCGGCGATGTCGCCCCGGCGCTGGTCGGCGTATTCCTGGCCGATCAGGCGCTGGACTTCCGGATCGCCGAAGCGCGGGTCGTCCAGGTGCCGGATACGGTCCTCGAAGGCGATCTTCTTGGCCTCCACCATCACGTGGGCCATTTCGGTTTGGCTCAGCGACCGGTAGTCGTACCCCGCCAGCAGGTTCATCATGGTGAGGACGATGAACCCCTGGGACACCGGCGGCTGCTCCAGGATCTGATACCCCCGGTAGTCGGTGCTGAGCGGCTCCATCCACTCGGCGAAGCTGCCCTCCAGATCTCGCTCCTCGAGCAGCCCGCCCCGCTCCCTGATGCCAGCGCACAGGCGCGCCGCCACGTCGCCGCCGTAGAAGCCGTCCCGGCCGTTGCGGGCGATGGACTCCAGCACCCCTGCCAGTTCCGGCTGCCGCAGCACCCGCCCCGGTGTGAGATCCTCCAGCCGCGCCCGGAAGTATTGCTGGATGTCGGGTGACGTGGGCGCCCACGTCTCGATGGACTCCGCCAGAGCCAGATAGAGCGGAAAACCGTCCCGGGCCAGGGTGATGGCGTCGGCGCAGACCTCCGCCAGGTCCACGGTGCCGTAGCGGCGGTGCAACTCCAGCCATCCGTCCACCGCCCCGGGCACTGAAATGCTCAAGGGCCCGGAGGTCGGGATCGCATCCAGGCCGCGGCTCTTGAACGCCTCGATGGTGGCGTTGCCGGGAGCCGGCCCGCTGGCATTGAGCGCCCTCACCTTCCCTTCGTCCTTCATGTAGACCAGCGAGAACATGTCGCCGCCGAGGCCGCAGGCCTCGTGCTTGACCACGGCCAGAACGAAGCCGGCGGCCACCGCGGCATCCACGGCATTGCCGCCCCGCTGCATGATCCTGAGGCCGGCCACCGACGCCAGCGGATGGCCCGCGGCAATGACGCCCCGGGTGCCCATGACGAGGGTGCGTGCGGCCTTGCCGTAACGGATTTCATGTAGAGCTTGAGACATGATGAGTGGTCTCCCGGGAAGTTGAAATGGCGTCCTTCGACTTCGCTTCGCTACGCTCAGGACGAACGGGGGAAGATTTCAAGACCCGTTCGTCCTGAGCCTTCCTACAAGCCTGTCCTGAGCCGGGTCGAAGGGCTCAGTACTCGCTACGCTCGGGACGAACGAGAGAAAATTTTCAAGACCCCGTTCGTCCTGAGCCCTTCGTCACGGCTCAGGACAGGCTTCGCGAAGCGAAGTCGAAGGACGCCATATCGAAGAACGCCCCCTGACTTCATTCTCGATCTGCCGGCCGCTACGAGCCGCGCGCCTCGATGTGCAGGATCCGGGCGGCGTTGCCGCCGAGTATCCGCTCCTTGGGCTCCGGCGCCAATTCCAGGTCGTCGAGGGCCTTGAGGCTGTTCTTGATGAAGCCGCAGCCGTCCTCCGGGCCGTAGGGATAGTTGGTGCCGAATACCAGTTGCTCCGGGCCGAAGAAATCCATCACGCACCTGAGCGTGTTGGCCGGGTGATCGGCGGTGTCCACGAAAAATCTCCGGAACGAGTCCAGCGGGTTCTCCCGCAGGCCGTAGCGCTCGCGCATCTCGTCGTCCCGCCCGGTGTAGATGTTGATGGCGCGCTGTCCGAAGAAAGCCAGCACGCCGCCCACGTCCGCCACCACGAAAGGCAGCGTCGGAAAACGTTCGATCACCCGGCCGTATACCAGCCGGGTCATGGCGACGGTGCTGTCGAAGGCCCATCCGAAAATCAGCACCGGCATGATATCCAGGCCGACGGCCTCGGTGGCCAGGGGCGCGGTGGGGTGGAGGTACACCGGCAGCTCATACTCCGCGAGCTTCTCGTAGATGGGAAAGAAGACCTCGTCGTCGAGAGGCCGGCCGTTGAGATTGGTGAAGCAGCCCCAGCCGCGGAGCCCCAGCTCCTGGACCGCGCGATCGAGCTCCTCCAGCGAGGCCTCGATGGACGAGGTCGGCAACGTCGCCAAGCCGACGAACCGGTCCGGATGCCGGTCGCACATCTCGGCCAACTCGTCGTTGGCCACCCGCGCCATGGCCACGGCGTCGGCCGGGCCGTAGCGGTCGGCGCCGGGCGCCGGGATGCTCACTACCTGCACGTCCACGCCCTGACGGTCCATGTGCTCCAGCCGCTGGTCGATATCACGGCCCTTGAAGATCGCCGTGTTGATGCGGCAGGCCAGCGTCTTGTCGTAGAGGTACGCCATGCCGCTGTGGGGGTCCGGCGGCTCCAATATGACGGCCCCGTCCCGCTCCCCCATGGTCCGCATGTAGCGCTCGGGAAAAATATGGCTTTGAAAATCGATGATCATGATCCGATGCCCTATAGCCCCCTCACGATGCGCGGGGGCACCTGAGGCATCTCCGGCTCCGACTTCACGGTCTTGGAGCCCACCGAGCTGCCACAACGCTGGCAACTGTAGTCGTAGAGGTCGCCGTCGGGCAAGACCAGCAACAACCGCTCGCGCACCGGCATGGCCTGACCGCACTTGTTGCAATAAAGCAACGACGCCGACAGTTGTTCGAAGCTTTTCTGCATAGGATCAACACGGGCGGGTTTAAAATCCGCCCCTGCATCGGTTGCGTTGCTCTTCCTCGCGTGCTGCCGGCCACGGGGGCGACCGCCGGTCGCCCCTACACGTCATCGCGCCGTGCCGACGACGAAATCCTGCGCATCATACGATGCGAATGAACCGGACAGGACCCTAGTCGCCTGCCGCCTCGGCCTTGGCCTCGGCCTGGACCTTTTCCATCAGGTGCGGCGGCAGCTCCTCGTAGTGCGAGAATTCCGACTGGAACTCTCCCCTGCCGCTGGTCATGGAGCGGAGGTCGGAAGCGTACCGAAGCACCTCCGCCATGGGCACCTGCGCCTTGATGATCTGGCTGTGGCCCTTGGCGTCCACGCCCAGGACCTTGCCGCGCCGGCTGTTCAGGTCGCCGATGACGTCCCCCATGCAGTCGTCGGGAACCGACACCTCCATGGACATCACCGGTTCCAGAATGACCGGCTTGGCGCTCTCGATGGCGTTCTTGAAACCCATGGAACCGGCGATCTTGAAAGCCATGTCCGACGAGTCCACCGCGTGGAACGACCCGTCGTAGAGGGTCGCGCGCACGTCCATGATGGGATAGCCGGCCAGATAACCGCCGGCCATGGTCTCGACGATGCCCTTCTCCACCGCGGGGATGTAGTTCCGCGGGATGGCGCCGCCGACGATCTTGTCCACGAACTCGAAGCCCTTGCCCCGCTCCAGGGGCTCGAGCTTGAGCCAGGTGTCGCCGAACTGGCCCCGGCCGCCGGACTGTTTCTTGTACTTCCCCTGGGCGCTGGCGGACGCCTTGATGGTTTCCCGGTACGGGACCTTGGGCGCCTTCAACTCCACCTCCGCGCCGTACTTCCGCTTGAGCTTGTCCACCACCACCTCGATGTGGAGCTGGCCGGTGCCCGACAGGATGAACTCCCGGGTCTGCTCGTCACGGTGCATGCGGATGGAAGGGTCCTCTTCCATCATGCGCTGGAGACCCTGGGGCACCTTGTCCTCGTCCGCCCGCGTCTTGGGGGAGAGCGCGAAGGAGATGGCCGGGGTGAACTCCATCGGCCTGGGATACTCGATGGGCGCCGACTCGTCGCACAGCGTGTCGCCGGATGCCACGTCCTTCAGCTTGGCGGCGGCCACGATCTCTCCGACCCCCGCCTCCGACACCTCCTCCTGCTTGGCGCCCTCCGGCCGGAACAGGTGAGCGATCTTCTCCTTGGCGTCCTTGCTGGCGTTGTAGACCGTGCTGTCGGCCCGCATGGTGCCGGACAACACCCTCATGATGGAAAGGCGGCCCGCGAACGGATCCACGATGGTCTTGAACACGAACGCGGAAACCGGGCCGTCCGGAGCCTTCGCCCGGGACTCGGCCTCACCCGTCACCGGGTTCTTTCCCTCCACCTCCGGCTCCTCCAGCGGCGAGGGCAGCCATTCCACCGCGGCGTCGAGCAGCGCCGCGACCCCCATGCCGCGGCTGGCCGAGCCATAGAGGACCGGAAACAACGTCCCCGCGCGGACGCCCTCATGCAAACCCTGCGACAACTCCTCGGAGGACAGTTCCTGGCCCTCGAGATATTTCTCCAGCAAGTCATCCTGGGTCTCGGCCACGTTCTCCATGAGATTGACTCTCATCTCCTCGGCCCGTTCCTGAAGCTCCGCGGGTATGTCCTCCTCGGTCTCCTTGCCGTTGTCGTCCGCGCACACCGCCTTCATGCGGATCAGGTCGATGACCCCGCGGAAGCTCTCGCCGTGACCGATGGGGAGTTGCACGTGGAGAGCCTTGATACCCAGCCCCTCCGCAATGGCATCCACCCCCTCAACCGGATCCGTCTCTTCGCGGTCCATGCGGTTGACGAAAAATATGCGCGGCATTCCGCGCTCCGCCGCGTAGCCCCAAAGCCGCTCCGTCTCTACTCTCAGGCCGGCGCCGGCGTGGAGCACGAAGACCGCGCCGCCGAATCCCGCCAGTGAATGGATCGTCTCCGGCAGGAACGTGGCAAAACCCGGCGTGTCCACCAGCACACAGTTGGTCTTCTTCCACTCCAGGGAGTGAAAGGCGGTGGAAATGGAAACCTGCCGGTGGATCTCCTCGGGCTCGTAATCGAACGCCGAGGTTCCGTCCTCCACCCGCCCCAGGCGGTTCGTGCTGCCCGCCGCGAACAGCATCGCCTCGCCCAGCGACGTCTTGCCCGCTCCCCGATGCCCCAGCAATCCGACGTTCCGTAACTGGCCAGGTTCAATTGCAGCCATTTATCGACCTCCCCTGCTATCTCCGTTTGCGCAGCGACGGAGCCGCGTTCCTCTGGTAAATAAGCCGTAACCCTTCCAACGTCAAGAATTCGTCCACCTCTTCGATAACCGCCGACTCGTGGGCGATCAGCGACGCCACGCCTCCCGTGGCCACGACTTTCGCCTTGATCCGGTTTTCCCGCTCGATGCGGTGAACGATGCCGTCCACCAGGCCGACGTAGCCGTAGTAGATGCCCGATTGAATCGAGTGCACCGTGGACTTGCCGACAACGCTCGCGGGACACACCACCTCTACCCGGGGAAGCTTCGAAGCCCGCTGGAACAGCGCCTCCACGGCGATGACCAGACCGGGAGCGATCAAGCCTCCCAGGTACTCCCCGCTCTCGGACACGCAGTCGAAGGTGGTGGCGGTGCCGAAGTCGATGACCACGCAGGCGGCGTGAAACCGGTCGTAGGCGGCGACACCGTTGGCAATGCGGTCCGCCCCGACGTCCTGCGGGCTGTCGTAGAGGATCGGCATGCCGGTCTTGAGCCCCGGCCCCACCAGCAACGGCTTGACGCCGAAGAACTTCCGCCCGAGCTCGTCGATCATGCCCACCATGGGCGGGACCACGCACGACACGATGATGGCGTCGATGGCATCGCTGCCGATGTCCTGGGCGGCGGCGAGATGGCCGATGATCGCGCCGTATTCGTCCACCGTCCGTTCCGGCTGCGTCACCAGGCGCCAATGCGTCACCAGTTCCCGGCCACGGTAGACGCCCAACACCATGTTGCTGTTTCCGATGTCGATGGCCAGCAGCATTTACGGCGCTCCTTCCATCAGGAATACATCTCCGCTCACCACCCGCTCGGTGCGGCCGCCGCCGCACTCCAGCACCAGGAAACCGTTGCCGTCCAGCTCCCGGACACGCCCCACCAACTCATCCTCCGCCGTGCGGGCGCGGACCCAGCAGCCTTGCATGCGCGCGTACACGTTCCAAATACGGGCAATGGGCTCGAACCCGCGCTCCTCGAACTCGATATAGCGGCTCTCCATGTTGCGCACCAGCGACCGGGCGATGGCGATCCGGTCCACCGAAGCCCCCGTCTCCTCCATCACCGAGGTGGCGCGTTCGCGGATGTCGGGGGACATGAGCGCCCGGGGGAAGTTGAGATTGATGCCGATGCCGACGATCACGTACACCGTCCGCGCCGGCTCGCAGGCCAGCTCGCTGAGGATCCCCGCCACCTTCAGGCCGCCCAGCAGGATGTCGTTGGGCCACTTGATCCGGGGCGTGCCGGGGACATGATCCTTCAGAGTGTCCGCCACCGCCACCGCCGCCAGCAGGGTAATCTTGGCCGAGTCCGCCGGATCCAGACGGGGGCGCAGGACAAACGAGATGTAGAGGTTGAGGTTTGGGGGAGAAACCCACGTCCGTCCCAGCCTTCCCTGCCCCCGGGTCTGGGATTCGGCGATGACGATGGCGCCCTCGGGCGCGCCCGCCTCGGCCAGGGCGTGAGCGGTCCGGTTGGTGGACTCCAGCTCCGGGTACACGTCGATGCGGCTGCCCAGCCGTTTCGTTCCGAGGTCCTGAAGGACCCGGTCGGCGGTCAGCGGCCCCACCGTGGTCACTGGGCCTGCAACTCCTGGATCCGGCCGAGGCTCCGGTTGAGGGCTTCGATCTTCTCTTCCATCTCCTGCGCCTTCTCCCGTTCCCGCTCCACCACCTCGGCCCGGGCCTTGGCCGTGAAGTTCGCGTTGCCGAGCTTTTTCCGCACCCGCTCCAGCTCGGTCTCGAGCTTGCCCAAAGCCCGGTGGAGCCGGCTGCTCTCCTCCGCCAGGTCCACCGCGCCGTCCAGCGGGACGTAGACTTCGGTGGTATCGACGATGGCCGTGGCCACCTTCTGTGGCCGGACCCCCTGGGCAAGATATTCCAGCGGTTCGGTCCGCGCCAGCGTGCACACCATGCTTTCGTAGGCGCGGACGAGAGACAGCCGCTCCTCGGTATCGAACAGCAGGACCCTCACCCTCCTGGACGGCGGCACGTTCATCTCGGTGCGGAGATTTCTCACCGCCCGGATGACACCGCTCAGAAACTCGACCTTGTCTTCCGCGTCCCGGTCCGAGGGGAAATCGCCGGCCCTGGGATAGCGCTGGACCATGACGTCATGGTTCCGGGAGGACGCCGGATCCCGCGCCGTCACCTCCCCCCAGAGCTCCTCGGTCACGAACGGCATCAACGGATGCAGCAGCAACAGGATACTCCGGAGCACCGTGTGCAGGGTTTCCTGCGCGGCGCGGGAGCCGGCGCCGCCGCCGTTGAGCCGCAGCTTGCTCATCTCGATGTACCAGTCACAGAACTCGTGCCAGGTGAACTGGTAGAGATGGTGCGCGAAATCGTTGAACCGATACCCGTCGATGGCCTCCCGGGCCTTCTCGATGGTGGCGCCCAGCCTTGAAAGGATCCAGCGGTCCGCCAGGTCCAGATCCTCGCGGGCCGGCAGCCCCTCCGGACGGGCGCGCAAGACCTCGTCGTCGAGGTGCATCAGCACGAAGCGCGAGGCGTTCCAGAGCTTGTTGACGAAGTGCTGGTAGCCGCCGATCCGGTCCTCCGCGAGCTTTACGTCCCGCCCCATGGCGGCCATGGCCACCAGGGTGAACCGGAAAGGATCGGCGCCGTAGCGGTTCACCATGATGAGCGGATCGATGACGTTGCCCTTGGACTTGGACATCTTCTGTCCTTCCTGGTCCCGCACCAGGGCATGGATGTAGACGTCCCGGAACGGCACCTCGTCCATGAACTTGAGCCCCATCATCATCATCCGCGCGACCCAGAAAAACAGGATGTCGAAGCCGGTCACCAGCGCGGCGGTGGGATAGAAGGCCTGAAGGTCGGTGGTCCTGTCGGGCCAGCCGAGGGTGGAGAACGGCCACAGGGCGGAAGAGAACCAGGTATCCAGGACGTCGGGGTCCTGCACGAACCGGGTGCCGCCGCAACGGTCGCACCGGTCCGGCGCGGTCCGCCCCACCACCGGCGCGCAGCCCGACGCGATCCGGGCGCCGTCCGTGTCCAAGGCATCGTTACAGCCGGCGCAATACCAGGCGGGAATCTGGTGGCCCCACCAGATCTGCCGCGACACGCACCAGTCCTTGATGTTCTCCATCCACGCGAAGTAGGAGTTCTTCCAGGTCTCCGGCACGATCCGCGTGCGGCCCTCGCGTACCGCCTCCATCGCCGGGTCCGCCAGCGGCTTGATCTTCACGAACCACTGGGGCGTCAGATAGGGCTCGATGACCGTCTGGCAACGGTAGCACTTGCCCACCGCGTGCCGGTAGGGTTGAACCTCCGCCAGCAGGCCCTGTTCCTCGAGCTCCCGGACGACCCGTTCCCGCGCGGCGAGCCGGTCCTGGCCGCCGTAGCGTCCTACCCAGGCCGGCACCCCGCCGTTTTCATCGGCAAAGGCCTCGGGCCGGACCGCGGCGTCATCATCAAAGATATTGATGACTTCAAGGCCATTCCTCAGGCCGATTTCGAAGTCGTTGAAGTCATGTCCAGGGGTAATCTTGACCGCTCCGGTGCCGAACTCCGGGTCCACGAACGTGTCCGCCACCACCGGAATCTCCCGGTCCACGATGGGCAACCGCGCACGGCGGCCGATGTTGCCGGCGTGGCGTTCGTCTTCCGGATGGACCGCCACGCCGGTGTCGCCCAGCATGGTTTCGGGCCGGGTCGTGGCCACTACCACCTCGCCCTCCCCCGCCAGCGGATAACGCACGTGCCACAGGTGGCCGTCCACTTCCTCGTGCACCACCTCGATGTCGGCCAGCGCCGTCTTGCAACGCGGGCACCAGTTGATGAGCCGTTCCGCGCGATAGAGCAGCCCCTCTTCCCAGAGACGGACGAACGCTTCCCGCACCGCCCGGGAGAGCCCCTCGTCCATGGTGAACCGCTCGCGGGTCCAGTCACAGGAAACTCCCAGCGCGCGTAGTTGCCGCAGGATGGTGTGGCCGGTCTCCTCGCGCCAGCTCCAGACCTTCTCGATGAACGCCTGCCGGCCAAGGTCCGCCCGGTCCAGGCCCTCGGCCGCGAGCTGCCGTTCCACCACGTTCTGGGTGGCGATGCCGGCGTGATCGGTTCCGGGCACCCACAGCACGTTGTGGCCGTCCATGCGCCTGAAGCGGCACAAGACGTCCTGAAGCGTGTTGTTCAAGGCATGGCCCATATGGAGGGAGCCGGTGACATTGGGCGGCGGTATCACCATGGAAAACGACGGCGCGCCGGGGCTCGCGGGGGAGAAATGCCCCGCCTCGTCCCAGCGCCCATACCACTTGCTCTCCACCTCCTGGTGACTGTACGATTTGGCGATTTCTCTTGGCATGGGAGTCTACTTTCGGTTCGGTTCGATGGTCGTCGGCTTGGCGCGGTGTGGGCACGGGCGGTTTTGAAACCCGCCCCCTACGTCTCGTCGGCCGGGTCTTCGGCGCCGGCTTCCGTGGTGACCTCGGCCCCCGTGATCACCTCAGCCCCCGTGATCACCTCGGTCAGCTCGATGATTTCATCGGGTACCTCGTCTCCCGAGGGCTCCTCGGCGCCGGCTTGGCGCACCGGCGGCCGGTCTTCCGGCGGCGTCCCCAGGAGCGATTGCAGCGCGGCTTCGAGAGCAGCTCCTTCGAGCGGCTTGGCGACCGTCGCAGTGAGTCGAGCAGGCTTGAGCGAAGGAGCCGGCCCCTGGTGCAACCAGACGCTGGGAATCTTGACACGCTGAAGCGCCCGAAGGAGCCCATCCGCATCCTCGAGGGTGTCGTGGTCCACGATGACCACGTCGTGGTGCTGGAGATCGGCCGGCTCGGACCAGCGACCCCGCGCCACGGTCCGATGCTCCGGAAACAGGAATTGCCGCAAAGTCTCGCGCAGAATCGGATGATTCGCGATAATCAGTATGCTGGCCATATCGTTGAAGGCTCATAGTAGCAGACAATATTCCGTCCTACGAACTTGACAATGCCGCGGCCGCTGATACATATAAACACTCTCCCGCTCGTGCGAAAGTGGCGGAATTTGGTAGACGCGCAGGATTCAGGATCCTGTGGGAGCAATCCCGTGGGGGTTCAATTCCCCCCTTTCGCACCACCCTTCACTACGGCCTTTTCCGCCCCGTCCCCGCGCGCCGGTCACCTTGACCTCCCCGGTGATTTGTGGCATCTCTACTCCAACACCAGCCCGAACGGAGTCACTTCTGCCCCAGCAACACCATGAGAGAAATCCTCAGGACGTCCTGACGGATGTCGCCGAAGAGTTCCCCTGCGATCTGGTGGACCCGTACAGCATTGTGGCCGACCAACTGCGGCTGGTGGAGCAAAGGCTCGTGGATTGCACCCGCTCCAAGGAGTGCGAGATCACCGAGATTGCCTCGCGCCTGATCAAGGGCGGCGGCAAGCGCATCCGGCCGGTGATCACGCTGCTGACCTTCAACGCCTTCCACGGCGAGCGGAAAGACGACGTCGTGGACATCGCCACGGCCATGGAACTGATCCACGCGGCCACCCTGCTCCACGACGACATCATCGACGGCGCGGAATTCAGGCGTGGGAAGGAGTCCGCCTACAAGCGTTACGGACTCACGCGCACCCTGGTCACGGGGGACTTTCTCTTCATCAAGGCCTTCGAGTTCGCCGGCAAGTTCGACGAAACCGTGGTCCAGTGGACCGCCGATGCCTGCACCAGCCTGACCGAGGGCGAGGTCCTGCAGGGCTCCTTCAACCGCAACCGCACGGTCACCGCCCAGGACTACATCCGGATCGTTGAGCGCAAGACCGCCTCGCTGTTTCAGACCGGAGCCAAGCTCGGCGCCTATATCGCGGGGACATCCCCCGAGCAGGTGGAAATGGCGGCGAACTTCGGGCTCAACCTGGGCATCGCCTTCCAGATGATGGACGACGTGCTGGACGTCGTCGGCCGGCGCGATCTGCTCGGGAAATCCACCGGCATGGATCTACGCGACGGCAATCCCTCCCTGCCCATCGTCCTGTCGCTGCTCGACGGACACCAGACCGTATCCCAGGTATTTCAATCGCAGACCCCCACCGAAAAGGACATCCAGCGGGCGCTGGATGCCATGGGCAACGGCACGGTCATCGAGCGCGCCAGGAGTTTCTCCCGCAAGTACGCGGTCAAGGCATCACTGGAAATCGACAAGCTGCCCGATTCCCCGGCCCGAGACGGCCTCAAGGCCCTGGGGCGCCTGCTCACCGACCGAGACAGTTGACGCCGGCCCGCCCCGCGATCGGCCCATGTCTGTTCCTCACGACACACTGGTCAGGAACCTCTTCGACCGGATTGCCTGGCGCTACGACCTGCTCAACCGGATCATCAGCTTCCAACTCGACTCGCGATGGCGCCGCAAGGCGATCGACGCCCTCGGAATCGAGGACCGGCCGGCCCTGGTGCTGGATCTGGGCACCGGCACCGGCGCACTGGCCCTGGATGCGTGCAAGGCCCTTGCTCCCGGCTCGCGGGTGGTCGGCCTCGACTTCTCGCATGCCATGCTCATGCACGCCAAAGACCAGACGTCCCGGGCCGGCCACGCGGCCAGCGCGGCTTACATCCTGGCCCACGCCCTGGCCGCGCCCGTTCGAAACGAGTCCTTCGACGCGGTCATGAGTGCTTTCGTGTTGCGGAACGTCAGGGACCTGGCATCGTTCTTCCGCGAATCCTACAGGGTTCTGAAACCAGGCGGGAGGATGGTTGCGCTGGACATGTTTCCTCCTCCCCATGGCGTATTTTCGCAACTCTACTGGCTCTACTTCGGAAAGCTCATGCCCTGGATCGGCAGCATCGTGAGCGGCGATCCCACCGCCTATCGTTACCTGTCCGACTCGGTCAGGTCGTTCGTCTCGCCCGACGAGGCCGCGGCCACCATCGCGGCCGCCGGTTTCGTCGACGCCCATACCGTGCGTTACCTCCGGGGCGCGATCTGCCTGCAGGTCGCCACGAAACCCCGTTAAGGGACTGTATCAAGGGAGCGCTTGATCCGATGAACCCCTACGGCGCGGCCTTCGTCATGTTTCTCTACCAGTTGTCCGTCGGCGGGCTCGTGGGCCTGTCGGCCACCCCTTTCAACGACCTGGAGCGGGGCTTCTACAAGTCCACCGCCGGGGTACTGGTGGCGGCCGCCGTGCTGGCTGTCTGGGGCTATCTTGATCTCCTGACCGAAAGGCAGGGGTGGGGTAAGATCGTAGAGCTCTGTCTATTGGCCGGTTTTACACTTTTTCTCACCCTTTACTTCATCTCTCTCTGGGGTGAGCGCGGGTTCCTGCGGGCGCGCTTTTTCTCGACAGCCATACTCACCGGGGTGGCCGGTCTGATCGTTGCCTCCTTCGGCTTCACCCCAACGAACCTCGGGCCCGTCGAGGCGGTCTTGCTTCCATTGAGCTTCATCGTTTCCGCGCTCTTGCTGGGAGCCGTAACCGTCGGCATGCTGATCGGCCACTGGTACCTCATCGAAACCGGTCAGAGCCTTGATCCGTTCTTTCGGGTCTTCCGGTTCTTCGTCACCATGCTGGTCATTCAGACCGTCCTGCAAGTGGTAGCCGCCTCCCTGCTCTATTTGCTGGGCACCGACGCGACGGCCGCGACCCTCGAACGTCTCTTCAGCGACCACCTCCTGCTGCTGGGTTCCCGCTTCCTCGTGGCGCAACTCGGTCCGCTGGTGTTGTCCTACATGATCTGGAAGACGCTGGCCGACTTCAAGAATACCATGGCGGCGACGGGTCTCTTCTACATCGCCCTGCTCGGTGTCTTCGTGGGAGCGCTTCTGTCGAGCCAGATTCTCGCCATGACGCTGCTACCGTTGTGAAACCAACTCACCGGGTCGGGCGCGGCAGGGTATCTGGTTGGTGTACGGCGTGGTTCGCATTCAGAGGAGCGACGGCCGGCGTCACTCCGGGGATTTGTCCGCCTCGGCCGGCGGAGAGCCGGATTCCGGCGGCGCCGGAGAGCGCCGGTCCATTTGGGGATAGGTCCGTATCTTGGTGACCCGGAGGCCATGGCCGCCCCAACCCAGGTCATACCCCACCACCATCCCCTCCCTGAGGCCTTTCGGTGAGCGCACCGGACCCGACATCAGCACCATCTGGTACGAGAACCTCACATCCTTCCCGCTCGCGGTGCGCACCACCCCTGTGCCCTTCCGGTGCGAAAGGCGTCGAATGATGCCGTGGTAGTACAAGTCCGACCGCTCCTCGACCGCGGGACGGCCGGCGTCCCCCTCCGGAGCCGCGGGCTTGGGGTCGTCTTCAACCATCACGCGGCCCCGATTCCCCTCTCTCGGTACGTACTCACGGCCCCAATCTATAGCCACGACAAGCAAACTTCAATGCTGATCGGCGCGTGTCCTCCAGCCCCTTGGCCTCGACAGAAATGTCGAACGCGATAAGTTATTGAAATTTAACGCAAGTTTTGCAGAAAGCCCTCGGCCGGGACGACCATATTGTCGACCCGATCATGCTAAGTACTCGAAATATCGACAACTTGGTCGTTGGCACAAGAGTTGCGTCTTTTACATGAAGTGGTCTTCGACTACTGCGTGTACCAAATCTATACGCGGGGTTATCCACAGCGTACAGGAAATTGTTGACAAGTAGTCTCCACTTGAGTAAAAAGGGAGGTAACATGCTGTCTACGGAAGCCAAACTCTCCGAAAAGACATTCTCCGCCAACATCCTCTCTCAACCCAAGGCCCGCGAACTCGCCGACATCGCCGAGGAGTTCTCCCTGGGCGAGCCTTTTTCCGCCGCCGGGCTCCATCGCGAATCCGCCGATTCCTTCTTTATCCTGGAAACCAAGCGGGGCAAGTTTATCGTATCGATTGAAGGGATCAAGAGCGAGAACGAAGTCAAGCATGACATTGAGTTGCTGTTGTTCCTGAGGCGTCACGGGTTTCAGTGCCTTCAGCCCCTGAAGAGCCGCGGCGGGCAACATTACCTGCACACGGACGGCAGGTTCATCTCCGCCAGCCGCAACATCGACGGCGTCGAGGTGCCGGTGGGTAACCTCACCCTCGGGCAGCTCGCCGCGACCGGGCACGTGCTCGCCGACCTCCACCTCATTGGCAGAGGCTACAAAAAGGGCGTGGAAAACCGTTTTTCCTTCCCGAGGGTGGCGGCGTTGTATCAGGAGGTACGGAAGAGCCTGCCCGCGCACCTCAAGACCATTGTTCGGGTCCTGGATGACGAGGTCAACTACCTGGAAGGCTATCTGGACAACAACCTGCCCAAGGGCATCATCCACGGGAACCTGTCCTGGGAAAGCATGAAGTTCAAGGGCTCGCGCCTGGTCGGCATCATGAACTTCGACCGGGCCTGCCGCGGGAAATTCATCTGCGACCTCGCCACCACGGTCAATGCCGTCTGCTATTTCGAAGGACGCTACCGCCTGGACCGGTTCGAGGAACTCATTCTCGGCTACGAGGGCCTTCGGCCCCTTTCGCTGCCCGAGTGGGATTCGTTCCCCAACGAGCTCCGGTTCTCGGCCTTGCGGACGGCCATCACCAGCTTGCACGATTTCTACCTGCGCGAGAACGGGGAACGGCAGCGAATCCAAAAGACCTTTATCGACTTCTTCGAACGGCTGCTGATCCTCAGGCGTGAGAAGGACGGCGGGATGGAAGATCTGCTCCTGTCCATGGCCACGGGATACGACTACCGTAAGTACCAGAAGTCGAAGCCGTCCAGGTAAGCATCATCCGACCGTCGGCTTCCTGATCTCCTTCAGCGCACGCTGGCGGCGGACCTTGAAGAGAGCTGAAAAGGCAAGGCCCGACCCGATCAGGACAAGCAGCAGGCCGCCTCGCAGCACCACATGGAAGAAGTCCACCTTCACCCGGGCGGCGTGATGCTTTTCCCGCTCTTTATGTATCCGCTTCAGAACATCCCTGTTCTTCCTGGGCGTCAGTTCGCGAAAACTCCGGTAGTTGTCTTCCAGGCCTGTCTCGGTGCCGGTGCCCACCAACGCGCGGTAATGCGCCACCTGGACCGCTCCGACGATCCAGTTGCCGGCCCCCAGCAAGACCAATACGACGCCAACCACGAAGAAGGGGTTCAGATATAGGCTCCGAAACTCCATGACCGCATGGCACGATAACCAAAGCCGGGCTCGGGGGTCAAGGACACGATGAAATGCTACGTGATCGGTGACGTGCACGGATGTCTGCCTGAATTGGCCTCGCTCGTCGAATCGTTGCCCATGGAACGTGGCGACACCGTCGTCTTCCTGGGCGACTATATCGACCGCGGGCCCGACTCCAAGGGTGTGATCGACTACCTGGTGGCCTTGCGCCGGCGCGGTGAGCAGACAACCGTGTTCCTGCGCGGAAACCACGAAGACATGATGCTGTCATTCATGGGCCTCTCGGGGCACCACGGTGACGCGTTTCTCCTGAACGGGGGCCTGGCCACACTGGCGAGCTACGGTGTCGCGGCTCCGGGAGGATCTCCCACCACCGCGGACAGTCAACGCCTGGTGGCCGCGCTGCCACCGGACCACGTGGAGTTCTTCATGAGGCTGGAACCGTGGTACTTCGTCGACGGCTTCCTGTGCGTCCACGCCGGCATCAACCCGGGGCGGTCCTGGGACCATCAGATCGGTGAGGAACTCATCTGGATCCGGCATGAGTTCATCGCGAACCCCCACCCCCTGCCCCAGACGGTCCTGTTCGGTCACACTCCGATGAAGGAGGTCTTCTTCAATCTGCCCTACAAGATCGGCCTGGATACCGGGCTCGTCTACGGCAACGCCCTGAGCTGTCTCGAAGTCACCGGCCGGATGCTGTACCAGATACGCAACGGCACGAGCGCAGTCTCGGTGACGGACGTGACCCGCCACTGGGAAGGCAGGTCGGATTAGCCAAGCGTAATCCGACAGACTCCTACGGGTGCACCGACTCCAGGAACCATTCCGTCGGGATTTCACGGCCGAGACCCTTGGCTTTGGCGTCTTCGTAGACCGCGCTGCCGACGGCGGCGAACTGCACCCCGAGCCCGATGTTGTTGACGAAGCAGGTTGACTCGTCCGGCCGGTTCCGCCCGGGCACCTTTCCGGCCACCACATCCTTCAGTTCCGGAGCGTCAATCCACGGCGGGACCTCCGGCCGCGCCACCGCCTGCTTGTCCGTGGCGGTGAGGAAGTCGATGGGGTCATGGGCTTCCACCCTCTCGTCCCCCATTCCGGCGATGTAGTTCTCGGGCGCGATCTTGCGGGTATGGATCACCACCCGATCGGCGCGCGCGATGGTGTCGTCGCCGAGCTCGGAGGTCTTGACGCAGGTGAAGTGCACGCCGGGCTTCACCCATTCCGGCGGGATGACGCGGGTGATGGCGTTGGTGGCCGCCACCAGCACCTGACACTGTTCCGCCACCTTTTCCGCGTCCGCGCACGGTTCCACGGGAAGGCCGACCCGTTCGGCCATCTCCTGGGCGAACGACTCCCGATTCGCCTTGGTGGGGCTGAAAACCAGCACCCTCTCGAAGGTACGCACCTGGCAGAAGGCCTCGACGTGGGCGCGCGCCTGCCAGCCGGAACCGAAGATGCCGAGATGGGTTACGTCCGGCCGGGCCTGGTATCTGGCGGCAAGGGCGCTGGAGGCGGCCACGCGAAAGGCCTGGATCACCCCGTCCGGAAAGATCGCCAGGGGCTCTCCGGTTTCCGCCGAGAACAGCAGCACCAACCCCACCCACTTGCCCCCCGGCGCCTTGGGAATCTTGTCCTTCACGATACGCCCGCCACGGTCCTCCCAGCGGATCACGTCGGAGTTGAGGCGCAAGGCCACCACCTTGGGATCGAACAGGCCGGCCTCCATGGACTTGAAGGCGTACACCCCCGAGGTCTCGGGAAACGGAAGATAGAGATCGGTACGCGGGCGGTTCACCGCCTCGCCATTGGCGAGTTGGCGGTAGGCCTTGTCCAACACACCGAGGCACGAGTCCATCGAAAGCAGGCCCTCGATCTCGTCATTGTTCAGAATCAACATCGCGCGTTTCCTCCTGGTGTACCGCCGTCATATAGCCTGCGAGTCGAGAGCAGCGGGTGGGAATTCCGAAATCCGTTGACGCTGGGCATGCGGGCGACGATTCACGCCGTGGCTCGTGCGGGGCGAAACCGCTGAACGCGAGCAGGAGCGTCTCCGGATTTCGGAATGCCCACCCGCTGCTCATCAGGCCCGTTAGTCCCGGATATCCTGGAGCAGCCATTCCGTGGGGATCTCTTTCCCCAGACCCTGCGCCTTGGCCAGCTCGTAGACCTTTCCCGCAACCGAATAGAACTGTGCGCCCTGCACGTTGCCCCGCTCCGAGTAGGTGATCTGCGCGCGCGATGTCCTGCCTTTCCGCTTGCCCGAGAGCAGGTCCGCCAGCATCACGTTCTTGTCGCCGCCCTGGACGCCATGGGCGCGCCGGCGCTTGCGTTTCATCTTGAAGCCGCCGTCGTCATCCGGCCGGGCCGCATAGGTGATGTACTCGTCCGGCAGGCCCAGATCATCGAGGCCCCATGGTGCGGGGGACGTGCCCAATCGCAGCGACACGTCGACGCGGGCGAAGGTTTCCGCGTCCGGGCGGCCGCCGATGGAGGTGATGTGCGTGCCCTCCTCCACCGCCTTCCCCTTGATGATGTCCACCGCGGAGTCGGTGCAGCCGGCGATGATGTCGGCGCCCTTGTAGACCTGATCCGGGTCGCTCAGCGGAACGGCTTCCACGTCGAACTGCTCGGTCATCTCCCTGGCATACTGCTCGCGGTTCGCCTTGGTGGGGCTGTAGACCTGGACCCGGCTGATCCGGCGTACCTGCATGAAGGCTTCCAGGTGGGAGCGCGCCATGCCGCCGGAGCCGACCATGCCCACCACCTGGGCGTCCTCCCGGGCCATGTACTTGGCGCCGATGCCGGAATCCGCGCCCACCCGCATGTGCTGGAGATGCCCGTCGTTAAGCAACGCCAGCGGCTCGCCGTTGTGGATGCTGGTGAGCAGGATCAGACCGCAGAAGCGTCCCGGCCGGACGCAGTATTTCTCCTGCGTGATGGCGCCGTTGTACTCCTGCTCGTAGACAATGTCCGACTTCATCCGGATGGCGAAATACCCGGAGGTGGAGCCCCCTTCCATGGTGCCCCATTGGTACATCTTCTCGGGATCGGGCGTGGGCACCTGCAGATCGATGCGCGGCCGGCAGACGGCTTCCTGTTCCACCAGCTCGACATACGCCTTCTCAAGGGCCTCCATGGTGACCTCCATGGTCAGCACCTGCTTGACGTCGTCGTTGTTCAGAATCAAGGTCATGGCAACGTCCTTTATGGCGTCCTCACGGGGGCTACAGGGGCTCCCGTGCCTCGGCGCCGTCAATGGGCAGCTCGATGCCCAAACCCCTCTCACGGGCCAACTGGTAGAGCTTGCCGCCGATGGCCACGTCGGAGATCCCCACGCCGCCGCTGTTCTTGAACAGCGTGATCTGGCTCGCGTCCGTGCGTCCCGGCTTGGTGCCGTTCAGGATCTCGCCCACCTCGACGATCTTGTCCCAGGAGATGATGCCCTTCTCCAGCCGTTCCATGAAGTCTCCGGGCTGGTCCACACGGATGGTTTCGCAGGAGTTGACCCCGATGACAT
>Ga0209754_1001467_pt1 | contig 23505 bp, 21 predicted proteins | sample MesohylBB_FD_187295 | JGI IMG/M metagenome (GOLD analysis project Ga0209754, IMG submission 187295) | Host-associated microbial community of the marine sponge Aplysina aerophoba from Gulf of Piran - sponge mesohyl, lysed by bead beating... | ecosystem: Host-associated > Porifera > Sponge >... | reverse complement strand
CCAGGCCCCTGTCCGTGCTCGCTCGCAGCACAGACACTCACCAGGCTGCGCTCAAGGCAGCATCAGGCAAGGTGTGCCCGCTCCGCGCCAATGGTTCACGGCAAACCCTCGAGTGTGCCGGGTGCGGCCGGCAGACGTCGGTGACGGCCGGAACGGTGCTGCACGCCAGCAAGCTGCCACTGGCCATCTGGTTCCGGACCGCCTGTCTGATGGCGACCCGTTGCAACAGGATCCCTGCGCTGCAACTGCATGCAGAAGCAGCTTTGGACCGGTTCGTACCGGAGTGCCTGGCTGCTCGCCTGCACACTGCGCTCTGCGACGGTTGACCCTGAGCGTGATCTGTTGTCAGGCCTGGTTGAAGCCGACGAGGCCGGTCTTCCCTTCCGGACCAGAAACGATCCGCCCACCGGTGGGCAGGGCCGCAGCCACGACGGCAAGATGTTGATTATCGGCGCACTCGAACCCGGGGATGGAAACGCGCCTGGCCGTCTTCGATTGGCCGAACTCTCATCGTATGGCGCGGACGACCCTGGGGCAGGGGCCCGGTGCGTCAACGCACCCGCCGGGACCTGTGCAGGCGGATCGGGGCAAACCGGCTCCCTGCCGCGGCAATTGGCGTGATTGGGCACCGTTGTGGACATGGTCTTTACACCCATTTGACCCGCTGCTAGCCTTTTTTTCCGATTCCGGCCTGTTAGAGGCTCCATGGTCGACGCTCCCCTGCTTCGTGTAAGCGACCTCAAGACCCATTTCATGATCAAGGAAGGCGTGGTGCGCGCCGTCGATGGGGTCAGCTTCACTGTGGAGGCAGGCAAGGTTCTGGGTATCGTCGGCGAATCTGGCTGCGGCAAGAGCATGACCGCGCGATCGATCCTGCGCCTTGTACCGGATCCGCCCGGGCGCATCGTCGGCGGCGAAATCGAGTTCGACGGTATCGACATCCTCTCGCTGTCGACCCGAGAACTGCAGGCGATCCGCGGTGACCGGATAGCGATGATCTTTCAGGATCCGATGGTCTCGCTCAATCCGACCATGCGGGTGGGCGATCAGATTGTCGAGGTGCTGACGGTTCACCGTGGGTACAGTGCCAGGGCGGCGGTCGAGCGCGCGATCGAGCTTTTGCGGGCGGTGAACATCCCTGAACCGGAAACCCGTATCCGCGACTATCCGCATCAGTTTTCAGGCGGTATGCGTCAACGTGCGATGATCGCCATGGCGCTCGCCTGCGAGCCGAAACTGCTGATCGCCGATGAACCGACGACAGCCCTCGATGTCACGGTGCAGGCGCAGATCCTCGATCTGCTGCGCGTCATTCGGGAAGAATCCGACACGGCGATCATCCTGATCACCCATGATCTCGGCATGGTGGCAGAAATGGCCGACGACGTCGTGGTGATGTATGCAGGCAAGGTGGTCGAGCAGGCCAGTGTCCATGACCTGTTCGACGCGCCGTCCCACCCCTATACTCAAGGCTTGTTGAAGTCTCTGCCCTCGCCCCAGCATCGGGTCGAGGAGTTGACTCCCATCCGCGGTCAGCCGCCGGATCTGTCCCGGGTGCCGGCCGGGTGCAGCTTCGCGCCGCGATGCGACCACCGCATGAAAATCTGCAGCCGTGAAGAGGCGCCGTTTCGGGAGTTGGCCAGCGGACACCGCAGCCGGTGCTGGCTGGACCGGGCGCCCGATCTCGGCGTTCCGCCACCGGCCGGCTAGGCAGGACGCGCGGGAGAAAAATATGGAAACGCTGCTGTCAGTCCGTGGTTTGACCAAGTTCTTCCCGGTTCGACGCGGCGTTCTGCTCAGCCGCGTCGTCGCCCAGGTTCGCGCGGTTGACGATGTCAGCTTCGATCTCCACAAGGGTGAGATCCTTGGCCTTGTCGGGGAAAGCGGCAGCGGCAAGACCACCACCGGAAGGCTGATCGTGCGGCTGCTCGAAGCGACCGCCGGCGAGGTCTCCTTCGAGGGGCAGAGCATCCTGGACATGACCGAGACCGCATTCCGGCCGCTGCGCCGTGACATGCAGTTCATCTTTCAGGATCCCTATTCCTCGCTCAACCCGCGCCTCACGGTTGGCCACACCATCGCCGAGCCGCTGCGCAGGCACGGCGTCGCCTCCGGCATCCCGGTGCGCCACCGGGTCCAAGAGCTGATGGATATCGTTGGCCTGCCGCCCCGGTTCTCCAATCGTTATCCGCATGAATTCTCCGGCGGCCAGCGCCAGCGCATCGGTGTCGCAAGGGCACTGGCGCTCAACCCCAAGCTGATTGTCGCCGATGAGCCGGTGAGCGCACTCGACGTCTCGATCCAGGCTCAGGTGCTGAACCTGCTCCATCGGCTGCGCCGGGATTTCGGCCTCTCCTATCTGTTCATCGCCCACGATCTGAACGTCGTGCAACATCTCTGCGAACGCATCGCCGTCATGTATCTCGGCAAGCTGGTGGAGGTCGCCGACCGCGACGCGCTGTATGCCGAACCGCTGCATCCCTATACGCAAGCCCTGATCTCTGCGATCCCGGTGCCCAGTCCGCGCGCCAGGCGGAACCGGATCATCCTCAAGGGCGAGATCCCCAGCCCGATGAACCCGCCCGAGGGCTGCTATTTCCACCCCCGCTGCCAGGCCCGCATGAACATCTGCATGCGAGAGCGGCCGAGGATGAGGGAGGTAAAGTCAGGACACCACGTGGCCTGCCACCTACACTGACCTGGAGCGTCGCGCGCACGACCGCGGGTTGCACGCGACCCACCAGCAGACCGAGTTTCGATCCGGTAGATACTGTCCAAGGGAGGGTGAAATGAAACGACGAGAATTCCTGAAAACGACCGGTGTTACCGCCGCTGCGCTGTTTGCCGGAGATGTCCTCTTCTCCAGGGTCGTTACGGCGCAGGACAAGAAGATCCTGCAAGTGGCCGTGAGTTCCGACGCCTGGAACCTCGATGTTCGCAAAGGCACGGATGTCACCGGGCTGAACATCTGCAAGCAACTTTACAACGGGCTGATGAACTATGACCCGGATGGCAACATGTTTGCCGATCTGGCGGAAGCGGCGCCGGAGCAGCCGGACGACGTGACCTATATCTTCAAGCTGCGCAAGGGCGTTCAGTTCCATGGCGGCTATGGCGAGATGACGGCCGAGGATGTCGTCTACTCCTTCGATACCATTCGTGGGGTCGGCGATCAGAAGGGTACCTTCCTGTCGCTGTGGTTGCGCCCGCTCGACAAGGCGGAAGCGATCGACAGCCACACCGTCAAGTTCACCATGAAATCGCCATATGGCGATTTCCTGGACGCCTGCACGCTGTGCAAGATCGTCTCCAAGAACGCGTCGGAAGAGCGCGGCAAGGACTTCACCCGTCAGCCGATCGGCACCGGGCCGTTCGAGTTTGTCGAGTGGGTAAAGGATGACCATATCACGCTGAAGCGCTTCGACGACTACTTCACCGAAGGCGTGCCCAGCCTTGATGGAGTCTACGTCCAGATCATTCCCGACGATACGGTGAAGGTTACCAACCTGATCACCGGTCAGGTCGACATGATCAAGGAGATCCCGCCGCGTAACCTGGCGCAGTTGAAGCAGACACCAGGCATCGTTGTCGGCCAGCGTACCGGCACCCAGTGCGAGCAGCTGTACTTCAACTGCGCGGTCGAGCCGTTCAACGATGTCAACGCGCGCCGCGCCGTCTCCTATGCAATCGATCGGGAGTCGATCGCCGAAAAAGTGTTCTTCGGCATGGCGCAACCGGCCAAGGCGATGCTGACGGAAGAGCAGATGCCCTTGAAGAAGTTCTCCGACGACATGGTGAACGTCAATTACGACCCGGAGAAGGCCAAGGGCTTCCTCAAGGCCAGTTCGATGCCGGACGGGTTCGAGTTCACCTGCATGACCACCGGCCAGGGCTGGTTCGTCGAGCAGTTGACGGTGATGCAGGCCAATCTGGCAGAGGTCGGCATTACCATGCACATCGAGCCGATGGAAAAGAGCGTGATGTTCGGGAAGATGCGGGAGGGCGACTATACCGCCGTGTACGAAGACCTGAACGCCGCCTATTTCGGCTATGGCGCGGCAACGCCGGCGTTGTTCTACACCCCGCCGGAGCGCTGGCTGAACTGGAAGGACGACGCGGGCTATGCCGCTGACGAACTGTTGCAGAAGTTTGTCACCACGCTGGACGTGAACGAGGGGCAGGTGATCTTTAACCAGTTCCTGGACATCGTGCTCGACCAGCTGCCCTATACTCAGGTGGTGTTCGTGGACAGCACCGATGCCTGGAAGGACAGCGTCACGGACTACAAGACGTCGCTGCCGAATGACAGCATGTGGTGGAACACCAAACTCGGCTGATGCCACTGCGTTACGTCACTGTGCCGGGAGGTCGCCGTGACCGCAACACTGCGGCAGCGGCCCTCCCGGCAAACAGGCTGACGCTGGGCTGACGGAGGTCCGCCGTGAATTTCTGGCAGTATCTGGTCAAACGGCTGCTCCACTCGGTTCCCGTCTTTATCGGGATCTCGCTGGTAGTCTTCTCGCTGATCCATCTGATCCCGGGTGATCCTGCGATCGCCGTGCTAGGCGAGCAGGCGACCGATGAGGAAGTTAACGCTCTACGGGAGGAATGGCACCTTAACGATCCACTGTGGCAACAATTTGGAATCTGGCTGCTGAACATCGTGCAGGGCGATCTCGGCCGCTCGCTGCATACCAATCAGCCGGTGTCGGAGATCATTGCCAGCCGTTTGCCGGCGACGGCGATCCTGTCGGGTATTGCCATCGTGGTGTCGTTGATGATCGCGATCCCGATCGGCATCATCTCGGCCCTGAAGCGCAACTCCTGGATCGACCATGTTGCCCGCGTCGTCGCCATGCTGGGCGTCAGTATCCCGAACTTCTGGCTCGGCATCGTCTTCATCATCATCTTTGCCGTTCATCTCGGCTGGTTGCCGCCCGGCGGCTATCATTTCTCCAAGGGTTTCTGGGCGGGAATGGAAGGCATGATCCTGCCGGCGGTCGCTCTCGGCGCAGCCTATGCGGCGATTACAACGCGGATGATGCGCTCCTCCATGCTGGAGGTCCTGCGCCAGGAGTATATAGAGACCGCGCGCGCCAAGGGTCTGACGGAGCCTCGAGTCATCCGCCTGCATGCTGTCAAGAACGCGATCATCCCGACCATTACGGTGATCGGCATGCAGATCGGATATCTGTTGAGCGGCGCCGTGCTGACCGAGACAATTTTCTTCATGCCCGGAGTCGGACGCGAACTGATCACCGCGCTCTCGAAGCGGGATTTCCCGATCATCCAGGGGTTGATCCTGTTCTTTGCCACGGTCTTCGTTGTCACCAGCATCATCGTTGACCTGAGCTATGCGTTTTTCAATCCCAAGATCGAATACAGTTGAGACGGGGAGGCGAAGTTATGGCAACGCCCGATCTCGCTGACCCGCTTGTCGCCGAGGACAGTCAGCCGCGACGCAGCCAGTTCCGTCTCTTTGTCGACGCCTTTATCGCCAATCGGCTGGCGGTGGTCGGGCTGGTGCTGGTGCTGATCGCGGTCTTCGCCGGAGTGACCGCCGACTGGATCGCACCACAGGACCCGAATGCCCAGAACCTGTCTCGCCGACTCGAACCGCCGAGCGCCGACTATCTGCTTGGCACCGATCAGTATGGTCGCGATCTGCTCAGCCGCATCCTGCATGGCACCCAGGTGTCCCTGGCTGTCGGCTTTTTCAGCATCGTCATTGCGTCCGGTTTCGGCGTGCTGTTCGGCGGAATTGCCGGCTATCTGGGTGGCATCATCGACGATATCGTGATGCGGATCATGGACGTCTTTCTGGCGTTCCCGGCACTGATCCTGGCGATCGGCATCCTCGCTGTGCTGGGGCCGAGCGTCGGCAATGTCATCACCGTGATTGCTGTCGTCTCGATTCCCCAGATTGCACGGGTCACGCGTTCGGCGGTACTGACCCAGAAGGAGGAGGAATATGTCCAGGCGGCGCGGGTGATCGGCCTGCCGGTCCATGTCCGGCTGTTCAAACATGTGCTGCTCAACTGTCTGGCACCGATCACGGTGCAGGCGACACTGTTGGTCGCCTGGGCAATCCTGACAGAGACCGCCCTCAGCTTTCTCGGTCTCGGCGTGCGGCCGCCGACCCCGACCTGGGGTACCATCCTTTTTGAAGGCAAGGACTACATCCTGCTCAACATCTGGTGGATGAGCCTGTTTCCCGGTATCGCCATCATGTTGACCATGCTGGGCCTCAACTTCCTGGGTGACGGCCTGCGCGACGCTCTCGACCCGAAGGTACGGACCGATTGAACTGTGGTCCCGTTGGCACCCGATCGACTCCATCCGGAGAATGAGCATGGTCAGCAAGCCGTCCCGCCTGTCCACACGCATCGATTTCGACGCTGACGGCAAGCAGCTCAGCTACCTGCAACTGCCCCACTCGGTGCATCGCTCGGCGTATGGCTGGCTGCCGGTACCGATCGCCTGCGTCAAGAACGGGGAGGGGCCAACGGTGCTGCTGCTCTCCGGCGTGCATGGGGACGAGTATGAGGGCCAGATCACACTGTCGAAACTGATCGGCGACCTGGAGCCGGCGGCGGTGTCGGGCCGCATCATCCTGTTGCCCATGGCCAATTTCCCGGCGGGGAAAGCCGGCCTGCGCACCTCTCCGATCGACGGGCTGAATCTGAACCGGGTGTTTCCGGGCGACTCCGACGGCACACCGACACCGGCACTTGCCCACTACATCGACAGTATTTTGATGCCCATGGCCGACTATCTCCTTGACCTGCATTCGGGCGGCAGTTCTCTGATGTACCTCCCGACCGCGATCCTGGGCGGAGCGCAGATGACGGCGGAGGTGCGCCAAACCAAGTTGGAACTTGGCCGGGTGTTCGGAGCCCCATACAGCTTCCTCTTTCCCGACGGCCAGGGCGGCAACGCCACGACCTCAGCCTCTGCGGCCAGTCATGGAGTCATCTCGATCGGCACGGAGATGGGGGGAAGCGGTACGGTGACGCCGGATTGTCTGCGCATCTGCGAAGGTGGCGTGCGCCGGGTGCTGCGCCATCTTGGCGTCTGGCACGGTGCGATTGGTGCGGATGAGGCGCCGGCTGTGGAAAGCCGGATGCTGACTGCGCCGTCATGGGAGTACTTCGTCTATGCGCCTGATGACGGCCTGTTCGAGCCCCGGGTCGAACTCGGGGACGAGGTCGAGGCCGGCCAGCTTGCCGGCTATATGCATGAGCCGGCGACCCCCGGCCGTGCGCCGGCGCCGGTCCATTTCGAAGCTGGCGGTGTCGTCATCTGCAAGCGCATTCCCGGCCGCACGGAACGCGGCGACTGCCTGTTCCATCTCGGCATCGACCTGGAAGACTGACCTCTCGTCGGCGGTCCGGCCAATCCTTAGTGAGTCGCAGCCCGCCGCTGGCGTGACCGGTCGCTACGGCACAATTTCGAAACTGATGCCTGATAGCCTCTCATGCTTCCGGCGCTCCGGTTCACTATTGCCCAGATCACGATAGATCGAGAGCCCGCCGGTTTCATAGTTGATCATCTGGGTCGGATTGGGGTCCGAATTCAGGATCAGGAAAACGGCGCCCGGTGGTGCCAGGATGTGGCGGTTCAGGGAATGCCAGGTGCCGCGTCGGAAGGCATATCCCTTGGCGGGATCGATGCGCAACGCACGGATCTGCGCCGGGTCGGGGACATCGGCCGGATCCTCCGTTGCGCTTGGCGGCGCGACGCAGACTACGGCCGGAGCCCCGGATATCTGCACGAAGCTCTGAGTTACGCCGAAATGTCGCTCAATTTCATTGAAGGTCATGCCGCCTTCCGGCTGCCAGATCACTGACACGGTGGTGGTGCCAGCATAGGTATAACCCGTGCGTTTGATGACCCGGTGGTCGGCCGGCCGTTCCCGCGCATCCCACAAATCACCGAAGGGCGCGAAGCTGTCTTCGGTCATCGGTTCAATCTTGATCCTGTGGATTTTTGTCATGGTTCTGATCCGTTTTCGTCCGTGTGTCCTACGTCAGCGCCAATCATCGCCGAATTTGCCCCGGGGAAACAACAGACGCGACCACGCGATCATCCCTTGTTCCCGGATCCGCAGATGACAGGCGCCCTGTTGCAACCGGCGACCGGCCCCGACGCGGGAAACAACGCCACGGCACGGCGGGACCCCGACCGGTTCGCCAGCCAGGCTCCAGACCGCGCCAGGTCACGGCCCTCGGAACGAGACCGGGTATCGGGCCGGAGTCGACAGGCAGACGCTGTGCGACCGGGTCAACCGATGCAATGCGGAGGGAGCGGACGGGCTGAAGAACCGTTTGCGGTGAAAATCCGTCACCGCCACGAGTTCGTCGAAAACGGGATTGCGCCTATGGCGACCATCTTGCGCGCAAGATGGAGTCGGGAGTCCGGAGCGCCTACGTGGCACGGCGCATTGAGGAAAGCAGCTTTCAGGCAATCGAAGAAGTGGTGGGGCAGCGTCCCGAGGGTATCACCGCACCCGAGATCGCCGATGCGCCGGACCCTGCATACCGTCTGAAGGCCCCCGTCGATAACCGGCGTCTGGAAATGGAGGGACCCGGCCGCCGGGTGCGCTACCGTTTGCCCGGGGTGGTTTCCCAGTCGGTGCAGATGTTCGCTGACATCGCCAGGATCGGTGCAGGGCTTTCGGTGACGTTTCCGCGGTCCGAGGCAGGAGAGGATATCCGGATCCGCGTCCGTCAGCCTCTCACATCGCGGGAGCCGGTGGGCTACGACCGCGGCTTCCTCGCGGTTCCTATCGCCCGAACGAGAGCTTCCTCTTGTTCGACGAGGAGAGGGCAGGGCTGATCGAGGTCGGTTTGCCCGGGATGGGCGAACAACCCGCAGGCAGCTACACGAAGCGGTTACTGAACCGGCTGCTGATCGACCTGTCCTGGAACTCGAGCCGTCTCAAGGGCAACACCGATTCCCTGCTTGATACGACGCGCCTTATCGAGATTGGAGAAGAGGCGCAGGACAAGGATCGGCGTGAAGCGCAGATGATCCCGAACCACGAGGATGCCATCGAGATCCTGGTCGAAAATGCGAGGCACATCGGCTTCAACCGGCATGCCATTCTCAATCTGCACGGGGCGCTTGCGGCCAATCTGCTTCCCGATTCCGGTGCTCCGGGGCGACTCCGGCAGATCGCTGTGACAGTCGATGGTTCTGTATTTCACTTGCTGGAGGGAGGTGCTGCACCTCATCGAAGAGTGTTGCGACGAGACCCTGGCCAGCACTGTGCGTTTTGCGGCACAACCGATGGACTATTCCGGACCATGGCGATGGATCGAAGTACACTGCGGTTCCATATCCTGCTCAGGCTTGACAATGTGAACGCACCACTATATACGTCCTGTGGACGTATATAGTGGTGCGTTCTAAGAGAATCCACCAAGCAGCCTGCGTTGACGCCGAATCGACATCCTGCCCTCAGGTTCGCTAGGACCGCCCCCTCCCGATTCACTCCTCGCGCTTGGGAACATCCCAGGAGAAGGTACAGACAAGATTTCTACACAGTTCGACTTGACAGTCGAGCGCTAACCCTGTATATGCGTCCTGAGGACGCATATACAGGGTTAGCGCCTTGGACTCCGCACCGCAACGAATTCACGGTCCAAAATTCACCCGCGCGGCGGCCCATTTGGCTGACCAGCTAGAAGCCAACGACAAGCCCGTCCTCTCGCAGTTCGAGTTCTTCCGGATCGTCCTGGCAATGTACCGTGAGTCGTCCGGCAAGAAGCTGTATCTGCGCCGGGAAGCTCCCAATCGTGACGATATCGCCCGTTTCCGGTCAATCCTGAAGACCGCCGGCGTGATCGCCACTGATCGGGACTACGGTTCCCGTGTCATTCGCGTGCTGTCGGTTTCGGACCTGCCGGCCGCAGATATTGTCTGTCTGGTTGATCCAACCTGCTACGTCTCCCACTTGTCCGCTATGCAACGCTGGGGGCTTACCGATCGAACCCCTCGCGCTCTGGCGCTTACGCGCCCGGACCGCAAGGCTGCCGCCGCTGCTCTTCGTGCCCATATGAACGAAGCGATGAATAAGGCAGAAAACAACCCGTATCCGCTCACGCTGGTACAGCACCCCCATCGGGTCAGGCGTCGCGACGTCACCATGTACGAGAGCAAAACTGCCGGCGCGTTCATGGTCAACCGGGGAACCGACATTCGACTGTCGACGGTAGGGCAGACCTTTCTCGACATGCTCCAGAGGCCGGATTTGTGCGGAGGCATGTCCCATGTCCTGGATGTCTGGGAAGAACACGCATCCACGTTTCTCGATGAAATCGCCTCGACCATAGACCAGACACCCAAGGCGCTTATCAAGAGCAGGGCCGGCTACATACTCGAAGAGCGTCTGGGCCTACCTCATCCATGCATCGAACGCTGGAAGGCTTTCGGGCAACGGGGAGGCAGTCGAAAGCTGGATCCCACCCGCGACTTCGCCCCCGTTTTTTCGGAAACCTGGATGATCTCACTGAATGTCTGAGCCTCCGCACCCGGTCGACGTCGCCGCCTGGGTCGCACGCGCCGCGCAAGATCCCGTCGCGCATCGGCAACGCCAAGCGGTGGAGATCATCCTCCACGCCATCGCCATGACGGGGCCGCTCAATACCGGATTATTCCTCAAGGGTGGAATTCTGCTGGGTCTCGCCTACGGAAGCCCGAGACAGACCACGGACATCGATCTGACCGCCGCGTTCGCCGCCGACGGCGACATCGACGCCAGGATTGGCAAGTTGCTGAACTTCGCCTTCCCCCGTACCGCCGCCAATCTCGGCTATGCAGACCTTGTTCTCCGCACACAGTCCGTGAAAGGCCATCCGCACCACATCTTCCCGTAAGCCGAATTTCCTGCCTTGAAACTCAAGATCGCCTACGCGCGCCGCGGCACGAACGAGGAGAGAGCGCTAAACGAAGGAAGCGCCTCCACCGTGATCGATGTCGACATCTCGTTCAACGAGCCGCTGATCCATGTACAGGTCCTGGAATTAGCGGGCGGCCAGGAACTTTACGCTTATGGCGTGATCGATCTTGTGGCCGAGAAATACCGTGCCTTGCTCCAGCAAGTTCCACGTAATCGTTATCGCCGCTAGGATGTCTACGACCTCGATCTACTCATTCCTGTCATTCTTGCAGACAGAATGGGTCTGGGAGACATTCTGGAAGCTCTCAAGCAAAAGTGCTTCGCACGTGATCTCGAGCCGAATAATCAGTCTCTGGACAACACTGACGTCAAGTACAGAGCAGGCGCGGACTGGGACACGATGGGGCTGGAACTCGCCGATCTGCCGGAATTCGAGGACTGTTACGAGCGTGTGTCTACTTTCTATCGATCATTGCCCTGGGAAGGTGCATAGGTCGTAAGCGCCACGAGCGCTCTGCCCGGTTTGTCAGCTCGACGGACCGTCGAAGTTCCAGGGCAGGCGCTCGTCGATGCGGCTGTTCGGATGGCCGGCGGCGATTGCTTCAAGGCTGGCCCTGAGCCAGGTGTGGGGGTTGCCGCCGTTCAGTTTCGCCGTCTCGATGAGGTAATGGAGAGTTCTCCAATACCTCATCGAGATGCGCTGGCCCAATGGTTTCGTCTGCCCCGAATGCGGTCACGACAAGGGATGGGCACTGCCTGGCAAGGCTCACACCTTCGAGTGCGCCGGGTGCGGCCGGCAGACCTCGGTGACCGCGGGCACACTGCTGCACGCCAGCAAGCTGCCGCTCACTGTCTGGTTCTGGGCCGCCTCCCTGATGGCAACCCATTCCAACGGGATTTCCGCCCTGCAGCTGCAGAAGCAAGTCGGGATCGGCTCGTACCGCACCGCCTGGACGCCCGCCCACAAGCTGCGCTCCGCGACGGTCGATCCGGAACGGTCCCGGCTGTCAGGTCTGGTAGAGGTCGACGAGGCGAGCCTTCCTTTCCGGACCAGGAACGATCCTCCCGCCGGCGGGCCGGGCCGCAGCCCCGACGGCAAGATGCTGATCATCGGCGCGATCGAACTCGGGGATGGCAACACGCCGGGCCGCCTGCGGTTGTCCGGGATCTCCTCATACAGCGTAGCCGACCTTGGAGGTTCGTCGAAGCCGCTGCACATCCCGACGCCACCATCAAGACCGATGGCTGGTCCGGCTACGCCGGCGTGCCTTCCGACCGCCACGAGACGCATGTGGTCGGGAAGACCCCCGCTCACCTCGTTTTCCCCTGGATCCACCAGATCTACTCCGGCCTCAAGGCAAGGCCCAAGACCTACAACATGTCGATCATGCCGGAGCCAGGTGCATAGACCATTTGAAAAATATTGCATTCGGTTTGATGACTGAAACTGCTTACTCTGTATTTCCGTCCTCAAGCAAACGCCATTTATTGCAATATTTCAGTGCACTATGGGATCGATGGAGAATCTACTCCGGCTTAGGTTCGGTTCTGCGGGGTCAGGATCTGCCGAGAGCACGTTTCCCGAAAATGCCGCGAGGAAGTTCAGCCCTGCGCCCGTCCGCGCCCTCGACGGGGCCCGGCGCTCAAGCAGGGGCTTTGCGTTGGTCTGCCCTGGCATGGCATCTCTGCCCCCCACTGGCCCCACGGTTCGGAGAAATGTCCATGCACGACGAAACGGCCCGGCGGCTGGAGGCGGCGCTGGCGGACGACAGCCACGAGTTCGGGAACTTCTTCATCACCCGGATGCTCGGGCTCGACATTAGCTACCCGGGCGAGACCTGCCTGATCCGCTTCCCGGTCGAGCCGCTCCTCCACAACCCGCAGGGCAGCTACCACGGCGGCATGCTGGCTACCGTCATGGACGTCGCCATGGGTCACCTGATCCGCCATGCCACCGGGGCGGCGGGCCTGACGCTGGAGATGAAGACGCAGTTCATGCGCCCGCTCACCCTCGGGCCGGCCACCTGCGAGGGCCGGTTCCTGCGCCGCGGACGCTCGGTCGGGTTCATGGAGGCGAGGGTCAGTGACGGCAGCGACCGGTTGATTGCCCACGCCACCGCCACGTGGAAACTCGCCGGGGTCAGAACGGACGGTCGCCCTTGATGGTCACCCGGTATCCCGAGCGCACCTGTGGGTAGTAGTCCCAGATCGCGAGGTGCTGGACGCAGCGGTTGTCCCAGAAGGCGATGCTGTCCGGGCGCCACTTGAACCTGACCTGGTAGTCGGGCTTCTCGCAGTGGTTGTAGAGGAAGTCCAGAACGGCGCTGCTTTCCTCGCTTGGCAGCTCGTTGATCCGGGTGGTGAAGGTACGATTGACGTAGAGCGCTTTCTGTCCCGTCACCGGGTGGGTGCGGACCACCGGGTGCACGGCCTGGGGATAGACCCGGCCAGCGTCGTCGTACTGCTCGGAGTTGTAGCGACCGCGATAGACCTGCTCGCCCGAATGGGTGGCGGTCAGACCGTCGAGATAGGCCCGCATGCGGTCGGACAGCCCGTCCCAGGCGGCGTACATGCTGGAGAACAGCGTGTCGCCACCGGCGTCAGGTACCGTCCACAGGTGCAGGATGCTGCCCATCGGCGGTTCCGTGTCGCACGAGACGTCCGAGTGCCACCGCTCGCCGGCGACCCGCTTGGAATCCTTGTCGGCGTGCACGATCAGGATCTCGGGATGGCCGTCCGGCGGCGGAGACCCTGGATGAATGTGCAAATCCCCGAACCGGCGCCCGAAGTCCTTGTGCTGATCGACGGAGAGCGGCTGGTCGCGGAAGAAGATCACCTGGTGCTCCATCAGCGCGTCGTGCACCTCCTGGAACTCGCGGTTTCCCATCGGCTGCGAGAGATCGATCCCGGAAATTTCCGCGCCGATGCGCGCGGTCAGAGGTTTCACCGTGATGGTCTCGAAGCTCATGGTTCACTCTCCCGTAACGTCCCTTCGGGCCCGATGCCGCGGTGTGCGCACCGGTGCCTCGACCTGGTATCGACTTTCCATATGGGGCGAGGGCCGTGATCCAGTCAACGGTTTCTGCCGCGGCAGCGCCCGTGCGAACTCCATGCCTCCCTCCCTACACGGTGCGGTCAGCCGTTCGCCGCACGCACATAGCGCACCATGTGGTGCGGGGAGAGCCGGAACTCGCCCGGCGGTGAGCATCCGAGCGACAAGAAAAGCCCCCGCTTCCGTCGCCTCCGGTCGCCCGGCGGAGGAAGGATGAGTGCGGCCCCCGCGGAATGCCGGCTCGGACCGGTTCCGGGGTGCCGGGCGGAACGGGGTCGGGCGTGACCCGGGAGAGTGCGGGCTGTGTCGGTGATGTGGTACCGGGCCGGCACCTGCCGGACCGAAGCTGCCGGCGAATGCCCCGGCGCTGTCGCTGATCAGGGTGAGGCGCGCCGACGCAACCGCACCCGAAGACCCGCCGGCATCATGGTGAACGCGAGATGCTCACGGACTTCCGGACCGGTCTCGACCGCCTCGAGGTCGAAGTTCCGGCATAGCATGGCAAGGACCGCGCGGATCTCGAGCAGCGCGAGCGAACGGCCGGGACAGAGGCGCGGACCGCCGCCAAACGGCGAGAAGGCACGGCGGTCATGTGCACGCCCGTCGCGGGATTCGAGCCAGCGATCGGGGTCGAAACAACGGCCTTCGGCGAAGTTCGCGTCCTGCAGCGCGACATGGCGCATCAGCAACATGATGACGGTGCCCTTCGGGATCGCGCAGCCGAGCAGCTCGGTGTCGTCAAGCGGCTCGGCGGTGTGCAGGGGAGCCACGGGCTTCAGGCGCATCACCTCGTTGCAGAACGCGTCGACAAACGGCAACCGGTTTGCCTGCTCGACGTTCCCGAGCGCTTCGCCCGGCGCGATGAGTGCGTCGACCTCGGCCCGGGCGCGTTCGAACAACTCCGGGTAACGGGTGAAGTAATCGATCGCCCACGCGATGGTGTTCGCGGTGGTGTCCTCGCCGGCAAGCAGCAGGGTTCCGGCATTGGCAAAGATCTCTGCGTCGGACACGCCCGACCCCTCGTCGCGGGCGGCAGCAAGCATGGCTTCGAGGAAGTCCTCGGGTTCACTGTCGGGGGCCGCTGCCTGGCGCTCGCGCGCCGAGCGGATCATTTCCTCGACTTCGCTCTCCACGGCGGCGAGTGCCCGCTCGAGCGCCCGGTCCGAGGGAAGCCTGAACAGCCGCCAGTAGGGGAACGGCGCGTTGACGCGCCGGTGAAGGACGGGAAACACCTTGTCGAGATGCCGCTGGATCGTCGGGCCATCCGTCTCCAGCGTGTTGGCGTCGACCCTGAACGCCAGCTGGGTGGTGACGTCGACGGTGAAGAACATGAGATCCCGGCACAGGTCCACCGGCTCGCCGAGATCCGCCGCCTGCTCCCAGCGCCGCTGCAGGCGGGCTGCCGTTGTGGCGAGCTTCGGAAAGAACGCCGTCAACTTGGCGCGTCCGAGCGCCGCGGTGACCAGTCGGCGCTGGCGTCGCCAGTCCTCGCCTTCGGAGGCGAACACGCCCTTCAGCCCCATTTCGCTGGCGACCGACTGCAGCCGGCGGGTGCGGCGGAAGAGGTGCGGGCGCTGGATCAGGACGGACTGGATGGCGTCACTGTCCGAGACCACGACCATGGGATGACGCCCGAACCGGACCCGGAAGAGCGGGCCGTACTGTTCGGCCCAGTTCTCCAGTATCTGGTGCAGTCGATTGATGCGCAGGTGGTGCAGGTTTCCGATGATTGGCAATCCCCCGGGGCCGGGGAGGTCGCGGATTCGCATCAGGACACCGTCTGTCTGCGCCATGGCGCACGTTCCCTTACTCGGTCCCTACCGAAACGAGTATGCGTGATCGGCCGTGTCAACGAAAGCATGCGGGAGCGAAAGCCGGGAACCTGTCAGCGGCGCCGGCGGAATTTCTCGCATTGGGCTTGAACAGGAGGCCCCGAAGTCGATAGCCTCCTGCCCTTCACACGCGTGCCACCCATGGACGCGGATACGCTGGCGACCCGTCGGAGTGTCCCGCCAGGGCAAGGGTGCGCGGGAACGCAGGGGCGCCACCGCGTTCGGGATGCAGTCTTCCGGACAGGTCCGTGGGGCCCTGCTCACGATCGCGGGGAGCGAGGATATCATGGCGGCGAATGGCGGCAATGCGATGCTTTCGGGAGTTCGGGTCCTGGACATGACACAGTTCGAGGCCGGACCGTCCTGTACCGAGACCCTCGCGTGGCTCGGAGCCGAGGTAGTCAAGATTGAGAATCCCAAGGGCGGAGATGCCGGCCGGTTCGCCACCTCCGAACGCCAGGGTATCGATTCCTACTACTTCATGCAGTTCAACTCGGGCAAGAAGAGCATCACCTGCAACCTGAAGACGCCTGAAGGGGTGGCGCTGATCCGGCGGATGGCGCGTGAAGCCAACGTGTTCATCGAGAACTTCGCTCCGGGAGTGGCGAAACGGCTCGGGCTCGGCCCCGATGACCTGCGCGCCGAGAACCCGGCCATCATCTATGCGTCGGTCAAGGGCTTTGCCGAGGGCAGCCCGTACGAGAACTTCCTTTCCTTCGACATGATTGGCCAGGCCGCCGGCGGGGTGCTGTCGATAACCGGCGAGCCGGACGGTGCGCCGTGCAAGCCCGGCGTGACCCTTGCCGATACCGGGACCGGGATGCTGATGGCAATCACCATCCTCGGTGCGCTGTACCGCCAGCAGGCCAACGGGGAGGGCGAGGTGCTGCAGCTCGCCATGCAGGACGCCATGACCCAGTACAGCCGTCTCGCCTATGCGTACCGCGACGTGCACGGCACCGCGGCGCCGCGCGCGGGCGCCAAGCTGTTCACGGCCGGGAATGCGCCGGTCGGGATATTCCCGTGCAAGCCGGGCGGCAAGAACGACTACGTCTACATCTACACCACCAGGGCCGGGAACCATCACTGGGCGCGCCTGTGCACGCTGCTGGGCCGCGAGGACCTGATCAACGATCCGCGGTTCGCGGGACCGAAGGAGCGGGCCGCGAACGAGGCGGTGATCGACGAGGTTCTCACCGAGTTCACCCGCCAGTATGACAAGCGCACGGCGATGAAACTGATCGGGGAATGCGGCGTGCCCTGTGGTGCGGTCCTCGACGTCGCCGAACTCTACGACGACCCGGATCTGAACGCGCGCGGTATCATGCAGCACATGGACCACCCGGAGCGGGGCTCCTACAAGATGCCGGCCTGGCCGGTGAGAGTGAATGGCGGGCACCTGCCGGTGCCGCCGTCGCCGCTGCTCGGCGAGCACGTCGACAGCGTGCTGTCGGAATGGCTCGACATGGGTGAAGACGAGATCGGCGAACTGCGCCGCGCGGGCGCGGTCTGAGTTCGCGGGTCCGCATCCAGACGGTTGCCGCGCCGGCGCGCGGCGACGCATCCGGCCGGCGGAACCCCCGTGTTTCGCCGGCACCATTTCCAGAACCTGATCCGGAGGCAGCAAGGTGGCGCAACTCACCGGTTCCGAAATCCTCGCCAAGGCACTTCACAGGGAAGATGTGAAGGACCTTTTCTTCCTCATGGGCGGGCCGATGCTCCTCGTCGAGGAGACCTGCATCAAGGAGGGCATCCGCCCGATCGACGTCAGGCACGAACAGTCTGCCGCCCTGATGGGCCAGGCCTACAGCCGGCTGCTGAACAAGCCGAGCGTATGCATGGCGGCGAGCGGACCGGGGGTGACCAACCTGATCACCGGGGTGGCCAACGCCTATGTCGACTGCGTGCCGCTGGTCGCCATCGGCGGATCGAGCCCGTACCGCCAGTACGGCAGGCAGGTGTTCCAGGAAATCGATCAGCTCGCGATGATGAAGCCCTGCACCAAGTGGGCGGAGCGGGTCTACAACCTGAAACGCATTCCCGAGATGGTGAATGTGGCGCTGCAGAAGGCGATGGCGGGCAAGCCCGGTCCGGTCTACCTCGATTTCCCGGGTGACCTGCTGTACGAGCGTATCGACGAGGAGGAGGTCGACTGGACCATCAGCGGCCGGCCGCTCGCGCGGGCGCGGCCGCACGCCTCGCCGGAACAGGTTGCGCAGACCGTCGAGGCCCTGGCCGGTGCGCGGCGTCCGGTGATCGTGACCGGAGGCGGGATCCTGTGGTCGGATGCCAGCGACGAGTTGCGCCGGTTCGTCGACGCCACCGGCATGCCGTTCTACACCACCCCGCAGGGCCGCGGGGTGATCCCGGAGGATCACCCCTGTTCGTTCCTCACCATGCGTTCGACGGCATTCCGCGACGCCGACCTGATCCTGGTGGTGGGGACGCGGATGAACTACATCATCGCCCATGCGGCTCCGCCCAGGTTCAATGCAGACGCCACCATCGTGCGCATCGATGTCGACGAGGAGGAGGTGAGCACCAGCCCGCGGTCCGTCGATATCGGCATCGTCGGTGATGCCCGGGCGGTTCTCGGCCAGATCAACGCGGCGCTCGACGGAAGGGTCACGCCGGACCGCTACGCGGCGTGGCGCGAGACGCTGGCCGAGGGCGAGGCCTCGAAGCGGGCGAGTCCCGGCTCGAACAGCCTGTCCGATGCGGTTCCGATCCATCCCCTGCGGCTGTGTGAGGAGGTGAAGAACTTCATGGACCGCGACGCCATCCTGGTCGTCGACGGCCAGGAAATCCTGAACTTTGGCCGCCAGTCCATGCCCACCTTCGCTCCGGGTCACCGGCTGAACTCCGGGCCGTTCGGCACCATGGGGGTCGGGCTGCCGTTCGGTGTCGGTGCAAAGCTCGCCAAGCCGGACACCCAGGTGATCGTGGTGCACGGTGACGGCTCGTTCGGCATGAACGCCATGGAACTCGACACTGCGGTGCGCCACAACGTCCCGCTGCTGTGCGTGATCAGCCTGAACGGCGGCTGGACTGCCGATCCGGACGGGACCAAGCCGGGACGCGACCTCGGGTACACGCGCTACGACCATATGGCCGAGGCACTGGGCTGCTATTCCGAATTCGTCGAGGAGCCGGGCGAGATCCGCGGCGCGCTGGAGCGCGCCCAGGCGAAGGTCGACGAGGGCATGGTTGCCGTGGTCAACGTGAAGACCGACTACACGGCGAGGGCCGGCACCCAGCGGTTTGCCCAGTACTCAACCTGACGGAGCCGTGATGGATTCCGCGATCAGCATTGTACCGGTCACACCGCTTATCGGCGCCGAAGTGTCGGGGATCGACCTCGCACGCCCGCTGTCGGACAACGAGCTGGGCCTGGTCCGCCAGGCCCTGCTCGATCACCTGGTCCTGTTCTTCAGGGGCCAGGATCTGACCATCGAACAGCACAAGGCGTTCGGGCGGCTGTTCGGCGAGCTGCACATCCACCCGGCGCGCGACCGCAACGGGATCGAGGGACACCCGGAGATCCTGCATGTCAAGGCGGGGCCCGAGAGCACTAGGGTCAACGGTGACGAATGGCATTCCGACGTCTCCTGTGACGCCGAACCGCCGATGGGCAGCATCCTGAGACTGTTCGAGGTGCCCCCGAGCGGCGGGGACACGCTGTTTGCCAACATGTATGCCGCCCACGATGCGCTGTCGGCGCCGGTGCAGGCCTTCGTCTCCGGTCTGACCGCGGTTCACGACGGCGGACCGAACTACGTGGACCGGGCAAGACGTGCCGGCATCTACAAGCCGGACAAGGTGTTTCCGGCGCACGAGCACCCGGTGGTCCGCACCCATCCGGAGACCGGTCGCAAGGCGTTGTTCGTCAACAGGATCTTCACCCAGTCCATCGTCGGGGTCACCCGCCAGGAAAGCCGGGCGATCCTCGACTTCCTGTTCCAGCACATCGCCCGGCCGGACTTCCAGTGCCGGTTCCGGTGGGAGAAGGACTCGGTCGCGTTCTGGGACAACCGCTGCACCCTGCACCACGCGATGTGGGACTACTATCCGGAGGTGCGCCAGGGATACCGGGTGACAATCAAGGGCGACCGGCCGGTCTGACCGCCCGGTCAGGACACCTGCACACCGTACTCGGCGCCCGCCTCGATCACGCGCTCCAGGAAGTCGCGGGCGTATCCCCGGGCGACGAACAGGTCGAAGACCTCGGGCTGGCGGCAGTCGATCAGTACCGACTGGTGGAGCATCGCGGTCTGTGCGCAGCAGCCGGGCACGAACACCGAGGGGTGCCAGTCCAGCGGCGCGCCCTTCATGAGCAGGCGGCGGACGTCCCGGCCGCCGAGGCGCAGCACCGTGCGGGCATGTGAAAGGTCGCGGCTGGCGCCGGCTGCCGGTTCGAGCAGCCCGGCAAGGTCGCGGCTCTCCGGTTCCACCACCAGCCAGCGCCAGGGCCCGGTCCACAGGATGCGCGGTCGCCCGGTCCCGGTGGCCGTGCCGGGCTCCGCCGGCGGACGCATCCCGAGGATCCCGGCAACCTCCTCGCACAGGGCGCCCGCGACCTCGCCCGAGGCTGCGTGGATCTCGACCAGCGACATGGGGTGACGCTCGGCGAGCACAATGCCTGGTCCCCTGAAGTCTGGCCTGCCGTGCAGCCCGGGCTCGAGCACTCCGGCGAGTGCCGAGCGTCTCGCGAGTTCAGCCATGCAGCCGCTCCCCGTCGGGATCCAGGAACACCGGGTCCACCACCCTGACCTCGATGGCCTCGTTCCTCATCGGGAACATGGCCCATACCGTCGATCCGATCCGCTCGCGCCCGCCCTTCACGAACCCGAGCGCGATCGGGTGCGGCAGGCTGGGGCTGAGCCAGGCGCTGGAAGAGACATGGCCGAGCTTTTCGACCGGCGGCCGGGCCTGAGGATCGGCAACCAGGATCGAACCTGCCCGCGGTCGGGAGACGGCATCGACCGGAACCAGTCCCACGAACCCCGGCCGCGAGGCCGCGGTGAGACCGTCCCGCCCGGCCATCGCGTGACCGATGTGGAACTTCCTGCGGCTGACCATGCGCCCGAGCCCGAGATCGACCGCCGTGGTCCTGCCGTCGAGTTCTCCACCGGCGACATGGCCCTTCTCGATGCGCATGATGCCCATGGCCTCGGTGCCGTAGGGAACGAGCCCGTGCCCGGTGCCGGCGTCGATCAGGACCTCCCAGACACGGGCGGCGTGGTCTGCCGGTGCGGCGACCTCGTAGGCGAGTTCGCCGGAAAAGCTGATCCGGAACAGCCGTACGGCAACACCGGCAATAGAGGCGTCGCGCACCCCCATGTAGGGCAGCCCCTCGTCGGAGACGTCGAGACCGTCCACCACCCCGACGAGCATGTCGCGGCTGCGCGGCCCGGCAAGCGCCAGCGTACCCCACTGCTCGGTGACCGAGGCGAGGGTGACATCGAGGTCGCGCCAGTGCACCGCGAGATATTCCTCAAGGTGGGTCATCACCATGCCGGCATTCGCCGTGGTGGTCGTCATGAAGTAGCGGTGCTCGCCGACGCGCGAGGTGGTTCCGTCGTCGAACACGATCCCGTCCTCGCGCTGCATCAGCCCGTAGCGGGCGCGTCCGACCGGCAGAGTGCTCCAGCCGTTGATGTAGACCCGGTTCAGGAATTCCGCCGCGTCGCGCCCCTGGATGTCGATCTTGCCCAGGGTGGAGACATCGACCATGCCGACGGCGCTCCGGGTGCCGGTGACCTCGCGCGCGATCGCCCGGTTCATGTCACCCGCGTCCTCGCCGGGCCTGAGGTAGTACTGTGGCCGCAGCCAGTGTCCGGCATGATCGAACACCGCTCCGTTGGCTTCGTGCCAGTCGTGCATGGGTGTGCGCCGCTTCGGCGCGAAGTGCATGCCGACGTCACCGGCGGCAATGGCACCGAGCGCGACCGGAACCACCGGCGGGCGCGACCTGGGAATGCCCGCCTCGTCGATGGCAATTCCCCGTTCCTCCGCCATGATCGCAAGACCGTTCACGGAAGAGGTCCGGCCCTGGTCGGTGCCCATGCCAAGGGTCGTGTAGCGCTTCAGGTGCTCGACCGATTGGTAGCCCTCGCGATGTGCGAGCTCGATATCATCGACGGTGACATCGTCCTGCAGGTCGACGAACTTCTTCCCCCTGCCGGGCAGCCGCCACATCGGGCGGACCGGACCCACCGGCGCTTCCTCGGTGACGGGAAGCCCGGGCGCGCCGGCATCGAACCCGAGCAGCCGCGCGGCTTCGCTGCCGGCTTCGCTGCCCTGGCGGAGACACTCGCCGAGGCTCCAGGCACCGTTGGCGGCTCCGGCCGAACGCGATGCACCGGGCTCTGAACCGTCCACGAAACCGGCAAGCTCCGTATCGTAGACCGGTGCGCCTCCGGTATGGCCGTGAAGCTGGATATTCGGGCTCCAGCCGCCTGCAACAGCCAGCAGGTCGACCGAGTGGAGCCGGGTCTCGCCGATGATGCCGCGCCCGTCGGCCGACAGTCGCGCGGTCTCGATCCCGGTGAGCCCGAGGTGGCCGTGCGTCGCGGTGACGGCGGCGGCGTCGAGACACTCGATGCCGAGCGCGGCTGCCTGCTCGCGACCCGCGCCCTGGCCGCCGGCGCGGCAGTCGATCACGGCACGCACCTCGATACCGGCGTGCGCGAGGTCGATGGCGGTGCGATATCCGTCATCGTTGTTGGCGAATACCGCCGCGCGGCTGCCGGGCCTGACCGCGAACCGGTTCACGTAGCTGCGGGCCGCTCCGGCCAGCATCACGCCGGGCCGGTCATTGCCGGCAAAGACCAGCGGGCGTTCGCTGGCCCCCGTTGCCAGGACCACGCGCCGGGTGCGGATGTGCCAGATGCGCTGGCGGACCTCGAAGGGGTCGGGGACCGGCTTGTGGTCCGCGACCCGCTCCAGTGCCGAAATCACCGTGCCGTCGAAATACCCGAACCCGGTGGTCCGGGTGAGGACCGTGACGTCGGGCATGGCCTCGAGTTCGCCCACGGTGCCGGCGACCCACTCGTGTGCCGGGGCCCCGTCGAGGTGTTCGCGCTCCGCGCGCAGCCGCCCGCCCGGGGCATCGCTTTCCTCGAGCAGCATGACCCGGGCACCGGCCCGGCCGGCGGCGAGTGCGGCGGCGAGACCTGCCGGTCCCGCGCCCACCACCAGGACGTCGCAGAAGGCGTGCATGCGGTCGTAGTGATCCGGGTCGGGGTCCGCGGTCGGGCGCCCGAGGCCGGCGGCCTTGCGGATGAAGTGCTCGTAGAACCGCCAGCCCGGCATGCCCATGAAGGTCTTGTAGTAGAATCCGGCCGGGATGATCGGCGCGAACAGTGAGGTGATCTGCATGATGTCGGTCTGCAGGCCGGGCCAGCGGTTCTGGCTGCGGGCCTCGAGACCGGCAAACAGCTCGATGGTGGTGGCGCGGGTGTTGGGCTCGCGCCGATCGCCGGTCCTGAGTTCGACCAGCGCATTGGGCTCGTCGGAACCATCGGTGTAGATGCCGCGGGGGCGGTGGTATTTGAAGCTGCGGCCGACCAGCCGCACGCCGTTCGCCAGCAGGGCCGATGCCAGGGTATCGCCGCGGTAGCCGATGTAGCGCCGGTTGTCGAAGCGAAACGCCAACGGGGCAAGCCGGTCGATCTCGCCGCCATCCTCGAGGCGGAACTGCTGGCGGGGGTTCTGCA
>Ga0209754_1001464_pt1 | contig 23534 bp, 20 predicted proteins | sample MesohylBB_FD_187295 | JGI IMG/M metagenome (GOLD analysis project Ga0209754, IMG submission 187295) | Host-associated microbial community of the marine sponge Aplysina aerophoba from Gulf of Piran - sponge mesohyl, lysed by bead beating... | ecosystem: Host-associated > Porifera > Sponge >... | reverse complement strand
GCGGCCACGGCCGATCGGCGGGAGAGCCGGTGGATCCCGGCGCACAGCAGTTCCACGAGATGCCCGAATGTGTCCTCGGGATCATGGGGCAGTGGATGGCCGTCCCCCGATTCGAGGTGGCTGAAGCCATGGAATGCACTGCGCAGGGTGCGGGCCGCGTGGACGCGGTGCACGTCACTGAGGTCGTAGCCCCGCAGGGCCTGGCCCAGCACGGCGAGCACTCGCTCCACTGCGGCTTCGAGTTCGGGGTCTCCGGCGCACGGGTAGCGATCGGTGGCGGCATAGATGCCCGGGTGGTCCCGAACCATCTTGCGCCAGGCATGTCCGACGGCGGCCACCGCATCCTCGCCCGAGAGTCCGACGGCGGCGTCGGCGAGCCGTTGCGCCAGGATCTCCCGACCCAGGAGGCTGAGGCTGCGCAGCAGATCGTCATAGCCGCCGACGTGGCGATACAGCGCCGGCTGGCGCACGCCGAGCATGTCGGCAACCCGGGTGAGGGTGAGCTTGTGGAGGCCCTCGGAGTCGGAGACCTGGGCCGCCGCTGAAATCACTCGCTCGCGGTCGAGTGGCCGCCGCGGCACCGGAGAACCGTCCTGAATGCGCGTCATGGCTGCCCACCTCTCGCCTCTGCCTCGAGCCCCGGAGGAGCTATCTCCTCGAAGCTACCAGCTATAGCGTCATGGTTAGACCCCACTGACGACACGCGCGCTGCCTGGCAGGCGGCGATTCCGGCGACGGTCACGATGTCGTCGGTGTCGCAGCCCCGAGACAGGTCGTGGATGACACGCGCCGTGCCCTGCAGCAATGGCCCATAGGCCCGGGCGCCCCCGAGCCTCTCGGCGACCTTGTACGCGATATTCCCTGAATCAAGGTCGGGGAAAATGAAGACGTTTGCCTGACCCGCCACCTCCGAGTCCGGGGCCTTCGACCGGGCCACCTCGCGGGCCCAGGCCGCGTCGAACTGCAACTCGCCGTCGACCGCAAGCGACGGCGCCCGGCGTCGCACGATGTCAGTAGCGGAACGGATCCGGTCCACCCGCGGGCCGGTGGCGCTGCCCTTGGTGGAATACGACAGCATGGCCACCCGGGCTTGCTCGCCGACGAGCACCTCGTGTGTCGCCGCGCTCGAAATCGCGATCGAGGCGAGTTGGGTGGCGTCGGGTTCGGGCACCACGCCGCAATCGGCGAACGTGACCGGCCTCCCGTCAGCCAGCACCAGCAGGAAGCAGCTGCTGAGGATCTCGACGCCGGGGGCGAGTCCGATGCAGGTCAGGGCTGCCCGCACCACATCGGCAGTCGGCCGGGTCGCCCCGCCCACGCAGGCGTCAGCCTCGCCGGCAGCCACCATGAGAGCGGCCACGTGGAGCGGATCGTCCAGATCGATGCGCTCGCTGGACGGCGACGCCTGGGCCTCTGCTCGCACCGCCGGCGAACCGAAGGTGGCGGGATCGTCGAGGAGAACCGGGTCCGCAAGTCCCTCCCGCTCCAAGCGGGTGCAGGCGCCGATGGCCCGCCTGTCGTGGCCATCGGCCAGCACCACCCGCATGCGCGTGGCGGCGGCCCGACGCCGCCACGACTCGGTAACCGGGATGCGAGCCGCCGCCGGCGGAGCGTCGGTCAACCTTTGCCCCGCCAGGGGATCAGCCGCTTCTCTGCCACACGCATAGCCCCGTCCATGCCCACACCGAGGATGCTGATGAGGATCACCGCCGAGAGCATCGTGTCGAGCAGGAAGAACTGGCGGGCCTTGAAGATCGTGAACCCCAGCCCGGAGCTGGAGCCGAGCAGCTCGGCGGCCACCAGGGTGCCCCAGCACACGCCGATGGCCACTCGCAGCCCGGTGAAGATCTCCGGCATGGCGTTGGGCAGGATCACATGGCGCAGCACCTGGGCCTTCGACGCGCCCAGCGAGTAGGCGGCATGGACCTTGGTCGTGTTGACCGCCAGCGCTCCGGAGCGGGCCGCGATCACCATGATCCAGATCGCCGCGAACAGCAGCAGGTTGACCTTGCCCTCCTCGCCGATACCGAACCACACGATGAACAGGGGGATCAGCGCCAGCGGCGGTATGGGGCGCAGCAACTCCACGATGGGGTCGAAGACGCCTCGCCAGCGGTTCGACAGGCCCATGGCCAAGCCGATGGGGACGCCGATGATCACGCCCCAGAACAGCCCCTTGGCCAGGCGGCTGAAGCTGTCCCAGACGTGCTCCCAGAGCGTGACGTCGCTGTAGCCGTTGCGGCCGAAGTCCCAGCCGGCTTCGAAGACCTGCTGGGGGCTTGGCAGTGTCCGCTCGTTGATCCACTGCGTGTAGGAGCAACTCGGCAGGCCCGGGAACTCCTGGGGCTCCTCGGCCGCCCGCTCGCAGTCCCGCAGCAGGTCGCGCTGGCGGTAACTCTCGTCCTCGGTCAGGCCGGCCCGAACCTCGTCGGCGTAGTCGTACCACGCCGCAGGCATACCCCAGACGTTCGTGGCGATGAACCAGACCGCCAGGATGACGAGCAGGCTGATGAGGCTCCACCGCAAGGCGCCCTTGATCTCGGTGGCGTCGCCGAAGGTGACCGTCTTGCGGGTGCTCCGGTCCTGCTGCCGGCGCAAGAGGTTGGGACGCAGGTTCATGCTGTGGCCTCGCTGGTCAACGGTGTCCTCACGGCGTGTCCGTCCGGTCTCTCCACGATCAAATGGTCCGGAACGTTTGGCTGGCTTGGGCGGAAAGCTCGGTGGTCGGCGGCGCGCCGCCTCCTCCGGTTCCCATGATCTGTTCCTCCATTTCCCAGATCATCGAGAGGATCTCCTCCCGGACACGGATGAACTCCGGTGAGGTCTTCAACTGGCGCGCGTCGGCGGTCAGCGCTTCGCGGGCGAAGGGCAGGTTGTAGACCCGTTCGATGCGGCCGGGCCGGGGCGCCATCACGAACAGTTGGTCACCGAGATACAGCGCCTCTTCCACACTGTGGGTGACCAGAACGATGGTCTTGCCGGTCTCGTTCCACAAGTTGAGCACCAAGCCCTGCATTTTCTCGCGGGTCAGCGCGTCGAGGGCACCGAGGGGCTCGTCCATCAGGATGATGCTGGGGTTGTTGGCGAGGCAGCGGGCCAGGGCCACGCGCTGCTGCATCCCGCCCGACAGTTCGTATACGGCCTTGTCGCCGAAATCCTGCAGTCCCACGATGCGCAGCAGATCCTGCACCGCCTCGCGTGAAGCGGGCCGTGAGCGGCCGTTCATGCGGGCGCCGAAACCGACGTTGTCGTTGACGCTGAGCCACTCGAACAGCGCCCCCTGCTGGAACACCATGCCGCGGTCCTGGCCGGGCCCCGTGATCGGCTCGCTGCCCAGCTTCACCTCACCGGACGTGGGCGCCAGGAAGCCGGCGAGGATGTTGAGCAGTGTGGTCTTGCCGCAACCCGACGGGCCCAGCAGGGTTAGCAGGCGGCCGGGCTCCAGCGTGAAGGAAACGTCCTTGAGAGCCTCGACCTCGCCGCCGTCGGGAAGCTCGTAGATCATGCCCAGGTCCTCCACCACCAGCGGGCTGTCGGTCTTCGACTCGGTCGCCGCCTGCGCCTTCGAGCTGTCGAAGTGCACCTCGGGGCGGGCCAGCGCGAACCAGGCCCGGGCCAGCATGAACACCGCACCCAGCAGCGCCACATAGGGGATGGTCGAGTCAGCGCGCTGCTGATAGGCCAGGAAGACGGCGACCAGCGAACTTGCCGCCAGCGCCAGCCACACGTAGCGGGCCAGTACCGCCCGGCGGGACTCGTCGGCCCGGCGGTACAACACCAGCAACCCCAGCAAGGCCGCTCCCCCGAGGAGCGACACGACGGGCTGCCACAGCGACGCCGTGTCCCGGAAACTCAAGACGATCCCGCCGAGCAGAGCGGAAACCGCCATGAGCTGGCCGATCAGCACGATGCCGTCACTGGGCTGCGCCCCCCGGTCGGCGGTCTTGAAGCGGCGCCCAGGCGTGAATAGCAGATCGAGGGTCATGAGGACCGCCCCCAACGCCACCGCAACAAGCGAGATGACCTTGAGCCACTTGGCGCCCTCGACGACGCCGTAGGTGATCGCGTCCCACGCGTCAGCCAGACCCTGGACGAAAGTCTCCATTGCCACCTCCTATGCGGTTCGGGCGGAACCGTCGCCGGCCCGGCCGCGAACAAGGCGCTTGCCGGACACTAGACGCCTCCGGAAATCAGAACGGGCGGGCGGGCGCAAGGGGAGCGGCGCCCGCCCGTCCGCAAACCGGCGTCAGTTGACGGCTTCGAGGAAGCTGGTGTCGACGAATGCGTCGTAACTCCTGAGTGCGGAGTCGATCTCGCCTTGGGCGGCGAAGAAGTCCATCTGCTCCTTCATCACGGCCTGCACGGTGCCGCCGAGCCACGCATCGGAGAGCTGGGTGTCCTTCTCGGGGAAGTTGAACGCGTCCAACAGCGCGATCGTCGCTTCACGATCCATGCCCGCAGCGTCGGCAATGGTGTTGATGAACGGCTCGCGGTCATCGTTGTAAGCCCGGTTGGCGTCCTCGGTCACCTGCAAGAAGCCCGTCACGACGTCGGGATAGCTCGCCGCGAAATCGCCAGTGGTCGAAATAATGTCGAACACCCGGATGCCGATGGCCTCCTGCTCCGAGCCGGTCATCACCAGATTGCCGCCATTGGCGAGCATCTGGTTCACCGCCCCGCCGAACGCGCACGCCATCGCCACCTCACCGGAATCCAACGCCGCCACAGCCGCCGGGCCACCCTCGGACTGGATCAAATTCACCGAGGACGTGTCCACGCCGAGATGCTCCAGCATCTTCAACAACTTGAAGTGCGTCACGTTGCCCAACGGCGTGTAGATGCTCTGACCCGCCAACGTCTCCGCCGCATTCGCCGCAGTCACCCCGTAATCCGGATGGGCCACACAGTTGTCGGCATCCGCATAGGAAACCGCCACACCCACCAACAGCAGATCCGAGCCACCGGTCACGAAGTTCGCGAACGGCGTCAAACCCTGGCTGTAGGAGATATCGATATCGCCGGACTCCATCGCCTGAGCCATGTCACCGCCGCTGGCGAACGGGAACCAATTCACCGTCAAACCCAACGCCGCGTCATAAGTCTGCTCCGCCTGCGCCACCTGATTCGCCGTCGGCCACTCCAAGAAGAACGCCACATTCAACTCATCCAACATCGACTCAGCCTCCGGCGCAGTAGGCGCAGCGGCAGGGTCGTCCGATGGGGGCGGTGCCGGGGCGTCAGCCGGAGCATCGGCCGGCGGCGGTGCCGCCGGTTCGGGGGCAGTCGAGTCCTCGTCGTCGCCGCAGGCCGCGGCGACAAGTACGAGCAGTGCAAGTACTGCAATCATTCGCTTCATTGATTTCCCTCCCTATTGGTAGATGTGTCGGGACCTCCGGTAGAGGCCCGCAGCCAACCGCCCACGCGGTCGAGCACTCGGTCGACCCGGCTCACCAGGTCGTCGATCACGGCGCTGCCGGCCACCAGCGGCGGCGCCACCGACAGCATCACCGCGCCCCGGCCGTCGGGTCGCACCAGCACGCGCGCCTCGCGCACCAGCCGGTCCAGCACGCCTCCCGGCAGCAGTTCGGTGATCTCGGCCTCGCTGAACTCGGCGCCCGAGTCGCGGTCGCGCATCAGTTCCAGCGCGTAGAAGTAACCGATCCCTCGAACATCCTTCACGCACGGGTGGGCGCTCATCAGCGCCCGCAGGCCGTCGCCGAGTCGATCCTCGTTGCGCAGCACGCCTGCGAAGACATCCTCGTCACGCAAGGCCGCCATGTTCGCCACCGCCACTGCTGTTGCCACGGGGTGGCCGCCGAAGGTGGACCCGTGCAGGAACATGCCTGCGGGCGAGTCCCACACCCGTTCCACCAGCGGGCCGCGCACGACCAGTCCGCCGAGGGGCTGGTAGGCGCTGGTGACGCCCTTGGCGAACGTGATCATGTCGGGCACCACACCGAAGCGTTCGCAGCCGAACCAGTGGCCGACGCGCCCGAAGGAGTTGATCACCTCATCCGCGCACAGCAGCACGCCGTGGTCGTCGCAGATGCGGCGCAGTTCCTGCCAGTAACCCTCCGGCGGCACGAGCGCGCCGCGGCCGTTCTGGACCGGCTCGGCGATCACCATGGCCACGGTCTCGGGACCCTCGGCGACAATCGCCTCCTCCACCTCAGCCACGCAGGGCAACTCCCGGGCCGTCTGCCCCGGCTCGAGGTCGCAACCCAGCGTGTTGGACACGTGCCGCACATTTCCGGCGAGCATCGGCAGGTACGGGTCCCGCAGGTTGGGAATCCCCGTCAGCGCGAGGGCGCCGAGCGTGGTGCCGTGGTACGCCCAGCGCCGGGCGATCACCTTGTGGCGTTGCTCGTCGCCGTTGGCCAGGTGGTAGCAGCGAGCGAACTTGAGGGCCGACTCCACCGCCTCGGACCCGGAACTCACGAAGAACACCCGGTCGAGGTCGCCCGGCGCCACGGCTGCGATCATCGACGACGCCTCGATGGCCGATGGGTGGGCAAACCCCCAGTTGGGATAGAAGCCCAGCTTGTCCATCTGCTTCGCTGCGGCGGCGGCCAGGTCGCTGCGGCCGTGACCGATGTTGGTGCAGAACAAGCCCGCCAGGCCGTCGAGATACTCGTTGCCGTCGACATCCCAGACGTAGCAACCCTCACCACGCTCAATCACCACCAGATCGGACGCGTTCCACGCGTCTCCGCGAGTGAAGTGCGGTAGGAGATGGCGGCTAGCGCGCTCCTGGTTGGCCGTCACCCGTGAACCCCCGTTCCACTGTTGCGTTAGTCAACACCGCTTCTGTTAGAGAGTACACCACATTATGAAGCTTGTCTAACCACCCGCTCGTGCGTGGCCCTCAACGGGGACAGAGGTCGAACGGGGCCGGCATACGCGACAATGTCGGCCTACGACCGCCGAGGGGTGCACGATGGACCTGGTCATCCGCAACGTCCGGCTCCGCGGGGTTGCCGACCTCCGGGACATCGGGATCGTCGGCGGGCACATCGCGCGCATCGAGCCCCACATCGCCGAGGCGGGAGAGGCGGAGATCGACGGCGACGGCGGGCTCGCCACGCCGAGCTTCGTCGACACGCACTCCCATCTCGACAAGTCGATGATGATCTACCAGAGCCCGCCCGCGGTCACCGGGACGATCACCGAGAGCCTCGCCCGCTCGTACGTGGCCAAGAAGTCCAGCTCGGTGGCCGACGTGGTGGCGCGTGGCCGCCAGGCGCTGGAGTGGGCGGTGGCCAACGGCACCGGTGCGATCCGGGTGCACTCCGACGTGGACTTCGGTTGGGGAACGACCGGGGTGGAGGGCCTGATGGAGTTGAAGCGGATGTTCGCCGGTCTCGTGGACCTCCAGGTGCTGGTCCTGCCGGCAGCGAACCCGCTGAACGACGAACTGCGGGCGCTGGTACGCCGGGGCATGGATCTGGGCGCCGACGCCATCGGTGGATCGCCCCATCTGGAGCACTCCCCTGCCGGCGTCGCTCGCTACGTGGACTTCGTCTTCGCGGTCGCAAAGCACTACGACGTCGACCTGGACCTCCACATCGACCAGAACACCGAGGCCACCAGCGACTCGCGGGCCGCCGAGGTCGTGCTCGCCAAGACGCTCACCGAGGGCTACGAGGGCCGCGTGACCCTCAATCACTGGGGCGCGCTGTCCGCCTACTCCGAGGACGAGGCCGCCAGGGTGATCGAACTGGCGACGGAGGCCCGTATCAACTTCTGCGCCTGCCCCAAGGAGGAACTCATCATTTCCGGCATGGGGCCGTCGCGGATCAAGCAGTTGGTGGCCGCCGGGATCAACTGCGCCTATGCCCACAACAACAACGCCGACATGTTCTCGCCTTACGGGCGGATGGACATGCTTGAAGCCGGCCTCTTCGCCCTCCACGCCGGGGAGTTCAACACGATGACCGACGCCGAGACGGTCATGGACATGGGGACCGTCAACCCGGCCCGCATCATGGGGCTCGAGCGCTACGGGATCGCCGAGGGCAACGCGGCGAACCTCAACGTGCTGTCGGCGCCGAGCGCCTACGAGGCCTTCCGCCAGAACGCCGACCGCCGCTTTGTCATCCGCCGCGGCCGCCTCGTCGCCGAGACGACCACCCGGACCAAGCTCCACTTCGACGTCGCGGGCGCTTGAACCCGTCTCTGCCCGGAAACGCCCGGGTGGGTTTCGCAGGGGGCGGGTGCAAGCCGGACACGGGGTCGTGGCTGAGACGTCCCAGCTGCGCTGGCGTAGCCTGCGACGCGCACGCCTGCCAGGAGGATCGAACATGTTGCCCAACGGCTTCGTCACCGACGTCCAGCAGGTGGCGCTCATCGTTCGCGACCTCGACGCGACGATCGAGGAGTACACGAACCGGCTCGGCATCGGGCCCTGGCGGGTGATCAACTGTGCGCCGCCCCGGCTCACGGACATGCGCATCCGCGGTGAGCCCGTCCCCTACAGCATGAAGCTGGCCGTCGCCCGCACGGGCACCACGATGTGGGAGATCATCGAGCCGGTGGACGGTCCATCCATCTACCAGGAGTTCCTCAACGAGCGCGGGGAGGGACTCCACCACCTGATCGTCGAACACGAGGGGCTCGGCTACGACGAGGCGCTGGCACTGTTCACCGAGCGTGGCTGCCCGCCGGTGATGGAGGGATGTATCGACGGGATCCGCTACGCCTACGTCGAGACGGAGGGACCCCTCAAAACCACCTTCGAGATCGTCCACCGCCCGCCGGATGCCGAGCCCGTGGCACCGGACTACTGGTACCCCGCGCCGCCGGACTAGGAACCACGGCGGCTTCACCGACCCATCCGCCAGTCGTCTGACGTACCACAACCCGCGGTCAATACGCTGCCTCCTCGTGAACGGTCCGGGCGAGACGGCAGGCACGGCACACTCGGCCCGAGTCGCCGACGATCTCCCCGCGCCTGACCTGCGTATCGAGGGCGGGACGGTGCTCACGCTCGATGGAAGGTCCGAGTCGGTCGCACCGGGCTTCATCGATGTCATCGGGAACCGGGTCGCAGCCGTCGGGCCTCTGGCAGATCGGCCCCTGGGGAATCCGCGACGGGTCATCGACGCCTCGGGGAGCGTCGTGCTGCCCGGTCTCGTCGACGCACACACCCACCTGTTCCAGGTGGCCGCCCGCGGCCTGGGGGACGGCCTCGGGCTGGCGGAGTGGCTGGGGACGCACATGATCCCCCTGGCGCTGGCGCTGCGGCGCACCGAGATGGTGGCGCTCACCGAACTCGCCGCCCTGCACGCGCTGCGGTCGGGCACCGTTGCCGCCGTCAACCACCACTACGGCGGCCTCCGCGAACCCGAGGATGCGGTGGCGGTTGCCGGTGCCATGGAACGGGTCGGCCTGGCCGGCGCGGTCGCCCGGATGATGGTCGGCGAGCGGACGGCCGCCGCAGACACCTTCCGGCTGCCCGCGGCCAACTTCGGCTACACCAACGCGCAGGAGATCGAGTTCACCGCCCAGGCCATGCGGGCCACGGTGGGCGGGCCGGTCGCCGTCTGGCCGGGGCCGGCCAACGTGGCGTACTGCTCCGACGAGATCCTGCTGGCGGGGGCCGATCTGGCACGGCAGTACGGGGTTCGCTGGCACACCCACGCCGCCGAGGACGCCTTCGCCGTGGAGGTGACGTGCCGGCACCAGGACGGGCGGCGCACGCTCCGGCTTCTCGAGGATCTCGGCGTGCTCGACGGTGATGCCACCCTGGCCCACGCCGTGTGGCTCGACGACGCCGAGATAGAACTCGCCGCAACCCGGCTCCCCCACCTCGTCCACAACCCGATCTCGAACGCCTACCTGGGATCGGGAACCATGCGTCTGACCGAACTCCGCTCCAGCGGGGTTCCACTCGCGGCGGGCAGCGACGGATCCGCCGTGGCCGGCCAGGACATGTTCACCGTCGCTCGGTTCGGCGCCCTGCTGCAGCGTGTAGCCGCGACCGATGCCTCGGTCATCACCGTGGGGGACATGATCCAGCTGATCGCCGGCGGCGGGGCACGCGCGCTGGGGACCGGCACCGGGACCATCGCTCCCGGCGAGCGCGCCGACCTCATCGTCGTCAACACCTCGTCGCTGCATCACGAACCCGTCAACGACCCGCTGGCGACGGCGGGATGGTTCGCCACCGGCCTCGATGTCTCCACCGTCATCGTCGCCGGCACGCCGGTCCTCGACGAGGGCTCGATCATGACCGTCGACGAGGCCGAAGTCCGGGCGAGGGGGCGCGAGGCAGCCCGCGCCGTGATGGCGCGCCTCTGAGCCCGCCCGGTCTGCAAGTATTCCCGCCGATGCGCTACGGACTCACGATCTGGCTGGATCAGCCGTTGGAGGAGATCACCCAGATCGCGGTCGCCGCCGAGGAGGCGGGATTCTCCGACGTGTGGCTGCCCGACCACTACTTCCTGCGTGACGTGTACGCGGCACAGGCCGTCATCGCCTCGCGGACCTCCTCGGTGCGGCTGGCCACTGGAATCGCGGCGATCCAACTGCGCCACCCGGCGCTCATCGCCAGCGCGGCGGCGACAATCGCGGAGTGCTCGGGCGGGCGGGCGGTCATCGGGATCGGCCCGGGAGGCCACGAGTTCCCCTCCCAGCTCGGCATGCGCCCGAAGAGCCCGCTCACCATGCTCCGCGAGGCGGTTGCGATCATCCGGCAGCTCACGTCCGGGCCTGCCAGCTTCCGGGGCGACTACTTCTCCGCCGACGGCTCCGAACTGGGTTGGCGGATCGACCCGCCGCCGATCTTCCTGTCGGCGCGCGGCCCCCGGATGCTCGAACTGGCCGGAGAGATCGCCGACGGGATCATCGTGCACGGCATCCACCGCGACTTCATCGACTACGTACGCACCCGCGTCGCCCACGGTGCCGCCCGGTCGGGCCGCGACCCCGGCGACTGCCGGATCGCCGTCATGCTGGACGTGGAAGTCGACAGCGACGAGGCGGCGGCCATCGACCGCCTCCGCCCGCGCTGCACCCTCATGGCCGGGGGGACGTATGCCGACGAGCTGATACCTGTCTACGGGTTCGATCCCGGCGCAGTGGCGACGCTCCGCTCGGCGCTCAACGACCCGCAGGTGGCCGAGGCACCGTACGTGACCGACGACATGGTGCGCGCCTTCGCCATCGGCGGCACCCTCAAGACGGTCGCCGAGCGGCTCGGTGAACTCCGCCAACTCGGCGTGGACCTGGCGATCCTGAAACTCGGCGAGGGGGACACGGCCGCCACGACGACCCTCATAAGCACCATCGCACCCATCGTCAAAGGAGAACTGGCGTGAGCATCCCCCGCGACATCGTCGTCATCGGCACCGGCGGCGGCGGCCTGACCATCGCCGCCGAACTCGGTCTGGCCGGCCACCCGGCCGTGCTTGCGGACCAGCCCCGGTTCGGCGCCGCCCTCGAGGCCGTCGACGCCGCGGGCGGCGTGGAGCTGACGTTCCGCACCTCGCTGACCGATACGACATCGCCGTCGCGGCTGGCGCCGGTCGCCGCAACCTCGACCGACCCCGCCGCAGCCGTCGAGGCCGCCGAGCTGGTGATCATCTGCGTGCCGGCGTTCGGCCACGAACCGCTGGCGGAGATGCTGGCGACCCGCTGGCAGGACGGCCAGACCGTGCTCTGGGTCGGCGAGCCCGGCGGCGGGTTCGCCGCGGTCGCCGCCCTCCGCCGGATCGACCGGCGGCCCGACATCACCCTGGCGGACACCAACACCCTCCCCTACTACGGCGCGCTCGTCTCCGGACCCGGGAAGGTGGGGGCCATACAGAAGAGCGGCGGCACGCTCGTCGCCGCGCTGCCGAGCGGCCGTCGGGATCACGTCTCCGACGTGGCGACCGCCATCTGGCCGTGGGTCACCGAGGCCGAGAACGTCTGGGAGACGCTGCTGTTGAACTTCAACGCCATCGACCACGTGCCGGCCATGCTCTTGAACCTGGGGGCGATCCAGCAGCCCGAGGGCACCTTCACCCTCTGGGGTGCCGGCGGGACCCCGGGCGTGGTGAACGTCATCGAGGCGCTCGACGGCGAGTTCCTGGCGATGCGAGCAGCCTTCGGCCTCGCCAACGAGACGCCGTACGAGGACTACCTGGTCGGCCAGGGCCTCGCTCCGCGCCGGGGTGCCGACTTGCACGAGACGCTGCAGTCGAGCCTGCTGCCGACGTTGCAATTCCACTGCGGGCCCGGCGCGCTGGACCACCGGTTCGTCTCCGAGGACGTGCCGTACTCGCTGGTACTGGCCTCATCGCTGGGCCGCGAACTCGGCATCGACACGCCCGTCACCGACAGCCTCATCACCCTGGCGTCGGTGGCGTCGGGGCGCGACTACGCCGCCGAGGGCAAGACGCTCGCCGGCTGGGGCCTCGACGGTAAGGGTGTTGCAGGACTCCGATCCGCAGCCGAGCAGGGCTGGTGGTAAACGATGGCTCCAGCCGGTGATGTCGACCTCGTCATTGAGGGCGGCCTCTGCGTCACCTGCAACGAGACCGACGACGTCACCGCCGCCGACATCTACGTCGACGGCGGCCGGATCGTCGCCGTCGGCGGCCCACCTCTGCGGGCACGACGCCGGGTGGACGCATCGGGCACCATCGTCATTCCCGGACTCGTCAACCTGCATGACCACCTGCGGGACATGACACCCGGGCTCGGCGCGGGCGAGGGCCTGAAGCTGGACGAGATGCTGCGGTTCTACTGGCAGCTGAACGAGGCTGCGGGTCCGGTGGAGTACGAGACGATGGCGGCCTACAGCACCGCCCGGCTCCTTGCCGCCGGCGTGACGACCGTCGTCGACCACGTGTACCCGTTCCACCTCCCCGGACTGGATGAGGCCACGATCGCCGGGTACGAAGCCACCGGCATCCGCTGGCACCTGGCCCGGGGCCTGATGACCCGGGGCTACGACCCGATCTGCGAGCCGATCACCGAGGGACTCGGGCGGGTTCGTGCGCTTCTCGCCGACGGCGTGGCGGCCGATCGGATCATGCTGGCACCCGTGTCGTTCCGCCAGGCCGCACCCGAGGACTATGTGGCTGCCCGGGAATTCGCCTCCACCTACGGCCTCCGGCTCTACACCCACGTGGCCGAGACGGCCGCCGAGGTCCACAACATCCAGGCCGAGCACGGCTGCGGGCCGATCGAGTTCCTCGACCGGCTGGGCTTCTGCGGCCCCGACGTGACCCTCGTGCACTGCGTCCTGCTCTCCGACGCCGAGATTCGCCTGCTCGCCCGCTCGGGCACCCACGTGGTGCACTGCCCGAGCAATCACATGAAGCTGGCCAAGGGATTCACCCGCGTGCTCGACCTGCTGGATGCCGGCGTGAACGTCGGCCTGGGCGTCGATCAGATGGTCGACATCTTCTCCGAGATGCGCCAGGAGGTCCTGCTGCAGTCGATCCGCAACGAGAACCCCGGGGCGATCCCCCCTCGCCTGGCGCTGCGCATGGCGACGGCGAACGGCGCCAAGGCCGTCGGGTTGGGCGGTGAACTCGGCGAGGTCTCCGCCGGGGCGCTCGCCGACCTGGTCTGCGTGGCGGCGGACGGCCTGGGGTTCGGCCCGATCCTGGATCCGGCCTGGAACCTGGTGCACCGTGCGAGCGGATCCGACGTGTGCCACGTCATCGTGGACGGCGACGTCGTCATCGAGGACGGAGCCTTCACCCGCCTGGACGCCGAGGCCCTGCGCGACCAGGCGATGGAGGTCATCGACGGCTACCTCGCCAGAGCCACTATCGACAACACCCGCTACGACCCATAGGGAGACGAACAGACATGGACATCGTCACAGTCCTCGAGCGTGCCTGCGAGCGCCACCCGGATAGACCGGCGCTCAGCAGGGAGGGAACGACGGTCAACTACGCCGAGGTCGGTGAGCGAGTGCCGATCGTGGCGGGCGCGCTGGCGAGTCTGGGTGTCTCGAAGGGCAGCACGGTCGGCGTGTGCAGCCCCGACAGCATCGAGGCCTGGCTCACCATCTTCGCCGCCTGGCACCTGGGCGCCCTGCCGGCGCTCATCGACGCCCGCACCCCCGACGACCGGCTCGGCTACTTCGTCGGCGACATGGACCCCGCCGTCGTCGTGTCCGACGACGAGAACCGCCCCCGGCTCGCCGGCATCCTGGGTATCGACGCCGCGCCGCTCGAGGACGTCGCCCACGGCGGCAGGACGACCGCGCCGCGGCGCCACGACGAGTCGTCCCCGCTGTTCCTCTCCTACACCTCCGGGACCACCGGGGATCCGAAGGGAGTCGTGCTCACGAGCGGTCCCGTCACGCTGGGGGCCTCCTGCATCGCCGAGCGTCTCGGATACGGGATGGACGACGTGCTCGTGGCCACGACGCCGGTGGCGAGCAGCTTCCAACTCGTGGCCAGCGCCATGCCGGCGCTGCACACCGGCGCCCACGTGATCCTCGCCGCCGGTCACACGCCCAGTGAGGTCTGGGAGGACATTGGTGTCCATGGCGGAACCGTCCTCGTCGCCTACCCGCTCACCCTCGCTGACGTCGTGGGCCTGGCCAAGGACACCAAACCCTCCCACGGGCTGCGCCTGGCGCTGTCGGGCGGCTCCCCGCTGGCGCCCCGCATCAAGAGGGACTACCGGGATCACCTCGGCATTCCCCTCGCCGAGAGCTACGGCCAGAGCGAACTCGGCGGCTTCATGGTCCTCGGAACCCCCGGAGACGAGACCGCTCCGGAGGGCTTCGCGGGCCGCCCGCTCCCGGACCGGCTGGCCTTCGTGGCGGACGCCGACAACCGGGAACTCCCCGCCGGGAGCATCGGCGAGGTCGTCGTGGCCGAGGGGTTCTTCGGCGAGTACCGCAACAAGCCCGAGGCCTACGCCAAGACCACGGCGGGCGGTGTCCTCCACACCGGCGACGTCGGGATGGCCTCGCCGCAGGGGCACATCAAGGTCATGGGTCGGGTCCAGGAGGCCGACGCCGCCGCGCGTCGGGGCGGCTTCCTCCGCGAGGTGGAGGACGCCGCCTACGACCACCCCGCGGTGCGTCACGCCTCGGTGGTGCTGGACGCCGCCGAGCAGGTCCGCTGCTTCGTCGAACTCAACGCCTCCGGCATCGCCGACGAGGAGGAGATCGCAGAGCACATCGGGGCGCGAGTGCCGGGATCCCTCATCCCTGCCGGAGTCCACATCCTCCCCGCCTTCCCCCGGACCTTCAGCGGCAAGGCCGACCGGCTCCGCCTGAGCACACTGCACGGCTCCTGACGTACTGTCGTCACCGACGGCCTACAGAATCAGGGGGGCGCACCATGGCAGCGTTCAAGTCGGTGGATCATGTCGGGATCACGGTCAAGAGTCTCGAGGTCTCGGTCCCGTGGTGGAGCTACTTCCTCGAGGCGGAGCCGTTCTGGCAGGCCACCTGGCTGGCCGCCGACATCGACGACTACGTGGGGCACATCGTCGGATACGAGAACTGCGACATGACGTGCGCGTTCTGGGAACTGCCGGGCGGCACCGTGCTGGAGATGCTGGAGTACCACAACCCGGGGCCGGGCCAGGTGGACATGGAGTCCTACAACGCCGGCAACACCCACCTCTGCCTGGAGACAGAGGACATCTACCGGGACTACGAGCGGTTGCAGGGCCGGGCGGAGTTCCGCTCACCCGAGCCGGTCCGGTGCGCCTGGGGCAAGTACAAGGGCAACATGGCCTGCTACCTGCGGGACCCCGACGGTGTCTCCATCGAACTGATCCAGTTCGTCGGCCAACCCCGCCCGTTCCAGGAACAGAGCCCGTTCTCGAACCCCTACGCGTAGCGCCATGGCAGGGACGCGCTTCTCCCCGCGACGGACCTGCATCGTGACGCGACGACGTCCAGCGGCGCCGGCTAACGGTGACGTGCGCCGGCGGGCACGACGCTCGGGTCACATCTGGTTGCCCGCCGTCGCCGTCCTCGCCGTCGTGACCGGCGTCGTCGGCGCCGCGCCGGCGACCGCAGAGGAGGCCGGCAGCAGCGAGGTGCGCATCGTTGCGCGCACGCTGGCCGGTGGCGGGGTCGAAGTGGGACTCCAGCAGCGACAGGCCGACGACTCCTGGGGCCACCGCCACCTGCCGCGGGCGCGAGTGCTCCCGACGACCGCCCCGATCGATCGCTGGCTGGCCGGCTCACCGCTCACGTTGCCGGCCGGCGAGGTACGGATCGCCGCGCGCCGACTCGGCGGCGGCCGAGTCGAGGTGGGACTCCAAGAGCGGCAGGCCGACGACTCCTGGGGCGACCGCCGGCTGCCCCGTGCCCGGTTCCTGCCCGCGACCGCTCCTGCGGCCCGCTGGCTGGCCAGCTCCCCGCTCTCGCTGGTCTCGCTCCCGGACTCCCGCCCCGTTCCCGCGCACGAGGAGGCAGCGCGTGCACTGCTTGGCCGGGAGGTCGGCGCAACCCCCGGGGACTTCGGTCTCGAGAGCTCAGAGAGTGTGCAGTGGAGCGACGCCAGCCTGGGCTGCCCCGAACCCGGCTACGTCTACGCGCAAGTGATTGTCCCCGGCTACCGGCTCGTCTTCACTCGCGACGGCACCTCATACCAGGTGCACACCAACGACGACGGCTCACAGGCGGTCATCTGCGAAACCGGTCGCTAGTACATTCGAGCAGCAGCAACGTCCGCGGCCCGCCAACCGCCCGGCCTCAAGAGCCTGCCGCGTGTGGGCCCGTGTCCCCAGAAGCGCCGGCAGCGGCAGTTCGACTCTGGACCTCGGACTTGCTCGCCGGCGGCGGAGCCTGTTGCTCCCCCGCTGCCGCCCCATCCGGACGGTCAATGCTGGGCGCACGACGCACAAACGGCTTGAGATCCTGAACTGCGTTGGCGTAGAAGTCCATAAGGGCATCGATCACCGAGTCGATGAAGCCCTTCTTGCGGGTGCTGCGGCGGCCCGTACCCATAGGACTCTGCTGACGCAACTCAAAGCGCACGGGGATCTGTCCGCTCGCCGGAACGGCCTGTCGCGGATCTTCGCGCAGTTGCTCCAGCGACGCGGTGGTCGGAATGCGTGACGACTTGGAGTAGGCGTCGACCAGTAGTGACCCGGGGGCGTGCTTCAGTTGCCTGACCAGCCATACGACCGTTGCTCTGGCCGTTCGATCATCCGGCGCGGCAAACACCGTCGATACCTCCACCTTTCTTGCGTCGACGTCGGCGACAACCGTGACGTCCGCTATAGCGGAGGGGACTCGAAGCACGCCGCTCAGAGTGCCCTCGGTGCCCAGAGACCGGGCAAACTCCTTGTTGCGCAGCTTGGGGTTCTGGCGTTGGGCTTTGGGAATGACCTCCATGACGTCGGTACCGATCTCGGTGCCGAGGCGAAGAGCCGCGACCCGCAGCAACTGGTCCCACCTCTGGCACACCTCCACGGCCTCGCTGCTGTACCGGTGCAGGGTTCCTTCAGCGACGGCATCGCGCACGGTTGTCCAGTTGTCCCCCATGTCAGTGAACTCCAGGGCCCCCGACTTCGGATGGGACAGGTACCGGATCAATTCGCCGAGTATCCAGGCCTGCTCGGGATCCTCGACTCCCCGGTGAGCATGCTCCTTAACTGCCTCGGACAAGACCAGCATCCACGACAGGTGATGCACGGAGACCTTGGAATTCGCTCGGACCCGGAGACCTGACGTGGGGTGTACGCCCGGCGAGGGCGCGATCTCATTGGAGATCGTGATCACACAGTCGTGACCCTCGGCCCGGGCGACATCGAGGTACGCATTGATCTGGTCGGCTTCGAGTTTCGCCAGTCCGGTTTTGACTTCAACCAGCGCCTCGAAACCCGGGCGGTTGCCGACACTGACCCGTATGAGCCCATCTGGCCGCAGCGTCTTGTCGCCAACTTCATATGCGGGTTCCACGAACGTCTCCACACGTGCGGTCTTGGCGCGTGTGCATCCCAACGGTGCCAGCAGACTCGTACTGAAGGGCCTGACGATGCTCAGCACAGCCAGCAGCGCCGACGTTGCTCGATTCTCTGCCTCGCGTTGACCCGAAATCCCCGACACCGGGATCAACCGTGCAGCCTCAGGTTCATTCATCTCAGACTCCTCCAAGGTCCAGAACCACCGGTCGTGGACGCTCCCCAGCTGACTTGTCTCGATTGCACCAAGACCCTCGACAACCTACAAAGAGACTGAGACAGAACACGAATTCGCGAGAATCGTAGTCAGAGGCTGAACTCGGCAGAACTGTGCAGGAGTCGTCAAGGCCTGAATCCGCGATACGGCGCCCTCTCCGCGACCCTCACAATCACGGCCTAAGCCGCACTGCGTCCCAGGACTGGTTTCGACGCCGACCCGTTCAAGACAGATCGGGTGCCGGCGCGGTAGGCGGCTATTGCTGCTGTTGCTGGTGTTGGTGGGTGGGGGGTGGCGGTGGGGGGTCGTTCACCAGGGCGTGGGGGCGGCTGTGGCGGCCGGGGGTTGATTGGGGCTCGTCGGACCGTCGCCGGCCGATGACCACCTCGGCTTCAACCTCGGCTGAGGCGCCGCCCATGAACGCCCCGCGCACCGGTGGCACGTCGCTGTAGTCGCGTCCCCAGCCGATGACGACATGGCGCTCCCCCACCTCGCCGCCGTTGGTGGGATCCAGCGCCCACCAGCCCGCACCGGGTACCGCTGCCTCGATCCAGGCGTGGGTCTGCACGCTCACCACGTCCGCGGTCTCCTCCCCCGTGGCGGTCTCATCGGCGGCGAAGAGGTAGCCCGACACGTAGCGGGCGGGCACGCCGACACTGCGCAGCATCCCGATCGCCAGGTGCGCGAAGTCCTGGCAGACCCCGACCCCGCCGGCGAGCAACTCCCCCAGCGACACGCCGATGTCGGTCGTGTCGGACTCGTAGCGGAGCACTCCCCGAACCGCCGCCACGACTGCCGCCAGGAGTTCCTGCACCGACCGGGCACCCTGGGCTGCCGCTGCGGCCCTCTCGGCGACGCCGTCGCCGCTGCGCCAACCGACGTGCTCGGACTGCTCGAGGAACTCGAAGTGGGCGGCGCGGAAGCCGGGGGCCGACAAGCCCTCGACCGGGGCGTCGGGCGCCGGCACCGGGCGGGCCGAGGTCTCGACGGACGTCTCGGCGATCAATTCGAGTGACCCGTGCGGGGTCCTGACGCCGACGTGGTCAACCGCGGTACCCCAGTAGTCGAACGCGCTGAACACCTGCGTCGGCGGCTCCGTCGTCAGCCGGGACCACAGGACGCGCTGCGTCTCGTCGTCCCGGGGGCGGACCCGCATTTCGTTCTGCGACTCCCGGACCGGCCGGGAGTACCGGAAGTGCATCCGGTAGCGGATTTCCAGCCTCACGGGTCGACCCTCACCGATCCAGCTTCACCGGTCGATCCCCGGCGACGGGGTGCGGCCCGGCTCGGCGGAGGGGCCCGCCGGAATCGGGCCTGCGTCGGGATGGGCCCCGCCGGGGCGCAGGTACTGGGAGCTGGCCGTCGGGAAGCCGAGCGGCGGCACGACCCCCGCCGCGATCTCGCTCGCCACCTCTGTCAGGTCCCAGTGGAGTTCGGACAGTGCCGGCAGCGGCTCCTGCGCCATCGCCTCGGTGATCTCGCCGAGTTCGAGGCGGGCGCGCAGCAGACCCGCACGGCGGCGCGGCGCGTCGAGCGCATCGGCGACCGAACCGACGCCCTGCAGGCTCTGCTCGGCCCGCAGCAGGCACGACAGCACAGAGCGCGGCAGGTCGGTCCCCACCAGCAGGTAGCGCACCACGCCCTCGGGGTCGGGCGCGTGCCCGTGCCGGCGATGGTACGCCTGCAGTGAGCTGGTCAGCCGCAGCATCCGGGTGGCGTCCATGACGTCCCGGGGATCGGTGTAGCCGGCGACGAGGAGCCCGACGGTGAAGACCGACCGTTCGATCATCCGCCCGATCAGGATGAACTCGTATCCCTCGTCGCGCCGCATGCCCTCGTTCAGCACGCCGCTGATGGCCAGGCAGGCGCGGCGGACCATCAGCAGCGTCTCGTGCAGCCGCTCCGGCGGCACTTCGGTGTCGGCGAACTCCCGGAATCGCAGGTACAGGCCGTTGGCCTCCTCCCAGAGTTCGATGGGTATGCGCTCCCGCGTCGAGCGCAGCCTCTCCCGCACGGCGCTGACCGCCGAGAGCACCGAGCCGGGGTTGGCGGTGTCGGACAGGAGGAAGGCGAACAGCTGCCGGCGCCCCCCGAGGCTGCCGAGGGGCGCTGCGACCGACTCGAGGCCGAGCGTCTTGACGAGCTGCTCGATCTCGATGCGGGCCTCGTCGGAACGCAAGTGGATGATGGAGTTGGCGGCGTAGTCGAGGCAGCGCACCGTCGCCTCGGTCCGCTCAAGGTAACGGCCCACCCAGAAGAGGGCGTCGGCGTGACGGGCCAGGATCACGGGGTCAACCGCCTGCGGTCCACTACGAGTACTCCGGTGCCAGCACCCAGGTGTCCTTCGAGCCGCCACCCTGGGAGGAGTTCACGATGAGCGACCCGCGCCGCATCGCCACGCGGGTGAGGCCGCCGGGGAACACCTCGGTCCGCTCGCCGGTGAGCACGAAGGGCCGCAGGTCCACGTGGCGGGGCTCGAGGCGCTCCTGGGTGAACGACGGCAGGGTCGAGAGTTGCACGACCTCCTGGCTGATCCAGTTCCGGGGATCGGCCGCGATGGCGGCACGGGCGGCCTCCAACTCCTCGTCGCCGGCGTGGGGCCCGATCAGCACCCCGTAACCGCCCGACTCCCCCACCGGCTTGACCACCAGCTCATCGAGTCGCCCCAGCGCCTCGGCCCGCTGGTCGGGATCCCACATCATGTAGGTGAAGACGTTGTCGATGATCGGCTCGGCGCCGAGGTAGTACCTGATCAGGTCGGGGACGTACGGGTAGACCGCCTTGTCGTCGGCGGCACCGTTGCCGATGGCGTTGCACACCGTCACGGTCCCGGCCCTAAGCGCGCCGAGCAGCCCGGGCACGCCCAGGGTGGAGTCGGGTCGGAAGGCCACCGGGTCCAGGAAGTCGTCGTCGATGCGCCGGTAGATCACGTCCACGGCGATGAGCCCCTCGATGGTCCGGGCGAACACCGTGCCGCCGTCGACCACGAGGTCACGGCCCTCCACCAACTCGACACCCATCGAGCGAGCCAGGAAGGCGTGCTCGAAGTAGGCCGAGTTGAAGATGCCGGGGGTCAGCACCACCACTTGCGGGGAGTCCCCACCGCCGGGTGCCATCGACTCCAGGGTGGAGCGCAGCATGCGCCCGTACTGCTCCACCGGCTGCACGGCGTGGTCGTAGAACAGCCAGCTGCACGCCTTGGCCATGGCCGCCCGGTTCTCGATCACATAGGAGATGCCGCTGGGGTTGCGCAGGTTGTCCTCCAGCACCCGGTAGCGGCCGCCGGCGTCGCGCACGACGTCGATGCCGGCGATGTTGCAGTGCGCGCCGTGCGGCACCTCGATCCCCATGGCGTTGCGCTCGAAGCCGCGGGACGACACCACCAGCCACCTGGGCACGACCCCGTCGGCGATCGCGGCGCCCTCGCCGGAGTACAGGTCCGCCAGGAAGCAGTTGAGGGCGGTAACCCGCTGGGTGAGGCCCCGCTCCAACTCGTCCCATTCGAGCGCCGAGATGAGCCGGGGGAAGAGGTCCATGGGCCAGATCCGCTCGGTGCCCTCCTCCTCGCTGTACACGGTGAAGGTGATGCCTTGTCGGCGGAACTCGTCGGCGACCAGGCTCTCGAGCCGCTGCGCCTCGCCGGCGTCCAGCTCGCCGAAGCGTGCGACGATCCTGCGGTAGACGTCGCGGGCCACGCCGTCGGGTTCGAAAGCCTCGTCGAATCCCTGGGCGGGCTCGTAGAAATCGAGCAGCCCATTGCCCGGCTCTGGCAACGACTCAGCCACGAAATCCCATGCTAAGCGACCGGGTGCGTCCGGCGGCGACGGCTGCGGCGCCGCCCTCGCGGGTCCGGGCCGGCTCAGCGCAGCGCGAACGTGGCCACGTTCTGATAGGTGCCCGGCGGGTGGCTTCGGACCAGGGCGATCTCGGTTGCCATGAAGGTCGCGTGGACCGGCGGCGCGTAGCCGTCGGGAGGCCTGCCCCTGTAGCGGGCAACAGTCAGGTGACCCGTGAAAGGCCGGTCCGGCGGGGACCGCCCGATGTGACGGGTTGCGGCGATGATCTCCGCCGCCAGAGCGTCGAGGCCACGGGCCGGCACCACGAGGACCGCCCGCCCCAGCCGCTCGACGGCCGGGCCGAGGACCACCTCGGCCCTCGACAGGCGCAATCCGGACAGCGCCGCCACGGCGTCTGCCTCGTCACAGTCGCCGAGGAATCGCATGGTGACGTGCAGGCGCTGCGGGGCGGTCCAGCGCACACCGGGCAGGTCGGGCCGGGGCAGCCCGGCGAGAGCCTCCGACGCCTCCTCGGTGGGCCAGACCGCCACGAACAACCGGGGCATGGCCCAACAGTAGAGACTCCACGTCCTCCGGCAAGCCTGGCGGCAATTCCGCCGCGGCGCCGGCCGGAGGTCGTGGCCCCGAACCCCGGCCTCGGTCGGGATGACGCCGAGGGGGCCGGTGGTACGGTCGGGTTCAGGTGTTCGGCCGCGGCGCCGCCGACCGGGGCTCTGCTGCTCGACTCACCGGGGGGACCAGCGCGATGAAGGCCCGACCACAACCGCCGTTCGACGCCCACCGGGCGGAGATGGTGCGCCGCGACCTCGCCCGGCGAGGCGTGCGCGATCAGCGGGTGCTGGAGGCGATGGGCTCGGTGCCCCGGGAGGCGTTCGTTCCGGCCAACCAGCGGCGCAGCGCCTACGCCGACCGGGCGCTGCCGCTGCGGTTCGGCCAGACCGTTTCGCAGCCGTACGTCGTGGCGGTGACGCTGGCGGCGCTGCGGCTGGCTCCCACCGACCGGGTGCTGGAGGTCGGCGCCGGATCGGGGTATGCGGCGGCCGTGGCGAGCCGCCTGGCCACCGAGGTGGTCGCCGTGGAACGGATCGAATCCCTGGCCGCCGCTGCCCGGGCGCGGCTGGGCGACCTCGGCTACGACAACGTGACGGTGGTGTGGGGCGACGGGGCGCAGGGCCACCCGCTGGGCGCTCCCTACGACGCCATCTTCCTCTCTGCCGCCACACCCAGCGTGCCCGCGGCGTTGTTCAAGCAGATGGCGGAGGGTGGCCGGCTCGTGGCGCCCGTCGGTGCGACCGGGCGGGACCAGCAATTGGCGCTGTACGAGATACCGCCGCCGGGTCACGGGCAGTCGGGTCACGGGCGGTCAGGCCTCGCGCCCCGGCGCCGCGCCGGGCTGTTGCCTGTGGCCTTCGTCCCGCTGCTGCCCGGTGTGCGATCGACCGGGAAGTAACCGCGGCCCTCATCCCCCAGCGCCCCGGGCTGCGATCGACCGGGAAGCAGCCCGCGGCCCCTCGTCCCCCAGCGCCCCGGTCTGCAAACCAACGGGAAGTAACCTGACGGCGCCCTGTCCCCTCCCCGGCTCGCCATGACCACGAATCCGCCGATCCACATCGTGCCCTCCACCCTCAGCGCCGACT
>Ga0209754_1001463_pt1 | contig 23542 bp, 17 predicted proteins | sample MesohylBB_FD_187295 | JGI IMG/M metagenome (GOLD analysis project Ga0209754, IMG submission 187295) | Host-associated microbial community of the marine sponge Aplysina aerophoba from Gulf of Piran - sponge mesohyl, lysed by bead beating... | ecosystem: Host-associated > Porifera > Sponge >... | reverse complement strand
TCACCGCCCGCCGTGTTGGCGCGAACCGCCATTCTCAAGCTATTCGGGGCCAGGGAGGCGCCCTCTTCAGCCACCGGCGTCACGGCACCCGCTGCCGGGACCACCAGTTCGGGCACCACCACACGACTGCACGACATCAGAATTACAACCGGCGCCAGAATGGACAGGATGCTGAGACCGCCGTACGAGCCAAGCGTACGACGTAGCGCGTCCAATCCGCCGGTCCGCTTCGGAACCGATCCGGGCCGGGCGTCAGCATCAAACGCGCCCCTGCTCGAGAGGGGCGCGGTCGAAACAGTTTGTCGCAAAGATCGCCGGGGAGAGCGCAAATTCATGCCCGCATTCTACCAAAATCGGGAGGAGAGCGCCAAAAAAGGTTGATTATTTTGCCCCTACGCGTATAATGAACTTACACCCAAAAGACGACTGCGAACCAGGGCCGCCGAACAAGCCAGACCCGCGGCGGGCGAGGAGAGACCTAAAATGACGATCATGAAGATGTCCACCGCCCTGCAACCCGCGGAAAAGATGAAGTTCCTCTCCGAACTGATGGTCTTTCAGGACCTGACTTCCAGAGAAATGGAAGAGTTGAATCGCATTACGACGATGAGCACTGTGCGCAAAGGACGGGTATTCTACCGCCCGGAGGAGCCGGGCGAAGTCCTCTTCATATTGAAGGAAGGCCGCGTGCAGCTCTATCGCATCAGCCCTGAGGGCAAAAAACTGGTCATAACAACCCTCGGCCCCCATACTCTTTTCGGTGAAATGGCCCTGCTGGGCACGAAAATGCACAACACCTTCGCCGAAGCCATCGACGACTGCCTGATCTGTGTCATGAGCCGCAACGACCTGGAGCGACTCATTCTCAGCAAGCCACAGGTCGCCCTCCGCATCCTCGAGATCACCGGCCAGCGCCTGCAGGAGGCCGAGGAGAGCCTCGAAAACATGGCCTTCAAAGGAATCCCCGCCCGCCTGGCCAACCTGCTCCTGCGCCTTTCCGACGAACAGCAGTCCGACGAAGTAACCGGCCTCACCCACCAGGACCTGGCCGAAAGCATCGGCACCTACCGCGAAACGGCCACCCAGGTCCTCAACGACCTCAAATCCCGCGGCCTGATCGAAATCGGACGCAAGCGTATCAAACTGCTCGATCGGGAGACAATTTCCGTCATCGGCAGCAAACGCATCAAGCTGCTCGATGAGAATATCTGAACCGTAGTCGCCTTTATCAACTTGTTAGCGACCAATAACACCAGTGGACCCCGCGGTTTGCTGGCCAACGGCCGCCAGGGTCTGTTCAGCGGTCAAGCAACGGCTGTGATCCAAGGCTGCCTGCAGTAATCGCGCCCCTTCGGAAGTTTCTCCCAGCACTTGGAACTGCCCACCGGCCAGCCCGCGCCATCCTCACGCAATGTCTCCCTTCCCACCTGCTCGGCCAACCTCTTGCCAGTCTGAAAAGTAACGCGAAACTCTCCACTGTTCCCTTCGTATAGGTCATCAAAAGGAAGCGGTCAATACCCCCGCAACCGCCGCAACCATCTAACGCGCCCAAGCTTGGCCTTCGCCTGCGCCGTATCGCCAAAATAATACAGAGTCTCGGTCTATGACTGGCCCACCGCCCCTCATCGAAATTCGCAACCTGACCAGGACCTACAACATCGGCCGGACCGCGCTGCATGCTCTCAAGAATGTCTCTCTTACCATCGAACACGGAGAATACGTAGCCGTCGTAGGCACCAGCGGCTCCGGCAAGAGCACCCTTCTGAATATCCTCGGCCTGCTCGACCGGCCCACCGAGGGTACATATAACATCCGCAAGCAGGACGCCGGCGACCTGACCGACAGACAACGCACCACCCTGAGGAACAGGGAGATCGGGTTCGTCTTCCAGGAGTTCAATCTCCTGGCGCGTGCGACCGCCCGCCGCCAGGCGGAACTGCCCCTCTTCTATGCCGGTGTCTCCCGCAAAGAGTCGCGCCGCCGCGCCCTGAACGCCCTCGCACAAGTTGGCTTGGCCGATCGAGCCGACCACAGACCCGAAGAGCTCTCAGGAGGACAGCGCCAGAGAGTGGCCATCGCCCGCGCCCTCGTTAACAGCCCCTCTCTCCTTCTCGCCGACGAGCCAACCGGCGCAATCGATACGCAAACCGGTGAAGAGGTTATGGCTCTCTTCGAGCAACGGCACCTTGAAGGACTGACACTGCTGATCGTCACCCACGACCGCGAGATCGCGGCCAGGGCCCGGCGTATAATCACCCTCCGCGACGGTGCCGTCATCTCCGACGAGCGGCGGCCAGCACCCGCTGCCGCGCCGTGAAATAAATATCTCGAATGGCTGCCAGCAACCGGGCCGGAGGAAACCCGAAGTGAGGCTGCTGAAATACTTCCCGCTTGCCGTCGAAAACATCGCCGTCCGCAAATTGCGGTCCTTTCTGACAATGTTGGGCGTCATCATCGGCGTGGCCTCCGTTCTGACGACCCTGGGCATCGGCCGCGGCGCGTCGGCCGACATCATGCAGGATATCGCCAGCGAGGGCCTCACCCTTCTCATCGTCGAATCCGGCACCAATTCCGACCAGACCTGGACATCCGGTCAGCCGCTCACGATGGCTGATGTGGCGGCCCTTTCCGACCCCTCCCTCCACCCCGACATTGTCCAGGCCGTCCCTCTCTACAGACAATATATCCATCTGGGGACCGGCAACACCAGCAGGTTCATCGAGGTGGTGGGTACCACCCCCGCCTATGCCGCGATTCACAATCTGGAACTGACCCAGGGACGCTTCCTCACCGAACAAGAAATTGCGCAAAGGACCAAATCCGTTGTCATCGGCGCCGATGTGGCCCAATGGCAGTTTGCGGGCGCCGATGCCGTGGGCAAAAGCCTGCGTATCACTAACGAGCCCTATACCGTCGTCGGTGTGCTCCGGAAACGCGGCTGGGACAGGTTCGGGAACATGGATATCAGAGCAGTCATTCCTCTGGCAGTGGCACAGGATCGCCTGCGCTCCACTTCCCCCGCCCACCGCCATCGTGGTGAATACACCGTCAGCGAGATCCACGTCAACGCCGTTAGCATCGAACGCCTCGATGCCGCCGCAAGACAGGTCGAACAGACCTTGCGCCTGCGCCGCGTCCTCACTGAAGACGAGCCCAACGACTTCAACATCGACAACCAGGCCTGGCTGCTCGAAACAGCCAACTCCGTTGCCGCCACCCTGACCGCCTTCCTCGCCGGCATCGGCGCCATCAGCCTCCTGGTCGGCGGCATCGGCATTATGAACATCATGCTCGTCTCCGTAACCGAACGCACAAGAGAAATCGGCCTGCGCAAAGCCGTCGGCGCACACAACCGCGACATCCTTCTTCAATTCCTGGTCGAAGCGCTCATGTTAACACTCGTTGGCGGCCTCATCGGGATCGCCATCAGCTACGGCCTGGCAGAAATCGTCAAGAGCTTCTCAAGCCCGGACTTCCCACTGGTCGTGCTCATCGAGCCCGGCTCCCTGGCCGCCGCTCTCAGCGTCAGCGCCGTCTGCGGCCTTCTCTTCGGTCTTTACCCGGCCATACGCGCCACCCGGCTGGACCCAATCGAGGCCTTGCGCCATGAGTGACCGCAAGGCAGCCCAACCCGTGCTCGGCGCGACATGCCCGCAAATCCCAGGGCCCGCCGCCACGCAATTCGCAGTGACTTGCCCATGACCCGGCCCGCATGCAGCAGGCTGCCATACGCTTTCGGTCAATAGGAGCAGTAACTACTCAGCCGCAACTGATTCGTAAACCTGAACGAGGGGACCAAAAGTGTTTTTTTCTCCCCTCAATGTTGTATTTTGGGCGGTCGGCCGCAAGCGGCCTCCCTTGTGCAGGGGCTGCGCCCCCGCAACGCCCCCCTACAAAACCATCCCTCACCGACCGTGTGCATTCTTCGCAACGTGTCGGCTGGCGAGCATGGCCGCGGCTGTACACTAGTTGCGTCACCAAGAGCCTGAATGGTTCCAAGGATGACTGGCTGGTCAACCACTGTGGCTTAGTAGTTACTAGGAGCATCCAAATGAACCGCAGGCATCTCTTACTCACTACTATCGTCCTTATTGCTGCGGCCGCTGCCGTCGCCGCCTATCTTCGCCTCTTCCAAACCTCGGACGCGGCCCGGGCCGTGAATCTGTCCGAACTGGAAGGCAGCGCAGTAACCACCCGCATCCGGCCGGCGGACGCCTCAATTGGCCAGTTGAAGGCTGCCGGCAACATCAACCTCATCGAAGAAGCCCAGGTAGTCGCACACATCGATGGCTTCGTCAAGGAACTGCTGGTCGAAGTCGGCGACACCGTCAACGCCGGTGACCCCCTTCTGTCGCTGGACCAGGAAGACCTGAAGCGCGCAGTCGAGCAGGCCCGCATCGACCTGGCCTCCTCCCAACTCAGACTCAGGCGGCTCCTCACCAGCGCCGACGAAATCGATTTGGAACTGGGCAAACTGGGCGTCGCACAGGCGGAGCTGGACCTGCAGAAAGCGTTGCAGGACCTGGCCGCCGCCCAGATGGCCGCCCCCATCACCGGCTCCGTTCTGACCCTCAATGCCGCCCCGGGAACGAAAGTCTCGTCGGGAACCGTTGTCGCCACGCTTGCCGACCCCGGCCGCCTCGAGCTGACCGTACAAGTGGCTGAAGTCGACATCCCCAGGATCGAGAGCGGCCGCCCCGTAGAAGTCGTCATCGACGCCTTTCCCGACGAAACCTTTGCCGGTGAGATCAGCCGCATCGATCCGTTCAACAAGACCCAAAGCGGTATTATCAACTATCCGGTCACCATACGACTTCTCGATAACGATCTGGGCCCGGTATTGCCGGGCATGACAGCTGTAGCGACCCTGAGAAACGAACCGGTTGCAGACCGCTGGCTCGTCCCCACCTCCGCCCTTCAGGAGGCGAACGGCGAAACCGTTGTCACTGTCCTGCGCGGCCAGGAGCGACTGCCGACTGCCGTCACCCCGGAGGGCCTCCACGGAGAATGGACCATAGTCCACTCCGTGGACCTGAAGAACGATGACGAGGTATTGGGCGCGACCGCAACCTTCGTGGGAGAATAAGCCGTCACCCGGATGTACCTCCTGGATTAAGAGAGACGCTCTGCCTCTGTCGCAAATAAAACAGAGCGCAACAAATGACGACGATTCCTGCTCACCGGGGCCACACAGCCATGCACGACCGCTCGACCCAAGTCGACCGCAGCGCAGACAGTATCAACTTCGGCATCGGCCAGCCCGACTTCGCACTCCTGCCCCACGCCCTGATGCGCCAAGTCGCCGCCGAACGCTTCGCCGAAGGCGACACCGAGCTGCTCAACTACGGCTTCCCCCAGGGGGACGGCCGCTTCCGCTTGGCGCTCGCCGAATTCCTCAGCCGCGGCTACCGCGCCGTCGTAGATCCGCAGCAACTGATGATCACCGCCGGCGCGTCGCAGGCCCTCAACCTGGTCTGCACCCTCTTCACCCGCCCCGGCGACACCGTCTTCGTCGAAGAGCCAAGCTACTTCCTCGCCCTCCGCATCCTCCAAGAGGATCACCGCCTCAACGCCGTGCCGATCCCAACCGATGAGCACGGCCTGTCGCTGCCCGCCGTCGCAGACGCCCTCACCCGCCACCGCCCCGTCCTTCTCTACACCATCCCCACCTACCAGAACCCCACCGGCCGCACCCTTCCCCACAACCGCCGCCAGCAGTTGCTCGCCCTGGCAGAGGAGCATGACTTCCTGATCGTCGCCGACGAAGTCTATCATCTCCTCGATTTCGGATCGCCGCCGCCAGGTCCCTTCGCCGCCCATGCAGACAGCGGCAGAGTGCTCTCCCTCGGCTCATTCTCAAAGATCCTGGCGCCCGGTCTGCGCCTCGGCTGGGTGCAGACATCCGCACAGCAGGCGCGTCAATTCGCCGCCAGCGGCCTGGTCGACAGCGGCGGCGGACTCAACCACTTCACATCCAATCTGGTGCGGGTTGCGTTGGAAGGAAGAGGGCAGAAGGACTATCTGGAGGAGTTGCGCCGCGCCTACCGCCAGCGGGTCGAGGCCATGGACGCGGCCCTGCACAAACACATCGGCGACCGCGCCACCTGGACCGTGCCCGCCGGCGGCTTCTTCTTCTGGCTAACCTGCGCCGACAACATCGACACCACCGAACTGCTCAACACGGCTGCCGGCGCCAAAGTCGGCTTCCTGCCCGGTCCCCGCTGCTCCAGCGTCGGCGGCCTCGACCACTGCCTGCGCCTCTGCTTCGCCCACTACGGCATCCCGGAGATCGAAGAGGGCATCCGTCGCCTGGGCCAAGTGTTTGACACCTTCCAGAACGCCCCGTGAGTCACCGCCTTACTAGGGATCGTTGACAGTTACATCAGGTAGGGGCACCCCTTGTGGGTGCCCTCGTGATTGCCCCTCTTGTAGGCGACTCGTGAAGCTCAAGGCTTTAAACGTCTACTGTGGCGTGATTCTAAACCCGGAAGTACTCGGATATCGTCCTTCTCGAGGAAAAAGCCAACGAACCCTAGTAGCTGGCAGCGAAGTTGGGCAGGAATTGGAGAGCCTGGTCATAGTCGGCGATGGGGTTCCGGTCTTGGCCTGCGTTGAGCTTGGCAAGGACCCGATAGTGGTAGGCGCTGGCATTACCGGGCTGGAGTTGGAGAGCTTGGTCATAGTCGGTGATGGCGTCCTGGTATTGACCAAGATGGGCCTTGGCAATACCCCGCCTGAGAAAGCCAGCGGCTTCGTCAGGCTGGAGTTGGAGAGCTTGGTCATAGTCGGTGATGGCGTCCTGATATTGACCAAGCTCAACCTTGGCACGGCCCCGGAAAAAGTAGGCTCTGGCATAGTCGGGCCACAACTGGAGAGCCTGGTCATAGTTGGCGATGGCATCCTGGTATTGACCGAGGTGTGTCTTGGCATGGCCCAGACCGACGTAGGCAGCAGGATAGTCGGGCTGGAGTTGGAGAGCCTGGTCATAGTCGGCGATGGCGTCATCGTATTGACCAAGGCGAGACTTGGCACCGCCCAGAACGAGGTAGGCTCGGGCATAGTCGGGCTGGAGTTGGAGAGCCTGGTCCAAGTCGGCGATGGCGTCATCGTACTGACCAAGGTGGGTCCTGACATTGGCCCGACCAACGTAGGCTCGGGCATCGCCAGGCTGGAGTTGGATGGCCTGGTTAAAGTCCGCGACAGATTCCAGGTATTGACCTAGACAGACCTTGGCCTCGCCTCGAATGATGTAGGCGAATGCATCGTCGGGCCACAGTTGGAGAGCTTGGTCTGCGTCGGCGATAGCTTCCTGAAATTGACCAAGCTCTAACTTTGCAAAGCCCCGATAGAGGTGGGCGTTGGCATCGTCAGGCAGGAGTTGGAGGGCCTGGTCATAGTCGGCGATGGCATCCTCGAAATGACCGAGCGCTAACTTGGCAAGGCCCCTAAGGTTGTAACCGGAGGCATTGTCGGGCAGGAGTTGGAGAACCTGGTCATAGTCGGCGATGGCGTCCTGATATTGGCCGCGTTCGAACTTGGCATTGCCCCGACTGACGTAGGCATTGACATTGTCGGGCTCCAGGCGCAGACGAAGGGTCTGACGCAATTCACTGATGTAAGCGTTTGCGTTATTCGTCTGGCCAAACGTGGCGACCGCCGCGCACACCACGACAACTGCTACGATCACACCCCATTTCCTCAGAATGCGCATCATATTCGGTGTCCTGAGTCGTTGCTGCGAGAAAAGCGCATTCCCGCAACGCGCCGCCGCGGTTGATCCCACTCGGTCGTGGAGAGGGGACTGTTCAAAGTATCATACACATCCCGGCTGACGGCGTCAATCTCCTGGCCGAGGCCGGCTGCTGGTCCCCGCCAGCAGCGTGTAGAATAGTTGCGGCCGGCCGCAAGCGGCCTCCCTTGTGCAGGGGCTCCGCCCCCCCAACGCCCCCGTCCAAAACCAGTCACGTCACGGCGCCAGCGTGTGTGTGATACCGCCAAACACGCCCCGCCAGCCCATCACGCGCCGCGATCCCAGCATCACGCCGATAACGCAGATCCCGCCACCGCGCCGCGAACACCAGTTATCAGTGGTGGCCAGCGACCTGGCGGCCTTGACTGACCACTAACCACTCACCACTATCCACTGCTGTTCGCCATTGTCACCGCCACACGCACCGCCGCCAGCATACTCTCCTCGCTGGCCTTTCCCGTCCCCGCGATATCAAATGCCGTGCCGTGATCCACGGAAGTCCGAATTATCGGCAGTCCAATACTCACGTTGACGCCGCTGTCAAAGGCCAGCAGCTTCATCGGAATATGCCCCTGGTCGTGGTACATGGCCACGACGATATCGTATTCACCCCGCGTCGCCCGCAAAAAGACCGTATCCGGCGGCTGCGGATCAGAGACCGTCCAGCCCCGCGCCCGCGCCATTTCGATAGCCGGCTCGACCTGCTCCTCCTCCTGCACGCCAAACAGCCCGTTCTCACTCGCGTGAGGGTTCAGCCCCGCCACCGCGATCCGCGGCGCCTCGACCCCCAGCATCCGGCAGGAGCGGTAAGCCAGCTCGATCACCTCCAACACCCGCGCCGGCCTGACCCGGCGGATCGCCTCCTCCAGCGCCACGTGCGTACTCACATGCACCACCCGCAAATTGGGCCCCACCAGCAGCATCGACACCCGCTCAGCCCCGGTGCGCTCCGCCAGCAGCTCAGTATGACCTGGGTACAGGAAACCGGCCCGGTGCATCGCCTCCTTGTTCAGCGGCGCCGTCACCACCGCCTCCACCTGCCCCGCCATCGCAAGGTCACACGCCCGCATCACATATTCCACCGCGGCCCGCCCCGCGCCCGCGCTCACCTCCCCCACCGGCGCCTCAGCCAGCTCGACGTTTGCCAGATCCAGCAGCGGCACCGTCCCCTCTCCATAGTTGCCGCCGCCAATATCAGCAATGCGCTCATACCGCGGCCCGACATCCAGCCACGCCGCCGCCCTGTCGAGGACCCCCCGGTCGCCAATCACCAGCGGCCGGCAAGTCGCAAACACCTCCCCATGCTGCAGCGCCTTCAGAACCACCTCCGGCCCGATGCCGGCCGGGTCGCCTAACGTTATTGCCAATATTGGACGGCTGTCAGCCACAGTTCACACCTTCCTGTCATTAGAACTCTGATCTACCCGATCAGAAGACTGTCTGATTCGCTACTCTGCCTGCACGCAGTAAGACCGATGCTATCACCCCCAGCCGCGCCCGCAAAACATGCCCCTTCAGCCGTCTCCGGCACCGTCGCTATCGCGCCCCTGAACGCGCGCAACTCCCCCGCGCGATAGCGCAATGCCCACCGATCCGCTAAACTATGGAGGCGCGCCTTGAGGGCGCCCCGACCCGCTGCCGCCAACCGTCCCAACCGCTGGCCGCAGCGGCAGCCAAACACTCACCCGGAGAATCTCTTCATGGCAAACATAGCACTCGTCGGCTGCGCCCACATCCACACACCCGGCTTCGTCAAGCGCCTGCAGGCCCGCGCCGATGTCAACACCGCCGCCGTCTGGGACCGCGACCCGGCTCGCTCCAAAACCTGCAGTGACCAGCTCGGCGCGCCCGCCCTCGACAACGTCGACGCCATCTGGAACGACGCCGCCATCGACGGCGTCATCATCTGCTCCGAAACCGACCAGCACGAGCCGCTCGTCACCGCTGCCGCGGCCGCAGGCAAGCACATGTTCGTCGAAAAGCCGCTCGGCATCGCCGCGCAGGACGCCTACCGCATGGCCGCCGCCATCGAACAGGCCGGCGTCCTCTTCCAGACCGGCTACTTCAGCCGCGGCATCCCTGTCCACCAGGCCCTCAAGGATCTTGTCGCGCAGGGCGTCTTCGGCCAGATCACCCGCGCCCGTTTCATCAACTGCCATTCCGGCGCCATGCGCGATATCTTCACGCCCGACTACCTGTGGATGACCGACCTGCAGCAGGCCGGTGTCGGCGCTTTCGGCGACCTCGGCACGCACGCCCTCGATCTGATGCTGTGGATTCTGGGCGATGTCGACAGAGTCACCGCCACCCTGAATGTCGTGCTGGAAAAGTACGGCCCCGACTGTGACGAAACCGGCGAGGCGCTCTTCAATTTCAGCAGCGGCGCAATCGGTTCGCTCGCCGCCGCCTGGGTCGACGTGGCCGAACCCATCACCGCCGAAATCAGCGGCACCCAGGGCCACGCCTACATCCACAACCGCAGCGACCTCTACATCACCAGCGCCAACCTCGAGGGCGCCGACGGCAAACAGCCCTGGACCGACCTGCCCCCCGCCTGGCCCCACGCCTTCGACCTCTTCCTCGACGCCCTCAACGCCCAGGACCCGTCCGCAAGAGGCTCCGTCCCGCTCGTAGGCGCCCGCGAAGCCGCCTACCGCAGCGCCGTCATGGAGGCGATGTACAAAGCCGCAGACGAGGGGTCGTGGGTGTCTGTGCCTTGATCGTTTCGAATTCTAACTGTGGATCCCTCGTGAAACCGAGACGTTTCGCACACGATGCATCTTGGGAACACAGGCGTCATAGCCGCATCTGCACAATGAGCAATGCCGGAAGAAACGGCTTTCCACTTTGCACGTAAGTGTAATTCTTTCCACGGCTGCCGAACAGCCGCCAACGCCACCATGCCGATAGAGGTATAATCTCTAAAAAGCCATCAGGCAACACCACAATGTCCTATCCGCCGACAAGAGGATCGCCAGTCATGGAACTGTTTCGCAGGGTAGTTCTTTGGGGAAGCACAACATCTCCAAGTATGAACCGCAAACGTATACGGAGCCGATCTGTCCGCCCTCTCCTCCCCGTCGCCTGTATGCTGCTATTCCTTTCCATCTTGGCGAGCTGCGGGGCCCAGGAGTCGTTTAAGGTGTACGGGACTCCCAGGCCTCTATCTTGCGACATTTTTGCCGAGTTCCCTTGGCAAAAGCTCAATTTTGGCGTCGATTCCCCCGCTGATTTCACCACAATTGCGGTCAATTCCGGGGCAAGTGAACAGGATCAGTTTCGATTTGCAAACCAGTACGGGGACGATCTCTTGCTTGAGTGGCAGGGCAGCCACAGCCAACGCCAGGTCATATATTCAGTGCTTTTCAACGTAGAGCGGCGACTTGAAAGCGTTGACGTGACGTGGAATCCCCCCGCTACCATAACCCAGGTGCTCGACTGCTTGGGCGCCCCAAGGCTCTACAGCGCCTATTACAGCTCTGGCCACCACGAAGCCGTACTCAATCTGGAACTATGGTACCCGGACAAAGGTCTTTCCTTTCACCAGGACTTCTACACCCTCATCGCGCCCTTCCATCCTGTCGAACCTGCATTTCGGATCGATGGCTTTCGTGTAACGGCTCCAACGCCGCCAGGGCAAGCAGCCCCCGGATTCTATGCCGAAGGTCTCAGTCCACTCGGCACGGCCCTGGCACTCTGTCAAGTCAGGCCGTGGCCAGGTTCAGTAGAAGCCATCGAAGCTTGGTCACATCTCGATGATCCGCGTTGCCGGTAACCAGTCCGCCTGAGGACCGCCCCAATCTGCTCTCAGTCCTCAGAAGGCCTTGGCGCTCGCCCGAAAGCGAACGTGAGACATCCAGAAACAAAGAGAGTGATCCCCTCATGTATACAAAAGCAAAACGCCTACGTAGGATGATACGCCAGGTTTTGCGAGGGGTCGTCCCTGCCTTAGCAGTGTATAGTTCTCTTGCTGGCACGGCATACGCCCATCGCCAATCGACACCGCCCATCTTCATCTCTGCTGCGCAGCGCCCTACAGTAGAGGCCGAAAACGAGAATGGCCTCGTCGAACCGCTCTGGAGCTATGCCACCGGCGGCTCTGTTCATTCCTCACCCACAGTGTCGGGCGGCGTCCTCTATGTCGGCTCGATGGACGGGCACCTGTACGCCCTAGACGCCGCGACTGGCGAGCTCCGCTGGCGTTACGCTACCGGCCCAGGCTTCATCTCCTCCCCGGCTGTAGCCGAGGGAGTCGTCTACATCGGCTCCCATGACAGCAACGTGTATGCAATTGACGCTGCCAGCGGCGATTTGCTCTGGCGTTATGCCACCGAAGGCCCCCTCTACTCCTCGCCCACCATTGCGGATGGTGTCCTCTTTATCGGCTCAATGGATGGCCGTCTGTACGCTTTGGAAGCGGCCACCGGAGTGCTTCGCTGGCGCTACGACACGGAAGAAAGCGTCATTTCCTCACCCGCCGTTGTACAGGGAATCGCCTATGTCGGTATGGCGAAAGATGGCTTGCTCGCTTTGGACGCAGCGAGCGGTACACGAATTTGGAACTATGGAATCTATCGGGGTTGGGTGTCGTCCTTGCCTGCAGTGACGGCAGACATGGTCTACTTTGGCGCTGCCAACGGCTTCCTTTACGCCGTGTATGTTGAGACGAGTGAGCTTCGCTGGCGTTTTGCGGCCAGCACGACAAACGACGATGATTCAGTCGGTTCTTCATCTTCGGCATCCTTGACGGCCAGTCTCCATTCCTCACCTTTGGTCGCTGACGGTGTTCTCTACATCGGCTCCGGGCTGAACTACGTCTATGCCTTGGATGCTGGCAGTGGCGACGTTCGCTGGAAGTACACCACAGACGACGCCGTGAACTCCTCTCCAGCAGTCGCTGACGGCGTAGCCTATATCGGTTCCGATGACGGTCACCTGTACGCCCTCAATGCTTCCGATGGCACACTCGTCTGGCGCTACGGGACAGAAGGGAAAGTACTTTCCTCTCCGGCGGTTGCCGATGGCGTCGTCTACGTAGGCTCTGGAGACGGGAACATCTATGCCCTGCCCGCAGCCGACCCGGCCTCGCCCCAACCGGAAGCCGAGCTACCAACTGCTCCGGAGACAACTACGGTGCAGGCCCCCCAAACATCTGCCTCGGCAGTTGACCAAGCAGAGAAGGTACTTCCAAAGCTTCTTTGGACTTTCGAAAGCGAATGGTTTGGCCACGAGACGACCGCACCGGTTTTCAGCGATGGCGCTGTGTACTTCGGTTTAGACAGCTTCTTATACGCAGCGGATGCGGTCACCGGCGAGTCGCTTTGGCGCTTCGATACAGGAAACTGGGTGATTTCCACTCCGGCGGTGGCTGATGGGAAGGTCTACATCGGCACGTACTATGACAGCAACCATATCTACGCGCTCGACGCCGTCACCGGAAAGGTCAACTGGCGCTTTGAGGCAGGGGACGATGTCTTTTCCTCCCCCACGGTCGTAGATGGTATTGTCTTCATTGGCGCAAATGACGGTTATCTTTACGCGTTGAACGGCGACAGCGGGAAACTAAGCTGGCGCTACTTTACCGCCGGCCCGGTCGAATCCTCTCCAACCGTGGTTGAAGGCGTCGTCTATGTCGGCTCCGGCGATGGCCACCTGCACGCCCTGGACGCCGCCAGCGGTGAACTGCTCTGGCGGGCATGGACCGGGGGCATCATGAGATCAAACCCGGCAGTGGCTGAAGGCGTCGTCTACATCGGCTCATCGGATGGCCACCTGTACGCCCTCGACGCTGCCAGCGGTGAACTGCTCTGGCGCTTTATTGCCATCTTTGGGGTCAACTCATCTCCAGCGGTGGCAAACGGCGTTGTCTACTTCAGCCTGGTCGATGGGTACCTATACGCCCTCAACACCGCCGACGGAGAACTGCTCTGGCGTCGCGAGACCAAGTCCTACAGTCCCTACAATTACGAGATCTCCTCCCCGGTGGTGGCGGATGGCGCCGTCTACGTCGGCACCCACTATGGCGTCCTGTACGCGCTGGATGCTGTCAGCGGGAAGCGACTTTGGTACTATCGAGTGGGGCACGAACCGGTACCCACCCCGGCAGTGGCAGATGGCAGAATCTACGTCGGCTCCGATCTTGTTTACGCTCTGGAGGTCAAGCCGGTTCTCCCCCCTGCTCCTGATTCCCCGCTTCTCTGGATCTATCGACCCGACGAACCGGAATTCTCCCAGGACGGCCGACCACTTCTCCTGGCACGCGCACTCGTCGGCGGAACAGTCTACGTCGGCGCGCCGGAAGGCTACATCCACGCCCTGCATCCCGACAGCGGCGAACGCCTCTGGAGCTTCCAGGCCGGCGACAACGTGCATGCCTCCCCTGCCCAGGTCGGTGGCACCGTCTTCTTCGGCTCGGAAGACGGCAACATGTATGCACTCGACGCGGCCAGCGGTGAACTGCTCTGGCTGCATGAAACCAACTACCCCGTGTACCATGTTTTGGTCGAAAAAGGCGTCGTCTACTTTAATACGGAAGGCGGCCATATCTTTGCAGTTGAACTCTCCACCGGCAACATCATCTGGCATAAGCAATTTGATGCTTACTTTCTATATCTGGGTGAGGTGGACCAGAACGTGCTGTATTCGTATGCCGGGGCCGAACTATATGCGCTGGATCTCGCTACAGGAGAGCTGAAATGGAATTACGCGGCAGACAAACGGCTGAGGGCTCTCAGCGCCAAGGAAGGCATGGTCTATTTTACTACTAACGCCGATTACCTCTACGCGCTAGACACCGCCACCGGACAGCTTATCTGGCGGGCCGCCACAGTAGGTACGGTCACCGCCGCTCCGCTGGTCGCCGATGATGTGGTTTTTGCGGTTTCCCATGACGGTCACTACCACGCGTTTGCTGTCGACACAGGGCAAGAACTCTGGCACCGTGACGCACTGGCCTATATTTTCTCTGCCCCGCTCCTGGTCAATGGCGTTCTGTACGGCGGCTCCATTCAAGGACCCCTGTACGCACTGGATGCAAAGACCGGTGAGGACCTCTGGCGCTACGGAACGGACATTAGTGTGGTTGACACGCCCAGAATTGTCGATGGTGTCGTCTACTTTGGCACGAATAGGGGTCTCATCTTCGGTGTGGACAGCGTGACTGGAGAAAAACTGTTCCACTATGAGACGGAAAGTGGCGTAATGAGGTTCATGACCGCTGACAAGGGCGTCGTCTACGCTTTCTACGATGGCGGCGATGTGAACGCGTTCCGCCCCAATATAGAGACCCCCCAGTAGAAGACATGCGCGAAGATGCACGAGGAGTGACTGGAACTGCCTTTCCTCTCACTCCTCACCCCTAATTATCCCGGCGCATCAAACTGAAACTCTGCGCCGTCTGACCGCCGTCCGGCGCGCCGGCCAGGAACAACGCCAGCGGCGCCACCTCCTCCGGTTCCTTGAACCACTCGCCATCGAACGTGCCGGGCGCGCGCGCGTCCGCGCCGGGCATCATCGCCGTGTTTACCGGCCCCGGAACTAGCTCGTTGACGCTGATATTGTCGCCCCGCAACTCCTGTCCCAGCACACGCGTCAACATCCACAACCCGGCCTTGGAGCAGCTGTAGGCCGACGAGCCGGGCGCGCCCCGGTGCCCCATCCCCGACCCGATCGTAATGATCTTACCCCCGCCGCGCGCCTTGAGATGGGGAATGGCCGCCCTCGCGCAGTGGTAAGCGCCCGTCAGATTGATAGCGATCGTCTGGCTCCAGGCAGCCGGGTCGCTCTCGACCACCTCGCTCCGCCCCGGCGAGACGCCCGCGTTGATGACCAGGATATCCAGGCCGCCAAAGCGCGCCGCCGTCTCGTCAACCGCCCTCTGCACCGATGCCAGGTCGGCCACGTCCGTAGTCACCGCCAGCGCCTGCCCACCCGCCGCCTCGATCTCGCCGGCCACGGCCTCAATCTCCGACCGAGTGCGCGCCGCGCAACAAACCGCCGCCCCCGCGCCCGCAAAAGCAATGGCAATAGCCCGCCCAATGCCCCGCCCGCCACCGGTGATCAGAGCTACCTTCCCGGCCAGCGACTGCCCTGCATTCGTCATCTCATCTACCTCACTTAGTCTGTTGTCGTCAGCTTTCAGTTCTCAGTTGCAGCGTAACTACTCAGCCATAATCAATTCGCGACCTTGAGCGAGGCCTACCCTATCGACTATCGATACATCGACGAGGCGGACGCGGCACGCAATAAAGAGGCCATCGTGACGACGTGGCATCGTATAGCAATAACAGCCCTACACACCAGACAGTCAAACTTGGTTCTCTTCTCTGAGAAGGTCAACCAAAACGACTAGACCGCCGCTTAGTCACCGAAGAGTGAACGACGACGCTGACAGACTCCCCAACCGGAAGCTCCTGGTCCACTATTTCAATCCTGCCCCCAGGCAACACCGTCGTTCTGATGTGCAGCGTCTTTTGCATTGTCCGTCTCTCCTTTCTTGCAGTTGCGCGTGACCGCGGCGTAGTCTTCCAACTGTGGAAGGGAATTACATAGGGATTATATCGAATACTGCCATGTGGTCACTGGCTAATAAACTCCTAGCCTACAGCCCCCAGAACGCATATCGGATGCTGTTTCTTACGACAAAAACCAACAGGCTCGAAACCACGACGCTGACAATTGTTCGTCTACCTGTCAGCCCATGCTCCACCTTCGTTGCTCCATAAGTCAGGGAAAGCCAGCACACAGAAAAAATGACTGGGATGCCAACAGCAACAAAGAGATCAAACGCCTGGCGCCAAATCGGAACAATCAGTACCGAAGCACCTGGTAAGAAGGCTGCTCCGCTGGCCCCGACCAGAGGCAAAAAACCGAAAAGCGCTTTGAGAATGGTTATCGGGGCACCAAACGTGGCAACAAGGTAAGCGTAACGACCGACCTGTCCTTGCCCGCCTAGAAGGGTGGCTATGTAATGGTAAATGCCCACACTGACTAGGAAGAATACAGGGCTCAGCAAGATTCGGCTCATGAGGAGGGCCCATTCCAACATAGATACGGCCATCAGAAAACGAGTGAGGTGCCAAACTATGGTGCCAATAAAGTAATAGACGCTGCCAGAATGCTGCCATAAGTAGCTGAACCACCGTTCGACTTCCCGATCCACCATCATTCGCGTATTTACAAACTGAGCATGGGCCTCACCGATCATGCTAGTAAATCTGAATACCTCATCTTTGAATACATCAACATAGGGCCAATCCAGTTCTACCGATGGCATTACCCACATAGCTTCGAGCTTCGTCCACAACAAGCCAAGCAGTGTTGCCATCACGGAAGCCAGAAAAATCCACGCGAGTGCAGTTGATAAGGTGGCTGAGGACGTGATTCGTTCGGCGGCAAAGGTCTTTTCGCCGGTCTTAGTCAAGACATATGCCCACGTCTGAAGCATCGAAGTGGTGCTGATTCGTATTTTATGGAGTGTTGTGAGCCCAGTCGCCATCAGTAGATAGAACTGCTCGTGTTCAACCGGTTCTCGTCGGCAGGCTCGTCTCGGCTCTGATCGTAGTCTAGCCTTTCCTTTGAAGGCTGTCTGACAGGCTTGTCCCGCCTGATTGTCTCCATTTTCTCCTCCAGCGCCGCCTCGCCCTCCGTCCAAATCGGGTAGTCGTCGACCAGCGTCGAATTCTTGTTCCTTCCAAAATTTCCCAGCGAAGAAAGGTGCTCAGTGGTGAGTATACGCAAACTGTTCTGTCATGTCGATGACTTCTGTCAGCGGTCGACTACACGGGAGAATGCCAAGCTGTTGCGCGTAACGCGCAAGCAAGAACCGGCCCCCCGCATGAGAGCCCTGCGACAGCAATCCTGATTCTGACATCCTTCGTCCAACAATTTGAAACTGACCCTTCCCTACCCACCAAATTGACACATCCCAACCAATAACGCAGAATCAAACACAGCCCCCCACCCAAATCTCAGCAGCCAACTTCGGTACATTGCAGCGCCCACTAAGAACTAAAAACTGAAAACTAGAAACATGAAAAAAGTCGCACTCGAATCCACCGTCATCAGCCACGGGCTGCCCTACCCCGACAACCTCAAACTGGCCCATGAAATGGAGCTTATCATCCGCCAACATGGGGCCGAACCGGCCACCGTCGGCGTCATCGCCGGCGAACTGATCGCCGGCCTCAGCCCGCAGCAGATCGAGCGGCTGGCCGCAGCGCCCGACCGACCTGTGGGCAAAGTAAGCCGCCGCGACCTGCCAGTCGTCGTCGCCCGCAAGCTCGACGGGGCCACCACCGTCGCCGCTACCATGTGGATCGCCCACCGCGCCGGCATCGAGCTTTTCGCCACCGGCGGCATTGGCGGCGTCCACCGCAGCCGCGAGCCCGGCCCCAGCACCGACGTCAGCGCCGACCTGCAGGAACTGGCCCAGACTCCCCTCATCGTCGTCTGCGCCGGCGCCAAGGCAATACTCGACCTGCCGGCCACCCTCGAATACCTCGAAACGCACGGCGTAACCGTCATCGGCTACCGCACCGAGGAGTTCCCCGCCTTTTACAGTCGCAGCAGCGGCCTGCCGGTCGATGTCTGTTGTAACTCTCCCCAGGAGGTCGCCGAAATCTGGCGGGCAAAGCGGGCGCTGGACCTGGCGGGAGGATTGCTGGTGGCGGTACCAGTACCGGAAGAGGACGAAATTCCCGCCGCACAGATTGAACCGCAGATCGAGCAGGCACTGGCAGATAGCGACGCCGCCGGCCTGCGCTCGGCCGAGGTGACGCCCTTCCTGCTGCGCCGCATCGCCGAACTGTCCGGCGACCGCAGCCTGCGTGCCAATCTGGCCCTGCTGCGCAACAACGCCCGCGTAGCCGCCGCCATCGCAGTGGCATTGGACAGTGAATAGTGGAAAACAAATAGCGGCCAGACAGGGAGCCCCCCCCGCACTAGCCGCTATTCAAAAGCAATCAGCTACTTTCCGTCAGCTACTGAAAATCAGCTTCTCAAACTCGGGCCGTTCCAGAACTTCCTGTTCCAGCAACGTTTCCGCCAGCAGCCCCAACTTGTCCTGGTTGGTCGTCAGTACTTCCCTGGCCCTCGTGTAAGCAGTCTCCACTATCCGGCGCACCTCGCGGTCAATGGCACGCGCCACATCCTCGCTGTAGGAGCGTCGCTCGCCCAGGTCCATACCCAGGAACGGGTTGGAATCAGCCTGAACCAGCTGCATCGGGCCTAACTCCTTGCTCATGCCAAAGCGCGTGACCATCGCCTTGGCCAGCTTCGTGACCCGTTCCAAATCGCTGGCAGCGCCGGTGGTGATCTCCTCGAAAGTCAACTCCTCGGCCACGCGCCCGCCCAGCAGCCCCGCCAGTTCATCCTCGTACTCCGCCTTGCTCTTGAGCAGGCGGTCCTCAGCCGGCAGAGGCATGACGTAGCCCAGCGCCTGGCCGCGGCTCACAAGACTGATCTTGCCGACCGCGTCCGTATGCTCCAACAGCGCCATCACCACCGCATGCCCTGCTTCATGGTAGGCGACCACGCGCCGCTCTTCATCGCTAAGTATCTGGCTTTTGCGCGCCGGCCCGGCCATCACCCGTTCTATCGATTCGACAAGCTCGTCCATGCCGATCGCGCGCTTGTCGCGCCGCGCCGTCAGAATCGCCGCCTCATTGAGCAGATTCTCCAGGTCCGCGCCCACCATGCCCGGCGTCTGCTTGGATATCACGTTCAGGTCGACATCCGGCCCCAACGGCTTGCCGCGCGCATGTACCTCCAGGATCGCCTCGCGCCCGCGCTGGTCCGGCGCGTCCACCACAATTTTACGGTCGAATCGGCCCGGCCGCAGCAGCGCCGGATCCAGAATATCCGGGCGGTTGGTCGCGGCAATGACGATCACCGTCGTATCGCTGTCGAATCCGTCCATCTCGACCAGTATCTGATTGAGCGTCTGCTCCCGTTCATCGTTGCCGCCGCCCATGCCCGCCCCGCGATGGCGGCCGACCGCATCGATTTCATCGATAAAAATGATACAGGGCGCGTTCTTCTTTGCCTGTTCGAACAGATCGCGCACACGGCTGGCGCCCACGCCAACGAACATCTCCACAAATTCGGAGCCGCTGATGCTGAAGAACGGCGCCCCCGCTTCGCCCGCCACCGCTTTGGCCAGCAACGTCTTGCCTGTTCCCGGCGACCCGACCATCAACACACCCTTGGGAATGCGCGCGCCCAGCGCCGCGAACTTCTCCGGCTCCTTCAGGAACTCCACAACCTCCTGCAACTCCTGTTTGGCCTCCTCCGAACCCGCCACATCCTCAAAAGTGACCGTGGGGCGGTCGGCCTCCTCCAACTTCTTGGCGCGGCTGCGTCCGAACTGCATTGCCCGGTTCTGACCGCCCCCGCCGGCCTGGCGCATTATAAAGATGAAGAAGCCGAAGATCAGGATCATCGGCAGGAGCATGATCAGCCAGTTGAAAAACGCGCCGCTGTTCGGCGCGCGCTCCACGTCGATCGGAATCGCCGCCAGCTGATCCGCGGTCACGCCGAACGTCTTGAGCGAATCAAGCAGGCTCTCGCCCGACTCTTTGCGGCTGCGCCGCCGTTCATTTTCGGAAATTTCGACGATGATGTCGTCGCCCTGCACCACCAGCCGTTGGACAGAGCCGTTGCGCACGTAGTCAGCAACCTGGTTCAAACCAAGCAGGTTGCTGGTAGCGCTTGGCGGGTTGATAAAAAGGCGGTAAGCAAAAAAGATCAGGACTGCCAGCAAAATCCAGATCCAGCTGCGTTTGAACAGCTGCCGGTAACGCTCGTTTGGGTCTTCTTCCGGTGGTCGTTCGCCATCCGGTCTTTTTTCGTTATTCATCATACTGAAATACCCCCGAGTCAGACGCCCTGCACAAAAACAGAGCGACACGGGTACACGTCATTCGATACAGGTCAACGAACCTAGTATAACAGAAGAGGAGGCCCGAGTCAGTAAGCCCGCAACCAGTGCGCGAAAGTTACCGGCAACGCATCACCGTGCGTTACAGATTGCGCAACTGGTCTGCGATGCTGACGCCGGTGGCGTGGGTTTTTGCCGTATGAATCGGCGGTTTGCCTCGGTGCCGGGTACGGTGAGGAATCGAAGATTCGTCCGGCTTGTCGCTGAAGCTGATTATCAGACAGCCGCGCTCCTTTAGCCAAAGAACGGTCTCGCGCACCTCCTGCGTGATGCAGATCTCCTGGGCGAGTCGTTCCGCTGCCGGCACATCATCTGCCAAATTGTTCATATGCTCCAACGTTGCCAGAAACTCCTCGCGCCGGAACTGTTTGAACGGGGTAGGATCGCCCTGCGAAACAGCAGTGTTGACCGCTTCGTGGGCCTGTCGCATCGCCTCGCCCACTCGCCCGCCGCCGGCAATACAGACCTCGGCGTAGCGCACAAACTGCTCGAATGTCTGGACCGCGCCCTCTTCAATGCGTTCAAGCAGATCGGCGCAGTCGAGGCCGTCGTTATTCAGAACAAGGCAGATATACGCCAGATAGTCCTGGTTGTCCCCGGTCAGATGATGGTAATGGGCGCGGTTCAGTTGCTCATAATGTTGCGTGAACAGCGCGGCGTTGAACTTGTCGCCCAGCAGCATGCCCACGGTCCGGTACAGTCCCTTCAGACGCGCCACATCAATGGCGCGGTTGTTGCGCCCGCGGGCGCCGATCGCCGTCTTGTCCAGATCGAGAACCACCGCCGTACTTTCGTTTAACCGTAAACCGTTCCGCTGCGCCCAGCTGACCCAATCCACCAAGTGGCTCCAGCGGTTCGCCTCAAACAAACCAGTGTCGTCATTGGCGACAAAATGCTCCGCTTCACCGGCCTTTTCGTTGCCAATAAAGCAGGCGCTGGGCAACACTTCCCTCTCCCCAAGCCCGATCAACGCCCCGTTGTCGAGCGGTCGTTCCTCCGTGGAGCGCAATGAACGCATCACCTGAAAAGTATGTCCATCACCGGAGAGCGTATCGCCGATGAAGAGCAGTTCTGCAACCGCGGCGTTACGCTGCTGTTGGGCCTGCTCCAGGATCCATAAAGCGACCTGGGCATACGACTTCTCTTGTTTGCGGGGCACGGAAGGTGTTGCCAACCCGAGCTGGTGGCGAGCAGATTTCAGCCCGGGGACTTTACGTGTGATCGGTTCCAGGTTGCGATAGACGATAAGATCGCCGACAAGCTCATCCAGGGATGCCACCCCAAAGTTGTCAACGGCAATCGGATAGGCTTCTCTTGTCTGTGTGTTGGCCAATTCTGCACCTTCCATTTCAATTCCCGGTCCTGTCTCTGCCTTCAAGTAAACCCGCTCTACTCTAAAGTGCGACGCTACCAGGATTCAAGAGCTGACTACGCTTAACTGCCGTTATACCTCACACGATTCTACCTTATGGCAGGCCGATCTGTAAAATTTTCAGGTTGTTGCGCAAGACTGCCCCAGCTAGGGAACAGTGGCCAGAACCGGTTCCGTTACCGGCAACTGATCGCTGTCAGCCTGTTTTTGACCGCCCAGATATCCCTGTGCCGCCAGCAACTCGGCGTTGAGCAGACTGCCGCCGGCCGCGCCCCGAATCGTGTTATGGCCCAATGTCAGGAACTTTACGTGCAAAAGCGGGTCGGCCCGCAGCCGCCCCACCACCGTCGTCATGCCGGGAACGCTCCCCGCCAGCCGGTCCATGCGCGGCTGCGGCCGGTCCGCCTCCTCCCGGTAGAGAATCGCCTCGTCAGGCGCGCTGGGGAGGCCCATGCGCTGCGGCAGCGGTTCGTACTCCGCCCACGCCCGCCGCACATCCTCCAGGCTGGGCCGGCGCGCGAACTCCACGCTGACCGCCGCCAGATGACCGTTGCGCACCGGCACGCGGTTGCAGTGGGCGCTAACAACGAAATCGGCCATCTGCACAGCCTGCCCATCAAACTGCCCCAGCAGCTTCTGCGGCTCGCGGCTCTCCATCTTCTCCTCTTCAGCACCGATGTACGGTATCACGTTGTCGATAACATCCATCGATGGCACGCCCGTGTAGCCACCGCCGCTGACCGCCTGCATCGTCACCACAAAAATCTTCGTGACGCCAAAAGCTTCGTGTAGCGGATGGATCGCGCTCACCAGGTGGGTTGTGGAACAGTTGGGATTGGTGGCAATAAAACCCTCCCAGCCCCGCTGACGCCGTTGTAAATCGATCAGCCCAATATGCTCCGGGTTGACCTCCGGGATGAGCAGCGGTACGTCCGGCTCATAGCGGTAGGCGCTCGCATTGCTGCACACGACGTAGCCCGCCGCCGCCAGTTCCGCCTCTACCGTCCGCGCCGGCCCGCTCGGCAGCGCGCTGAACACCAGCTGGCAGTCGATGCCAGGCGCCATCTCCTCCAGGACCCAGTCGCGCAGATGGGCCGGCATATCCCCGCGCAGCAGCCAGTTGCAGGCGTCCCCATAGCGTTTGCCCGTGTTGCGCGGCGACGCGCACAGCACGCTCAATTCAAACCAGGGATGCCCCTGCAACATCTGCACAAACCGCTGCCCCACCGCGCCCGTAGCGCCCAACACGCCCACGCGAATCTTTGCTTGACTGTTCATCGAAATCCTCTATCCAAACTGTGACCTACCTGATTCGTAACGACTCCGCCCCTGTAAATGCCCCTGTAAACTCGCCCCTCTTCACATCCGCCGCAGTCACTGACCACTGATCACCGATCACTAACCACTGCAGTTGTGCGGTCGGCCGCAAGCGGCCTCCCTTGTGCAGGGGCTGCGCCCCCGCAACGCCCCCCTACCAAACCAT
>Ga0209754_1001454_pt1 | contig 23629 bp, 20 predicted proteins | sample MesohylBB_FD_187295 | JGI IMG/M metagenome (GOLD analysis project Ga0209754, IMG submission 187295) | Host-associated microbial community of the marine sponge Aplysina aerophoba from Gulf of Piran - sponge mesohyl, lysed by bead beating... | ecosystem: Host-associated > Porifera > Sponge >... | reverse complement strand
ATGAAGCGAGAAACAAGAACGAAGCACGAGACACGGGAAACCTACAAAACGCAAAACAGTTATTGCTTTTTGCTACAGGAACAAGTCTTTAGGCTTGGGTACATTGACAAATCTCCGACCTAATAACTAAAAAAACCTTAACCGAAGGAGACACCCAATTTGACGCTCCGTTCGGGATGATTGTCCATCTCTATGTAGGCTTCAACTGAATCTTCAAACGGCACCACTGGATCCACGACATCTTCACAGTCAAATCGTCCTTCAGCAAGCCACTTCCAACAGGTATCAATAATACGTTTGAAATTCCAACGCGGATGATCGCGGTTCGGATCGCTGTTAGCACGTGCGAAGATGATATTCGGAATGTTGACATGGGCGACAGCTCCAAGGTCAAGCCCACCTGTACACGCTTTCGCGCGTCCAGCATAGACGATTGTTCCTTCAAAAGTGACGCTACGGAGGGCATCATCAAGTGCTTCGTAGATTGCGCTGGTTTCTACAACGACATCAACGCCAAGCCCACCAGTCGCTTCTTTGAGTCCTTCGCCGACATTGCAGGCAGTTGGGTCAATGACAAGTTCCGCCCCCGTCTTTTCAGCGACTTTTCGCCGTCTTTCAATCGGGTCTACGGCAGCGACGAAATCAGCCCCGGCGATCCGCGCCATCTGCACGGTCATCAATCCAATGGCACCAAGCCCAAAGACAGCAACCCGCTCGCCAACGCGCACTTTTCCATCGCGAATTGCGGACATTGCGAAGTGTGCTGGATCGTAGCAAACCGCCTGTTTCCACGTCATCTGATCATGCATCTTGAGAAGCCGGTTTGCGTCCCATGTGTGTGTCTCCTTGAGGTGTCCGTGGCTGGCGACGCGTTCTCCCATCTCGAAACCTTCAACGTCGTCCCCGATTTCAATAATTTTTCCGACGCACATATTCCCAAGTCTCAGTGGAAAATTTGGGTTGTTGTATCCGTAGTACGCTGTCAGTTCAGTACCACGCTTGGGTGCTCCGAATTCGACTTGAACACGGACACTGTCTGCGGGGACGGGACCATCCTCATATTCCCTCAAGACGGGTTGCCGAGGGGCAACCGCAACTAATTCTTTTGGCATTTTTTCTCCCTCAAGTGTTTAACGGCACACGGCGTGTGCCTACTACTTTAATGTGGGATACCCAATTGATGCATCCGACGGTGAATTGCCTCTCGTGCTTCTTGGAACGGACGAGAGAGGAACTCCAAATGGTCATCCTCGCCGTGATGGTGTGTCACAGTGCCGTGTTCATGGTGGCGCGCTGTCTGTTGGATATAGGATAATCCACCCTCAATTAAGGTCAACATATAGTTCGCCGTTTCCGGGTCAAACATCCACCACTCACCACCGACTGCTATATAGACGGGAGAGGTGTGGGCAATGATGCCGCGTCCCCAACCATCGTGGTGTGGAATAGCTTGGGCATAATCAGGTCCGCCGCACCGCGCCGCAATCCATGAATGCTTATCCACTTTCAGATTCGCTTTCAGGTGTAGATGCGCTTTGCCATCTTTGTCCTCAGTCGAAGCAACGACGTGTCCCGCCTGAATAATCTGCAGCGTGTGGATCGGGAAGATGGAATCCGCGGAGGCTTCAACTTCAACTGTGCCGCCGTTACCGGGTAGGTTAATCGTGCTACCGATCGGTTGTCCATCAACAGTAAGACGGATCATAGGACCGCCACTGAGGAAGGTATTTCCAGCACTCATGTATTTGCACCAGTTATCGTAATTGAATTCTTCGTTGTCAGGGATGTGAACGTAGGTACGATAGACGCCTACGGGGACATCGCTACTCATCTTATCCGTTCCACCGACAAGCGGCAATTTATAGCCACAGTTAAGGTAGCGGTAGTACTCAAGGTGCCCATACATCGCATTGGTGAGATACTCGACAGCGTCAACACGTCCGGTGGCGATGAGCGTCGCTGGCTCGCAATTCGGATTCGGAATGTGTGGCAACACAACGGTGCCACCCTGCGCGTGGCACGCATCTGCCCAGTGAGAAAGCGTGACCTCCATATTCCCACCAAGTTCGGCTTCTCCGGGTCCGTCGGAACACCACGGTGCGACCTGCTCCTTTAAACCGAGCAGCGTGAGATGACCGAGGACATGCTGACGATTCTCCTGCGTCGCATAGACAATGCTCCGTCCATCAGCAGAGGTTGTGGGTCTTCCGATGAACTCTTCTGTATTTGTGAACAGATGTCCCCACTGCGAGAGGAGAAGGTTAACAACGCCAAGATCTTCACCTTGTGCTTCGGTATGCGCGCCCTGTGTAGAGAGGAAGTGAACGTGCGTATCGCCGCTGAAATAGCGTTCGGCGTTCATATCGCACCACCGCTTTAAGCGCAACGTTAACTCACGTTGCCCCGGTTTTATGTTGACGGTGGTTCGCAATGGCGTGTACTCAAAACCGCGAGCGACATCAACGATAACTTCACCGCGAGGTAGCCATCCCTGACACGTACCGTCAATGTAGGCGTAACTGATCTGTCCGAGTCGTACATCACCACCAACATCTACGTGCCATGTGCCCATGTTGGAATTGACGTGTGCATGGTGTCCGTGCGGGGCATACGGCACCCCATGCGGGGAACGGAAATGGACGCGACACGGCACGGGTCTGTTTGTATCCTCGTCAATTACGGTGGTATGCACCCAGTTTCTGCCGGAGTCGATGACTTCTACCTTAACGCGTTCATTGGGTTGAACGGTACCCTTTTCCTGAACCTCTCCCCAGTTCACAGTGCCAAGCGTTTCACCCTGGTTCTTGACTTCAACACTTGCGGACGGCGTAGCAGATACCTCAACGTAAGCAGGACTGCTTTTGTTGTTTTGGGATTCACCCCAGCCTTTGAAATCGTCGTTGATAAACGCATCGGGTGCGTTCTCTGGCAACGGATACGGATAGGTCGCAACGCCACGGTCGACATTGACTTCCATATCAAAGGGTTTATCAGCATCGTCAGATTGGGGAAGCGTAATTTTGACTTCGCGGCGAGGACGACGCGGTATCGGGTCTTCATCAAGGTAACCGAGCGTGATTGCTGCGACAATAAAACGTCGTTCCTGGGGTTGAATTTCAATTGACGCGACTTCAACATCGTCTCTCGGATTTTTCCATGTCCACAAATAGTAGTCGCGCGGCGTCCCTTGGCTGACTTCTGTTTGTCGGTTGCCCGCGGATCCCCAAGGTCCCTCGTGTCGTGGCGATAAACTTTCCTGTCGGTCCGGTATCGCGAGGAAGGTCTGTTGCCCCCACCCTTGTGGTACACTGCCGATCTCAAAGCGTTCGCGAATTGGCACACACACCGTTTCACCATCGGTGTAACGAAAAATATAATTGGCGATTAGTCTCGCTATCGGTTCACCTTCAGGGATGCGTGACTCAAGCAGGCGATGCACAAAGATAACCCGCTTCGGATTGGCACCGACAGGAACTTGGATAGGGTCAGCGTTAACGTTTTCACCGAACCCCAAGAAACAGGTAGCGCCTTCAGCGATCTCGAAAGGTAGCCCGTGGAACGTCTGTGCTCCGAGATTCGGTGCTGCGTTCCCACCGATAATCTCTACACCGACATTGCACAAAGCAGAAAGTGAAATAGGTTGATAGTCTTTCATTTTTTAAATTTTCCTTGCGGAGAAACAACGGGTGTTTGAACTTTGACGTATGTTGCTCATATCCGCCCTCCAAATGTAAAGCATTCTCGCTGCGAAGCAAAATTATGCCATTTAAGGAGAACATAATTTCATTACGGGCTACGGGTTTTGATGCTATCTTAAGAAGTAAAGGGCGTGAGACAACCGACAACTGAAAACTACTACAGCGGAAAATCAATTGACTGTCCCTGTTCAGAGGAGATATAGAACGCTTGCATCAACTCTGTGAGGTTTCGTCCATCTTGGATGGTAATCGTCATCGGCTCATCGCGAAGAATCGCGTTAATCCACTGTTGTATCGGTTCAGGCGGTGCTGTGGGCGCGTTGGCGATGTATTCCGCCTTCTCCTCATCAGAAAGCTTGCGGGTTTCAAAATGCATCTCGCCGTGTCCTGCGGCAAATGAGCCTTCCGTGCCGTAGATTTCAAGCAAGTTCGGGCCGGAACGCTGCGTCCAAGCAACATCAATCACACCGAGTGCTTTGTTTGCGAACTCAACGACCGAAACGCTGTTGTCATCAATCGGAAAATTGCCAGTGAAGTTGTTAATCTTAGCGATAGCACTCTTCGGTTCACCCATCAGCCACCGAATAACATCGACACGGTGACACCCTAAGTCAAAGAGGGCACCGCCACCGGCGCGTACTGGATCTGCGAACCACGCGCTCGTGCCGCTGAACCAACTATCCAGTGCGGCGGAATGTGCTATGCGTCCTCTACCGAACGTGATGTCACCAATCAGTCCATCATCAATCGCCTTTTTCGCAAACAGGATTTCAGGGTTCGCCCGAGAAGGCAGCGAAATCATGAACTTCACACCTGCCTTCTCAACGGCATCGATAATTGGATCGCACTCGGCGACGGTAATTGCGAGTGCTTTCTCCGTGAAAATATGTTTCCCTGCTTCAGCGGCAGCAATCATCACACGCGGATGGTCGGACGTAATCGCGTCAACAGCGACAGCGTCTACGTCATCTCGACTGAGGACTTCATCAAGGTCGGTGTAGAACGGGACTTCGTATTGTTCTGCTGCTGCTTTTCCACCGTATTCCTCTTCGTCCCAGACGGCAACGAGTTCGGTCTCAGGATTCTCGTGAATTTTGCGGGCGTAGCCACCCGCATGGACATGCGCCATACTAATCTTTGCAACTCTAATCATTTTTTTAATTTTCCTTACGGTTCGGTCAGAGCGGATTTGGAATTTGAAGTGCCATTCCGTAGATCTGAAAAAACACCCAGCTGACTCTCACTGCGAGGCAACACGCGCATTCAGCGTTGATTCGCAAAACCCCTCCATTTCATTACGGGCTATGTTTCGTTTTTCTAAGAGGACTTACGCAATCCCGTGATTTTGCTTAACTATCAACCCGAGTATCTGTAAAAAATGTGGAAGATACGCCAATAGTTAAAGCCCTAAAAACAGTTAACTTCTTGATTTATATAATTCTTCCAACCGAAGAGCGGGTTGCAAGATGGTTCCAGCCCCGAAGTACCAGTTGGACATTGGTGTGACGGTTTTCGGATTCGATCTCATCGTCCCCAGCGTGCATTTGAACGAGGACACTCTTTCGCGTCTGGTTCGAGCGGTTCGGCATGGAACCGTGCAAGGTGAAATAACTAAAGAAAAGCACGTCTCCTGGTTCCGCCTCTAAAACGGTCGCATTCTCAATGGGGTATCGCTCGGTAACTTCAGCGTTCTGTCCGCTTCCCATCATGCCATCCATGCGTCCCAACTGCTTGTGGGAACCGGGATAGACACGCACGCATCCCATCTCATCAGTAGCCTCTGAAACGTAGATCATAGCCGCCATCATGCTATCTTTGACGGAGGGGAAGTACTGCCAATCTTGGTGCATCGGGAAGGGAGCACCTTGTTCCGGTGGTTTGCAAAAGAGTTTGGAATGATGAAGCATAATATCCGGTCCGAGGATAGCTTCGGTCACATCAAGAAACTTCTCTTGCAAGAATGCCTGCATCCAGACCCCAGAGAAACTCTGGATATTGTGGGTATGGATGATAACAGATTCACCGCCATCAAGGGCATCCATCAATCTACCTCCCCAGCGAGCATTGACGTTTTCGTCGCTTTTGAGGAGTTGATCCACGACCTGATCAAAGGCACTTTCCATCCCCTTGATTTCTTCGGACGAATAGACACCTTTGGCGAAATAGTATCCGTTCTCCTGAAAGAATTTTCCGATATCTGACATTATATTTTTTTAACCCCCAGACTTTATGTAGAATAAATTTTAACTTGCGAGCTGCGCGAAGAGTTGATTCAACCAACTTGGCGCAGGATTTTCAGTGCTATCATTTTCTGTAACTTCCTGCTGCAACTTGCTGAATGTATCAAAGATATCGAATCGACCGTTTTCCAAGATTCCGACGAGGTTTTCGACGTGCGAGTCAGAACCACACAACCGATGGACATCCTCAAGACGATTGGTGGCAATTATGACCGTTTTTCCCATCGCTTGGAGTTCACCGAGAAGCTCAGTCATTTCGATCTGTCCGCTCGGATCGAGGGGCGTGAGCGGTTCATCAAGCAACCATAACAGTGGTTCGTGCAGAAAAGTTTTGGCGAATAAAAGCCGTTGCCGCTCTCCTGTTGATAGCACACTAATTTTGACCTCACGTAGGTGCTGAATGTCCATTAATTCCAAGACTGTATCGATTGCTCCCACGCGCTCCCGCTTCTCTAATTTGTATGCAGCGGCGAAAAAATTGAGGTAATTTACGACAGATAACTCAGGATACCCTTCAAACGCTACAGGGATATACCCGATCCTTGGACGCACTTGTTTCAGGTTTGAAAATGCATCAATCCCATCAATAGAAACACTCCCTGATGTCGGTTCGACTAAGGTCGCCAAGATATTGAGCAGAAGTGTTTTGCCCGCGCCATTCTTACCGAGTAGAACGAGGCATTCCCCAGCTGCCACTTGGAATGTGAGTTCTGTCAGAATGGGTTTCTTGTCAAAGGATTTAGACAGATTTTGGACCTCAAGCACTTTTAATTTACCTTGCGGTTCGGTTAGACTCCTTTTGTCTAAACGCTGCTTGCCGTATATCCGTCATGGCGCGATGCTTGGGACTACAAGCTCTGGGCAAGATCGTAACAGACAGTAACGCTCAACTCAAATCTACCTTGACGGGTGTGCCGAGTTCAGCGGATTGCCACGCAGCTTCGGTCAATTGGATGACGCGTAAACCGTTTTCAACACCGATCGGGTTCTCTGTCCGTTCACCACGGATAAGCTCAATGAAGGCGACATCTTTGTTGCCGGATTCTGGCATTTCAGACGTATCAACAGCCTCTGACTGACCATCGCGTTCTTGGCGATAGAGTGTCCCCTCGCGGAGATGGAGAGCACCTTCCTCTAACCAGACGGAAAAAGCTTCTCGCACCCCACCATAGGCATGCCCGACAATGCTGATATTGCACAAGGCACCGGTATCAAACTTAATTGACATCGCAGTGAGAACATCTACTTCAATGTCCAAGTTATCAATCATCGCGAAGACGGTGTCGGGGCTCGCTTCCAACACCCAGAGGAGAATATCAATGAGATGGCTCCCTGAGTCGTTGAGTTGCCCACCCCCACCGAGGAAGGGGTCCTGCCGCCATTTGCCCTGCTGATTCCGATACCAATTTTGTGATTGATGTGCGGAGACAAAGTTAACGCGTCCGAGTTCACCACTCTGAACGACTTGGCGACAGTATTGATAGGTAGGGCTTAAATGCCGTTGGTAACCTATCATCAGGTGCAAACCGGTCTCTTCTACCTTCGCTATCACCTGTTTGGCATGATCCACCGTGCAGACCATCGGTTTCTCGGTATGGACGTGGCAGCCTCTATCAAGTGCATCCATGATATGCTGGAAATGGAGACCGTGCGGTGAACTAATGACGACGGCATCCGGTTTGACGGCATCTAACATCTCAACGTGGTCGGTGTAAGTGGGAAGCGACTCGTCCAAACCGACAGTCTCTTTGAATGCCTCAAGCGACGCTTCACTTGGATCGGCAAGCGCGACAATCTCTACACCTTCGACACTTGAGACACTGCGTCCGTGCCCACGTGCGTTGCCACCACATCCGATGAATGCAAAGTTTAATTTCTGTTTTGACATACCTGCTCCTGTTTCGTTGTCTGTTAATCTGACCCTTGTTGTTCTAACCACGCGATAACTCTTTCGCAGTGCGGAGCATATCGGACTCTCCATGGAAAATAGAATATCACGAAATGTGTTTTACGTGCAAGAGAAGAAATTAGAGGAAAGGAATTAGAGTTCTCGTTCTGTTGCTGTCGAGTGTTCAACAAATGAACGCTATTGCACAAATTATGGCGAATTATGGCGAAAATATGCGAAAATCGCTAATTTTAATACAAAATTGCGTCTGGCATGCAATTTGCAAAGAAGTAAAACACAGGTTGCAGATAGCACCAGTCACCTGAAAGACTCATAGTAGCGTAAAATTCACAGGAGGACACTACCATGCAAAAATCGCTCTATCTTATTCTCATCATAAACCTAAGTCTATCATTGAGTTGGATTCTGGACGTGCAGGCGGACGGGGAAAAAGAATGTGACATGAAAGTTGCGGAAGTGGAGGAAGTCACAGTAACAGCAACGCGCGCTGAGAAAGAGCCTTTCAAAACGCCTAACGCTATTACTGTCCTTAACCTAAAACAGTTGGAACGGAGCAACGCTGAGCACGCGTCTAACCTACTGCGTGATGCCGTCGGCGTTAGCGCACAACAGACAACAGTTGGACAAGGCTCGCCATTACTCCGAGGCTTAACTGGGTATCAGACGTTGATACAGGTCGACTGGGTTCGCCTGAATAATTCCACATTTCGTTCGGGACCCAATCAGTACACGGCAACCATCGGACCAGAGATGTTAGATCGCGCAGAGGTATTACTCGGCTCAAGCTCGATGTTATATGGAAGCGGTGCTATGGGTGGTGTCGTGAGTTTCTTTACGAAAGCAGTCCCGTTGAATCCAGTGCAGCAAACCTGGGATATCCACCCACGACTCTTTGCTCGTTACACGACAGCCACACAGGAACGACTCGGTAGGTTAGAAGTAACAGGAAATAAAGGGCGATTTGGATTCATTGCTGGCGGGGGGACACGATTTTATGGAGATATGAATCCTGGAAGTGGTTACGATCTCCACTACAAAAACCGGAAGTTTGAAATCGTGAACGAAATGCCAAGCGGCGTGAAACTCTATGACTATGATGAGATCAATAAGTTGTCAAAAGATAATATCCCCGATAGATGGCTCATTGACAACGAAGGTCCGCTGGGCTGGAAAGCCTACGATGCCGATGCCAAGATTGCGTATCAACTCAGCGACACCAGCACTCTCAACGTTGCCTACCAGATGTGGAAGCAGCCGCAAACTCCGCGGTATGATAAAATCGCACCACAGGAGTTTGACGAATTCTTTTTTGAGCCGCAAAATCGTGATCTTGTTTATGCCAATTATTTAGTAACCCCAACAGAGGGAAGCATTGACACGTTCCGTCTGACAGCCTCCTATCACCGCCAAAAAGAGGGACGAAATGAGGTGGCCCTTGACTCGACGTCTCGACGACAGCGATACGACACGGTTAACACCATCGGATTAAGCGCACAAGCGGTTAGCTCAATTCTTCCAGGGCAACGCTTGGTCGGTGGCGGTGAATTCTACTTGGACATGATTCAGAGTCGTACTGTCAAAACTGATCTTAAGACGGGCACAGAAGATATTAATGAAGACGTTGGGCGTTTCATCAACGGTTCTCAGTTCTGGGATGCGAGTCTGTATCTTCAAGATGAAATTACGTTACATGACCGTGTGGAACTCACACTCGGCGGTCGTGCTACATTTTATCAAACCAATGCAGATCTCTCTGTCCGAGACAAGGCTTTTGATGCCTTCAATGCATTCGACAACAGTTTGACAGGAAGTGCTGGTGTGGTTGTCAGTTTGACAGAGTATCTGAACTTCGTCAGCAACTTTGGAACAGCGTTTCGCGCGCCGTCGTTGAACGATACAACGGCAGTGGAAGTCACCAATGAGGGTGTCACAGCACCGAGTCCCGATCTTGGACCGGAAACTTCGTGGACAGTTGAGAGCGGTCTCAAGGCAAAACACTCTTACTTCCGGGGTGCCCTTACACTCTTCCACAGTCGGGTTAGCGGTTTAGTGGCGCGCAAACCTGTTCAAGAGGCATACGGCGGTGAAACACTCCCGCAACTCCACCAAGATTTAATCAAAGAATACGAAGGAATTGACGTACTCGTGTTTGATAATGTCGATGAAGCACAGTTTCAGGGGATTGAATTAGCAGGGTTAATACCGGTTGATCCGGTCTGGTCGGTCTTTGGTAATGCGGCATTGATACGTGGGGAAGTGCTCAAAATTGGGGGCAAAGCACCAGATCCGAGTAAGCCGTGGGAAGCACGTGTGCGTAGAGAACCACCGTTGAACGGGATCGTTGGCGTTCAGTGGGAACCTGTGAATACACAGTATTGGGCGACGCTCTATGTACGCGCCGCAGCAGATCAGAGGCGGTTGAATCGGAGCGATATTCGCGACCCACGGATGCCGGGAAAAACACGAGATCCCGCCGAAGTTGAATTCGATTCCAACGGCAATGCCGTAGATGCCGGGACACCGGGATGGTGGACCCTCAACGTTCGTGGCGGGATTAGACTCTTCGATTACACACGCTTGACGTTGACACTTGAAAACCTGCTTGATCAACGGTATCGTCCACACGGCACAGGTGTAAACGCCCCAGGTTTCAATGTGAGTCTGAGTCTGGATAATCGGTTTTAGATATTTTCACCGGTAGGCGCGGTTGAAAACCGCGCCTACAACTTACAGAACATCAAATTTCTTTTTGATAAATTCGACCACAACTGCCGGTACCATCTCCAGTAACTTTTCCTCACTCACCTTCCCTTGTGCCATCTGTACAACTTCCATCACAAGCGTTGAACTGATATGCGCATATTGCGTGTTTGCCATCATAAAGAGGGTATCAATGTCGGGAGTGATCTGTTGATTCATCCGTGCCATCTTGAATTCCCATTCAAAATCGGAGATCTCACGTAACCCACGGATGATAGCACACGCACCACGTGCCTGTGCGTAATGCACCGTCAACCCGGTATAGCCATCAATCGTGGCTTGCGGATACGGTTCGATGACAGTCTGAAGCATTTCGGTGCGTTCCTCAAGCGTGAAACGCGCCGGTTTGGCAGGATTTACACCAATGGCAACGACGAGTTCATCAAAGACATCAAGGGTGCAAATCCGATCAATGAGATCGGCGTGTCCATTGGTAACTGGATCGAAACTCGCGGGAAAGATAGCGATTTTCTTTGGCATGTTTTTTAATTTTTCCTTGCGGAGGAACAACGGGCGTTTGAAGGATAACAAGCGTTCTTTATATCCGCTCTCCATTTCATTACGAGCTACAGGTTTTGATACTACCTTCAAATTTTATCACAAATGCTTGCGTAAGGCAAGTCCTCCTATTTTTAGGAAAAATCAAAAAAAGTTGCTTGTATTTTTGCACCCGTGATATAATAGCCCTATTACATAGCAAGGAGGCTAACTCATGGGAAAAATTAACACACTTGTCTTTGCAGGCGGAGCTATTCATGACTGGAAAGGCTGTAGTGATGAAATTGTGAAGGTGCTCTCACAGCGAGATGAATTTGAAATCACCAGAGTCGAGGAAGACCTGGATGCTCTCGTTTCACCGAATTTAGATCCGTATGATCTCATCGTCTTCTATTACACAATCGGTGAGATTTCGGACGCGCAGAAGAACGGTTTGCTGAACCATGTCGCTTCGGGTAAAGGCTACGTCGGTGTGCACTCGGCGGCAGATTCGTTCCGCGGGTGTCCAGAGTACCGCTCAATGGTAGGTGGTTATTTCGTTACACATCCACGCTACCGCGACTATCAAGTCAGCATCGTCGATAGTGAACACGAAATTACAGAAGGGCTTGACGAGTTCGTCGTGACGGATGAGCAGTATATTCTCGATTACGATCCTCGGAACCATATACTTGCGTCAGCATTATGGCAAGGTGCTGCGGCACCAGTGGCATGGACAAAGAACTGGGGCGAAGGTAAAGTTTTCTATCTCGCGCTCGGCCACGACGCAGCAGCGTGTCAACACGAGATGTTTGGGACACTTCTGGAGCGCGGTGCCCTTTGGGCAGGTAGCAACGGTGCCGAATAAACGCTACAGTCTTTTGTTATAGCGAATATCTTTCTTAGTGAAGCGCGAGGTCTCCGTAATATAAGTTGTCAAACAACTTTTCCTAAACCTCGCGCTCACTGTTACGCTACATTCCTCGCATTGCGTTTTTTAAATAGCAACAGAAAAGCGTCAGTGACCCCCAACTAAAGTTTGGGGGACTTGTGCGAAGCGCAAGCCAAGCGTCCACTCCACAAGTTAAACCACTTTCTACACACAATATCGCGGTATCTTGGCGTGGCAGCCGAAACAATGTTAGTAAAAGGTCTGTATCTGTGGTGGGTGCAGACACAAGGATGCTCCCCAAGTCTCTATCAAACTTGGATACTGTGATGTGGAAGGGGAAACATACAACCCGAGAAGGAGATTACCAACAAAATCTTTTGGTAGGACACCGGGTCAGGTCTATTAGACGGAAAGTGCGAGTTCTGTTCAACGAAGCAGCCCAATCTGAATCCAAACACCCACTGTGCAGGTGGTGTTAAAACAGCACTTTACATTTTAAAGTAAAAAAGGAGTGGTGTTTCCTCCCCTGCCTAAAGACAGGGGTCTCCACACCGAAAAATTTGATGAAGCAGAAAATCACCAATATTCAAGCAGTCCCTGAATTGCCTGCACATCAACAACTCTTTCTGAATGGCACTCCGTTTGTTGTGATCCCTACATCTTTGATCGAAAAGTTTGGATTACGTATCGGTTTAGAAATTGAAGCCGAGATCATCGAAAAGTTAATTGCGGCTGATGAAGTGATGCGTGCGAAGAACTACGCGCTCAGGTTACTCCGCGACGCGAAGGATAACATTGCAATAGACGTAGACGGGTCAGAGGATCCTCGACCGGCAGGAAAGCCTAAAATTTATACCAAAAATGAGATGGAACAGCGACTTGAGCGAGAAGGCTTTTCAACCAAAGCAATTGGGACATCTATTGAAGAGTTGATTCATTCAGGACATATTCGCGACCAGAAGTATGCAGAGAATTGGATAGTTCGTAGGCAAAAAACGAATCCACGTGGAAAAACGCTGCTTAAGAATGAACTCGTCAACAAAGGCATCGACCGAGAAACAGCGGAACAAGTCGTAGCGAAAGTAGAAACTGAAGACGAAACGAAAGTCGCGCTCGAGATTGCCCAAAAACGGGCGAAGCAGTATAAACGGCTGCCGACTCATGTTGCCAAACGTCGATTACACGGATTTTTGGCACGACGCGGGTTCGGATCAGAGACTGTTCGACACGTACTCGAGCAGATATTTTAAATATAATCCCTTGTTGTCAAGTACCCCGTTGGGGCAATCATCGGTTGTTGATGCAGTTGATACTTTTCTGTAAACACGCACGGTTTGTGTTCCCAAGACTATTTAGTCTCGCTTACGCGAAGCGTCGCGATCAGGAGATCGCTCCTACAGGGGATCCGCTCAAACCGAAACGCAATAATTTCGGAAAACTAAATGCCCCTGTTTGTGTTCCTGTTTTCCCTTGACTTCTCTGTATGAATAGACTATAATAAGAAAAGGATAATGTAGGAGAGCACCTAACATGACATCAGATGAAATTAGAGATAGTTTTTTAGAATACTTCCGCAAAAATGGGCATACTATCGTACCAAGCGCGTCCTTGATACCAGCAGGTGATCCGACACTGTTGTTTACCAACGCCGGTATGAACCAATTTAAGGATGTGTTTCTCGGTATCGGACAGCGGGAGTACACGCGCGCCGTTGACACACAAAAATGTCTGCGGGTCAGCGGCAAACACAACGATCTTGAAGAGGTCGGTTACTCGCCAAGCCACCATACCTTCTTTGAGATGCTCGGAAACTGGTCATTCGGCGATTATTACAAACAGGAAGCTATCGCCTTTGCATGGGAATTGGTGATCGAACTTTGGCAGATTCCGAAGGAGCGGCTCTGGGCAACAGTCTATCTCGAAGACGACGAAGCAGAAAAACTTTGGCTCCAAGAGACAGACCTCCCACTCTCGCGCATCCGCCGTTGCGATAAGGACAACTTTTGGGAAATGGGTGAGACAGGTCCCTGCGGTCCTTGTAGTGAACTCTTTGTTGACATGGGCGTAGAAACTTATCCCGAAACCGCAAATGACCCAGACGCAGGTCCTAATACAAGCGACCGCTTCAGGGAATTCTGGAATCTGGTGTTCATCCAGTACAACCGAAACGAAGACGGTTCGCTTGAACCTCTGCCAGCAACACATGTAGATACAGGCATGGGATTTGAGCGGATTACCTCCATATTGCAAGGGGTTGATACCAACTATAAGACGGATCTGTTCACACCGCTCTTGACGACAATTGCTGATATGACAGACACGGCGTATTTCGACGATGAGCGTGGACTACCCCATCGGGTTATCGCAGATCATATTCGGTGTTTGACCTTTGCCATCGGAGACGGTGTAATGCCATCGAACGAAGGACGAGGCTATGTCATCCGCCGGATCTTACGACGGGCTGTGCTTTACGGCAAAAAATTAGAGATGAAGGAAGCGTTCATCTACCGGCTTGTTGATAACGTCATTGCCTTGCTCGGCGATGTATTTCCTGATGTTCTGCCGCGTCATGAGTTTATCACTCGCACAATTCAGAGTGAAGAGCACCGCTTTCATCAAACAATCGAACGCGGTTTGGAACTCCTTGATACCTCATTTGACACGCTCAAGGAGCAGAACGGCACACAGATTGATGGAAAGCGAGCGTTTGAGTTGTACGACACCTTCGGCTTTCCCCTTGATTTGACACAGATGCTTGCACGTGAACGAGGGTTCAGTGTTGACGATGCCGGCTTTGAGCACAGCATGGAGGCGCAACGCTCGCGTGGGCGGGCAGCCTGGGAAACCAGAGGCGGCACCAAAGACGAAGAGATCACTGTTTACGCGGAAGTCCTTAAAGAGCACGGTGAAACGGAATTCGTCGGCTACACGGAAGACAACGTCGAAGCAGAAGTTGTCGCCTTAATTGCCGACGCGGAATCAGTCGGTAGCGCGCACGAGGGCGACGAGGTGTTTGTGCTGCTGAATCGCACCCCTTTTTACGGTGAGTCAGGCGGACAGGTTGGCGATGTGGGTACAATTGAGAGTGAAAATGCGAGGTTGGCTGTAGAAAACACACTTAAACCTTCAGCCGATTTAGTGGTTCATAGGTGTAAGGTACTTGAGGGCGAAATCACGCCATACAGTGCGGTGCAAGCACAAATTGATAGCGAACGTCGAAATGCCGTTGCCGTGAGTCATACAGCAACGCATCTTCTACACAGTGGGTTGCGGCAGATAGTCGGAACACACGTCGCACAAGCCGGTTCACTCGTTGAGGCTGGTAGATTGCGGTTCGACTTCTCACACTACGAATCCGTTTCACCAGAGCAGTTGCGAAACATTGAAGAATTTGTTAACGAAAAAATTCGCGAAAACGACGCGCTGTCTATCAATGAAATGCCGTTAGATGACGCAAAAGCGAAAGGAGCTTTAGCCTTCTTCGGCGATAAGTACGGCGACATAGTGCGCGTTGTGCAAGCTGGCAGTTATAGCGTTGAACTCTGTGGAGGCACCCACGTTGACGCAACGGGTGAACTCGGTTTCGTGAAACTGATGAGCGAAAGTAGCATCGCGGCGGGTGTCCGACGCGTCGAGGCATTGACAGGTACTGCGGCGGTAGCAACAGTTCAAGAAGACACAGCACTCCTCGCCACTGTGGCGAATCTGCTGAAAACGCCAAAACCTGGCGTGCCTGAACGGATCGAACGATTGCTCCAAGAACAACGGGATCTTGAACAACAACTTCAACAACTCAAAAGCCAGCATGCCCTTGCCAACGTCGGTACTTTAGTTGAAGGTGCAAAACTTGTCGAAGATGTGCGGGTTGTCGCATCACTCGTAACAAACGCGGACCGGAACGGGTTGCGGAAGCTCGTTGATGAACTCAAAACTCGTTTAGAATCTGGTGTCGTCGCACTTGCGGCTGTGTTAGGAAACGAAGTCGCTTTCGTAGTGGGTGTCACCCCAGACTTGGTGAAGAACCGCGATTTGCATGCGGGTAAAATTGTTTCCGAACTCACCCAATTGGCTGACGGTCGCGGTGGGGGACGTCCGGAACTTGCGCAAGGTGGTGGCAAGAACCCTAGCAAAGTGAATGCGGCAATTGCAAAAACCAGCGAAATTGTCGGACAACACCTTAAAGCCTAAGTTTGCAGACACCACTTTTTGTAAGGTAGATGTGTAACTGAAAAGCCACTGACCGGAAGTGGTGGTTTAAATGCACAAAGGAGATGTTATGGATTGGAGTTTGATTGCCTCACTTTTTTGGAAATTCAGTTTAGGGATTCTTCTAATTGCCCTCACAGCTCTTGCGGGATATATGTGTGCCGCTGTCGGTAGCCTCCGAAATTCGCTGAACAGCATTCGAAATACGTTGAACTCCGTTGAAAGCATTGTTAATCAAGAAATCGGAGAATTGATTACCGATGTGGATAGGACGGTAAAAGAGGTGAACAAGGAGCTGCCGGAATTGCTACAGAATCTGAATGGATTGACGGCTTCCTTACAAGGGATTAGCGAGTCTGAAATCCAACCCACCGTGCACAATATCCAAGAAATGAGCAGTGCCCTGAACCAAAGCCTCCAAGAACTTGATGAATTGGTTCAAAAAGTGAGTCGTTTTTCTGGGCAGACGATCGAACAAGCGGCGTTTTTCCGCAATCAGATAGCCGTTTCACTTGCTGATGCTGTAAGTCTGTGGCAGGGGATCAAAGCCGGATGGGATAGTTTCGGTTTCACACAAACATCGGACCCCGAAGAGGATGTCCCAATGTCCGCTGCGTCTAACGAATAACCACATTAGGCACAATTGTCAGTTTCCTATACTAAAAAAGCAGCATAGTATTTAAACTGCAACAGGACTCCGTGAGAAAAGAAGTTCGCAAGAAATAAACACGAGAATTGAAACTTTCCACCCTGATTTTCGTAAATTTGAACAACGTGTTTTGGACATCTGCAAGCTGCACTCAAACAACTCCAAATTTGGAGATTTGCAAGCTGCACCAAAACAATCTCAACTTAATAGAAAGGATAAAAAAATGAGTAATAATGAACAGAACAACGGGCTTGCAATGATTTGCGCATTTTTTACCGGCTTTATGGCAGGTGCTGTTATCAGCCTGCTCTATGCCCCGAGTTCCGGCAAGGAAACCCGACGCAAGATTCGTGACACTTCGATTGATGCAAAAAACAGAACGGTTGAGTTCGCGAACCAAACCAGTGACAGTGCGCGGCAAGGCGTTCAGACTATGATGGAACAGGGCAGAGAAAGCGTTCACACCATTGTAGACAGTGGAAAAGAACGCATCCAACAAGCTGGTGAGCAGGTGAAAGGTGCTGTGGAGACCGGTCGTAAAGTCTCCGCAGATGTTCGCACCAAGATCGCCGGATCAATTCCAGGTGTCGGCAACACCGAAGAAACTGACGAAGAGGCTACCGAGGAAGCCTAAACGTTTTCCCGCAGTGCGCGGAGAAAATAAAAGGTCTCGGATACTGAGGCACGTCCCTATAGGCACAGTAATCAGTAGACGTGCCACCCTATTAAATGAATGGAAATTGAAAAGCTGAAAATCCTGCTCGAACAGGTTAAAGGCGGAGAGATTGCAGTGGATGATGCCATGCAATCCCTCCGCACACTCCCTTTTGAAGACTTAGGATTTTCAAAAATCGATCATCATCGTCAACTTCGTACAGGATTCCCTGAAGTCATCTTCTGTCAAGGAAAGACAGTAGACCACGTCAAGCAGATTAGCGAACGTATCCTCGCCGCAGGACATCCCCTCCTCGCAACGCGTGCCACATCTGACATGTATAAAGCGGTGAAAGAAGTTCAACCGACAGCACGCTATAATGAGCTTGGACGAACGATTACCGTCTCGCAATCTGATGAAAATGCAGGTGTTTCAGGCATACTCGTCGTTTCTGCCGGTACCTCCGACTTACCAGTAGCCGAGGAAGCCGTCGAAACCGCACTGATGATGGGTAACCAACCAGAACGTCTTTACGACGTCGGTGTGGCAGGATTACACCGACTCATGAGCAATCACGAGAAACTCCTAAACGCACGGGTTATCATCGTCGTTGCCGGCATGGAAGGCGCACTCCCAAGTGTTGTCGGTGGATTAGTAGACTGCCCAGTCATCGCTGTGCCGACGAGTATCGGCTATGGTGCCAGTTTCGGAGGGCTTGCCGCTCTATTAGGGATGCTAAACAGTTGTGCGTCCGGTGTCACCGTTGTGAATATCGATAACGGTTTCGGTGCGGGTTATAGCGCGTCGCTCATCAACCGCCTCAGTGCGTAACTTACTGGTTCCTCACACTAAACATTTTCTTCCTTTTCCTCACCTGCGACTTTCAGCACAACATTTGCACTTTTCGGCGTTCCTTGCGAACCGAACCCTGCCCGCTGATTTAGAAAAGTTGAATAGTGGTGTTCCGCTTTTAATTGAACAACTTCAGTATTGATGCTAAGGGTAACAATATCGGATCCAATCTTGCACCGAATTTGATACGGAGCTGATTCAGCATGACTCCGTCCATAAGAACGCGGTTGCCATGTCACACCGGATGCTTCAGCGTATGTTGTGAGAGCCATTTCGGCGGCTTTCGCAACGTTCCCCTCCGTGTTGAGGACATATTCCGCCGCACGTGCCGCTCTATTTGCTGCGTCCGCCAAGCGTTCCTGAACCGTTTTTGCGTCACTTTCGTCTGTGTCATCAATATCTTTGCTCTTCCGTAAAGCGAAGTAGATGAGCGTCCCAAGCACACAAAGAAAGACGGTGGTACTCAGGATAACGGTGCCTCGCAACTCGCGACGGCGTGTCATGCTTTCAAAATCATCGCGATGGTGTGGATAGAAAGCATCGTGCGCAAAGATGGGCGTACTCCAGCACAATACACCGATAGTTAACAATAGGAGCGGAGAAGAGAAAAATTTTCGGAGCATCAATGTGTACCTACCTTGACATCCAGTATAGCAACGAGAAGCTGAAAAGTCAATTCTGTATAAGCTGATCTTAGGACTACTCAGTTTTCCAAGAATTCTACAAGTCCGTTGGTTTGTAGTCGGGAAACCATTTATTGCCCGTTATGCCCACTTTAGAACGTGCGATGAATCGCACTACTACGAACACATTCGCTTGTCGTCGGGAAACCATTTATTCTCTGCGCGTCCACACACGCAATAGAAAATCAAAGCTTCTGAGCCACATACACGAAAAACTTGACCTAAAATTGTAAATTTGATAAGATATATATAAACGAATACAAATCAAGGATAAGGAGATAGACATTTGCAACAAAGAACACCAATTGAAGAACAAATTGATCTCCCTTTTGTAGAATCGCTACGGATTAGTTTTCAGAGTTTGAAAATCCGTTTTGGGCGTTCAATCATCACGACAGCTGGCATCACCCTCGGCATTGCATTTTTAGTCTCAGTTTGGACCAATAACGAAATCGGCCTCGCGTTACAGGAGAGCGGACGACAATCAACAATTAATACTTTTGAAGAGACAACGGAAAAAGGCATTTCCACAAAAGATATCTGGTTGATTGTTATGTCGTTGATTGTCTGTGTTGTCGGTATTGCGAACTCAATGCTAATGGCAGTAACAGAGCGTTTCCGCGAGATCGGCACGATGAAATGTCTCGGTGCGTTAGACGGATTCGTTGTCAGGCTGTTCCTACTTGAATCAGGATTTCAGGGGTTTTCAGGAGCACTCATCGGAGCACTTATCGGCACACTCGGTGCGGTACTTTTAGGTCTTAAAGACTACGGATTAGACTTATTCTTCTATTTCCCCCTGTTACCTGCGCAGCCTGAAGACGGAACAGCGCGGCTTGGCGTGATCGTCGTCATTCTGCTTGGCTGTGTTCTGGGCATGATTTTGGCGGTTATTGGATCATCGTTCCCTGCATGGCGTGCGGCAAAACTCCCGCCTGCCGAAGCAATGCGGACCGAGGTATAGGCACGGAGGAAAATTATGGCTGATATCGTTGTGAAAACTGAAGATGTTGTCAAAGAATATCGCATGGGTTCAAACATTCTTCGTGCTTTGGATGGCATCAACATTGAGATTGAACGTGGGGAGTATATTTCGCTGATGGGTCCCTCCGGCTCGGGTAAATCCACACTTTTTAACATGATCGGTGCACTCGATCGCCCTACGGAGGGTCAAGTTTATATTGATGGGCAAAATATGTCCCATCTTTCGCAAAGACAAATTGCGGCGTTTCGGTGCCACCGCGTGGGTTATATTTTCCAAAGTTACAATTTGCTGCACGTGCGGAGTGCGCATGGAAATGTAACGCTGCCGATGATTTTCGCTGGGATTCCTGAGAAACAGCGCAATGAAAAAGCGGAAGGACTTTTGGATATGGTGGGTTTAGGGGATAGGATGTATCATCTTCCCGATGAGCTCTCAGGCGGCCAGCGTCAACGCGTCGCTATCGCCAGAGCACTTGCGAACGATCCGAGCATCATCCTCGCCGACGAACCGACAGCAAACCTCGACACAATTACAGGACGCGAGATCATCGACCTCATTAAACGCCTGAATGAAAAACAAGGGGTCACCGTTATTTCAGCAACACACGACCTGAAGATGCTTGATGTCTCTGACCGGATTGTGGACATCCGAGACGGACTCGTAGAACGCGTCAGAAACCGAGACGAGATTGACATCGAAGTCGGTGAAGTCGGCGGTGACGGTCACTAAAAAACCGTTAAATTTCCGATAACCGAATAGGGCGGTTTTCACGAAGCGACTGCAACGCTGCGAAACCCATCACGACAGGTGCCCGACCATCCTTCCCTGTAACCGGCGGTGGCGTGTCCTCCTGAATGCATGCCAAGAACGCTCGCAACTCTGAAAGAAACGCAGGTTTGTAGCGTTCCACAAAGAAATACGGAGGGGATGCCGTATGACTCCCCTCATTACCGCTAAAGGTAACGGTATTTGTCAGCGGATTCGCCGCCGTAACCATACCTTTTGAACCGAAGACCTCAACACGCTGGTCGTAACCGTAAACAGCCTCCCTGCTGTTATCAATGGTTGCGATGACCCCATTTTGGAATCGTAAAGTGATAACGGTGGTGTCAATATCCCCCGCCTTACCGATCTGTGGATCAACGCGCACACCCCCCACTGCATAGACTTCAACAACCTCGTCCCCAATGAGATAGCGCGCCATATCGAAATCGTGGATCGTCATATCAAGAAAAATACCGCCGGAGACCTTGACGTATTCAATTGGCGGTGGTGCGGGGTCTCGGCTCGTAATCCGCATAATGTGCGGTTCTCCAATCTCCCCAGAAGCAACGGCTTCGCGAACCCGCATGAAACTCGCATCAAATCGACGGTTGAAACCGACTTGAAACTTAACCCCTGCTTTCTCGACAATCGCTAAGGTTTCATCAATCTGTCCCAAATCCAAGGAGATCGGTTTCTCACAAAAGACGTGTTTCCCCGCTTTTGCCGCGGCTTGACTAATTTCGACGTGCGTATCGGTAGCAGATGCTACCAATACCGCTTCAATCTGCGGATCCGCCAATATTGCAGTATAATCGTTGGTTGTTTTTGGGACATTAAATTGTTTCGCGAGAGAGACAAGACCGGCGGGGTCCAAACTGCAAATCGCTATCAGTTCGGCTTCGGGTATATGCCGAGCGATGTGTTCAATGTGGAGTTTACCGATGCGTCCGGTACCGATAATGCCAACACCGATTTTTGAGGGTTTGTTCATCAAATACCTTTCCTAAGTTGGACGTTCTACGTCAATACCCAGTCTGCACACGCGGTAACTTCCTCAATCTCGCTTACTGCTACAGAATTGAATTCAGATACTGCAGATTTCGTTCTGCACTCTCATAAGGACTCCCCATTCCGGGCAAGACATCCTGCTCCACGACGATCCAACCATCGTAATTCCGATTTCGTAATTCTCCGAGGAACGCTGGGAAATCAACGTCGCCCTTACCCAGTTCACAAAAAACGCCGTTGCCAACAGACTCGAAATAATCCCACTCATCCTTACGAGAACGGGCAGCGACTTCAGGGTGGCAATCCTTGAAATGGACGTGCCAGACTCGGTCAGCGTGGCGGGCATAGGCTTCAATCGGATCACCGCCACCGAATCGGTAATGCCCTGTATCGAAACACAATCCGATGAGACTCGGATCGGTGCGTTCCATTAATGTGTCTATCTCTGCTGGTGCTTCTACATATCCGGCACAATGTGGATGGAAAACGGTGCGGAGTCCTGTCTCGTTTCGGACAGATCGGGCGATACGGTGCGCGCCCTGTACAAAAGTATCCCACTGCGCGGGTGTCAACCCATGTTCAGGACGGATGCGACCGGCATAGTGGGTACGCAGTTCCGTAGTTGCGTTGTCGTCCGAAAGCACGATGAAGGGTGTTTCACCGGCGGTATCCGCTAACAACCGGGCGTGACGTAGTGCCGCTTTTTCACCTGATGCGTGTGTTTCTGGATCGGCGAGTGCGACCGCGACGAACGCACCTAACATTTTCAGATCGCGTGCTGCGAGTTCGGCACGGAGGCGTTCCGCATCTGTCGGCATAAACCCCCAATCGCCTAATTCGGTGCCGAGGTAACCGATTGCGTGCATCTCGTCTAACACTTGTGCGTAGCCGGGTGCTTCACCGTCTAATTCAAACTCAAGCACACCCCACGAACAGGGGGCATTTGCAATTTTCATAATGTTATTGGCTTTCTTCTATGACTTGTTTAAGATCCTCGATGAAATGTTCAAAAAGTTTGACTTTGTCGCTTTCTTCAAGTGCTTCCGCCGTTAGCACGTACGTGCCATCAAGATCTGTTTCTGCAATGGCTCTTGCGTTCGGTGGTAAACCTATAACTTCGACGGTTTCATCAATGCTAGTCGTGACAAGATAGAATTTGATTGAGGCAGTATTTTCCTCCGTCCGAATTTTGAATCTCCAATGAACTATCCCAAGTATATATTTTCTTAAGTTAACTTCACACCTTATTACAGCAACAACATGAGAATTTGTCGGGTTATAAATGACAATATCAACATGAGGGATGTAAGGACCAAATTCTCTATAATCAACTGCCAAATACCGTTTAACGCCCTCCAATTCCTCAGAGAGGATATTGTTTGTTCTTAACTGCGCGCAAGCGATTACCTTCATCCCGAGTCCCTCGATTGGTCCGGTGATAAGATGTTGGATGCGCTCTTGAAAAGTAGATGCTTTGGAAGTATGCCAATTCTTGCCGAGTTCTCCTGTCAAAGAAGCACCCAAACCCTCCAAAGCAACAGCGTCTTCAAGTTGCCATAAAGCGGCCTCTCCATAGTGTTCTTCAAGTTGATATATGATATGGCTCGTGTAGTCAACAGTGCTGAAATCAATGACATTTCTTTCGATCAATGTGTCTACTAACCGGTCATCATACCCCAATTCGTAAAGGGCATCCGTAAGGATATTTCTCCTCCCGTCAAGACTAGTAGTGAGTCAAGTTTCTATTGACAGTTATTGTAAAAACGGGTATGCTGCGTGTCACCGTAATAAATCCTTTCAGTTGGAGTCTGTGATGCCAGCGAAACGTTACCCTGTTCTTCTTGACTCAG